>Ga0187817_10001011_pt1 | contig 13111 bp, 10 predicted proteins | sample NC_wetland_sal_i_17_FD_132431 | JGI IMG/M metagenome (GOLD analysis project Ga0187817, IMG submission 132431) | Wetland sediment microbial communities from Neuse River Estuary, North Carolina, USA - SO4_2 | ecosystem: Environmental > Aquatic > Freshwater > Wetlands > Sediment | place: USA...
ACTGCTGCGCTGAGCGCAACCGTAGGCTGCGCGGCGACCACCTGTTCCTACTCCGATTGGATCGGAACTGATCTCATCGTGTTAGTCGGCGCGAACGTTGCCAATAATCAGCCGGTCGCAACCAAATATCTTTACTACGCGAAAAAGGCAGGGACCAAAGTTCTTGTCGTGAATCCCTACTTCGAACCTGGATTAGAGCGTTATTGGGTGCCGTCGGTGACCGAGAGCGCTCTATTCGGTACGCGCATTGCCGACGACTTCTTCCAGATCCACGGCGGCGGCGATATTCCTTTCTTTTACGGAGTGATTAAGCATCTGATCCAGAACGGATGGATCGATCATGATTTCATTGCGCAACGAACCGCCGGCTGGAGCGAACTGGAAAGCAAGGTCGCCAGCTTGTCCTGGGAGAACCTGGAACGCGGCTCCGGTCTCCCGCGGGCCGACATGCTGCGCTTCGCGGAAGCGTTCGGAAAAGCCCGGCATGCGATTGTGGTCTGGAGCATGGGCATTACTCAGCACCGCTACGGCAGCGACAATGTTCGCGCCATCGTGAACCTTCAGTTATGCAAGGGCAACATCGGCCGGGCGCATACCGGACTTATGCCGATTCGCGGGCACAGCGGGGTGCAAGGCGGGGCGGAAATGGGTGCTCAGCCCGGAGCTTACGTAATGGGATTTCCGTCCAACGAGGAAAACGCCAGTAAGTTCGCGTCGCCGGAGATGTGGGGTTTCGAGCCACCATCCTGGAAAGGATTGAGCGCTGCCCACATGATTCTGGCAGCTGAGCGGGGAGAAATCGATGTCTTGTGGCAGAGTGGGGGCAACTTTAAACAGACACTCCCTGAACCCGAATTAGTCAATCGCGCGCTCGGCAACCTAAAGCTGCGCGTTCACCAGGACATCGTTTTGAATCCCACTATGCTGATTGACCCAGCGGACACCGTGGTGCTGCTGCCGTCACGCACGCGTTACGAACAACGTGGCGGAGGAACGGAGACGAGCACCGAGCGGCGCGTTATCCTCAGCCCGGAAATTCCGGGCCCGCGCATCCCGGAAGCGAAGGACGAGTGGGAGATTCCGGTCCTGGTGGCTCGCGCTCTGGACCCACAGCGTGCGAAAACTTTTTTCCCCTGGCAAGATACCAGCGACATTCGCAACGAAATTGATCGTGTTTGCCCGACTTACAAAGGGATTGGCAAGCTGCAGAAGAAGGGCGATCAATTCCAGTACGGCGGGCGGCACTTGCTTGTGGATCGCTGCCTGACTCCGGATGGTAAGGGACACTTCAGCGCAGTTGAACTTCCGGAAGAACATGTCACGGAGGGACGCTTTCTCCTCTTGACCCGGCGCGGAAAACAGTTCAACAGCATCATTCACGCGGAGTTGGATCCTCTAACTGGAGCCCGACGTGAAGATATCCTCATGTCAAGCGAAGATGCCAAGCGGCTGCGACTAAACAACGGAGATGCAATAACCCTGCGCAACCAAGTCGGCAAGTTTTCCGGCCGGGTGAAGATCGCCCGCATCAAGCCCGGATGTTTGCAGGCCCATTGGCCGGAAATCAACATGCTCATTCCCGCAGGCCGGCTGGATCCAAGCGGTGTCCCCGATTACAACGCGAGTGTGGAAGTTGTCCGCTAGGACTCTTGAGCCTGTGACTTCGCGCGTGTTCCTGCGGTATCATCGAAACGATGGCGCCCGTGCACCCATTCCAGACCGATGATGTCCGGCTGCATCCAATGGCCGACAAGGTGCTTGGGCGCGAACGCTTAACTGCCGACGACACCCTCGCCCTCTACCGCACCGGCGACATCCTTGCCGTCGGCTGGCTGGCGAATTCCGTTCGCGAGCGCATGCACGGCGACAAAACATACTTCAACGTGAATCGCCACATTAATCCGACGAATGTTTGCGTCGCGGCTTGCCGCCTGTGTGCTTTTGGACGCAAGAAGGATACCCCTGGCGCCTACACCATGGCGCTGGAAGAGGCGTTTGAAACGGCTGCTTCGGGCTACTCCGAGGCGGTCACCGAGTTTCACATTGTCGGCGGCCTTCACCCCGATCTTCCGTTCCAATACTTTCTCGATTTGATTTCCGGATTGAAAGAGCGTTTTCCGCAGGTTCATCTGAAAGCGTTCACCATGGTCGAAGTCGCGTATCTGGCCAGGCGCGCCAAACTTTCGACAGCTGAGACCTTGCAACAGCTAAAAAACGCCGGCGTGGATTCGCTTCCCGGCGGCGGCGCAGAGATTTTCGCCGATCGTGTGCGCCACATCATTTGTGATCACAAGATCGACGGGGATCAATGGCTTGAGACCGCGAAGCTCGCCCACCGGATTGGCCTGAAATCGAACGCGACCATGCTTTACGGACACGTCGAGAACGACGAAGATCGCGTGGATCACCTGCTCAAACTGCGCGAATTACAAGATCAGACCGGCGGCTTCCAGACCTTTATTCCTCTGGCGTTTCATCCCGACAACACGCCGCTGCAGCACCTGCCCAAAACCACCGGCATGATGGACATTCGGCAGATTGCCGTCAGCCGCCTGGTGCTCGATAATTTTCCGCACATCAAGTCGTACTGGCAGATGATGACGTCCAAGATCGCGCAGATTTCGCTGCGCTTCGGCGCCGACGATATGGATGGCACCGTAATCGAAGAAAAGATTTACCACGACGCTGGTGCGACCACCCCGCAAGGCATGCGCCGCGAAGAATTGATGCGCCTCATCCGCGAAGCCGGCCGCGAACCCGTCGAGCGCGACACGCTGTATCGGCATGTTACTCGAACCGAAACGTCGGTCACGGTTGCGGTTTAGATGACTGGTAACCACCATCCGGCTTGGCACGAGATCCCATTCCCGGTTCGGCAGAGCCCATTCGTCCACCTTGCCAATTCCCGTTCGCCCCGTTCCCTCCGGGTGTAGAATGACTTTGTAGGAACCGGAAATCGAACAGGACTCTCCTCCTGTATTCCGAGGCCTGGCATGAATGTCCACATTAGTTATAGGGTTCACAAAACTCCCGACATCGAAAAAGAAGTCAATCACCACATCGAAAAGTTGCGCAAGCGGCTGCAAGTGTTTCGCCCCGAGCTGGTCCATCTGAAAGGTGTGGTGGAACAGAACTCGGCGCGCGAGGGGACTACAATATCGCTGAACCTGCGCTTACCCTCCGGGCAGATGGCGGTGCAGAAATCGGCCGCGACCGCCTCCGCCGCTATAAAAGCAGTCTTTGATGACCTAATGCAGCAGACCATCAGGCATAAAGATTTGCTGCGCAATTCCCACAAATGGGCGCGGCGTCGCATCGCCGATTTCCGTCCGGAAGGGGAAATACCGTTCGAGAGGACGGTTGCTGCGGTGCACGTCCCTGCTGCCTCTGCCGATGACATCCGTTCTTATGTGAACGCGAACCTGAGCCGGCTGGATCGCTTTGTGGAGCGCGAACTCTATTTCCGCGAAACCACCGAGCAGATTTCGCCCGATCTCGTCACCAAGAATGAAGTGATCGATGAGGTGGTCGCCCGCGCTTTAGGCGATGGCGCGGAAAAGCCCGAGCGCCTGGCGCTTGAGCCCTGGCTTTACCGCTTGGCCATCCGGGCCATGGACGATCTCGCAGCCCGAAGCCCGGAAAGTCTTTCTCCGGTACCTCTGGAAGAGTCGGTGCGCAAACGGAATGTCGGTGGCAGCGACGAGCCGGAGTTGCAATTTCATCAGCCCGATGAAACCTTCACCGAAGAAAGCGTGATCGCCGACAGGCGCGTGGCTACGCCCGAGGACATTGCATACTCTGACGAGATGGTGGCATTAATGCAGGTTGCCCTCAAGGGCGCCACCCGCGCCGATCGCGAATCGTTCATTCTGCACACCATCGAAGGCTTTTCGGTGGAGGAAATCGCCGCCATCACCGACCGCAGGCGAGAGCACGTGCAAACTTCGATTGGGGCTGCCCGCGAATGTTTGCGTCGTGCCCTTCCCGCCCGTCGCTTTAAGGACGGTCGTCCGCAAGCCGCAGCAAGCGATTAATGATTTCAGCACTCAGGAGAAATCGTGATGATTACCCGCGAAGATATCCGTGAGCTGGCTCAATTCCGCAGCGCTGGAGAAAAAGATTGTGCGCTGACCTTTTACTTTGCGCCGCGCACACCACAGAACAAATCGCATCGCGAAGAAGCCATTCTCGCCAAAGATCTTGTCCGCCACGCGCTGCAGGAAGCCGGAAAGAACGGCAAAAACGGTTGCAGGAGAGATCTTGATCGCATCCTCGAATTGGCAGGCGGCCTGCACGGGAATCAGGCCCATGCCAAGGCGGTGTTCGCTTGCAGTAGCCAGAATTTCTGGCGCGAGTTCGATCTTCCCGCGCAACTTCCCGCAACCCAGCTTTTCGTCAACCGGCATTTCCATCTGAAGCCGCTGGCGACGCTGTTGGGAGCGCAACCCGCGGTTTGCGTGGCGCTGGTGGATCGTCACAAAGCCCGCATCTTCGATCTGCGCCTCGACGAATTAAAAGAGCGCGAAGGACTGTCTCGCGCACCGCTTCACCTGGGTCGCAGCGCCGGCTACGATGGCGGCCACGCCCAGCACCGTATCGCGGACGAAGCCCTGCACCACTTCAAAGACGTGGCGGAACGCTTGCGCGAAGCTTCCGAAAAGGGAGTCTTCGAGGCACTGATTATCGGATGCCAGGATGCCAACTGGCACGAACTCGAAGCTCAACTCCATCCCTACGTTAAGAAACGGCTCCTGGGGCGCTTCTCAGCGGATGTGAGCAGCATTGCCAACGAGCAGATTCGCGAGCAGGCTGGCCGCATCTTGCGCGAGGCGCTCGATCATCGACGGCACAATTTGGTGCGTGAAGCGCTCGATCAGGCCCGGAGCAACAGCCGCGGCGTGACCGGATTACGCCGGGTGTTGCGCTCCCTGGAAATGGGCGAGGTGCAAACTCTCTTGATCGGCGAGGGCTTCACCAGCCAAGCTGTTCAGTGCGACGCTTGTGGCCATATTGGCGCCAATGTCTCCAACGAATGTTCAGCATGCGGCAAGCCGGCGCGAGAACTTGAGGATGTGTGCGACGCCATCATTCCGATTGCCATCCGCCGCGACATCGAGTTGTTCTATGTCAAAGATGAACCCGAGTTCGAGCAGGCCGGAAACATCGCCGCCCTGCTACGCTTCCGCTCCGATCAAAACAAGAGCGGCGAGACGCGGGCTTCGTGACAAAACCCCGGTTCCAAAGGCTTGAACACTCACAGGGCTCTTCTTTTTGTTCCCGGTTCCAGTCTCCGTGGTATGCTTTTTCCGCTTTCCGCTAAAAACTCTTTGATGGGGGGATGGCATGAGTTTCTCGCGCCGTGACTTTCTGGCTACCGCAATCGTTGGTTCTCTGTCGGTCGGACTGCAAGGTCAGCAGAACGATCAGCAACCGCAAAAAAGCGCGGGATTGCGGACCACTGCCGGCAAGCTCCCCATTATCGTTTGCGCCCACGTTGGCTACACGTATCTCGACGATGCTTATGCTTTCCTGAAGAATGGCGGCGACACGCTGGATGCGGTTCTGCGAGTGGTCAAGGGCCCGGAAGACGATCCCAATGTCACCAGTGTTGGCCTGGGTGGCTTACCCAACGAAGAAGGCGTGGTCGAACTTGACGCCTGCTGTATGCACGGGCCTACGCGGCGCGCCGGTTCAGTGGGAGGCGTGCGCAACATCAAGAATGTATCGCTGCTTTCGAAAACCGTAATGGAGCACACCGGCCACGTCATGCTGGTGGGCGAAGGAGCTGAGAGGTTTGCCGTGGCCGAGGGATTTCCGCGCGAGAACCTGCTGACCGACAGCACTCGAAAAATCTGGCTGCTGTGGAAGGAAACCCACTCCGACTGGTGGGGGCCGGGATTGGATAGCCCGAACTGGAAAAGGCACCTGGGTCAGGAGCCACGCGCCAAGCTTTCTGACGACGAGTGGCAGGCTCGCATCCGGCACATGGAAAAAGTCGCCGCTGAGATCGGCATTCCTCCCGAAGAACGCATGGCGGCTATACGAAAAGTAATCTTCCCGCCTACCGGTACCATTCACTGTTCGGCGCTCAACGAAAAAGGCGAAATTTCCGGCTGCACCACCACCAGCGGCCTAGCCTGGAAGATTCCCGGACGCGTCGGCGATTCCCCCATCATTGGCGCCGGCTGCTACACCGATCAGGATGTGGGCTCGGCGGGCGCGACCGGCAACGGGGAAGAGAACATCAAGGTCGCGGGCGCGCACACCATTGTCGAGAACATGCGCAACGGCATGTCTCCGCTCGACGCCGGCATGGACGCCCTCCAGCGCATCGTGCGCAATTACAACGGAGACAAAGAACGCATGCAGTACGTTGACATGACCTATTACATCCTGCGCAAAGATGGCGCCTATGCCGGCGTCTCCCTGTGGGAAGGATATGAGGCAGGCCGTCCTCACAAAATCGCCGTGCACGATGGAGTGAAACGTGCCCAACAAACTGTGAGCCTGTTCCAGGGATATTCCAACTCCTGGCCGCCGACGCCGAAGGGGTAGACTGTTGAGGAGATCGGGCCTTGGTTGATAAGGTTCGACGCTTTTGCCGGCGTCATCCCGACCGCAGCCGTTTTCAGGCGGAGGAAGGGATCTTGCGTGGATCACCACGACTACAAGATCGCGATCGATAGGCAAAACCATTTGCGATGAGGAAAATTACTTTTCGGGCGGAGGAAAATCTGATTTCGCAAGCCCGGCGCGTTGTCCAATCTCGGCATACGACGCTAACCGCCGCATTTCGCGACTGGATCAAGCGGTACGCCGCGCAAGCCGGAGGCGGTGCCGCAGTGGACGCGCTGATGCGCCGTCTTCGCCACGTCCGATCCAGTGGCCCTTATACGCGCGACCGGTTGAATGAACGGTAGATTGAGCTAACGACCAACGACGAGCGGCCAACGACTGTTCCCCTTACGCGAACCTCACCTTCACATCCGGCCCTTTATCCAGGTGAATGCTGTCTATAAACCGCACCTTGCGGGTGCGCAGGGTCATGATTGCCGACGAAGTCCGCGTGCCTTCGCCGAAGAAGCGCACGCCGCGCATTAGCGCGCCGTCGGTGACTCCAGTGGCCGCGAAGATGATCTGTTTGCCGGGCGCCAGGTCCTCAGCTTCGTAAATTCGGCCTTTGTCCTTGATGCCCATGCGGGCGATACGTTCTTCCAGTTCCGGCTTGTCAATTACCAGACGCCCGAGCATGTAGCCGTTAAGGCAACGAATCGCGGCAGCCGTAATCACGCCTTCCGGGGCGCCGCCCGACCCCATGACGGCGTGCACGCCGGTTCCAATCACAGCCGCGGCAATGCCAGCCGAGAGGTCGCCATCTCCGATCAGCCGAATGCGCGCGCCAGCGGCGCGAATTTCGCCAATCAGCTTTTCATGTCGCGGACGGTCGAGCACAATGATCACCAGATCCTCAACCGAACGGTGCAGACGACGGGCAATGTTCTTGAGATTGTGAGCGACGGGAGCGTCAAGTTCCACCGCGTTCTTGCACGACGGTCCGACGACGATTTTTTCCATGTAACAATCGGGAGCATTTAACAGCCCGCCCCGCTCGGCCGCAGCCAGCACAGTGATCGCTCCCGGCGCTCCTGTGGCACAGAGGTTCGTGCCCTCCAGCGGATCGACGGCGATATCAACCTCCGGCACCTCGCGGCCATCGGGGAATTCGGCACCGACCTTCTCCCCGATGTAGAGCATGGGAGCTTCGTCGCGCTCGCCCTCCCCGATCACAATGGTGCCGCGCATGGGAATGTTATCCATGGTCTGGCGCATGGCCTCGGTTGCCACGTGGTCGGACAACCTGCGGTCGCCCTCGCCCATGGTGCGCGCGGAAGCAATAGCCGCAGTCTCCACCACGCGCAGAAATCGCGATGCCAGATCGCTCTCAATGTTCTCGCCAAAACTGCGGGTCTTCGCTTCGGGACGGGTTTGGGTAGCCATAAGTGCCTCCTAATGAACCGGCATGAGACTATAACGCGAACCGCGGAAAAGGGAAAGTGCGTTTAGCGAGAAAAGCGAGAGCCGACTGTGAGCAGCTGGCAGACCGCCGTTTGGCCTCACCTGGGAACGCTGGTAAAATTGCGTGGTACGGTAAGATTCCACGCTCGAATGTGGGGCTATAGCTCAGCTGGGAGAGCGCATCGTTCGCAACGATGAGGTCGTCGGTTCGAGCCCGACTAGCTCCACCAAATCCCCCGTGGCTGCTCCCTGACCAACCCACCCGGATGCGAATCCATCCGCTCTCGGGCTATGCTAAGACCACATGCCGAAGCGCCGAGTAATCATCGCGGCAGCGCTTAGTGTGCTTTTGCTGATTGCCGGAGTCGGGGCCGTCGCTCAATCTGCAGGCCAGGTCGGCACCCCAACGGGAACCCCAATGGCGACCGCAGACCGCGTGCAGCTCCCCGGCTGGTGGCCGACCAAAGGCACGCCCGCGCGCGAGGAGTATGCGGGGCCAGCGGCGTGCGTGCGCTGCCATGCGCAGAAAGCGGCCACTCAACACGAAACACCCATGGCCCACGCTTCGATGATGGCTGCTGACTCGGACATTCTGCGCTCCCACCCGCGCTTGACTTCCACGGTCGGGCCATTCAGTTTCGAAATCGCGCGCGGGGAAAAAAGCAGCGTTTACTCTGTCAGTGACGGCAAGCAATCCAGCTCCGCCGTGCTTGCCTGGGCTTTCGGCATAGGAGAGGTTGGTCAGACCTACGTTTATGAACGCAACGGGACCTTCTATGAAAGCCGCCTGAGTTTTTACAAGAACACGCAGGCGCTGGATTTCAGTCCCGGTCATCCGCGCTCCGTGCCCACCAGTCTGGAGAACGCACAGGGGCGTCCGTTCAATCCCGGCGAGACTCGGCTCTGTTTTGGTTGCCACACCACCGCGTCAACCACCAGCAACCGCTTTGACTCCAGTTACCTTATCCCCGGAGTTACATGCGAGGCCTGCCACGGTCCCGGGGCCGAACACGTCGTCGCCATGAATACTTCGCAAGGTGAACAGGGACCAACCTTCATCATGAATCCGCGTGAGCTCAAGCCTGTTGAGTCGGTCGAGTTCTGCGGCGCATGTCACCGCACGGCTTGGGACGTGGCTTTGGCGGGATCGAAAGGCATCTACAATATCCGCTTCCAACCCTATCGTCTCGAGACCAGCCGCTGCTGGGGAGATGGCGACGCCCGGCTCACTTGCATGGCTTGCCATGATCCGCACCAGCCGCTGGTGCGCGATACCGCGGCTTACGATCAGCGGTGTCTTAGCTGTCACGTGACAGGAAAGGCCGCAAAGCCAAGCTCGGATCATCCGGGCGCAGTGTGTCCGGTGGGCGCCAAGGATTGCGTGACCTGCCACATGCCGAAATACGAAATTCCCGACATGCACTCGAAATTTACAGATCACCGGATTCGAATTGTGCAGAAAGATGCGGATTCTAGCGACTAGGGAATGGCGGTTAGGGAACGTACTTTAAAGGGCTAACGATGCGACGTCCAGCGGCGCATTCTTCCCTGTCTTCCAACTCTTGATTCCCGCCGAGATCAGATTCGAATAGATGTGAGGATTCTCCTCCGCCAGCGCTTGCAGAAACGAGCGCACTTTCGTCCTAGCGCCCTCTTTCAGCGAACACGCGCATGGAGTGATGGGAAGCGCCTGGTCGCTGGCATACTTCCGAATTATGTCCTCGTCCACGTATAGCAATGGGCGAATAAGCCGGAACTCGCTGCCTGACGACAACGCCACTGGCGGCAGCGGCTTCACGGCTCCGGTAAACAAAAGATTGCGCAGCATGGTCTCGGCAAAATCGTCCGCAGTATGGCCGAACGCGATAACATTGCAGCCCAGCTCCTGCGCCAGAGCGTAAACCGCGCGCCGACGGTAGCGGCTGCAGATGTCGCATCCGTGGGGTACCGCGTTGCGAACCAGATTGAGAGACGGCGTGTCTTTGAGTAGCCTCCAGGGCACGCCAAGTTGGGCGAGGTGCCGCTCGAGTCCCTCCAGCGATCCCAGAAACTTTCCCTGTTCGACGGTGAAGGCGTGCAACTCGAATTGAATTGGCGCCCGTTTCTGGAGGGCGAGCAAAGTATGCAGCAGCGTTGTGCTGTCCTTCCCGCCCGAGAGCCCGACTGCAATACAGTCTCCGGCGCGAATCATGTCAAACTCGGCAATCGCCTTGCCCGTCAGCTTGATGATTTTGTCGAGGACGATGTTGTTGGCTGCCATAATGTTTTATCTTCTAAAACCAGTCACTGCGGTAGGCAATCCACCAACTCAGGAAAAGTATCGGAATGGTTGCTCCCAGTGCCCACCACAGCGGCAAAATGAAGTCCGCCAGCAAACCCAGCACCGCAAAACTGAGCCAGAAGATCTTACGCTCCATTGCATCATTCTAGTCCTGAGCTTTCCTTTCCTCCGGCAAACGTATAAAAAGGTGCCATGCAGCGTTTGGCGAAGCCGCTCCCGCTCAAGGCCGTGGCTGAGTTCGCAGGTGGCCGCGTCATCGGAGATGACCGCACGCTGTTGTCGGGAATCTCGAGCATCGAATCCGCCGCGCCGGGGGACCTGGTTTTTGTCGAGGACGCCAAGAATCTGCAAGCGGCCCTCGAGTCGCGGGCTTCGGCCGTCATCGCTGGCGAGGCCACTGCTGCCGAGGTCACCGCGAAACGTGCCGCCTCCAAGCCGATACTTATCGCAGCCCAACCCAGATTGGCTTTTGCACGAGCCGCGCAACTTCTTTGCCCGGCTGCGGATCGCCAACCCGGAATACATCCCAGCGCGATCGTTCATCCCTCAGTTGTCCTCCACGAAAACGTAACTGTCGATGAACGCGTGGTCATTGGCGAGCATGCTGAAATCCGTGAAAACACGTGCATCGGTGCAGGGAGTGTGGTCGGCGCGAATGTGAAGATCGGCCGCGATTGTCATCTCTATCCCAACGTGACCATCTATTCCGGCGTAAGAATTGGTGATCGTGTCATCGTTCATGCCGGAGCCGTGCTGGGTAGTGACGGTTTTGGTTATGTGCGTGACCTGAAAACTGGCCGCTATGAGAAATTCCCCCAGGTCGGACAACTCGAAATCGGAGATGACGTTGAGATCGGTGCCAACTCGACCATCGATCGCGCCGCGTTGGATGTAACTCGCATCGGTCGGGGCACAAAGATCGACAATCTGGTGCATATCGGACACAACTGCCAGATCGGCGAGGACGTGATCATCGCCGCCCAAACCGGCCTTTCGGGCAGTATTGTGATCGAAAGGAATGCAGTCCTGGGTGGACAGGTGGGCATCGGAGAACATGCCCGCATCGGAGAAGGTGTAATGCTGGGAGGCCAGAGCGGCGTCCTGCCCAACAAAGTGCTGCGGGGAAAGGGCGTTGCCTTCTGGGGAACTCCCGCGCAGCCGGTTCGAAAGTATTTGAAACAGCTCGCCGCACTGGCGCGTCTCACGAAGAAAGAATAAAGAATAGGGGATCTCGCGACCGAGGGCGGCCGCGCCACGCAAAGCATGGCCATCATCGTCATCGGCGGACATTCCCGCAACGTCGGCAAAACCAGCGTGGTCGCTGGGCTGATCGCCGCGCTTCCGGAATACCACTGGACTGCGCTCAAGATCACGCAATACGGCCACGGCGTGTGCTCAGCCAGCGGCGAGGCGTGCCATTGCGCGACCGATGACCACAGCTGGGCCATTTCGGAGGAAAAAGACCGCTCCGGTGAATCCGACACGTCGCGATTTCTGGTTGTAGGCGCGGCCCGCGTTTGGTGGGTGCGAACCGAGCAGGGTCGCCTGGCCGAAGCCATGCCGGCGATTCGCCAAAGGCTGGCGGAATCGGAGAACGTGATTCTGGAGTCGAACAGCGTTCTGAAATTCGTTCGGCCGAACGTTTATTTGACTATTCTGGATCCCGCCAACGCCGACTTTAAGAAATCGGCTCAGGAGTTCCTGGATCGCGCCGATGCGGTCATTCTCCATCAGCCAAACGGTCAGAAAGCCGCAACCAAGACTCTTTGGAGCGAAGTGTCGCTAAAGCCGATCGCACACTTGCCTGTCTTTTGCATTCATCCGCCGGAGTACGTCACCCCCGAAATCGTAGATTTCGTAAGAGCCAGCCTCTGAGCCCTATGCTTGTGGCTTTACGGGCTCGCGTACATCCCGATAATCCGCTCAATCGCCCGCCGGCACACCTCACAAAATGAAGGATACCGGGTGAACATGATGCAGTTCTCCTGCGGCCGGTAATATCCTTTGGACTCGTAGTTCGCGCCCTCAAATGCTCCGACATTTTTCGCGTACCTGTCCGACGCCAGCATTTCTTCTTCTTTTTTTCGTTCTTCCTTGAACAGGGCGTTCATCTCCGCTTCCGGACGGTTCTCCGCGCGCATTTTCCGTCGCTGCTCCTGAATTTGTTTTTCCATGGCGTCGAATTGCTCTTCGGGCCAGGGCGTCGGAATCGGTGTTCCTGGCGCAACCAGGTCTTTCCATTTTAAATCTGCGGGGTCGAGTAGCGCCGTCACATTCGGTTCCCACGGCTCGGTGCGTTTCTCGGGCGGCAGGTAGGCTACGTCCGAGGTGTAATATTCGTCCGCCAGCCCAGCGAAATGATGCCCGAATTCATGCACGAAGACATACGGCGCCCACTCGCTATCCGCCGCAACGGTCGCGTACAAATTAAAAATCCCTCCGCCACCGTAAGTATTGCTGTTGAGCAGAATCTCGATGAATTCGTAAGGCGCATAAGAGGCAACATCGCGCAGCGCCCGATTTTCGACCGTCAGCACATAGCGCTCGGTGCCAAAAGTGTCGTAGCTCGCGCCCAGGGGCGAGCGACGATGGACGCCACTGGAAGGCCGCGAGACTCCGGATTCTTCCGCCGCCGGGCACAAGCCCCAAACATTAAAATCCTGGCGGTGTTCGCGGAACGGCGATGTGCCAAACAAAATGTCGGTGAAGCGGCGCGCGTCATTCTCGAATTTGGTGCGCTCGGCAGCCGTGTAGCCGTCGCCAAGAATGAGCAAATCTGCTTTGGTCGCGGGCTCGCCGTTCTTCTGAATGGTC
>Ga0187817_10001012_pt1 | contig 13111 bp, 16 predicted proteins | sample NC_wetland_sal_i_17_FD_132431 | JGI IMG/M metagenome (GOLD analysis project Ga0187817, IMG submission 132431) | Wetland sediment microbial communities from Neuse River Estuary, North Carolina, USA - SO4_2 | ecosystem: Environmental > Aquatic > Freshwater > Wetlands > Sediment | place: USA...
ATCAGCGCGGTACACAACGTCCTGCACCGTGGTCGTATTCGCCGCTCCAGCCTGCCGTGCCATTCCTAGCGCCAGTACCAGCGAGATCAGACAACAAAAAAGCCGCCCATGGCGGCTGTGATCTGGAGATTTCATCTTTATTTGCGGAAAAAATCTAAAACTTAAGAGTATTCCCGAGCCTTCGAAAGACGGGGTGGGGAGGGACTTAACGTTTGCCCGCGGCCGCGTAGTTGCGTATAAAATCCTCCACACTGCGCACGTACACGTCCGCAAAATCCACCACCGGACGCTGCTCCTCGATGAGGCCCATGGCCTCGTTCAGATCCCATCCCTGCACACGGAGCAGCGCCAGGGCCATCATGGGTGCACGATGGACGCCCGCAGCACAATGAACCAACAGCCGGTGTTCGGGATTTTCCATCGCCGCCAGAGCAAACTCAGTGGCCGACTGGAAAACCTGCGCCGGCTTGGGCTGAAAGTCATCATCCACTGGGTTCCAGAACACCTCGATGCCGTAAGGCCCGGCGAGCGGCGTGTCGTCGAACTCCACCTGCATATCGATGATGTGCGTGATGCCAACGGCGGCCACCTTGGCCATGTTCGCATCCGTCCAGATACCGCCTCCCACCGCCATCTGCCGAGTCACCCAAGTCAAGTCCATCGGTCGCGCTCGCCGCGGCCGCCATCGTACCGGCCGGGGCCGAGAAGTGTCATTCTACCCTACCGATGGATTTTGGCTGGCGAACGTCGTCGCATTGGCTCCGGCATCACTGTTTGCGCGAGTTTCCGGCGTACGCAGGAGCCGCAACAACAGAGCGGCCAGCGATTCGTCCTCATCTTCCTCCAAACCGCAGGTCGGCGGCTTGGCTGGGAACTTTGGCGCGGGCTCGTCCAGCACCCCTGCCGCCTCGATCAAGCTTTCCGCGATCTTCGGCGCAGCCTTCTGGACCACCGCCGCCGCCCATTGCCGCCGCGCGCTAGCACTGCGGTTGCGTCTGCGCTTCGAAGTGGCACCTCGCTTCGGCAACGGCCTCTCCTCAAACAAATAAGGGAGCGCGGCTGCGCTCCCTCGTTTTTCTTCTCACCTTCTAGCTTAAGAATAGCAGTTCGAGCCGGCCGACAGTGCCACCCGGCGGAAAACTTTATTCTCTTGCTGTACAGCCGGTTGCGGATTCTTCCGTCGGGTTGGCCTCTTGACAGGTTGGTGAACCCTCGTCGGCCGAGGTCAGGGGAACGGACGCAACAGCCCGACTTCCAGAAAGATTTCGCTTAACCGATCCAGGGTCCGCGGGAACCGCCGAGCCACCGTACGCCGGCTGCAACCCATCAGCACGGCGGTCTCGTCCCAGGTGTAATCCTGGAATACCACGCGCGCCACCAGTTCGCGCGCAAACTCATCCAGCCTCTCCAGACAGCGCTCCACGTCGTGTACCAGGATGACGACATCCTCAAAACTGTGCACGTGGTACGAAGTGACGCGCGCGCGGAAGAACTCGCGTCCCAATACCGACGGCAGCCGGCCGATATCCAGCGACATGCGAAAGTAGCGCCGCAACAGCGCCATGGTGCGGCCGCGATACGCCGCGATGGTCACACCTTCTACTTGCGGTTTCCCTTCCGCTTCGGTAGGAGCCACACCCGCAGACGAGGAGATGATCATGGCCGCCGCCGTTCCGCCGGTTTCTTCCGGTCCGTGCGTGACAGCACCGCCATGACGTTCTCGCAACGCCTGCAATAGGGTGTTTGGTTGCCCCGCGGACGCAGCCACAGCGCCCCGCACGCTTCGCAGTACTTCAACTCCACTCGAATGGTTTGCAGTTCTTCGCTCACAATCGCCTCCCCCTGTGGGACCGCCACAGCAACAAAAAAGCCCTGCACCGCACGCGCTCCCATTCCACGGGGCTCGCCTGCAGTGCAGGGCTCGCTTGTGTTGCGACGACCTGCTTGATTTATTTAGTTGTCAAAAACGCGCCGATGACTCAGGACAACAGCGGGCGGTCCTTGCGGCGGCAGAAGTAGCCTTCCTCGTAGCCGGACTTCAGCACGCGGCCGTTCTGCACCACGACAGAAAGTCGTCCGCTGAAACCGATTGCCTGCAGCAGCCGCTCCATCGCGGCGGAAAGCACCTCGGACTGGCACACCTTGCGTCGGAACTCCAAAAATTCCCGACTGCCCGCCGGTCCCTCAGGAAATGACGCATGGCCCGAATCGCACATTGAGAATTGCCCCCCACTTTCTGGTAGAAATATATGGTTTATGTCTTATATCTTGCCGGAACAAGCCTTGTCAACAATTTTATTCTCTTATCGTTATTAGACTTGCAATCATCTATATCCATGCGTTATATTTCAACGCCATGAAATTCAAGGCTCTGCAAGAAAACCTCCGCAAGGCGCTCTGGGCCCGCATCGATGCCGGCGAATTGACCGGGTTGAGGCTGGCCGAACAAACCGGGTTCCAGCAGGCGCACATTTCCAACTTCCTCAACCGCAAGCGTTCCCTCAGCCTCACCGGGATGGACAAGGTACTGACCGTACAGCATTTGTCGGTGCTCGACCTGCTCGACCCCGCGGAGATCAACAAGCGTGCCAGCATTCTGCCACCCACGGAAGACGACTTTGAAAACGTCTTGCTGGTCGAAGGTGCCATCGCCGCTGGCGAACCGCTGGTTACCAACGAGAACGTGAAAGACATCCTCAAGTTCAAGAAATCGTTCCTACGACGCCTCCGCTCGGACCCGGCTTCGCCGCGCGAGGACTGGCGCCGCTTCGTGCTTGTCAAGGTGGACGCCCGCGACGGCATGAGCATGTATCCCCGCTTGCTGCCGGGTGCCACCGTGCTTATCGACCGCCATTACAACTCGCTCAAGCCGTACCACCGCAGCGAGCAGAACATGTATGCCGTGCGCAAGGGGGACGCCTGCACCATCAAGTATGTCGAGCAGGTGGGCAACAACCTGGTGCTGAAGCCACAGAACCCTTCATATCCGGTAGACCTCGTCGAGGTGGAGGAGGGTAAAACCTACGCCGACTACATCGTTGGCCGGGTGTGCCACGTCGCCGTCGAGACCTGAGGGGCCACCTTTATCCCAAGTTTCTAAGGGTGGGAGAATTAGATGTATCCTGATTCCGCACCCTTGGGTCATCCATGTCCGGAGCCACAAGAGTGGCTGCCTTCAGGAGGAAATCATGGAACCAGTGGCCGGCATTGCCGTCGGTTCGCGCCGCAATGAAGACATAGCCCTCGACTTGATGAAGTTCGTCGCCATGACCACCGGTTACGGCAAAACCGGATCTCCCGGCGCCGGGTTTCAAGGCTCAACCGTGAACAAGGCAGAAGATTACGCTGCACACCTCATGGAGCTGTACGCACGCTGCCTCGCCGCCGTACAGGGAGGAAAATAAACGCAAAGAGCCGCAGTTTCCCGCGGCTCCCACTGGTCTTCGCCGGCCTGTTGGCACCCATCTGATGGGGAAGTGCGCATCCTAGCGCCGGCGACTGCTCTTCTTTTTCCTAGTTCCCTTCCGGCGTGTCGCCGCCTTCCTGCGAGCGCCGCCCCCGCGACGCGCGGCTGTCTTCTTCTTAGCGGGCTTTTTCTTAGCGGGCTTTCGCCCGCCTTTCTTGGCCGTCTTCTTGCGCACGGCCTTCTTGGGTGCCGGCGCTTTCTTCGGCGGAGCTGGCGGCGGGGCTTCGCCTCCCATTGGCGCACCGGTCTCTCCGCCCATGCTGCCTCCCACCGGCGCCTCCTCAGCTTCCTCTTCTTCCTCCTCCTCGTAATCCTCCTCTACATCGCCGTAACCGGCGTCGCCGTACTCATCCACATCGTCATCATTGCGTGCATAGAGGGTCTTGTCGTCGAACGTCATGTCTCCTCCTGAAGTCTTAAGCCGGGTTCCGCGCAATGAGCACACCTGCTGAGAACCGGCGCGGATTATAGCAACAGCAAACCACCTGTCAACTATACCCGCATCCAGGCTCTCGGCGAGATCAGCGATGGTCAGTGGATTTCGCTGATAATGAGCGTGTCGCCAGGATGGATGGTGGCTGTGGCCAGCTTGTTGTTGCGCTGCAACTGGGCCACCGTGGTGTTGTAGTCGGCCGCGATGCTCGACAAGGTTTCGCCTGGTTTCACTTTGTGCACCCGGCGTTCTGGTGCTCTTAAGCCATTGCTGGACCTTGACTTAGCAGGCAGTGTGCTGCGATTTGCCGAGCTTGCTTGGGTGCGCACCGGTTGGGGTTCGGCCTGTGCGCGGTGAATGATCAGAATTCTTCCCGCATGTAGCTGGTTTCCGCGCAGGTGGTTCCATTGCCGCAGCCTTTCGGCGGGAACACCAAAATCGTCGGCCACCGAAAGCACAGTATCGCCTTTGCGCACGCGGTAGCGCAGGATCTTACTCGAAAAGGCGACGGTGTTCGCAGAATTTCCCTTCCCCGGAGCAATGGGAATAATCAGCCTGCTATCGGGCTGAAGCGTGTCGCTCAGACGCAGATCGTTGGCGGTCGAAATCGCGCTTGCCGTGGTGTGGTATTTGCGCCCGATGCTCGCTAATGTGTCGCCATGCGCCACCTTGTAGTACCGCCACCACACTCTCTTGTCCACCGGAATGGCGGCAACGTTGGCCAGGTACTTGTCCTTGGTTCCTCGCGGCAACTTCAGTTCAAAGTCGTCATCCCTGGGCGTGGTCATGCGGAGCAGGCTGGGATTCAAATCCAGGATCGTATCCACTGAGGCATCCGTGCACTCGGCCACCAAGCGAAGGTCCACTGGGTAATTGATCCTCACCGTATCAGCTTCGAGGGGCGACACAGGTTGCACATGTTCCAACCCGTACTGCGCCGGGTTCTTGGCCATGATCGTGACGGCGAGAATGATGGGTACATAGTTGCGGGTCTCTTTGGGCAGCACTCCCCGGTTGTACAGCTCCCAGAAATCCGCATATCCGGTGCGTGCTACGGCATTCTGCACCGTCACCGGCCCGGAGTTGTATGCCGCCATCGCCAGGTACCAGTCGTTGAATTCCTTGTAGAGGTCTTTCAAGTGACGGGCGGCCGCTCGCGTGGCCTTCTCGGGATCCTGGCGCTCATCCACCCACCAGTTCCGTTCCAAGCCGTAGGCCGTGGCACGGCTGGCCATGAATTGCCACATACCGCGCGCTCCCGCGCGGGAGACCGCCAGCGGGTGGAATCCAGATTCGGCCTGCGCCAGGTAGATCAACTCCTGCGGAACTCCTTCTGCCTTGAGGACCCGCTCGATCATGTCTCGGTAGCGGCCTGAGCGGACCAATGCCGCCTCCAGCGTGCCGCGACCGCGGCCAGAGAAGAAGGAAATGTAGTTTTCCACCGCCGGCTTCAGGTCCAGTGGCAGCTCAGAGGGTATTCGCTTGACCGCCGCCTCCTGCTCTGGGGTGACCGTCGGCTGCTCGGGGAAGGTGATGCTGTTGGCTTCGTCAATGGGTGCCGGCTGCGATTTCGGTTCGGTAAATCCGTCTCCCTCTTTCAGGGCCATCATCTCTAGGGTGTGCACGCTATCGATGACCTTGTCGAATTCCTCTTGGAGCCGCTCGTCCGATCGTATGTCCAGCGGTCCCTCCAGCAAGAGGTCCACGGCCTTATCAAAATCGGCCCGCGCGGCTTCCAGGTGTCCAGCGGCATAATTAGCCTGACCGGCCTGGAGATCCTGCTCCACCTGCTCCACAATCGCCGCGACCGCGTCCCGCTTACTGCTCAACGGCTTGGAGGGTTCTTCGATCTTGGTTGCCGGAGCGGTCCTAAGATTCTGAGCAGGCGCAGGGGCTAGAGCCTGGACGGGTGGGTTGGCTGTAGTCTTCTTCTTTTCAGCGGTTTCGCAGGAGATCGTCGCCAAGACCAGAGAGGCTACAAGTGGCGCCAGCAGATACGATTTGCGAAATCTCATAGACCTCTCTAGCCATTCGAATTCGGGAGCCCTGCCGCTGTCGGTTTGATTGCTAAATCGTACTACTCTGGAATTTCGCTGGTCAATCGGCCGAAAGGCCCTCGTACTTACGATCCTGTCATGCCATCAAGTTCTAACCCATTGTTATTTAAGCAGGTTAGACACACTGCCACGCCAAGACTTCGATGCCCACCCTGTGGCGGACGTTACCGCGCCACCAAGGACTTTCCCCGAAGCAATCGCTGCCAGCTCACCCTCAGCGCGGACTGAGAATGCAGGCCCCGGGGAATCCGTCAGCAGCTCTGCCCTGGGGTTGGAGTGCGGCGGGGGAGTTTGTATAACAGGAAACTGGACCGGCACAAGTCACAAGACACGCACCCGTCGCGAAAAGTCGGATCAGGACAGCGGGAACTCGATGCCGGACGATTCCCCGTGGGCCGTTTTAAGCGCCCACGCTATCCGCGGCGTATTATGCGCCAGCCCGGGACGGCCGCGCGCATCTAGCAGGATGATGCCTCCGTGGCCTCCGAGTCGAGTTTCGAGACGCTCGATGGCCATCCGGGCAGCGGCGTCGGGCTTCGCTCCCTCGAGCACGCGGTCGGAGGCCCACTTCGCCAACACCAGCTTCATGATCGGCTCACCCCAGCCGGTGGTGGAGACGGCCGCACCCTCGTTGTCGGCATAGCATCCACACCCGATGAGAGAAGAATCGCCGACTCTGCCCGGAGTCTTGTTCAGAGTTCCCCCGGTAGATGTGGCGGCACCAAGATTGCCGTGGCTGTCCAGGGCCACTGCCCCAACAGTATCGTGTTCAGCGAAGAATTCTGGCGGTTTGCCGGCGGCTCGCCTCTGCACCTCCCGCAGGCGCTGCACCTCGCGCTCGATCACAAGTTCTTCATTCGCACACAGCGGAAGACCATGCTGCTGGGCAAAGCGCTCCGCCCCCTCCGCCACGAGATACACGTGCGGGCTACGGTCGAGCACCAGCCGCGCGGCCCGGATCGGATTGCGAATCCGCTCCACGCACCCCACTCCGCCGGCGCGCAAGGTCGCGCCATCCATCATCAAGGCATCAAGCTGCACCCGGCCATCGCTGCAGAGGAACGAACCGCGACCGGCATCAAAAGTCTCGTCCTCCTCCATCACGACGATGGCGGCTTCCACTGCATCGAGCGAAGAGCCTCCGCTCTCGAGGACCTTCCAGCCGGCGGCAAGGGCGTGGCGCACGCCGTTCACGTGTGCCTCAGCCATGTCATCCGGAATGGACCACGCCCCGCCGTGCAACAGCAGAACGGGTGATTGCTCTTGTGACAAATTATCCTCTTGGAACCCCCTCGGGATTGTAACAACCCGTGCCGCGTGACCGCCGTCACTGCGCGGATGCCCGCCGGAGTTCACTAGTTAGGGTGTGGCCGTCCTCATACCGGGCCGACCTTTCGGCCGACGGCTGCCGTCCCCCACCAAGGAGAGCGACATGGCGACTTTGACCAGCAAAGCAGCCGATCTTGCCGGACCCGGCATCGGTAGCTACGAGGAGTTAGAACAGATTCTCCCCAATGACTACTGCTCCCTGCTCACCCCAAAGGAGACACAGGAAGCGATCTTCACGGCGAAGAACTACATCGAGGAGAATCTCTGCAAGGAACTGAACCTGATGATGGTTACTGTCCCGCTGGTCGTGGACGTTGAAAGCGGCGTCAACGATTTGCTTGACCGCGATGGCTCTCGCACTCCCATCCAGTTCAATATCTCCAACGATTACGGACGGCACCCCGTCGATGCCCAGGTAGTGCAGGCAGCGACCAAGTGGAAGCGCATGGCGCTGAAGCAGTTTGGCATGCAGGTCGGGGAAGGACTCTGCACCGACATGCGGGCCGTCCGCAAAGACTATTTCCTCGACCACGACCATAGCTGCTACGTGGACCAGTGGGATTGGGAGCGCGTCATCACGCCCGAGCAACGGAACCTCGATTTCCTGAAACAAATCGTGCGCAAGATCTGGAAGGTACTGAAGAGCGCAGAAACGCATGTGCTCACCCTGTTCCCGGAACTCAATGACGCCCGCTATCCCCGGCTGCCGGATGAGCTGACGTTCCTGCACGCCGAGGACATCCTGGACATGTATCCAGACCTGCCCCGCAAGCAGCGCGAGAGCGCCATCCTCCAGAAGTATCCCGCCATCTTTATCATCGGTATCGGTTGGACGCTGAAGGACGGCTATCCGCACGAGATGCGCGCCGCCGATTATGATGACTGGATCACGCCCACTCACTCGGAAGACGGCCGGCCTATGCACGGGTTGAACGGTGACATCCTGGTATGGAACCCGGTTACGCGTCGGCGCCATGAACTGACGTCCATGGGCATTCGAGTCGACGCCAAAGCCCTCCGCCAGCAGCTCGAACTGACCGGCCAGCTCGACTTCCTCAAGTATCCCTACCACCAAGCGATTCTGAGAAAGGAGATCCCGCTCAGCATCGGAGGCGGCATCGGGCAGTCCCGCACGCTGATGCTACTGTTGCGCAAGGCGCATTTGGGCGAGGTCACCGTGTCCGTCTGGCCGAAAGTACTGAAGGAAATGTGCGCGCGGAAGAACATCCACGTGCTCGAATAAAGCGGGAGCCAGCCACGCAGGCACGAAGCATTTTCTGGTGTCTCCACCTCTGCGCCTCCGCGGTGGGCTTCTTGCGCCTTACGCAACCGCCGAAGGCTCGCGGCTGACGGAGTCCTTGACCGACAGGGCTTCCGGCTTGGTACGTTGGTAGGTGTACCAGATGCGATGGATCACGGTAATGCTGCCGAGTACGGCGATCACCCACAGTACCGGCGCCATACGATTGAACACCGCCCCCAAGATGACCAGAACCAGCCGCTCCGGCCGTTCCATGAATCCCACCTTGCAGGTCCCGATCAGCGACTCGGCCCGCGCCCGCGTGTAGCTAACCATCACTGACGTGATCATCACCACGGCCGCCAGCACTACGTAGAAGAAGCGGTTTGCTCGGGCGTAATAAACCAGCAAGCCGAAGTAGAGAGCCACGTCACTATAGCGGTCCACGACCGAATCGAAGAATGCGCCGAACACGGTTACCTGGTTGGTGGCGCGGGCGATACGCCCGTCGATCATATCCAGGAAGCCGGCGAAGAAGATGACCGCGCCGGCATAGCGGAAAAACCGAGCCGTGTTCTCGCCGCTGGCTTTGCCAAACAGAACGGCGGCACAGACGCTGATTGCCAGGCCGATTGCCGTATAGACGTTTGGCGAGATGCGCGTCAGCGCTAGCGCGCGCACAATCCTGTAGAGCAGCGCTCCACAGGCCCGGCCGAAAGCCCCTGTCCAACTCATACCGCCTCGTCGTGGACGGTGGTCAGCTTCAGGATTTCCAGCTCACGTTTGCCCGTGGGCGTCACCACCGTGGCCGTGTCACCCACCTTTTTGCCCATCAGCCCTTTGCCGATCGGTGAACTGGTGGAAATCAACCCCTTGGCGACGTCCGATTCCTCGCTGGTCACTAGTTTGTACTCGATTTGTTCATCCTTGACCCCGTCGTATACCACCACTGTCGAGCCAAAGGCGACCCGATCCTTGGGGATGTTGGCAAGATTCACCATGGAAAGCTCCGCCATGCGCTTCTTCAGTTGTCCTAGGCGGGCGCGGACGAACTCCTGCCGCTGCTTGGCCATGTGATATTCAGCATTCTCGCTCAGGTCGCCGAGAGCGACGGCCTTTTTCAGCTCTTTCGGCAGCTCGTGGTTCAACTCGCGTTCCAGTTGCTGGATTTCTTCTTCCAGCCGTTTCCTGATGTGCTCTGGCATGGAACTCAAAAGCTATCTCGTGGCGAAGGATTGGTTGGATCGAGTCGGCGTAACCGGAACAGCAGCATGCATTCGGTCGCCATAAGATGCTAATTATAAGTCTTCCCGGTCCCGAACGCCGCCGGGCTCGCATCCTTTCGCGCGCTCCGTCACGTTGCCGGTCGCGTTTGTGAACCACAGTAGCTGCACGAAAATCTGATCCCCATTGCTGCCGATATGGTGCGGAATATTTCGTAAGCAGTTGTTTATCAATGAATTAGCTAACTTGCCGCATTTGACCGCGATGACTTTCCGAGGTATAATTAATTAGTTCCTCCCTGACGCCGATCGTCGGGTGCCCCTCATGAATGTAGATCTAGCTTTCCGTATCGGCGATAAGGTTGTCTACCCGAATCATGGCGTCGGGGTCATAGAGCAAATCAGCAGCCGAACCGTGGGCGCAACTGTTGAAAAGTTCTACCTTCTGCACATTAAGTCCAGCAGCCTGAAAGTCATGGTCCCGTTTCAGAACGCCGGCAATGTCGGACTCCGGCGCGTCATTCGGAACGGCGAAGTGCAGAAGATTCTCGATTACCTGACCAACGGCAAGTGCGACAACCACAACGACTGGAAATACCGCTTCAAGGAAAACTCCGAGAAGATGCGGACCGGTTCCCTGCTGGAAGTTGCCTGCGTACTCAAGAGCCTGCTGATGCTCGGCCAGACCAAGCCGCTTTCCTTTCGCGAGAAGAAGATGCTGGAACGGGCGCGCTACCTGCTGGTTAGTGAACTGGCGCTGGCCAAGAACCTGGAAGAAACCGAAGTGGAGCAGCTGCTTACCAAGGCCCTCTCCAAGTCCAGGCTGAAGTTCCCCGAGGTCACCGCCGAGGCGTGAAACTTGAAGGTTTCACGTTCCAGGTTTCGCACCTGCAGGACTTGAAACTTCTCTATTCTCCCAGCCACGCACCGTAAGGCCGGAGCGAGTCCACGTGATCAAAAATGATCTTCAGCGCGGCCGTTATCGGCACCGCCAGCGCAAGTCCCACCGCACCCCAGACCCAGCCCCATATTAGCAGCGAAATCGTCACCACCAGCGGGTTCAGTTGCAACCGTTTGCCTATCAGTTTAGGGTAGAAAACATTAATGGCGAAGATATGAAGGCCGAAGACTGTGATGAGGACCACCAGGACTCCACCGCCGTGTAACTGCCCAACGCCGGCCGCCAGGGGTGGGATGATGGCCAGAATAGGTCCAAGATAGGGGAGCAAGCTGATAAACCCGCTGATGAATCCCACGAAGTAAAAATAAGGCAGATGCAGGATCCAGAACACCACCGTACTGACCACCCCCATGAAAACGCCCATCAGCAGGTTGCCAACCAGGAAGCTGCGGATCATGGCGGAGATCCGCCCCATTGTGACATAGGCGGTGTTGCGGTGTTCCAGCCGGAATAGCATCACTGTGGCCGCCCGTGCATGCTCCTGCCAGGTCAGCATGAAATACACAAGGAACGGGACGAAGGAAACCGTCAGCGCCAGGTCCCAGACTGCTCCCGCACCCTGGGTCAGGGTGGATGTCCAATCCCGCTCCTGATGGACGGTAATGGTGGTCTCGGGTTTCTCCGAGGGCAGATTGGACGCTGTGCCCTGGAGTCGGTGCGCTTGCTCCTGCAGTTTGTCCGCTTCTTCCCGGATCCTTTCGGTGTACTTGGGCAGCTCATGCACGAAGGCCACGGCCCGGTTGTAGAAGAAGAAGCTGGTACCGTACAGAACGGCGCACAGAGCCAGCAGGGCGACCACCGCGCCCAGGCTGCGCGGTACCCGGATCCTTTGCAACCCATCAACGATCGGGGCAAGCATAAACGCCAGCAGCACCGAGGCCAGCAATACGATCAAAACAGGCTTGGCGACGTAACACAGCGCCAACACGACTGCGATCGCCATAATGACCTGCGCCGAGGTCTGGATGCGGTCTGCCCGCCGTCGATACGGCAGCGGCAGTGCACGCGGGGGCCGAGTCGTGTGCTCGGCCAACTCGGTCGGCTCGTCAACCTGGTCAGGCATCGTTGTCCACTTCCATGCTACTCGCACCATGGTACTCAAACCATGACGCGTTCCCACCTATAATCGCAGAGTGTCCTCTCCCGTTAACCCTCCGGCTGGTGGCCCCGGTGAGACTCAACACCGCATCCTTGCTCTCGATGTTGGCTCCAGGACGATCGGTCTGGCGGTTTCTGATCCGTTGGGAATCACCGCCCAGGGCTTGCCAACCATCCGCCGCAAGAACAAGCGAGCCGATTTCGAGGCCCTGGGACAGGTCCTTCGCCAGTACGCGGTTCGAGAGATTGTGGTCGGCTACCCGCTGCGCATGAGCGGGTCCGCGAGCGCACAGTCGGAAAAGATGTCGGCATTCGCAGAAGAACTGCGGGGGCGGTTCGGGTTGCGCGTCCACCTCTGGGATGAGCGCCTTACCTCCGCCCAGGCCAATCGGCTGCTGCGCGAAACCGACATGAGCATCCGCCGGCGCGCCCAAGTGGTAGACCGCCTGGCCGCCACGCTGATCCTACAGGGTTTCCTGGATTATCGCTCGGCCAGCCGGACCTGACCCGCCGTGATGGGCATGGCACCTCTGGACTACGGCTCAGGGCTTTTCCTCATCTAAACTAGAGCCTTGCGCGCGATTCTTACATTGCTTCTCGCCGCCGTCCTCGCTGCCGCTGCCTGGCTGGCGTACGGCCTCATGCTTCCAATCGGACCCAGTGGGCAGGAGAAATTCGTCCTCCTTCGACCCGGTTCTTCCGCGCGTCACATCGCACATGATCTTAAGACCGCCGGCGTAATCCGTAGTGCGCCAGCATTCCTGGCGTGGCACTACTGGCGTGGCCTGCCAGCTCTCAAAGCCGGGGAGTACAAGTTCGACCACCCTGCCACGGCGCGCCAAGTTTACGAGCGCATCGTTGCCGGCGACATCTACGTGCACACCGTGGTGATTCCCGAGGGCTACAACATCTTCGACATCGGGAATGCCCTTCAGGCAGCCGGGCTCGGCTCGCGCGACGACTTCCTCGCTGTCGTTCGCTCCGACGTGTCGATGATCTCCGACCTCGATCCCCAAGCGCCGACTCTCGAAGGCTATCTGTTCCCTGACACCTATGAGTTCACGCGCACCCAGAGCCTGCACGACATGGCCGCCGCCATGGTCAGGCGCTTTCGCCAGGAGAGCCGCCAGCTCGGGCTGACCACCGATTTCCACCGGGTCGTGACCATGGCTTCGATCGTGGAAAGAGAAACGGCAATTCCGACAGAGCGTCCCCTGGTCGCCAGCGTCTTCTACAACCGGATGCGCCGCAACATCATTTTGGCGACCGATCCAAGCGTTATCTATGCCGCGCTGCTGGCCGGA
>Ga0187817_10001013_pt1 | contig 13108 bp, 7 predicted proteins | sample NC_wetland_sal_i_17_FD_132431 | JGI IMG/M metagenome (GOLD analysis project Ga0187817, IMG submission 132431) | Wetland sediment microbial communities from Neuse River Estuary, North Carolina, USA - SO4_2 | ecosystem: Environmental > Aquatic > Freshwater > Wetlands > Sediment | place: USA: North...
ATCGATCTTGAAGGCACGGAGGTCTGTGATTGGCTGACGCCCAAGGGGATCACGTGTGTGCTGTTGAAATACCGCGTGACGGATGTGGGGCCGTATCCGAAATCGGGGCCGTATCCGGAATCACCGATGGCGTTGGAAGATGCGCAGAGGACTGTGGGGCTGGTGCGCTTTCATGCGGCGGAGTGGCACATCGATCCGCGCAAGATTGGTGTCCTTGGGTTTTCGGCAGGCGGGCATCTGTCGGCAGCGATCAGCACGCACTTTGAGAAGCGTTTGTATCCGGCTGTAGACGCCGCCGACAAAGAGAGCTGCCGTCCGGATTTTGCGGTGGCTATTTATCCGGGGCATCTGTCGCTTTCCGCGGCGGAATGGGATGCGAACCAAGGCGCCAGAAAGTTTGTGATTCGTAAGCCGGAGCATGAGACGATGGCCGATAAACAATTTGGGTTGAATCCCGATATTCCTGTCACCCGCCAGACGCCGCCTACGTTTTTGCTGCAGGCGGAGGATGACCACGTGGACAACGTAAACGACTCGCTGGCGTACTACATTGCGCTGAAGAAGGCTGGGGTTCCTGTGGAGATGCATTTGTATGCGCAGGGCGGGCATGCCTTTGGGCTGCGGCGCACGAAGTTTCCGATAACGGGATGGCCTCAGTTGGTGGAGACGTGGCTGGGGACGATCGGGATAATTTCGGAATAGGTGCTCTGGGATCGCGTACACACGGTTGGCTTCGCTCGGGTTGCCATTAAACCCCGGAACCACTTTGAATTGAGTTCTATTTGTATTTTTGAGACCCGTTGCGGGGACAACCGAATCCGCTTAATGGTCCGAATTTAACACACCGGACATCCCGAAAAAAGAATTAAATGTGATCACAATTCACCGTTCTGATCTATACTGAAGCGCATCCGTTGGAGCAGGAGAGTGCGAGCTGGCTTAGGTTTGATTCACTCCCCCATTTAGGGCAGATAGAGGCAAGCCGATGCCAATTTACACCGAAAAAAGGAGGAAACCAACATGGAAGTACCGCGTGACTACAAACCATTGAAAGGCACGGAACACACTCATCCGGAAGACCACAAGTTTCTAAATCCGACCAGCGACACCAGCGGTCCTATCACGGCGACGGTAATCGTTCGCCGCCGTCCAGACGGTGAGAAATTGAAGGGGATGGCAGAGTTTTCGGCACGCTCGCGATCGCCCCAGCCGCGTCTTTCTCGTGCGGAGTTTGAGGATCGACACGGGGCGGACCCGAAGGAACTGGAGGAGGTGGCTGCCTTTGCGAAGTCGCACGGGCTCAAAGTGCTGCAGACCCATGCCGGACGCAGGTCCGTGGTGGTCCAAGGCACGCCTTCTGCAATCAACAAAGCCTTCGCCGTCGAGCTGTACGATTACGATTCTCCGCGAGGAAAATATCGTGGCCACAGCGGCAAAGTGAACGTACCGAGCGCGCTGGCCAACGTGGTTGAAACGGTTATCGGTTTGGACAATCGCCCGGTTCCGGCGCAGCATTTTTCAACGGCGCGCCGGCGCAACCCAAAAGATCCACCCAATACCAAGCCCCTTACGCCGCAACAAGTGGCGAAGCTTTACAATTTTCCAGCGAGCGCCACCGGCGGCGCCGGTCAGACCATTGGAATTTACGAGATGCAGACACAGGACGGGAGCGCTGGATATACCGCCAAGGATCTCGCCGACACGATGCAGTCGTTCGGGGGCGGTTTGAAGACGCCCGTGCCGATCGATGTATCGATCAACGGAGTGACGAACTCAGGCGTATCCGACGGTGAGACTGGCCTTGATATCACCGTGGCGAGCGCCATCGCTCAGGGAGCACAGATCGCGGTGTACTTCACTGGTGGCGATACCCAGAGCATTATTCTTGCGCTGCAACAGATGATCCACCCGGACGCCGGCAATCCCGAACCTGCCATTCTCTCGATCAGCTATGGGTGGGGACCGGACGATCCGACGGCAGACAGCTTCTCGGATGAGGATTACACGCAGATCGACCAACTGTTCCAGGACGCAGCGAACCTGTCGATCACGGTGCTGGTGTCGTCCGGGGATTCCGGCGCTTTTATCTCCAGCAAGGGACAGGCGCAGACCAGCTATCCGGCTACTGAACCGTGGGTGATCGCCTGCGGGGGCACAACTGTCGGCAACGTGAACGGGGCAAACTACGATGAGTATGTCTGGAACGATACAGGCGCTGGTGGTCCCGGCGCAACGGGCGGAGGGATCAGCGCGAAATTCCCGGTACCCAGCTATCAGACGAACGCCGGGCTGCCCAAACGGAACGGAACCGGCCAACCCGGCCGGGGCATTCCGGACATCTCAGGGAATGCGAGCGAAAATAGCGGCTACAACCAATTCATTAACGGACAAGAGCAGCCTGTCGGTGGCACCAGCGCTGTAGCACCCCTGTACGCGGGGTTGATAGCGCTGATCAATGCGGACCTCGGGGGGCCGGTCGGATTCATTAATCCGACGCTCTACAGCCTCGGCGCTGGCAGCTTCCGGCCTGTCGACGCACCACCCGGTCCGGCCAACAATTCGTTCAATGGCGTTACCGGATATCCGGCTAGCACTGGATGGAATGCCTGCACTGGTTTGGGGAGTGTAGACGGCGTTGCGCTGGAAAACGGTCTTAAGGCGGCCCGTGCGGCGGCGACGTAGGCTCTTGGGAGCCGACCGGCCAGTTCCCGAATATCGCCACTTTGTGTGAATTAGCGACGAGGCGGCTCGAAAGCCGCGAGTCCGTGCATGATCTCGCATTCCAGATTACCCCTGAGACTTGCCGGCCCCGGACGGATCGATGCGGACCACTGTCCGAGAAGTCCGGCTTGCAAGAAGTGCCGCTATATAATACGGGGCAAACACGACAGCCATGCACCCCGAACGCTGGCGGCAAATCGATGAGGTCTACAACTCGGCTCTGGAGCGGAGGGCTGAGGAGCGCAGCGCGTTTCTCGACGAGGCCTGCGGTGGCGACGAAGATCTGCGGCGCGAAGTCGAGTCGCTGCTCGCCCAGGAAGGAACACTGCTGGAGCATCCGGTTTGGGAAGCGATGGCGCCGAAGGTGGGTGCGCGGCTGGGTCCCTACGAGATGGTCGCGAAACTGGGTGAGGGCGGCATGGGTGCAGTGTATCGTGCCACCGACACCAGGTTGAATCGGCCGGTAGCCATCAAGTTTCTATCGATCGAATGGGGGGATGAATCCGCGCGGCGCCGTTTTCAACTCGAGGCCAAGACCGCGTCGTCGCTGAATCATCCGCACATTGTGCACGTGTACGAGGCGGGAGAATCGCAAGGCCGGCAATTCCTGGTCACCGAGTTCGTGGATGGCGGCACGCTGCGGGATTGGGTGAAAACGGAGAACAGATCGTGGCGCCAGGTGGCGGAGTTGCTGCTGGGGGTCGCCGACGGGCTGGCCTGCGCGCACGAGGCCGGAATCCTGCACCGGGACATCAAGCCAGAAAACATTCTGGTGTCGAAGAACGGCTACGCCAAGCTGGCGGATTTCGGGCTGGCCAAGTTGATGGACAGGCCGGCGCCAAGCCTTGAGACGCGCACGCTGACCGAGATGCGGACGCGGCCCGGCGTGGTGATGGGAACGATAGCGTACATGTCGCCGGAGCAGGCATCGGGTAAGGCGGTGGACGCGCGAAGCGACATCTTTTCGTTCGGCGTCGTGCTGTTCGAGTTGCTCAGCGGGCGGCGGCCGTTCGGGGGACGCTCGGACCTGGAGGTCTTGCAAGCGGTGATCCATCAGCCCGCGCCCGCAGTGGGCGAAGGACTGCCGGCGGCGGTGCGAGCGATGGTCGCGAAAGCGCTCGCGAAAGATCCTGCCGAACGCTACCAGTCCATGCGCGAAATGGTAGTGGACCTGCGCAAGGTGGCGCGTGAGAGCGGGGATCAACCGGCACCGGTGCGGCCCAAGCGTGCGCTGCGAATCGGAGCGGTGGTAGTCGCGTTGGCGCTGACGATGCTGGTGGCCTGGAGGTTTTGGCCGCGCGCGGGTCCTCCGCGGATCGGTTCGCTGGCGGTGTTGCCGTTTCGGAACGTGTCGGGCGACGCCGGCCAGGATTATTTCGCAGACGGACTGACCGACGCGCTGACGGCAAACCTGGCGCGCATCGGGGCGCTCCGGGTCATCTCGCGGACGTCGACGGCCGCATACCTCGGCTCCAAGAAGGCGGTGCCCGAGATCGGGCGAGAGCTAAACGCCGACGCCGTCCTGGAAGGCTCGGTGGCGCGCTCAGGCAACCGCGCGCGAATCACGGCGGAGCTCATCCAAGCGTCGAGCGACCGGCAGATCTGGGCCGAGAGTTACGAGCGCAGCCTGAACGACCTCTTCACGCTGCAAGGCGAAATGGCGCAAGCGATCTCCAATGCGATCCGAGTTCAGCTCGCGACACCGGAGCGGCAGCGGCTGACACAGAAGCGCGCCGTCAACCCCGAGGCCTACGACCTGTATTTGCGTGGCCGCTACCATGCGGGCCGCATAAACGAACGCGACATCGATCAGGCGATCGAGCTGTTCGAAAAATCAGCGGCCATGGATTCGTCGTTTGAGCCGGCGCAAGCCATGCTGGCCCGCGTTTACGGTGACAAGTCCTACTATTTTCATCCCGATGATCCACAGTGGGGGGAGAAGGGGTTCGCCGCCGTTGAAAAGGCCCTGGCGCTCGATCCCGATGCGCCGGAGGCGCATTTTGCGCGGGGCATGCTACTGTGGGGACCCTCGCACGCCTTCCCGAGCCGGGAGGCGCTGGGAGAATTCCGCAAGGCTATTTCCGCTGAACCGAATTTCGACGAAGCGTGGCACCAGCATGGCGTGGTCCTATTGCACGTCGGCCATCTCGAGCAAGCATGGCGTGACATCGATCGGGCGCTCAGTATCAATCCCGCGAACACGCTGGCTCGTTTCCGCTACGCGCCCATTCTGGAATACCAACTCAAGTACGCGGACGCGCTGGAATCGCTGAAGACCGTTCCGAAGCAAGCGTTTCTCGCCAATTGGGAATATCATCGGGCGTGGTGCCTGCTCAGCCTTGGCCGTCTCCCGGACGCCAAGCGGGAGCTGGAGTCGGCGCTGGAAGAAAGTCCTCGCGATCCCGGCGGAGTGTTGCATAGCGCGCGGGCGATGTTGCGGGCTCGATCTGGTGATCGGGCGGGAGCGAAGGCGGACATCGCCGAAGCCATCCGGATTGGGAAAGGGTTCGTGCACTTTCATCACACCGCTTACGCGATCGGCGCGGTTTACTCGGTTTTGGGGGATGTCGAAAAAGGGCAGGAATGGATTGAAAATGCCGCTACGGATGGTTTTCCATGTTACCCGCTGTTCGAGAAAGACCCCTATCTGGAGCGGTTGCGGACCAGCCCGAGATTTCGCGAGTTCCTGACCAGACTGCGGCAGGATTGGGAACATATTCCGGGCGAGAGCCCTTGAGGTGGAAGGCCGGCAAGGCCCGATCACACCTCAGCCGGTCCTTGGCCAGGTCCCAGTCGGCAATGCCGAAGTTGACTGGACGTATCACGCGCATCCCGCCCCGGAACAGACGATCAGACCGCGTTTTGGCGATTACTGACCGACTCTAATGGCGGAGCGCCTGGCGAGCGAAGAGTCCGGATATCCCGCATCGGGGGTTGGCCGAAGAAACGGCTGTATTCGCGGTTGAATTGGCTGGCGCTTTCGTATCCGACCTCAAAGGCTGCGCTTGCGGCGTCCAGACCCTCCATGAGCATGCGTCCCCGCGCTGCCTGCAACCGAAGCTGTTTCTGGTACTGAAGAGGACTCATGGCGGTCAGCACCCGGAAATGATGGTGCAGCGTGGACACGCCCATGCCCGCGATTTCTGCGAGATCTTCCACCCGTAGCGGCTTCGCGTAATTCGCCTTGATCCAGGCGATCGCTTTCGCCGTCCGATGGCTCTGCTCTCCTAGCGTTGCAATCGCCCGAAGGCGTGCTCCCTCTGCGCTCTGAAGGATTCGGTAGATGATCTCGCGTTGAATCAGGCCACTGAGAAAGGGAACGTCCTGCGGCGTGTCCAGCAGGTCTACCAGCCGGCAGCATGCACTGAGGAGTTCCACCGTGGTCTCACCGGTGGCCATGGCAGGGCTGTCAGACGGCACCTCAAGCACCTGTATCTCCTCCCGGCTAAGAAGTTCCCGGACCATGGGCATTTCAAGCTTGAGCGCCAAGGCGAGACAGGGCACCGCTTCACTCGCTTCGATCACCCGGCTGACGATGGGCAAATCGATCGACGTGAGGAGGAATCGCGAGGTGTCGTAGATAAAGACGTTTCGGCCGAGTTCGACCCGCTTTCGTCCTTGGGCGATCACGATCACGCTCGGTTCGTACGTCGCCGGGCACGAATCGGTTGGGGCGGTCCGCCGGTGGAGCGTCAGGCCGGGAATGTCCGTTGCCCGATGCTCTGCGGATCCCATGAACAAGGCAATCTTGCGAGCCAGCTCCCTGCGCAATTCGCGTGCTGGATCTGGTAACAGGGACGCCTCTCCACCGCGGTTTTTCATGGTAACGGTTTCGCTCTCCTCTCCATAGGATAGCTGCTGGCTCTGTGCGTAGATCAACAGTGCAAGAGGAATAGGCAATAAATCGGAAGGATCAGGATACCGGGTTCACGGCGCTCGACTCTAACCTGAGATGAAGGAAACAGTTTCGAAGGAGAAACAATGCAGAAACGCAAACTTGGAAATAGCGGCCTGGAAGTATCGGAGCTCGGGCTCGGCTGCATGGGGATGAGCTTTTCTTACGGTCCGCCCAAAGACAAGCAGGAGATGACTTCTCTTCTCCGGGCCGCTGTGCAACGAGGTGTCACGTTCTTTGACACCGCCGAAGTGTACGGCCCGTTCCTGAACGAAGAGCTCGTGGGCGAAGCCCTCGCTCCGTTCCGCGAGCGAGTGGTGATCGCCACCAAGTTCGGGTTCGACCTCAGTCCAAATTTCGATCCCCGCGGGATGAAGGGTTCGCCGGGCCTGAACAGTCGACCAGAGCACATCAAGGAGGCCGTCGAGGGCTCGCTCAAGCGACTCAGGACCGATGTCATTGACCTGTACTATCAGCATCGGGTTGACCCGAACGTGCCGATCGAAGACGTCGCGGGAGCGGTGAAGGACCTGATTCGGCAAGGCAAGGTCAAGCACTTCGGCCTTTCCGAAGCGGGTGTGCAAACAATCCGTCGCGCACACGCAGTCCAGCCGCTGACTGCTCTCCAGAGCGAATATTCGCTGTGGTGGAGACGCCCTGAAGCCGAAGTGATACCGACGCTGGAGGAACTCGGAATCGGGTTGGTTCCGTACAGCCCCCTGGGCAAAGGCTTCCTCACGGGCAAGATCGACGAAAATGCGAAGTTCGATAGCTCCGACTTCCGCAGCACCCTGCCTCGCTTCACGCCTGGAGCTCTCAAGGCGAATCAGGCCCTGATTAATCTGCTCGGCCGCATCGCAGAACGCAAGAAGGCGACGCCGGCTCAGATCGCGCTCGCCTGGCTGCTGGCTCAGAAGCCGTGGATTGTAGCGATTCCAGGCACCACAAAATTGCATCGCCTGGACGAAAACATCGGGGCAGTCTCAGTCGAACTCACGCCGGACGATCTCCGTGACATCGAGAACGCCGCCTCACAGATCACGGTGCAAGGCGCTCGGTACCCCGAAAGACTGGAGCAGATGACCGGTCGCTAATTTTCAATCACGAACAGTAAAGGTTGAAGAGAATGGAAATCAAACGAATTGGCTCGCAACCTTCCGTCAAGGGGCCGTCGGAGTGGTTCACTGGCACGGTACGTATCGATCCGCTTTTTCAGGCGCCCGATCCGGCGCTGGTTCAAGGTGCTAGCGTCACTTTCGAGCCGGGTGCGCGGACTGCGTGGCATACACATCCGCTTGGTCAGACCCTCATCGTCACGGCTGGCTGCGGCCGGGCGCAGCGTTGGGGCGGACCGATCGAGGAGATCCGGCCCGGTGATGTAGTCTGGTTCCCGCCCGGCGAGAAGCACTGGCATGGGGCCACACCAATTACGGCTATGACGCACATCGCCATCCAGGAAAAACTCGACGGTAAGGTGGTCGACTGGATGGAACAGGTGAGCGACGAACAATACCGGGCCTAGAAGTTTCGCAAACGCGATTCGATGCTGTCAACAGATCATTGCCGGGCTGCTCGCGGTAACCCTGAGCGGCGAGGAGTTCACGCAGCCGCGGCACGTGCTTGTGAGGAACGGCTATGTCCGGGGTCGTCGTGCTGCCTGGTCTCGACACCCAGTAGAGCATCCACAGCCCAGCCACCATCCATGTAAACCTCCAGGCCGTCCTGCTCCAGAAACGCTACGACCTCGGCGGCGTCATGGGCATCCACAAGATCTAATCTACTGGCCTAACGTGTTCGGCCACTACAACCGCCGCTAACGGAAAAGAGCTGAAAGGTCTCGCGCGATGTGTCGGGCGGTTTGAAAAACGGCTTCCCTGGCGGGCGGGTATCCCACGACCACCCAGATGAAGATTCCGCCGGCGGCCAGCCAGATCAGCGATTTGTCTTTCATCCCGTCGTACTCATTGCCCCCGGCCGGAATCGAATTCCCTCGCGCGCCCGACCGGCTCTGTGCTAGATCGATTGTAGCCCACGAAGTGTCTGGTCTTATACTGAAAATATCCGGTGCGGGCTCAACTCAGGCCAATCCTGTACGCTATTTTTGCCGCTCTCGGGTGTTTGTGTGCGCGGACCGCGCTAGCACTCAATCCTAGCCGGAGCATCACCCAATATACGCGCACCATCTGGACGCAGGAGCAGGGCCTGCCGCAAGACACGATTCGCGCCATCGCGCAGACCACCGATGGCTACCTGTGGCTGGGCACCGACGAAGGGTTGGCTCGCTTCGATGGCTATGAGTTCGTTATTTTCAACAAAGGCAACGGAGATCTCCCCAGTAATTCCATCACCTCGCTGTCGGCGGGCGCCGACGGCAGCTTATGGATCGGAACGGCTGACGGGCTGACCTGCTACCGTGATAAGCGCTTCACCACCTACAAGACAAAAGACGGGCTCCCCGACAACGCCATCACTTCGGTGTGTCAGGGACATCCAGGCACCGTGTGGAGCGTGGCCGGGACGTATCTGACCCGTTTCCAGGCGGGCAAATTCACCAGTTTTCAATCCGGCGCGGATTTGCCGATTGCGGCGATTCGCATCGTGTACGCCGACCGCGAGCGGAATCTCTGGATTTCAGGCTTCGGCGGTGTGGCGAAGCTGCTAAACGGCAAGTTTGTTCCGGTGATTAGCGCGGCGGCGCTCGAGGGCGCCATCGTCAGTTGCATGCTGGAAGATCGCCACGGCGACTTCTGGGTGGGCAGCAGCAAGGGGCTGTTGATGCTCCCGCCATCGGGAAAGATGCGAAGTTTCGATACGCGGGACGGCCTTCCAGACCCCTTCGTGCGATCTCTTTGGGAGGACCGCGACGGCAATCTGTGGGCGGGAACCAACGGCGGGCTGAGCCGGCTCGAGAATGGCGGCTTTGTCGCTCCCACGATCGACAGCGGTCATGATCGCGACTGGGTGCGTTCCATCTACGAAGACCGGGAAGGAAATCTGTGGGTGGGAATGAACAGCGGGCTGATCCGCCTGCGCGATGATCTATTCACCATCTATTCGCGAGGCGAAGGACTGCCCAGTGACGAGCCGACGGCGGTGTACCAGGACCACCAGGGCAGAATCTGGGTCGGCTTCCACGACAGCGGACTGGGCTTTTTCGGCAAAGATAAGTTTCATACCTACACGACGCGGGATGGTTTGGCGAGCAACGAAATCTTCTCCATTCGCGAAGACCACCAGGGCGATCTGCTGGTGGCTACGCGTGAAGGCCTGAGCCGCATGCACGAGGGCCGGTTCGCGACCGTCGTGCCCGCGGATCCGCTGGGACGTCAGATCGTGTTCGATGTGCGGGAAGACGGGAACGGCGGAGTCTGGCTGGCGACAGCCGGAGCCCTCACCGAATTGCGCAACGGACATCTGCGAAAGGTTGTGGACGGCGGGACACTGTTGACGAGCGCGATCGTAGCGCTCTGCGCGCGGCGAGACGGAAGCATCTGGGCGGGGACTTACGGCAGAGGCTTGTGGCGCGTTGCGGGCAATGATACACGGCTCTATACCACGGCTGACGGTTTGTCCAACGACCAGATTCGTTACCTTCTGGAAGATCAAGACGGCGCGCTGTGGATCGGTACTTTCGGCGGCGGACTGGATTGCCTGCGCGAGGGCCGCTTCTACCACTACACGTCGAAAGACGGGTTGCTGAGCGATAACATCTCTCACATTGAGGACGATGGACAGGGCTCGCTGTGGCTGAGCACGACACGCGGCATCTGCCGCATCGCCAAAAAACAGTTGCAGGATTTCTCGGCTGGAAGAATCGCCAAGCTCACACCCGTCACCTACGGCCTGGAGGACGGGCTACGCAGCGCACAGTGCGCTCCTGGCTATCCGACATCCGGCGGCGGATGGCGGACCGCGGATGGGCGGTTGTGGTTTCCGACCAGCCGTGGGCTGGCGGTGATCGATCCGAATGCGCCCAAACGGCAGCCCGCCGCCGTCGCGGTGCAGCTCGTCGAGGTGACGTCGAACGGAGCGCCGATCGACCTGGCGCGGCCCGCCGAGCTGGCGCCTGGGAGTGGCCGCATCCAGATCCACTATACCGGCATCCATCTCACGGCGCCGGAACGGGTGCATTATGCCTATAAGCTGGAAGGCCTGGACCACGACTGGGTGCAAGCCGGAGGACGCCGGATCATCAATTACAACAGTCTGCGCCACGGGAACTATCGCTTCATCGTGAAGACCGAAATCGACGGCGGACCGGCCAGCGAGGCATCCTACGCCTTTCGCCTGCTGCCGCACTTCTACGAGACCCTCTGGTTCCGGTTGCTGGCCGTGCTGCTGCTGGCCGCCAGTGCGTGGGGCGCCTTCCGGCTGCGTGTGCGCCAGATACGCGGGCGCTTTGCGCTGGTGCTGGAAGAACGCGTACGCCTGGCGCGTGAAATTCACGACACGCTGGCCCAAGGTTTCGTGGGTATTTCCTCGCAGTTGGATGCGGTTGCGATGAGCCTGCCGGGCGACGTAGAGCTTGCCCGGAAGCATCTTCAATTGGCGTCGAGGATGGTGCGGCACAGCCTCACCGAAGCCCGCCGCTCCGTGATGGATCTGAGAGCATCGGCGCTGGAGGGCCACGATCTGCCCGCGGCGCTTCATGCCGGAGCCAAGCAGTGGACCTCGGGCTCCTCGGTCCAGGTGCAGGTGGACGTCAGTGGTGAGCCGAAGCCGTTGCCCGAAGAGATGGAGCAACATCTGCTGCGCATCGCGCAAGAAGCGGTGACCAACTCGCTGAAGCACGCGGCGGCCAAGCAGATCCGCATCCGGCTGGAGATGGGCGCGCGGCGGCTGTCTTTGCGGGTGGCCGATGACGGGCAAGGCTTCGAGCAGCACGAAGATTTTTGGGGGCCAGGAGGCCATTTCGGGCTGCTGGGCATGCGCGAGAGAGCCGAAAGGCTGGGAGGAGCCTTGAACCTGCGGAGCCATCCAGGCGACGGGACAGAGGTTGAGGTCACCGTGCCGTTGTCATGAGCAACAACAGACGCATCCGCATTCTGATTGCGGAGGACCACCTGATCGCCCGCGTCGGCGTCACTACCATCGTCAACATGCAGCCGGATATGACCGTCGTCGCCGAGGCGGCCAACGGTCATCAGGCGGTAGAGCTCTACCGCAAGCACCGGCCCGATGTGACGTTGCTCGACCTTCGCATGCCGGGCCTGAGCGGGGTGGAAGCGGCAGTGGCGATCCGGCGCGAGTACCCGCACGCCCGGTTGATCGCACTCACCACTTACGGCGGCGACGAGGATATCCGGCGTGCGCTTCAGGCCGGCTGCCAGGCCTATTTGACCAAGGACGTCCTGCATGATGATCTGCTCAAGGCGATCCGCGCGGTGGATGCAGGCGGAACCTTCCTCCCACCCTCAGTGGCGGCGACCGCGTCCCAGCTTCCCGCCCCAGATTTGAGCGCGCGGGAGATCGAGGTGCTTTCGCTCATCGTGGAGGGTCTGGCCAATAAGGAGATCGCTTACCGGCTCAACATCGCGGAGCACACGGTGAAAAACCATGTGAAGAACATCCTGGCGAAGCTCGGAGTCGCCGATCGAACGCAAGCTGCCACGGCTGCGATCCAGCGGGGCATCATTCACTTAACTCCATAGCCCTAAAGAGCTACCATCGCACGCCAGGGAGCGCCATCAAATAAGTACCGTAATTGCAGATAATGTCATAAAGCCCACTCGTATCGTCGGGATAGCCTTACAGACTACCGGGCCGGAATCATATGTGGATAGTTAGACTAGCGCTGCGGCGACCTTATACCTTCGTGGTTATGGCGGTGTTGATCGCGATCCTGGGGGGAATCGCCATCGTCACCATGCCGGTGGACATCTTCCCGTACATCGACATTCCCGTGGTGAGCGTGATCTGGAACTACCAGGGCATGTCGCCGGACGAAATCGAAAAGCGCATCGACACGATTTTCGAGCGCTCCATGACCACCACCGTCAACGATATCGAACACATCGAGACGCAGGCTTACAGTGGGGTCTCGGTTACCCGGGTCTATTTCCAACCCAACGTGAAGGTCGAAATGGCGATGGCGCAGGTTACCGCCATTTGTCAGACGTTGCTGCGTATTTTTCCACCGGGGACTTATCCGCCCAGCATCGTCAAATACGACGCATCGAGCGTGCCCATTCTGCAACTCGGCTTGCAGAGCAAAACGCTCAGCGAACAGCAGATCTTCGATCTGGGCTTGAACTTCATTCGAACGCAGCTTGCCACGGTGCAAGGCGCCGCGGTGCCGTTGCCCTTCGGGGGCAAGTTCCGGCAGGTGATGGTGGACCTCAATCCCGAAGCGTTGTACGCCAAGCAGCTTTCGCCCACCGACGTGTCCAATGCACTGGGGCAGCAAAGTCTCATCCTGCCCGCCGGCGATGTCAAGATCGGAGACATCGACTACCAGGTAAAGCTGAATAACAGCCCGGTAATCCTGGACCA
>Ga0187817_10001014_pt1 | contig 13103 bp, 10 predicted proteins | sample NC_wetland_sal_i_17_FD_132431 | JGI IMG/M metagenome (GOLD analysis project Ga0187817, IMG submission 132431) | Wetland sediment microbial communities from Neuse River Estuary, North Carolina, USA - SO4_2 | ecosystem: Environmental > Aquatic > Freshwater > Wetlands > Sediment | place: USA...
ACGGCCGGTGACCCGCTCGTCTTGCGAATATAAACCGAGTACGCAAATCCATTCCCCTTCCAACTGCCTCCAGCCTCGCCCTCCTCGTCGAATAGCAGGGTCTTGCCATCGTCCGAGAGATCGGCCGGGTAGGAATAATCGAGCCAGGATAAATCGCTCTCCTTTCCCTCAGCCGAAACACCCACCAGTTCGCGGCGCCAACTGGCTCGAGTCAGCAGCACGCGTCCGTCGCGCGACACATCCAGCAGAGTCAGGGTCCCCGGCATGGCCGAGACCAGCCGTTCCCGTCCCGAAAGAGTCACTCCATAAAGGGCTCGATCGATACCCAGCCGTGTGGCCGTAAACCACACCTCCTGCCCGTCCACGGACCAGGCCAGTCCCTGTTCGCTCAGCCAGTTGTCCGACAGCGTCTTCTTATTCCCGCTTAAATCTACGATCGCAACGGAACCGCCATCGTCTCCGCGGATCGGGTGATCGAAGAACGCAATTCGGTCGCCTTGGTGAGAGACACGTGGGTGGCTCACCCACCCGACCGTCTCATAAACCGTCTTGCCCACCGGGTACTCCAGGCGGTTGCGGCCGCCGACATCGCGCACGACTGCAATGTTATTTCCATCCGGCCCCCAGTCGGCCCACTGGACTCCTTCCAACATCTCGCGCGGCGCGCCACCCTCCATCGGAGCCCGGGCCAGGGTTCCTGTGCTTACCCACGTTCCAATGCGGCGGCTGGCCAGCGCGAGCGCCATCTCTCCCGACGTCGAGAGAGCCAGAAGCTGCGTCCGGCTCAACCCCAGAGAACGCGACTCCGGAAATTCCCTTCGCGCCGTGAATACTTCCACCGGATTGCCTTGCCAGGAAGCGCTATAGATCACCGTCTGGCCGTCCGGAGCGAATCGCGCTGAGCGGATGGCGCCCCGCCGGAACGTGAGCTGGTGATAGATGGGCTTCACCACCGCCGCCGCTTGCGGCATCCGCTGGCCCAGGAAGAATCCCCCGGCGAACACCGCGGCAGCGGCCGCTATCGCTATCGCCGGCAGCAGCCGGTTTTTTCGTCGTTCCGGGGTGAGAGGCCGGATGGCGGAAACACTGGTTGTACTTGGCGCCGCACTCCGCGCCGGATCGGTGTCCCGCTTGAGCCGCTTGAGATCCGCACGCATCTCCGCAGCCGACTGGTAGCGCACCTCGCGGTCCTTCTCCAGGGCTTTGTGTATGATCTCTTCCATCCGGGGAGGAAGCCCCGGATTCAGACTCAGCGGAGAACTTGGTGCCTCATGCAGAATGGCGCCGAAGACCGCCGCGGACGTATCGCCGCGAAAAGGGAGTGCGCCGGTCGCCATTTCATAGAGCAGAACTCCGAACGAGAACAGGTCGGTGCGCGGATCGAGCACCTCCCCACGCGCCTGCTCGGGCGACATGTAGGCCACCGTACCCATGGCAATGCCGGGACTGGTCAAACCGCTATCGACCACCGGCGGTGTGGCGACGGTCGCCGTGTTGTCACCGCCAGAACCGGCCCCGGACGTGCCGCCGCCGGATGGCGTCATCTTGGCTAAACCGAAATCCAGGATCTTGGCTTGCCCCCGAACGGTGACAAAAATGTTCGCCGGCTTGATGTCGCGGTGCACGATGCCCTTGGAGTGCGCGGCGTCAAGGGCATCCGCAATTTGGATTGCCAGCTCGAGCACCTCATCCAGGCGCAGCGCCTTGCCTTCCATCCGCTGCTTCAGCGTCTTGCCATCCAGGAACTCCATGGCGATGAACGGATGGCCTTCGAATTCGTCGATGTCGTAAATCGTGCAGATGTTGGGGTGATTGAGCGCCGATGCCGCGCGCGCCTCCCGTTGGAAGCGCTCCAGGGCCTGATGATCCTTGGCCAATTCCGGGGGCAGAAACTTGAGCCCTACAAAACGGTGCAGTTTCGTGTCTTCCGCTTTGTAAACCACCCCCATGCCGCCGCCACCCAGCTTTTCCAAAACGCGGTAGTGCGAAATCGTTTTACCGATCATGCAGAGCGCTCCATCTTAGCAGGTGTCAGGTTTCAGGTGCCAGGGTTTACGGCTCGGGTGTCCACGGAATCGACTCTTCACCGGACGGCGAACCCTGACACCTGACACCTGGAACCTGACACCTGCTTTCACTCCCGTGCCCCCACCGCACACTACCCCTTCCAGCCCGGCACCTGGCACCTAGCACCTACCACCTGGCACCTGCCTTGCGGGATAATATCGTATATGCATTTTCGGTTGAGCGCAGGCATCCTTGCGCTTGTAAGTATCGGCTTGGCTTCGGATGTCCGCGTGATCGAGGAGATTGTGGCCAAGGTGAATGGCGACATCATCACCAAGGGCGATCTCGACAGGGCACGGCAAGATCTCGAAGCGCAGCTTCGCCAGAAAGGGGTCGCCAGCCCGGAATTCGACAACGCGGTCAAACAGCAGGCCACCGACGGGCTGCGCGATCAGATCGACACCCTGCTCCTGGTCCAGCACGGCAAGGATCTGAACATCAACGTGGATCCGGATGTGACCAAGCGGCTCGCCCAGATCCAGATCGAGAGCAAAATTGCGGACCCCGACAAATTCCACGATTTCATCCGCGAACAAACCGGAATGCCCTTCGAAGATTTCAAACAGAAGATCAGGGACCAGCTTCTCACGCAGCGCGTGATCAGCCAGGAGATCATGGGGCGCATCAACGTCCCGCACTCCGACGTCGAGAAATATTACGAGGAGCACAAGAAGGATTTCGTGCGCGAAGAGCAGGTGTTTCTCAGCGAGATCCTGATCAGCACGGAAGGCAAGACCGCCGATCAGATCGCCCTGGCCGAGAAGCGCGCCAAGGACTTGGTAGCGCGCGCCCGCAAAGGCGAAAAGTTCGGCGAATTGGCCCGCCAATATTCCGATGCCGAGAGCAAAGACAACTTTGGCCAGTTGCCGCCCTACAAGCGAGGGCAGTTTCGCAAGGAGATCGAAGACATCGTCTTCAAGGAAAAGAAAGGCTACGTCACCGATCCCATTCGCCTGCCCCAGGGATTCGAGATCCTGAAGGTGGAAGAGCGCTATGAAGCCGGCCAGGCGCCGCTCGGCGATGTGGAAAATGAGATCATGGAGCGGCTTTCCATGCCGCAGATGCAGCCCAAAGTCCGCGAACTGCTCACCAAGCTGCGCGAGGATGCGTTCCTGGAAGTTCGCGCGGGCTACGTGGACAGTGGCGCAGCCCCGAATAAAGACACCGCTTGGAAGGATCCCGCCCAGCTAAAGCCGGAGACCACCACCAAGGAAGAAGTGGCGTCGCATGTGCGGAAAAAACGGCTGCTGTGGGTCATGCCCGTCCCGGGAACTTCAACCACGCCAAAAAAGGTCGAGAAGGCCAAGGGACCCAGTGACTCCAACGCGCCCGCCACCGGCGCCGCGGACCGTGCGGCGTCCAGCGGTTCTCAAGCCGCTGCCGCCAACCCGGCTCCTCAGAACGGAAACCCAACGCCCGCTAAGCCATGAAGTCCCCTTATCTGAAGGAGATCGTGGCGAACCGAACGTTCACCACCTCGTTCCTGGTCCGCTCCAAAGAGATTCGTGAAAAGAAAACCGGCGAACCGTATATTTCCTTGAGCCTGGCCGATCGCACCGGCGAGATCGAAGCCAAGATGTGGGACAACGTCGCCGACGTGATGGACGCCTTCAACCGCGACGACTTCGTCAAGGTGAAGGGAATCGTCCAGATCTATCACAACCGCCCGCAGATCACCATCCACAAGATGCGCCGCCTCGAGGATAGCGACGTCGATTTCGCGGACTACTTTCCCGCGTCAACGCGCGATGCCGGCGAAATGTGGAGCGAGCTGCGGGCTGTCGTCGCCGCCATGACGGACCCCCATCTTCGAGCCCTCTCGCAAGCTGTGCTGGACGACCCGGAGATCGCGCAGCGCTACCAGAAAGTCCCGGCCGCCAAGCAAATTCATCACGCGTGGCTCGGCGGGTTGCTGGAGCATGTCCTCTCGCTCTGCGAGTTGTGCCGCTTCGCCGCGGAGCACTACCATGTGGACCTGAATCTCCTCCTGGCCGGAGCGGTCTTGCATGACGTCGGCAAAATCTACGAGCTGAGCTATGACCGCAGCTTCAGTTACACCACGGAAGGCCAGCTCTTGGGTCACATGGTCATGGGCCTGCGCATTGTCGGCGACAAGCTCCGCGATCTTCCGGATTTTCCGCCGCGCTTGCGAACTCTGGTAGAACACATGATTGTCAGCCATCATGGGAAGTTGGAGTTCGGCTCGCCCAAGCTGCCGCAGTTTCCGGAAGCGTTGCTGTTGCACTATCTCGACGACATGGATTCTAAAATGGAGTGCATGCGCACGCTGATCGAGCAGGATCGGCAAATCGAGGGCCATTTCACCGGTTATAATCTCTCGCTGGAACGCACCGTGCTGAAGAAGGCGAAATATATGGCGCCCCCGGCAGAGACGAACGGCCGGCCGGCTGAGCCGGCGCCCAGCGCGGACACGCCCTCACCCGCCGCGCCCAAGGTCGTGCCGCAGGACGCCACCCATCCGCTGTTTGCGGTTCCGCCGGTACAGGAATCTTAGATGGCTCGTGCCGCCGCTCAGCGCGAACTGCCGCCGCCTCTCGAACTGTCGTGTCTCAAAGCGCTCTGGTCGCTGGGTGAAGGTAGTGTGAACGACGTGCGCCGCATCGTTTCCCGCAACAAGCCGCTGGCGTATACCACGGTGATGACCTTGCTCGACCGGCTCGCGCGCAAGAGCGTCGTGTCGCGCCGGAAGATAGGCCGTGCGTTCCTCTATGCCCCGCAGGTTTCGCAGGATTCGGTCCGCCGCATGGCGTTTCGCGAGTTTCTTGAGAACTACTTCGATGGCTCGGCTGACGGATTGATCGAGTTCCTGGGCGAAGCGCAGGCGGGCTTGTCCGCCGCCCCATCCGTCGAGCGCGCTCGCGCCTCCGCCGCCAGCCCCGGCGACGGTCGCCTCGATACCGCCCTCCTCTGAGCGGTTCGATGGCGTTTTCCAGAATCCTCATCCGCGCGACCAACTGGGTAGGCGACGCCGTGATGTCGCTGCCCGCCATTCGCGCCGTGCACGCGCGCTTCCCCGGCGCTCAGATCACCGTGCTGGCACGCCCCTGGGTCGCGGATCTGTATGCGCGCGAGACCGCCATCCATCGCGTGATCCCCTATTCTGCCGCCACCGGGTTTCGCCATTTTTCAGCCAAGCTGCGCGCGGCTCGCGGCTTGCGCGCCGAAGAATTCGATTGCGCCATCCTGTTTCAAAATGCCTTCGAAGCCGCGGCCATCGCATGGCTCGCCCGCATTCCCCGGCGGATCGGCTACGCTCGCGATGGCCGCGCCGCGCTGCTCACCGATCCGGTTCCCGTGCCCAAGCCCGGCGAGATTCCGCCTCACCAGCGCTTTTATTATCTCGAGATGCTGCGCCGAGCCTGTCTGATCGACGAACTCCCGCAGATTGAGGCCATCCGGCTGGAAGGCGCCCAAGCTGCCGCCCGTGAAGGAAGCTGCCTTCTCGCGGAGCGCGGCCTCGCGTTGCCCGTCATCGGAGTGAGTCCCGGAGCCGCCTACGGGGCCGCCAAACGCTGGCTGCCCGAACGCTTTGCTCAGTCGGCCATCGAATTGGCGCGCTCGTTGGAGGGTTCCGTTGCCGTTTTCGGCTCGTCGGCTGAACGAGGCTTATGCGAGACCGTGGCGGACATGATCCAGCGAGGAGGTGTCAAGGCAACGAATTTCGCCGGCGAGACCGCGCTCAAGGTATTCATCGAGATGGCCGCCGCCTGCCGGGTGTTTCTGACCAACGATTCGGGTGCCATGCATATCGCCTCCGCCCTGGGCGTGCCCACAGTCGCGATTTTCGGCGCCACCGATGAGGCGGCGACCGGGCCCACCGGGCCGCTCGCGCGCGTCGTCCGCGAGCCGGTCGAATGCAGCCCTTGCCTGCTGCGCGAGTGCCCCATCGACCACCGATGTATGACCCGAGTCACTTCTGGACAGGTGGCAGGCGTGGCCCTGGAACTGCTGCGCTGATCATGGATACTAGAACAAAGATCATCGAACCGGATCGCGCGATTTCGCTTTCCGGCGATTTGCGCTCCAAAGGTGTGAAGATTGTCACTGGATACTTTGACGTTATTGTCGCCGAGCATGTGCGGCATCTCACGGACATCAAGAACGGATCGGGCACGCTCGTGGTGGTCGTTCTCGATCCTCCGGAGCCCATCCTTTCCGGGCGGGCACGGGCCGAACTCGTGGCTGCGCTCCGCGTGGTAGACTACGTGGTGCTCGGCGGGGAACAGGCGGCCGAAGAGCTGCTGAGCTACTTCTCGCCGGACGAGATCGTGCGGGAGGAATCGGCTGATCTTCTTCGCTTCCGCCGCTTAAGTGAACATGTCCAACGCCGCCACCAGTCATAGTTCCGGTCCGCGCATCCTGGTGGTGCGCCTGGGCGCCATGGGCGATGTGATCCACGCGCTCCCCGCCGTGGCCTCGCTCAAACACAGCTTTCCTGGCTCGCGCCTCACCTGGCTGATTGAGACCCCTTGGGCGGCGCTCCTGGAGCAGAATCCCTACGTGGACCGCGTGGCCATCTTCGAGCGCGGCCATCCCGGCGCCTGGATGAGAAACTGGAGTACGTTGCGTGCGGAGCGGTTCGATTTCGCCGTCGATTTCCAGGGCCTGGTGAAATCCGCGCTGGCTGCCTCGATGGCTTGGCCCGACCGGATTTTCGGCTTCCACCAATCGCAGGCGCGCGAGCGGGCGGCGGGGCTGTTCTACTCCAACAAGACCCTGGCGCAGTCGGCCCACCGCGTAGAACGGAATCTCGAGCTGGCGCAGGCCGCGGGCGCCGCCAACATTCTCCGTACCTTTCCGCTGCCTCCGGGCGAGCCGGAAGGCGACTTGCCCCGGGGCGGATTCGTCCTGGCGAGCCCCCTGGCGGGCTGGCGCGCTAAACAGTGGCCGCTGGCGTTTTACTCCCGCCTGGCCACCCGCCTGGAGCGCGAGCTGGAACTGCCTCTCGTGCTCAATGGTCCCCCGGAAATGGGCGAACTGGCCAACGTTCCTTCCGCCCTGGTCCATCACTCCACGGTGCCGGGACTGATTCATGCGACCCGCCGCGCGACCGCCGTCATCGGAGTGGACAGCGGGCCGCTGCATCTGGCCGCGGCCCTCGCCAAACCCGGAGTGGCCATCTTCGGCCCGACGGATCCCGCCGTGAACGGCCCCTACGGAAGCACCTTGACGGTTTTGCGCAGCACCGGCGCCGCCACCAGTTACAAGCGCCGCGCAGTGATCGACGCCAGCATGCGCGAGATTGATCCCGATCGCGTCTTTGAGGCGCTCAAAGCACAGCTCACGCGCCAATCCGCCAGTTGTGCCACCCAGCCGATTTCCTAAACCCTACGCCGATTTCGTCGCCCGCCTGCGCGTGCCTTGCGGATTCCTCCTTGTGGCCGCCTTCGCCTGGTTCGCGCACCCTTCGGGGCGGTCGCTTGCGCTCGGAATCCCTATCTCTTTGGCCGGCCTGGCGTTGCGAGCGTGGGCGGCAGGCTGTCTGGCCAAGGACCAGCAACTCGCTACCGGCGGCCCGTACTCGTACGTCCGTAATCCACTGTATCTAGGCACCTTGCTCGTCGCAGCCGGACTGGCCATCGCTTGCCGCAGCGTGGGCCTCGCAATTCTATTCGCTTTTGTATTTATTTTCATATACTTGCCGGTTATCATGCTCGAAGAGCAGCACCTCGCTGAGCTATTCCCTGACTTCGAGCACTACGCCGCTACCGTTCCCCCTTTGTTTCCATACAGAAAGCCCGTGAAGTCGGTTGGACGGTTCAGCGTCTCTCTTTACCTGAAAAACCGGGAATATCAAGCATTGCTTGGGTTTATGGTGGGGTTGGCATGGCTCCTATACAGACTCATGCACTAATATCATTACTTCTTCAATGCGAGGGCGGACCAATTGAGCAGCAAACCGATCGAGCTGGCTTCCGCCCGGGCGGGAGTAATGGCCAGAACCCGCTGGCCATTGGCGGAGACATCAAACAGAGGGGCGGCCGTGTCGACCAAGTTCACTTGAAACAGCGGGCGCAGGGCTTTCACTTGCAAAGATTGGGGGTTCAAGCTGAGGTCCGCTTCCATCAGTTGATTGCCCGTAGTTAAGAAAAACAATTGATTTTTCTTACTCCACCGGACCAACCACCCGCCAGCGTGCGAGATCTGATATTTGCCGCCAGGTCCCGGAACGGGCACGACATACACCTCGGGCCGGCCCGTTTCAATGGAAAAATAGGCCAGCCAGTGGCCATCGGGTGAAAAGTTGCCATCGAACTGGTACGCGGGAACTGGAGCAACCTGAAACGGCTTCCTTTCCCCAAACAGGGGAAGAATCCAGTTTTCCATGAGAGCGGTTTTCAGGCTAAAGATGTCGTAGGAGAGATAGCGCCCGTCGGGTGACCAATCCACTACATTGGCGCCTGCGGCATCGGGCCCAAGTGTGAACAGTGTTTCCTCCGCGCCTGAACCATCAGCAGGTTTTCGCAAGATCGACACCTTGCCTTCGGAGCGTCTGGAGAATGCTATGTACCTTCCATCCGGGGACCAGACGGACCAGTCTTTCACGCCAGGACCGAAGGTCATCCGGGTGCTGACACCGCCAGCCGCGGGAAGCGACCAGAGATCTGAACCGGGAGAGTTCTGCTGATCGACAACGGTCAAAACCTGCTTGCCATCAGGCGATATTTTCGGACTGCGGTATGTCGCAACTTGTCCAATGGTGCCGAGCGGCTTGCCGTCTAAGTCAAACCATTCGAGACGCGTTTCCCGCGGACTGGCCTGAAAGGCGAGAACAGCATCGCCTCCCACCGAGTAATTCGAGGCATCCGTCAACGGAACCGCGGTACCTGACAGACTGGCAGAACCAGGATCGAAGGGCTGCGCGAACAACTTACTGTCTCTGATAAAGAGCAAAAAACCGGCGGCATAGGTTGGGTGAGCAGCATTCTCGATCACCAGTTTTGCCTCGGCTGCACCCAAGGCTCGCATTTCGACGCGGTTCTGAAACTTCCGGTCCGTCGCGACATACAGGAAATGCTTCCCGTCAGGCAGAAACGCAGGATCGGACTCCGACCAATCGTTGGAATTGAGAGGTGCAACCGGCGACGGCTTTCCCCCCGTAACGGAAATCCTGTTTAGAGCTTGTCCACGGGCAACAGCGAATAGGATGTTGCCATCTGCTCCCCATGCGCCAGCGTGATCCTGGGGCGTACCGTCGTTCAGAACTTGAATGTTTCCGTTCGCCAGATCCACCGTCTTCAACCTGGAATCGGCGAAAAAACCGAGAGAACGGCTGTCGGGCGACCAAAACGGCTCGGCGGCATTTTCCGTTCCGGATACCGCCGTGGCTTCGTGAGCGTTGAGGAAACGCACCCACAGCTTGATGACGCCGTTTTGGTCGATGGCGGTGAAGGCCAGTTTGGTTCCATCCGGAGAAACCGCGACCGGACCGGCGCCAAATCCGAAAGCAAGAAAGCGGGTGTCCGGCGGCGGAGGAATGAAAGCCAGCACAGGAGCCGACTCCGCTCGGTGGGGACGGCGGGAAATCCACGCCACTGAAGCCAGGAACAAGAGGGCGAGCGCGCCGGCAACCATCCATCCTAATTTCTCGCGGCTCTTTCTTGCGCCGGCGGCTAACGCTGCTTGGGATGCGGATGATACCGCGCCTTCTGCGATCCACTTCAGTTGCAGCTTCAGATCGTGAACGGTCTGAAATCGCTCATCCGGATCTTTCGCCAGGCATGTTTTCACCACACGATCGAGCGCAGGCGGAGACATGGGCCGGACCGACGAGATCGGAGCCGGGTCGCGCTCCAGCACGGCCGCGATCACGCTGGCCGTGGTCTTGCCTCCAAAGGCGCGCTGGCCCGTCGCCATCTCGTATAGCACCGCGCCCAGCGAAAAAATGTCGCTCCGCGCGTCCGATTCCTTGCCTTCCACCTGTTCGGGCGACATGTACTGGAACGTTCCCAGCACCGTGCCCTGCGCCGTGAGCGGATAGCTGCCTTCCGGATGATTCAGCGTAGCCGTCAGACTGGACGAGGGCGGGGCCGCGGGCAGACCAGCCTTCGCCAAGCCGAAGTCCATCAGCTTCGCTCCCGTCTTGGTCAGCATGATGTTTCCCGGCTTCAGGTCGCGATGAATGACTCCGCTCTTGTGGGCTTTCTCTAGGCCCTCGCAAATTTCACTGGCGTATTTCAGCAGTTGCTCTGCCGGCAGGGGACCTTTGTGCAGGCGATCGGCCAAGGTCTCGCCTTCCAGGTATTCCATCACCAGGTAATCGATGCCATCCTGGTGGCCCACATCGTGGAGAGTGCAGATGTTGGGATGGTTCAAGGAAGAGATCGCCCGCGCTTCCCGGTCGAAGCGCTGCCTGGCATCAGGGTTTTCAGAAAGGTGAGAGGGAAGAATCTTGATGGCGACGGTGCGGTCGAGCCGCGTATCCCGGGCACGATAGACCTCGCCCATGCCGCCGGCGCCCAGCGGCGAGAGGATTTCGTAGGGGCCGAGGCGGGTTCCGGTGGGAAGCGGCATGTGCTGAACGATTGTAACGCGAGGGCGTGCTGCCAATGATCTCGTGACATGGGCGGCGGTGCCAAACTCCGAGTACGGATCGGGTCGAGGAGATCGAGCACGCCATCAGCGGCCTGGCGCCGGAAGAATACCAGGGGCTTGTCCAGGGGTTTTGGGCACGTGAGCAAACGCGCTGGGATGAACAGATGGATCGAGACTCCTCTGCTGGGAAGCTGGATTTGCTCTTTGAAGAGGCCGAAGATAAATCCGCGCGGGGGCTTCTTCGCGAGTGGCCACCGCAGAAGTGAACTCTGTCGCGACTCGCCGTTTCTGGGATCTGTTCCACGCACTGCCCCGGGACATTCAAAAGGTGGCGGTCAAGAATTACCGTCTGTGGCAGCGCGACCCTCATCACCCTTCGCTGCATTTCCGTCGGCTGCAGGGCAGCGCGGAGTCGCTCGGGGTGGAAAGGGCGACAGAAATCCCGAAGCCCCCGGATGTATAATCTCTGGCGGCCCGGAAGCCAAAATGGCTCCTGGATGGAGGTTTGGCAAAGTCTATGCGCAATCTGGACGCTGATCAAAAGCCAGCACGGTTCTTCAGCATAAGCAAGTTCCTGCAGTTGGGCTTGCTCTTCTGCTTCATGCTCTGCGCAGCGAACGCTGCTGCCTTGCATTGGCAACTCAATGGCGTAACATTTAGCGATGGCGGGAAAGCGTTCGGCGGCTTTGACTTCGACGCGACCGCCGGAACCTATTCCAACATCAACATCACCACCACGCCGGGAAGCGTAGTGGCGCAGGGCAGCTATTACAGCTCCGCCGCGCCAGTTGTGGCCTCTACAGCGAGCAGTTTTAATGGCGTTTCCACGGTGCCTGTTTTCTCCGGGTCGACGCTGACGCTGGCACTCCCCTTTTCAACGCCGTTGACTGGCACGGGAGGAACGGTATCGATCGGCGGCACTGCGGCGGAATCGACTTGCGCCAATGCGAGCTGCAATTCCACGACCTCGCTGCGGACGATTACGGCCGGCATCGTGTCCGCGATCCCGGCGAGCGCGCCGAAACGGTGGTATCTCAACGGTGTTGTGCTTTCCGATGGCGCTCAAGTTTTCGGTTCGTTTGTGTACGACTCCAGTTCGGGAGCGTATTCCTCCATTTCGGTGACGACCACCGCGGGAAAGGCCGCACCGGGAGCCGGGTACTTTGTCCAGACCCCGTCGTCGGGCTCGCCCACTTCACTCAGCCTGGTCTCTGCGTCCACCATTGTCCCCGCCAGCACCACCACATTTTCGGTGACCTTCATATCGCCATTGACCAACGCCGGGGGGACCATCGGGATCGCAGGTGTCACGGAAGGCACATGCACATCTGCGAATTGCAGCGCGAGCAACGCGCTGCGAACCGCAAGCGTCGCTGGTTCGGTTTCGACCACCGCGGAGACTGGTTACAGTGGGGTGCTTCCCCAAATCGCCGACGGCGGCGGATTTACGACCGTATTCATCATCACCAACCCCACCGGGGCGACGATCACGTGCCGCATGACGTTCTGGGAGGACAACGGAAATTCCCTGCCCCTTTCGCTAAATGGGGCCAAAACCGCTTCTTCCTACGTTGTGGTGGTTCCGGGGCACAGTACCCAATTTCTCTCCACGCCGGGAGCGGGCCCTTCGGTGACCGGATGGGGCCTGGCGGAAAACATCGCGCAGTTGGGCGTCATCGCGGCGTTCCGCTTGCAAGTCTCGAACCTTCCGGAATCGGAGGCCACCGTCGAGGCGATCCCCGGAACCGCCGGCTTCGCGATGGCGTTCGACGAAAGCCCCGGCTTTGATACCGGATTCGCGCTCGCCAACGTGAGCGCTTTCGACACCGTGATCGAGAATTTGTACTTCTACGATACGACCGGCGCGCTCATTTATAACGATTCGACGCGGACGCTGGGACCGCATGAGCACGAGTCGTTCTTGTTCAGCAGCCGCTACGGTGCCCAACTGGCGGGTAAACGCGGGACGGTGCGGCTCTACTATGGGACGCAGAGTACGCCCGCCCATGGGGCGGTAGGGCTTACGGGGCTGGGACTCCGCGTGAACCCGGGGGGCACGTTCACCTCGCTTCCCACGGTTTCGATAGAGCCGACCTCCTCATCGGAATAAGGGGAAAACCGTACGTAAGTGCCGTTGACGAGATTTTGGCTCAAGCCCGCGAAATGATGGCCGATAAGCACCATGGAGGAACCGATGGATGGATGCGGTGGCTTCAACCAGTAGTCCGGGTCTGACGTACCTGACGCAACTTCTTTCCAGCTCCGGTTCGCCGTTATTCTCATCCGGGCTGTCTTCCTCGCAAATCCAGTCGATACTCCAGGATGCGTCGCCGAGCGATATCGTGCAACTGAGTGACCAGGCGATGCAACTGCAGAGCGTGGACTTTTTGTTCGGAAACCCGGACACGTCGCAGACCACCGGCCTCGTGCCCGCCTCCTCGGCCTCCAATTCGAGCGCCCTCCTCGACAATATCCTGGCA
>Ga0187817_10001015_pt1 | contig 13103 bp, 13 predicted proteins | sample NC_wetland_sal_i_17_FD_132431 | JGI IMG/M metagenome (GOLD analysis project Ga0187817, IMG submission 132431) | Wetland sediment microbial communities from Neuse River Estuary, North Carolina, USA - SO4_2 | ecosystem: Environmental > Aquatic > Freshwater > Wetlands > Sediment | place: USA...
CTTCTTTAGCAGATTGTTGAAAAAGTGCGAAAACCACTCCCTGACGGTCGTGGCTCAGAGTGCACCCTCTGCGCCGTCAGGCACTTATCGAGCCGCGACCGCGGGGGAGCGTTGCTAGGCGCGGTGTTTCAACGACCTCTCGGGCGCCGGCGGGCCGCACATGGCAACTCGGACTCTTTAGCGCGCGAAGATCTCCGCCAGCACCCGCCCTGCCGAGCCGCTCGGAGTCGCGATGCCCAGCAGCGTGGCTAGCGTGGGCGCGATATCGTTGACCGCGATGGTATCATCGAACCGGCCTGCCTTGATGCCCGGGCCCATGAAAATCACCGGCACGTGCGTGTCGTAATCGAACGCGCTGCCATGCGTGGTGCCGTGGGCCGAGAACATCCAGTACGGCTCCAGCAGGACGAAGATATCCGCGCTGCGCCGCTCGTAAAACCCATTCATGACTCTCCGCCCGATCTCGTCTTCCATCGCCTTCCCGCCCATCAACTGCTCGCGCGCATAGACCCTCAACACGTGCGGGATGGCTCGCGCCGCTTCGGCCGCCGCCGCGTTCACCTCGGCGCGGTCCAGCTTCTTTTCGCGAATCAGGTCCAGATTCAGATAGAGCGAATGCTCGGACGGGCTGGAAATCCAATCGCCCTCGCCATACTTCTTGGTGAGCGCTGCCTGCACCGTGTCGCGCACGATCCTGGGAGGCATGCGCCCGCCGGGCATCTTGCGCGCCTGGTTCACTTCCGGAACGGGCGCCACACCGTGGTCCGCCGTGAAGATTACGAGCATATTCTCGATCCCCACTTTGCTTTCCAGAAACTGAAACAGCTTGCCGAACACCTGATCGGTCCGCACGGAGATATCGTGAACCTCCGCAGAGTCCGGACCCAATGCGTGGCCGATGGCGTCATTGGAAGAGAAGCTGATGGCGAGCAGGTCCGTGACGTCGCGCTGGCCCAGCTTCTCGGCTACGATCGCGCGCTCCGCCAGCGATTCCAAAAGCTCGTTTCCGAACGGGCTCGCGTAGACCGCCTGGAAGAGTTTAGGCCCGGATTCGCCAGGGAGTTGCCCTCCCTGCCAGCGAGCGCCCTTGTACCGGTCCAACACGTGCTCTTCGTTGAACACGCTCACCCACGCCGGCAGCGCGGGAAAATAATACGTGCTGCTGATGAACTGGCCGTTTTTTGTGTCGAACCAGAAAGCGCCGTCCGCCATGTGGCCGGCGGGGAGAATCGCGCTGCGATCTTTAAGCGACAGACCAATCACGCGCGAGCGGCCACTGTCGGACATCTTCAGCTCGTCGCCGACCGTGCTCACCAGCAACCGTCTGGGTGAAGCGCCGCCATCGCCGTCGCCCCCCAGCATTTTCACGGATTCATCCGAAACGCTGGTCACACTCCGTCCTTCTGCGCGTTCATACCAATCATTGGCTATGATCCCGCTCACCGACGGCAAGGCCCCGCTCATGTACGTGGCGTGACCAACGGCGGTGACCGTCGGAAAATGCTGGTAGTACGCGTTGCTGAATACCGCGCCGCGAGCGAGCAGCCGGTCCAGGCCCTGCTTGTACTCGGAACGGAAGCGCAGCAGATAATCGTAGCGGAACTGGTCCACGGCAATAGCCAGGACCAGTTTCGGCTTCTCCGCGGCGAACAGTGACGCCGCAGCTATGAAGAGTGCCAGGACCTTTTTCATACGAAAGCAAACGCCCATTCTACTGCCCCAATTCGTGACAGGTATTACAATCCGATGACGCACCTCGCGCCTTATGGCAGTTGACGCACCCTTTCATGGTAATGGGAACCTCCTGCGAAGTAATGGCATCGCGCTCCATCACCGCGCCGTGGCAGACCTGGCATTCGATCCCTGCCTTCAGGTGTCTCGCATGGCTGAAGAACACAAAGTCCTCGACTACATAGACGGGCCGCGTGGGAAATGGGGTAGCGTCTTTGTCCAGCGCGGCCAGCCGCCGGATCTCGGGGCTGTCCTTCTTCACCGTGCGGTGGCAGTTCATGCACTTCCCCACCGCGGGGAATGAGGCTTTCTCGCCAGTCTCAACGGTCGTGTGGCAATACTTACACTCGATCTTGAGCGGCGCGTGTTTCTTGTGGCTGAAGTGGACGGGTTCTTCAGCGAACGCCAGCGCGGCTAAGGCAAGGAGAAGGCCACCAGTGAATCGGAATAGACCTTGTTGTATTTGTTTCCTCCTCCGGCGGCGATCACGACATATTGTTTTCCGGTCTTGCGGCCCTGGAATGTCAAGGGCGTCGCGTGCGCGCTGGCCGGCAGCTTGGTAACCCACAACTCCTTCCCGGTATCTTTGTCGAAGGCGCGGAAGCGCGAGTCGTTGGTCGCGCCGATAAACACCAGCCCGCCGGCTGTGACGATCGAACCACCGATGTTCGCCGTGCCCGTCGGCGGAAGGCCGCGAGCTATCAGTTCATCTACCACGCCCAGCACGGAGCGCCAACGGAACCCGCCTTTGTCCAGATCTATGGCCGTCAAGAATCCCCATGGAGGCTTCTGGCAAGGGTACAGATTCGGATCCCAGAAACGCCCGCTGGTTGTGCCGGACGCTGCGGGCCGGTAGGGAATCTGCGCGCCCTCTCCGCGCTTGACCATGTGGTAAAGCATGCCCACATCCATGGAGTTCACATAGAGCGTGTGTGTTTCCGGGTCCCAGGAAGCGCCACCCCAGTTCGCGCCGCCGTTGGTGCCCGGGAAGAGCACCGTGGGCTTCAAACCAATCGGAGTGAAAATCTCGGCGAGCACGGCATTCTCAATCAGCTTGGCGCAATACGCGCGCGATTCCGGCGTTACATCGGTCAATTCTTCGCGCGTCATCTTCTGCCGCGCGTACGGCGGCGGTTTTACGGGAACCGGTTGCATGGGCCATGCCTGCTCGCCCGGCACTTCGCTCGGCGGCACGGGCTTCTCTACGATATCGAACAACGGTTTGCCGCTCGCGCGGTCAAAAACAAACGTGAAGCCGGTCTTGGTCACCTGTGCTACGGCGGCGACCTGCCGGCCATCGCGCGTCACGGTCACCAGGTTGGGCGGCGCAGGAATGTCATAGTCCCACAGATTGTGATGCACAGTCTGGAAATGCCACAGCCGCTTGCCGGTCAGAGCATCCAGCGCGACGAGGCAATCGCCGAAGAGACCCATGCCCTTGCGGTCGCCGCCATAATAATCCGTTGCCGGCGAGGTCAGCGGCAGAAAGACGATCCCGCGCTCGGTATCCACGGTCAGAATCGACCACGCGTTCACCGCGCCGCGCCCGTCCCATGAATTTCCTTCCCAGGTATCGTGACCGAATTCGCCGGGCCTCGGAACAACATGAAACGTCCAGAGCAATTTACCGGTTCGCGCGTCGAAGCCTCGCACGTCACCCAGCGGTCCCTGCGGCGTACCATCGGCCGTGAGCGACCCGCAGATGATCACGTCTTTGTATACCGCGGGCGGGGAGGTCATTCCGAACTCGCGGTGGCGATACTTCTCCGCGACGCCCACGTAGAGATCCACCCATCCGGCTTGGCCGAAGGAATCATCCGGTCTGCCTGTCTTCGCGTCGAGCGAGAAGAGCCGCCCGTCAAGCGTCCCTAAAAGGACGCGCTTCTTCTGCCCGTCGGTCCAATACGCCGCTCCGCGATTGATAAACAGATTACGCGGCGTCTCCATTTCGATCTTCGGGTCGAATGCCCATAGTTCCGCTCCTGTTTCTGGATCGAGCGCAATCACTCGTGAAAACGGCGTGGTGATGTACATCACACCGTCCACCACCAGCGGCGTGGCTTCGAACGCGCTGTGCACCGGATACTTCGACCCGTCGCTAATATCGCCGGCGTGATAAGTCCAGGCCACCTTGAGCTGCGTAACGTTGGAACGATTGATCTGCTTGAGTGAGGAGTATCGCGTGTTGCCGGGATCGCCGCCGTAGACTGGCCATTCCTGGGAATGAGAAGCGGCAAGACTCATCACCGCTGAGACGCAGAGTCGCAGGGAAAGGCCCCCCATCCGGTTTTTCTCCGCGTCTCCGCGTCTCTGCGGTGAAATCACGGCTGCGGCTGCCCCGCATCACGCTTCTTCCACCGGTACGCCGCCACCGAATTCTTCCAGAAATACTTTTCCGCTGCGGCCGTACCTTTGGCCGTGAAATATTCGCGGACAATTTTCAGCACCTGGGGATACGGAGCCCAGAGATCGCTGTTCGGCCAGTCGCTACCATAGATCAGCCGGTCCTCGCCGAAAATCTCCCAGAGTTCATCCAGCCGTGCGCGGTAGAAATTCAGATCTGACGGAACCTTCCCGTTCACCCGCCGCAGAACTTCCGACACCTTGACGAAGACCTGCGTGCGCTTCCCCAGCTCGCGCAGGTTCTCCTCATAAGCGCGACGGGCCGCGGCGTCGGGCTCGAACTGCGGCAAATGATCGATAACCACCCGCAAGTTCGGCACTAGATCAGTAAGCCGCACCGTCGCTTGGATCAGCGCAGCGTCCTGGTTCGCGGTATCGAGCTCCAGTCCCGCCTCCGCCAGCGCCTTCAGGTCCTCAACAAACTGCGGCTTGGACAACTCCGCGCCGAGATCCCGGTTCCACAAATTTCCATACCGGATTCCCAGAAACAGCGGGTTGCGATGGAACCGTTCCAGGTGCAGCCGAAACTCCGGTTTGCCCGGCTCCAGGTCTCCCACCGTGCCAACGATGATCGTGTCTTTCGCCGCCACGTCCAGCACCCATTGGTTGTCTTCGAGCCACGGGCTGGCTTCCACTTCAATCGCGCCGACAATGCCCAGCGGCGCCGCGATCTTGCGGTATCGTTCCGGCAGCGCCGGCTGGTACAGCACCGTATCGCTCTTTTCCGGCCACGGCACGCCTTGCGGACGCCGCGGATCGAACAGATGGATGTGCGCGTCGATGATCGGTATGGTTGCGGTTGGTGTGCCCATGCTGGCGGAAGCCATGCCTCCCGCGATGCCTAAAAAAGTCCTGCGATCCACGGTTCTCAACCTCAAGGCATTATACTTTTGCAGACCTGATGATCAAGGCTGTCATTGCGCGCCGAGTACCCGGTAGAACTCTCGCAGCCGCTGGCCATACGCCGCACCGTCCGCCTCAACTATGTCATTGTGGCCGGCGCCAGGCACGATCCAGAACGATTTGGGCTCCGGTGAGGCAGCGTACAAACGCTGGCCAAGCCGCAACGGGATGATCTCATCGCGATCGCCCTGAATGAACAGCACGGGCGCGCGGATGCGGCCGATTTTCTCCATGGAGTCGAAACCCCATACCAGCGCCGGGCCAATGACCGGAAGCACCGTGCGAGCCACGTCCCGCGCCGATGTAAATGGCGCTTCCAGAACCACACCCCCACACTTCCTTCTTGCTGCAAGATCTACCGCCACAGCCGAGCCTAGCGACTCGCCGTGAATCACGATCTGCTCAGGACGATGTCCGGTCTTGAGAAGGTAATCGTAGGCGGCGTCGGCATCGCGGTAGAGCCCTCGCTCGGTTGGCCGCCCGCCGCTCTTCCCATAACCGCGATAATCCGGCATGAGAACAGAAGATCCTGCCGCCGCGATTTCATGAAAGTGCGCCGCTCGATCGGTGATGTTGCCCGCGTTGCCGTGAAAGAACAGCGTTACCAGGGGCTCGTCCCGGCCCACATGCCACGCGTGAATCCGTACGCCATCGGCCGTGTCCAGCCACACATCCGCCGCGCCCAGCCGCGGCTGCAACTCCCAAAATCCTTCCGGATACTTTGACGGAAAATAGGCAGAACGATTTGCCCAATAGCAGAGCGCTCCGAAAGCGGTGCACGCAATCAGCGGGTAAGCAATATACCAGGGAATCTGCATCACCTTGAGGGGACTGGCTCCACTGTCCCCTGTCCGAAGCGCGTCAACTTACCGGACTGCTGTCGTGGATAGAGGTGCCTGTCCCCGGCGTCGATCGCCCGGCATCACTTGCGACTCCCGCCCTCGCCTCAGGCGAACTTATACACGCCCGGCACCGGCAGCGGCGGCACGTCCATGGGCAAATCGTAATCGAAGGCTTTGGGAAACAGATCGAGCTGCGAGTTCATCATCTGGTCCCACGTGATCTTCTGCCCCGAGTACGCCGACTCCCGCGCCATGATGCACGTCATGGTGCTCTCGGCAACGGTCATCCCGTGATTGATATACGGCCCTTGCCCGCGAATGCTCTTCACCATGTCGATGTGTTCCTGCACGTAGGGATCGATGCCTTTCGCGCCTTTGTCCTTGCAGTTGCTCCGGCCCTTTGTCCCCACCACGAGTTCCGAGACGTTGGTCGGCAATCCGCGCGGGTACTGCCGGCAGTAGCTCGACATGTGCACGCCGTTCTGATAAACGAAGTCCGCGCTGATGTGGTCGAAGATATTGCCGTAGATCTCTTCGCGAGGCCGCCATGCCGCCCCGCCCGACGCCACCACTTCCACCGGATGTCCGCCCATCACCCAGTTGATCACGTCGATATTGTGCAGATGCTGCTCCACAACCTGGTCGCCGCAGATCCACACGAACGAGTACCATGCCCGGTGCTGCCACGTCATGTCTTTCCAGTTCGCGTCGCGCTCCTTCTGCTGGATCACCGGCGTTCCCACCCAGTACGCGTAAGTCGATGTGATGTCGCCGATAGCGCCGTCTTTGATGCGCTTGATTGTCTCGACGTACTCTTTCTGCGACCGCCTCTGTGCGCCCGACATCACGGTCAGCTTCAACTCTTCCGATTTCTTTGCCGCCGCCATGAAGCGCCGGACATTCACAGGATCGGTGCCGAAAGGTTTTTCCGCGAACACGTGCTTCTTGGCTTCCACGGCGGCCTCGAAATGCATGGGCCGGTAGCCCGGCGGCGTGCACAGCATCACGATGTCGATGTCCGAAGCGAGCACCTTCTTATACGCATCGAATCCGACGAAATGATGCTCCGGGTCGACCTTCACCTTCTCCGCAAGGCCCGGATACTCGGTCGAATTGCGGATCTTGTCAAGCGACTCCTCCAGATGATCCTCGAAAATGTCTCCCATCGCCACCAGTTCGACATTTTCGTTGCCGTGCAGAATCTGCTGCGCAGCCTCCGTGCCCCGCCCGCCGCATCCAATCAGCCCGGCCTTCAACTTTTCGTTCCCCGCGCCGCGCACCAACTCCGGTTTGACGATGGTGAACGCCGTAGCCCCAGCCGCCACGCCCGTGGACTTCTTCAAAAACGATCTTCGCGATACTTCTTCCATAGCCTGCCTCGCAGTCGAAGTGATTGTATCGTAACGGGACGCTTGCCGAGTTCTGCGACAAAGCCGGCTTTCCGCACACGCACCGCCACCCTTGACTTCGCCTGCGCCCCGCCCTCCAATTGAGGTAGTTCTCCCTTACATAAGGAGGCTTCATGTCCCTATATTCCAGGCGCGTGTTGCTCTGGGCCCCGCGTGCGCTCGGTATCGCATTCGCGCTGTTTATCAGTATGTTCGCACTCGACGTTTTCAGCGAGAACTACGGGTTCTGGAATACGCTTCTTGCCCTCGCCATCCATCTCATCCCAACCGCCATCGTCGTGGTTGTTCTTGTGCTGGCCTGGCGTTGGGAATGGATCGGCGCGCTGCTTTTTGCCGCCGTTGGGATGTTCTACCTGGTGACCACTTTGCGCCACCCCGATTGGATTCTGACCATTTCCGGGCCGTTATTCCTGATCGCCGCCCTCTTTCTGATCAGTTGGCTGAAACGAGCGGAGCTTCACGCCAGGCCGTAGCCGGTCTGGGTGTCGAGGCACGCTATAATTTCGATACATGGCCGCACGGCTGGAGCCGGCTCCCGGCGTACGCGAACTCGTCGACCTGCGAAAGCTCTCTTCCATCCACTTCGAGAACCTTCTGGAAGCGGAAACCCTTGAATGGGATCAGGCGCTGGACTGGGATTTCAAGAAATCGGCCGACCTGGTGCGCCGCTTCCTCGATCTGCGCGCGCTCAGCGGCTGCGCCCTCATCGACGCACATCAGGCCGTCGGGTACGCCTATTTCGTCGTGGAAGAGCATAAAGGTCTGATTGGCGATCTCTACGTGGTCCCCGAAAACCGCTGCGCCGAGGCCGAAAACCAGTTGCTGTACGGAGCGCTCGAAGGCCTCATCACCGGATCGCAGGTGAGCCGGATTGAGGCGCAGCTCATGATGATCCTGCCGGACCCCGAGCGCGTGCTGCCCGGCGTCCAATTCCTCACTACCTACGAGCGAAACTTCATGCTGCTTGATTTCGCTGCGGCGCCGCTGCTGCCCGACAAGCCCGCGCGCCGGCGCGTGCACATCGACAAATGGTCGGATCACCACCACGAGAGCGCCGCCCAGTTGATCGCCGGGGCGTATGCCGGCCACATCGACAGCCGGATTAACGATCAGTACCGTTCGGTCGACGGTGCGCGGCGCTTTCTCTACAACATCGTGCAATACCCCGGCTGCGGCAGCTTCTTCCGGCCCGCATCGTTCGTGGCCTTTGATCTCGCGCGCGGTTGGATGTCCGGCCTCTCGCTCACCAGCCTGGTGGGGCCCCAGGCCGGCCACATCACGCAAATCTGTGTCGCGCCGGAAGTGCGCGGCACCGGCGTGGGCTATGAACTGTTGCGCCGTTCGCTGCTGACCTTGCAGGAGCACGGATGCCGCAAAGTCAGCCTCACCGTGACCGCCGCCAACACCGAAGCCGTCACTCTCTACGAGCGCATGGGCTTCCACACCATACGCAAGTTCTGGGCCTACGTATGGGAAGGCTTCACAAGAAGGTAGCGCAGGCCTACGGCGGGGTTTGCCGGAGACCTGCGGCTTTTTGTTCGTGGATGGTAAAAGGTGGCAACATCCCGACCCGATTCTTTCACAGCTTCCTACCCGCGGGGTTTGCGGGGAGACTCGAGGCTTTTTTAGGCGTGACACCCTTGCCGACGGGAGTTCCTACCATTTACTCTTGAAGTAAAGAGTAAAGAAGTATGGCATTCACCAGCAAGATTTCCGAAAAAGGCCAGGTCACCATTCCCAAGAAAATACGCGAGACGTTAGGAGCTTCGCCCGGGGGATCTTATCGCCTACGAGGTCAACGGTACCGTCGTGACTCTGAAGCGTATTAGTCCGTTTGACGCCGCTTATCATGCGGCGCTCTCGCAGACGCTGGACGAGTGGAACACCGCCGAGGACGAAGAAGCGTTCCATGATTTGTGACCCGTGGGATGTCGTCGTGGTCCCCTTTCCCTTCACCGAGCGCGCTGCTACAAAACGCCGGCCCTCACTCGTTCTCAGTTAAGAAGCTGTTCAACCGGAACGGCCACTCGATCATGGCGATGATTACATCCGCCAAGCATCAGTCTTGGCCTGGGGACACGCCCATTCGGGACCACTCCGCGGCGGGCCTGCGCGTGCCTTGCACCGTCCGCCTCAAGCTCTTCACGTTGGACAACCGTCTGATCCTCAGAAGGATCGGCAAACTCTCGGCTGCGGACCGGAACCGGACGCGGCGAAATCTGCAGGCCAGCCTGGCCTGATCTCTGCGCCAGAGTCGCGACGCAAGGGAGCGGAACACCTTCCGCGGCGATACAATCCGCTAGATGCACCCTCTCATCCACCGTCGAGATTTTCTCGAGAGTCTGGTTGTGCTCCTTTCTGCCCCACGGCTTCGCGCTCAGCCGCCTTCTGCCACTGACTTGGCTCGCTCGATTGCGGACGCTGCGAACACCCTGGCCGCGCTTCTGCGTCCCGAATTGCGCCGGCAGCTCGAATTCCCCTTCGAAGACCCCGAGCGCAAGGACTGGAGCAATGTGCCGCATTTCGCCCATCCGCGCAAAGGCGTGCGCTTCGGCGATCTCAGCCCACAGGAACGTGCTGCCGCCCACCAGTTGCTGCAAACCATCCTGTCGAGCCAGGGCTATGAAAAGGCCCTTTCCATCATGGAGCGCGATGAATTCCTGGGTGAGCACTCAAGGCCCGGACAGGCCGCCGGCGCCGGATTCGGCTGGGAGTTTTACTTTCTCGATGTATTCGGCAAGGTCGGCGGAGACCAGCCGTGGGGCGTTCAGCTCGATGGTCATCACTGCGCCGTCAACGTCACGGTGATCGACCACGCCGTCACGGTGACTCCAACCTTCCTCGGCGCCGAGCCGGCCCTCATTCCGTCCGGCCCCCATGCGGGATGGCGGGTGCTCGGCGGCGAATCCGCGAAAGGCTTTGCGCTTCTCAAAGCGCTCACGCCGGATCAGGCGCGGCAAGCCGTGCTCTCTGAAACGGTGCCCAACGACATCTTCACCGGGCCCGGCCGCGATGACGCGTTAAAGTCTCCGGCCGGAGTATCGGCGCTTCAGGGCCGGCAACGCGATCTGCTCGAGTCGCTGGTTGACGAGTATCTCGGCAACGTCCCGCCCGCGGTGGCGCGCGATTACCGAAGCGCCATCCAAAGCGCCGGCTTTGACAAGCTCCATTTTGCCTGGATGGGTCCGGCGGAGCCGGATAAGCCCGTCTACTACCGGGTTCACGGCCCGGCACTGCTCATCGAGTACGAGAATATGAAGCCGCTCAATCCCGCCGCGGGCCCGAACGCAAACCACATTCACACCGTCCTGCGCGTTCCCGGCAACGATTTCGGCGAGGACTGGCTCCGCCGCCACCACCAGCAGAGCCACGCTTAACAAATGTAACCAGGCTGGCCCGGTTTCACGGCGGCGGCGGCCGCTACGCTCGCCAGCGGTCACCGCTTTACATATAATCTCCGCAGGTAGGGCCGATGGAGTGGCAGCTTTTCACATGGAACCACCTGAGGAGAAGAAAATGTTTCGGAAACGACCGCTGTACCTAGTGGCCACATTGGCAGTGGCCTTGATCTGTGGAATTGACGGCGCAAAAGCGCAAGACTTGGGCGGATGCCAACAACTACCCAATTATCTCGCGCTACAGAACGCGCTCATTGCCGCGACCGCCGCGGAGACCAGCGGGTTGAACAACCAAATGTGGGGAACCATTGTCGACCGCGACGGCATTGTCTGCGCGGTGGCATTTTCGGGAACCAACCGCGCGTCGCAATGGCCGGGCAGCCGCGTCATCTCCGCTCAGAAAGCCAACACGGCTAACGCGTTCAGTCTGGATTTCACCTCCAATAGCAACGGCTCGGGACAGCCCGCCGGTTTGGCGCTGTCTACCGCGAACCTGTATTCCGCGGTCCAGCCCGGAGGCAGCCTCTACGGTTTGCAGGCTAGCAACCCGGTGTCTACAGATGCGGCGTATCTGGGACCATCGTCACAATACGGCACAGTGCAGGACCCCATGGTCGGGAACAAGATCGGCGGAGTGAACGTATTCGGCGGCGGCCTCGCGCTTTACTCGGGCGGCAAACAAGTCATTGGCGGCCTTGGAGTGAGCGGTGACACGTCCTGTGCCGACCATGACATCGCTTGGCGCGTCCGCCACAAGCTGAATCTGGACCACCTGGCGGGCGTCGGCGGAGTTTCCGGCGATGCCGCGCATCCCGACAACATCATCTACGACATCACCCCCAATCCCAATGGCGGCACGGGAATCAGTGCCGGCGGCTTTGGCCACCCCAAATGCATCAACACCGGCGATCAGACGAAACTTCCCGCCGTGCAACCTTAAGTCGCCGTAGTCGTCAAATAAGGGACGGAGACCTCAATTCCCTTTTTTGTTCTTTCGTCGGCAGAACGGGCTCCGAGGTCTCCCTTCCTGCTCGGCACTGTTCCAGGAAGTTGGCACCTCGATCAGCATTTTGATAGCATTTCCGAGCGCCCCAAGGAGGGCCATTGCTTATGCGAATGATGATGCGCATCTCAATTCCAGTCCAGGCCGGAAACACTGCGGCTCGCACAGGAGCTTTTGGAGCGTCCTTTCAGAAGATGCTCGAAGGTTTGAAACCTGAGGCCGCCTACTTCACGGGTCAGCCAAACGGCGAGCGCGGTGGATTCATCGTGTTTGACATGAAAGATACCTCGGAGATCCCGGCGATAGCCGAGCCCTTCTTTCTGGCCTTCAACGCTCGGGTGACTTTCACGCCGGTGATGAATGCCCAGGATTTGGCAAAGGCGGCTCCCGGTATCGAAAAGGCGGTGAAAGAGCACGGCCGGGCGGCCTCCGCGTGAATTCATGCTAGAGTAAGACCGATCGGGGACTGGCTCCACTGTCCCTAATCCCAACAGTCCGCGCCTGACCGGACGGCTCGTCGTGGACAGTGGTGCCTATCCCCACGTCCAGTCCGTCTCGACGTCACAAACTGAGCCGCGACGCCACGAAGCGTTAACTACGCCAGACCTCCACCTCGCCTCTAACCCTTAGGGTACTGCGACAAATCCCGCCGCTACTTCATCGGCGAAAAATCCGTCGGATGCATGTACACCGAGTCCACTTTCTCCACCAGCTTTTCGGCCTGCTCGGACTTCACGATCTTTTGAAACCCGGGGTCGGCATGCATCGCTTCCCAGTTCTTTTTCGCTTCCTCCCGGCTGGGATGAGCCAGGATATAGATGAATGTATTGTCAAATGCCGGAGAACCCTCAGGTACCCAGTAACCCACAGCCTTCAGATCGTGTTTGGCGAGCAGCTTTGAAGCCGTGTCGCGAAACCGTGATTCTAGGGCCGGCACTTTTCCCGGCACCGCATGATAAATGCGAAGCTCGAAGACGTGATCGCTAGCCGCCCTCGCTTGGCCAATGTGCGCCAGCCGGGCCGTAATGAGCGATCCAGCGGCAAAGGCAACCAGGGCGATGCCGCACACTTTCCATCGGTTGAGTCGTTGCATGATGATACCTCTGACACTATACGAATCCGCGCACCGATCGGATTTATGATTCAACAACGGCACTCATCGCGAAACGGGGACTGACTGCTGCGTCCCCAACCCGGCGCATTTCAACCTCGCTGACACCCTCTCCGTGGATGCAGTTGTCTCTCTTGAAAATAGACGCGACGGATTCATTCGCTGCAAGTCGAGCCCTTCGGGGACTGGCTCCACCGTCCCTAATCGAGCCGGGTGCAAAATACCGGCCCGCCCGTCGTGGACGGTGGTGCCTGTCCCCTCTCGCACGAGCCCTCTGGGATTTTCATGCTCGCGCGTGTCGCC
>Ga0187817_10001016_pt1 | contig 13099 bp, 9 predicted proteins | sample NC_wetland_sal_i_17_FD_132431 | JGI IMG/M metagenome (GOLD analysis project Ga0187817, IMG submission 132431) | Wetland sediment microbial communities from Neuse River Estuary, North Carolina, USA - SO4_2 | ecosystem: Environmental > Aquatic > Freshwater > Wetlands > Sediment | place: USA: North...
CTTCGGTTATGGATTAAGCTATTCGACTTTCGAATACAGCAACTTGAAGCTCTCCTCGCCGCAGCTTAACGCCGGAGATGACCTCAGCGTCGAGGCGGATGTCCGGAACGTTGCCGGCCCTGCCGGCGAAGAGGTGGCGGAACTGTACTTGGAATTCCCCTCAGTGCCCGGCGCCCCGCTGCGTGCCCTGCGGGGATTTCAGCGGCTGCACCTCTCGCCCGGCGAGACCCAGCATGTGACTTGTACGCTCAAGGCTCGAGACCTGAGCATGGTCAACGAGAAAGGCGAACACGTCGTAGCGCCCGGTGAATACAACGTCTTCATAGGCGGCGCTCAGCCCAGTGAGACTTCGGCAGGCGCGCGCGCAAAACTGGAGATAACCGGAGAGTTCAAACTCCCTCGGTAATCCGCGCTGCTGTTCTGTAGCAGCGGCACGGGCGGCGCTATTATGCCGCGAGGATTCTCTCTTCTCCGTGGTTTCTGTGGCCACGAAAAGACTAAACACGGAGATCACTGAGACGCTTAGTGATCTCTGTTTAAAGTTTGAGAGGCACAGAAATTGAAGGAAAGGCCGCGGAGTCTCAACACCAGAGAATCTAAGCTGTTCAGAACAAGCCGGCGAGTTCACCAAGGCTCGTGATCACGCCCGCCGGGACGGTTCCCAGTTCGTCGGGGATTGCTTCGGAGCGATTGAGCCAAAAGGCTGGAAAACCGAAGGCAGCGGCACCCGCCGTGTCCCAGTAATTTGAAGACACGAAGCCGATCTGGCTCTTTTCCAAGTTCAGAAATTCCAAGGCCAGTTGATAGACTGCCGGGCTCGGCTTGTAAGTCCTCACCTCATCCACGCTAAGCAGGGTGGCAAACGCCTGCTTTAGCCCGGCGTGCTCCACTACCGCCGCAAGCATCTTCGGCGTGCCGTTGGAGAGGATTGCCAGCCATTGGTTGCGAAGGCGCTCGAGCCCCACAGGCACATCGGGATAGACCTTGAGGCGCAAGTATTCCTGCATCAATTCCTCTTGTTGTGTTGCTTCGCAGCGCAAGCCGAGACTGCGGCAAGCGTAGATCAGAGCTTCTCGTGTGACCTGCCAGAAATTCGCGTACCGATTCATCAGCGCTCGCAGCCACGTATACTCGAGCTGACGCGCGCGCCAGAGCCGGCTCAGCGCCTCACCCCGGCCAGGGAAGATCCTCTCCGTTTTCTCCTGAACTGAGAAAGGGTCGAACAGAGTTCCATAAGCGTCGAAAACCCAAGCCTTGATTTGAGTGGGCATTGGATGTCACCCAGCTTACCCTACCTAGCAAGCCAGCGCAATTGGAGGTCACGAGTGTCGGCGACATATAACGCCTTGCCGCCGCCTGCGATCAAACAAAGTCCGCGGGCCTAAGAAAAAGCCGCGGACCGCAAAACCGGCGGTCCGCGCTACCCGGCTCCCATGGTAATCCGCGCTGCTGTTCTGTAGAGCCGGCACGGGCGGCGCTATTATGCGGCGAAGATTCTCTTTTCTCTGTGGTCTCTGCGGCCAAGAAAAGACTGAACACGGAGATCACTGAGACGCTTAGTGATCTCTGTGTTAAGGTTTGAGAGGCACAGAGGACACGGAGAAGCCGGTCTGGTTGCGGCCATCGCAGCGTGCTGCGGCAGTTACATTCAAACGATTCTTCGACACCCCAAAGAACAGGGCCTCAGAACGACAGCGGGCTCGTGGGCGAGCCTTCGCTATGCACCCCGTCCGCGCAGCAGGCGGACCGCATCGGGAATGGTCTCGACGCGTACTGCGGAGGCTGCGGCTTCTGCCTCCGCTCCAGCTTCGCCCGCTTTGTCTCCTTCGCCCGGCGCCAGGAAGAGGTTGGACGCCACGCCGTGTTGCTTGGTGTACAACTCGAAATAGCGCCCTCCTGCGGTGTAGAGTTGCTCGTGAGTGCCCCGCTCGATAATGCGTCCACTCTCGACCACGAGGATTTGGTCGGCGCGACGTATGGTGGAGAGGCGGTGGGCAATAACGAATGTCGTCCGGCCGCGCATCAGGTACGACAGCCCTTCCTGGATCATGGCCTCGGATTCGGAATCCAGACTCGAGGTGGCCTCGTCGAGGATCAGAATTCTGGGATCGGCCAGGATCGCGCGCGCAATGGAAACACGTTGCCGTTGGCCGCCGGAGAGCTTCACGCCCCGCTCGCCTACTATCGTTTCGTACTTGTTTTCAAAAGTCTCCGCGAACTCATCCACACGGGCGATGCGGCAAGCCGCGAGGATTTGTTCTTCTTTGGCGTCGGGGCGCGAGAACGCAACGTTTTCGCGGATCGTTCCGTCGAACAGGAATGTCTCCTGCAATACCACTCCCAGGTGGCTGCGGTAAGAATCCAGGCGCACTTTGGCCAGGTCAATTCCATCCACTCGCACCTCGCCCGCGCTCGGTGTGTAGAAAGCTGCGATGAGCCCGATCATAGTGGACTTACCCGACCCCGACGGTCCAACCAGGGCGGTGACCGTCCCCGGCGCGGATTTGAAGCTCATGTCGTTCAGGACGGTCTTGCCTGGTTCATAAGCGAAGCTGACGGTCTCAAAGACCACTTCACCTTGAATATGATTCAGGGCCAGCGTCCTCGCCGCATCTTCGTCCTCAGGGCGCTCGCGCAGCACCTCGCGCGTGCGCTCGAGCCCCGCCAGAGCCTCCGTGATCTGGGTGCCGATCATGACGATCTGGAAAACCGGGGCCACCAGAAGTCCCAGGAAGATGGTGTAAGTTACGAAAGTGCCGAGCGTCATGTGTCCGGCAACGATTTGCCGGGCGCCCAAAAACATAATGAGGGCGCTGACTATGCCGAGCAACGTGGTTGCCGAAAGACTCATGAGGGAAGTGGCGGTGAGGGTTTGCAGCACATTGTCGAGGAGCCGGCGCACACCCGCGCCAAAGACCGCGGCTTCACGCGCCTCGGCGTGGTAGCCCTTCACCACCCGCACGCCGCCCAGCGATTCGGTGAGCCTTCCTGTAACCTCGGCGTAGATCTTGGGGCGGGCCCGAAAGATTGGTCGAATCACAGCGAAAGCCTTTTGGATAAAGATCCCGAAACCGAGCAGAATCAGACAAGCCAGGCCGGTCATGAGAACGCTGATGCGCAGCAGGATGATGGAGGCAAACGTCGCCGTCAGCAGTCCGCCCGCGAACTCGACCAGCCCGGTGCCGATCAGGTTTCGCACCCCTTCCACATCACTCATGATGCGCGACACCAGCACGCCAGTCTTGTTGGAGTCATAGAAGGCCACTGGCAGCCGCCCAATGTGGGTCTGCACCTGGCAGCGTAGCTCAGCTATAAGCTTCTGCGCGGCCTTGGAGAGGAGTTGGGTCAGGGCGTAAGAAGAAACCCCTTGCACGGCCGTGGCGCCGACGATGGCTAGCAAAAGGGGAACCAGGAGCTGCAGGTGACGCTTTCCAATGATGTCATCGATGAGAAACTTCGTGGACGCCGGCAAAACAAGCCCCGCCACCCGATTCACGGCCATTATTACGAAGCCGACGGCCAGCAGGCCCCGGCGCGGCCTGAGCAGGAACCACACATCCGGCAGGAGCGTCCACCAGTGGTCGGGTTTTGACGTGGCTGCGGGCTTGTCCAAGCGAGCATACTCCCACCGCGAATATGTTGGCTCGGAGCCTAGCGCAATGGCTGGCTCAACTGTAATGCCATGAGGGCAAACGAGCCGGCGATAATGACCACAGCCAGCACGGCGAGGGCGTTCCAGAGGTTTTGGCTGGCGCGAGTCTCCTCTTCGCCTTCCGGGACCAGGTAGCCCAGCAGCGCTCCCGTAACTAAGCCGCCGAAGTGAGCTGCGTTATCGACGTTGAAGAAAATACCAAAGATGGCAATGTATATGACCCAGCGCCAAAGTTGCCCGCGGTATTCCTTGCCCAGGTGTCCATGATGGAAGCTGGCGCCGATCAGGACGCCGATCAACCCCATGATCGCTCCTGAAGCCCCCACGGACATCCCGAAGGGCCTCCACCAAAGGCTCAAAACAAATCCCGCCACTCCCGTAACCAGATAGAACACTATGAATTTGGGCGTCGAAAAGAGCGACTCGACTTCCGGACCAAGGTCGAAAAGGCACCAGAGGTTGAGTCCGATGTGCAGCAACCCGGCGTGCAGGAAGATCGCTGTTACAAGCCTCCACCATTGCCCGACCAGGATGTAAGGACTCTTGGCGCCAAGACGCAGCAGTACGTCGCCGCTGATCCCGCCCATTGACGGCTGGGCCGGCGCTGACGTAGCCGTCATGTACCAGGAGATGCCATAAATGGCGATAGTGACTGCCACGATCGCCGAAGTGGCGGTGGACGGAATGGGGATTACGCCCAGGATGCGCCCCGCGGTGCCAGGAGAGGAACGCGCGCGAGGCGAGCGTAATTTCTCCCCGCAAAATGGGCAGACCGACGCATTGCGTTCCACCAAGGCACGACAGTTTGGACACATCCGGTGCGAAGTGTCATAGTTCTGCGTCGACAGTCCGAATGAAGAACGGAGCGCTTTCTTCAGCCTTTCCAGTTGAAACCAAATTTTAGGAGGAAGTTCCATTCAGATTTGTCAACGACCCGGGTGTCATTCCGAGCCGAAGCAAACTAGATTATAACGCAGGCAAGTTCCTGCCCGTCAGGAATTTCATTTGTTCCCCGCAGTCGTGTTGATTAGAATAGCGATAGGTAACAATGGGAGGGCCGATGAAATTTGAAGAAGCCGGACGTGCGGTGGATCGTGAAGTGGCAAAGCTGGGCGACCTCCTCGACAAAAAGCTGAAGCCTGCCACCCGCCAGGAAATGGCTGCGTTGCTCCGCAGGGCCTCCCGCCACCTCGCGAAGATGGCGAGGAGCCTGGAGAGGGAAGAACCTGGAACAAGTGGCCGATAAGCTGGCTGGGAAATCGAACGGACCGGGTCTGCGGCGGGCGGCGCGCATCGTGGCGGCGGGCAGTGTGATTCTGGTCTCCACCGGCTGCCTGCACCGGCATCGCCCCGTTCGGGCGGCGGGAGGGGCGCCGCCACCGCTGCGCGCGCCTTCAACCGCAGCCGCTCCGATTGTTCAGGGCGAAAGAGGAATTGCTTCCTGGTATGGCCATCCCTACCACGGGCGCCCAACCGCCAGCGGCGAGATCTATAACATGTACGACATGACCGCTGCCCACCGGACGTTACCCTTTGGCACGCGGGTAACTGTTCACGACCTCGAGAACGGCCAGGACGTGACGGTGCGAATTAACGACCGCGGGCCATTCGTCGAAGGACGAATTATCGACCTCTCGTTTGCGGCAGCTCAAGCCATGCACATGCCCGGCATCGCACAGGTGTACCTTGAAATTCTGGATTTTGGAGGGGGAGGCGCGGTCGCGGGAATTTTCGCGGTGCAGGTGGGTGCGTTTAGGGACCAGAGCAACGCTGAGCGCTTGAAGCAGCGAATCGAATCCCAATTCGGGCCGGTCATCATTCAGGATTTTAACCGTGGCGACGGCCTCTTTTACCGTGTCCGCGTTGGCCGCGAGAGCACTGAAGACGCGGCACGCTCTCTGGCACAGAGTCTCCGCAGGGCGAACCTGGCAACCGAGACTTTCGTTGTACGCTTGAATTAGCTATCAGCCGTCAGCTATCAGCAATCAGCCGGCGATCGGGGATGGCGAGATAAACTCGCCATCACAACAACTGGGACATTGCTGGCGTGAGAAAATCACCGTCGGTGATAGCTGGAAGCTTGGGACATATGGACCAGTGCATTTTTTGCCGAATCATCGAGCGGCGCTTACCCGCCAGGATCGTGTTCGAGGATGATGAAGTCGTGGCGTTTGAGGATGCGCATCCGCAGGCGCCCATCCATACACTCATTGTCCCGCGCAGGCACCTGGCGTCATTAAAAGATGCCACCTCTGACGATGGCCCTCTCCTCGGTCGACTGTTCCTGGTGGCAACACAATTGGCGCGGGAGCGGGGTCTGGAAGCTCGCGGCTTCAGGACAGTGATCAACACCGGGACCTGGGCGGGCCAAAGCGTCTTCCACCTTCACCTCCACCTTCTTGGTGGACGGGTGTTCCACTGGCCGCCGGGCTGAACCGCATTTGCAACGGGACGGCTTGCTCTCCCCGGGCCGCCGTGGTCTGGGGACGGCATTACGGCTGAGAGGTGGCGAGGATGTTGTCCGTGTCGATGGCCAACCGCCTGGGCCTTATAGTGGTTGTGAATTTGAATCGGCCCTCGTCTTCGCTGACGGCCACGCGCCCCAAGCTCACCTTCTTATCTTTGCCCATCTCGGCTACGAGAGGCACCAGCATTTCGAAATCGCCCGGCACTCCGCTTTGTGTGATGTCCCCCTGGACCAAGAATTTCTTCGGGGAAAGTTGCTTCACGCTCGATTGCAGTTGGTAGGTTGGGACGCCGGTTTCGTATACCCACTCATTGAAAAACCAGTCCAGCCGGCGATTGTGTTCGAGGTCACTGGCGCGAGTCATGTATTTTTCCGCGTGGCGAACGAATTCTTCTGTTGAAACACTCCTTCCTTGATAAGTGGCAACGAAATCGTGCAGCAAGTGGAAGAATCTCTCGTCGGAGCCTGTGGAAGGATCTCGCATCAGCCCTCTCAACATGTGCAAAACCCAGCATGCCTTCTTGTACACGATGGTGTCGTAGCCGCCCGGTGTCAGAGAATTCGAGAGACGTTGGCCCAGCCAGATGGGGCCGCTGGCTTCGTTGATCATCCCACTCTTGCCCTTGCTGAGCAGATCGAGTTTGTAGCCTCGCAGGAGTTCGTGGAATCGGCGATCTCCATCCTTTTGTCTCGACAGGTCGAGCGCCGCCGCGTAGGTCGCCAGCCCTTCAGAAAGCCACTGGTCATGATAGGTCTTCCAACCCAACAAGTTTCCCCACCATTGATGGGCAATCTCGTGGGCCACCATGCCGTGGGCAAGAAGATCTTCAGCCTTTTCCGGCAATCCCAGATCAGAACGTTCTGACTTCTGCAAAAACGAGAGCGTGGGGAGATAGACCAGTTCGGGCCAACCTTGTCCGAAGTTACCGGGAATCTGAGAAATGGCAAGACGCGAGTAAGGGAAGGGGCCAAACAAATTCTCGAAGTAATCGAGCGCTTGGGAAGCGCTTTCGGCCACGCTTTGCAGTAAAGCGGCGGGAGCCAAAGGAGGAACCGTGTCGGGAGCGATCGACAATTGCGGATCATGCTCGCGCGAGTTGTTCGGGAAGACAAAGCGGGGGACCAACCTCCGCGAGTGTCGCGCCTCCAACGCCGCTTCCGCCTCGCGGGTCGCATAAACTTCTACCGTTGTCTTTCCGACGTGGCGCTCGACCGAATGATAGGGCCCCAGATTGAAGCCGGCAATGCGAAACACGCCGTCCGAGTGCCACCGGCTGTGCTTCCGGCCGTTCGCGGTTTCCTCTTCGATCCTTGCTCCCGTGGCGACTAACGTCAGGCTCTCGGGATAATCGAACTTGAGATCGAATGAAGCTGGAGATCCAAGCCCCAGGTTCGGATACCAGCCCCCTCTCTCTCCCACATACAAGACGTGGTTGCCCACATCGGTGATGACGTTTCCTTGGTAGAAGAAGCGGAGGTGGAATTTCTCCCCCACCGGGTGCGGGGCATCCAAGACCACTTGAATCCAACCCTTGCTCCGGTCAACTGTCTGAATATACTCCTGCTGCGGATAGGCATACACGGGCAGACTTTCTCCCCGTTCATTCAGGACCTTTGAGACGGTGAGTAAGCGGGCGAAATCAAATGTCAGCACCCGGTCCGAGTTCGAAAGTGATTCCAACAGAAGCTCCGCGCGGCCCTTCATGCTGTTGTCAGGTTCGAGTTGAGTGCCGATATCGAAGGCAAGAGCCTTCACCGGCCCCGGCTCCTTATTTGCGAAACGGGCCGCCGAGTTCTTACTTGGGAAATCACACCAGCGGTCGACGAAGAAATCATCAGCGTTTCGGCCCACCGCAAGCACACTCACGGCATCCGGAGTCCGTTCATCGTCGATCACGTCGAACCATTTAAGGCTGTTCCCTTCCAAGCGGGCGTGGAAAAACGGCAACGTCGAGTCGCCCACCAAATCCTCAAAGACTCGGGGCGTATCCTCGAGAGCAAAGATCTGCGGTGAGGAGTTCCACCCTTGCGGAAAGTCTGCCGGTCGCTCCGGGTCATCGGGCTCCGGCTTTTGCCCCACCGCGATCAGTTCCCTGGCGGTCTGGTCGGTAAAACGCAATATCGCCGTACTGAACTGTTCTTCGAGGATCGGAGAGTGAACGAATCGTGCCAGACTCTCTTTCTCCACCTTTGTGGGGGGTATTAAAAGAACTTCCCCTTCGCCGGTGAAAACCGCACCGGTGATTTCTCCCGCAGCCTTGGTGAAAAAGCCGATGTAGCCACGGTTGAAAAAGATCTTTACACGGTCACGGGTCAGTTGCGCGTGCCGTAGCACATAGATCTGCCCTGCGTCCACTTTAACGTTTTGGAGTTGATCGAAAACTTCTTTTGGATCAAACCCGCTCGTGGCCGGGGCGCGGCTTGGCAACCAGACTATTAGGAGCAAGAGCCCACACCCAAGTAGCGCCGGCCTGCTTCGTAGTTCCGCGGCTAAAGGAAAGCGGCGTGTGCGGCCAGATATGCGCAGCATTCTTCATCCTCTAAGCTCATACTTTAGCGCGGATAACCGCGCAGTACAACCTGACCGGTCCTGTCCTGATTTGGGCCGTAACGCCGGCTTCCAGCCGGCACTGGAGCCGCCAAGATGGCGGCGCTACGCCCAAATTAGGACAGCACCACCTGACCTCGCGGCTCGACCCCATCGCCACGGGTGTTGTATCATACCTAGCGTATGCTCGAAACCACCATTCGCCGGGGGACGAAAGTTGCAGGCGTACATCTGTTTCTCGTTCTATTTGTAACAGCGCTCGCTCCCTCTCCTGGGCTTGCCGACGTTATCTATTTGAAAAATGGCCGGAAGATAGAGGGGCGTGTGATTCAGGAAGACTCCAAGCAGGTGGTTTACTCGATCCAGGGCGGGCAACTCTCTATCCCAAGGTCGATGGTGGATCATATCGAGAAATCCGCCCCGCCTGCTGAGGTGCCGCCATCGCATTTCGGGGAAACCCCGCCCGAGAAAGCGCGCGAGATTCCCCTGCCTTCGTTCCCTTCCGGGGACTCTACGTCTGTTACCGATTCTCCAGTTATCAAGTCCGGGGCAGTGGATGAGGCCTATCTCCTGCATCTGGAAAACGAATTCAACGACAACCCCTCTCCGGAGAATGCTCGTCTCCTCAAGCAGGGCTATCAGCAAGCGGCGCTTTTCCAGGCTCGCAATGGCGACACTGAAGGCGCCATCCAGAAATACCAACAGGCGCTGAAGCTGCTTCGCGACGATCTTTCATTAACGCTGGCGCTCGGCTACTTTCAAGTTACCCAGAGCCATTATTTGGAAGCCGTGGACCTGCTCTTGCCTGCCGCTGACCGTAACCCCACGTCTGCGGATATCTATACGCTGCTGGGGTCCGCCTTTTACGGCATGGAAAACATGGACGAGGCAATCGCCCAGTGGAACAAGGCGCTGGCCTTACAGGACAACCCGCGTCTCCGTGAAGCCATCGCTAAGGCGGAACGCGAGCGCGAAATTTCGGGCTATTACCGCGAGCTGCGGAGCGACCACTTTCTGCTCCGCTACGGAGGCGAGCAGGGCGAGACATTGAGCGCCCAGGTTCTCAACAGCCTGGAGGGATCCTTCCAGAACCTCGTGCTTGACCTTGACTATTCCCCGCGCGAAGTCATTGTCGTACTCCTTTACCCCAACCAGGCCTTCCAGGATATCACCCGCTCGCCCAATTGGGTGGGCGCACTCAATGACGGAAAAATCCGCGTGCCTGTTTCCGGCTTGACCCAGATGAACGCCGAACTTGCCCGCGTGCTCAAGCACGAGTTAACGCACTCCTTCGTCCGGCAAATTACCATGGGCCGTTGCCCTACGTGGTTTAACGAAGGTCTGGCTCAACTCGAGGAGGGGGCTACCACCGCCACCCTGGGAGTGCAGCTTGCGCGGGCGATGGCCTCAGGACGCTTGCCCTCTTTCCAGGCGCTCGAAGGCCCCTTCCTGAACATGCCTCAGGACCAAGTGGCCCTTGCTTATGCCAAATCTCTGGCGGCCCTCGAGTACCTCCGAACCACCTTCGATATGGGCGAGATTTGCAACCTCCTCAAAGCCATGCCCTCTCAACCCGATTTCAGCGCTCTTCTCCTGAATGAGCTTCACCTCACCTATCCTGCCTTCGAACAAGAGGTCGCTAATTACCTTGTAAAGAAGTACGGGACGTAGCATTGTACGGGCTAGGGACTGGGGACTGGGGGCTGAGGCAATTCTGAATTATGAATAGTGAATTGCCGCTACCCTCCTCAAGATGGCGCGACGGCGTGGATGCCCCCGCACCGGGGCTTTAAGAGCTTGAAAGGACGGTAGCGTGGGGCTACAGCGCAGCAAGCAAGCTCCCCCGATGCTACTCGACTTCTCGACTTCTCGACTCCTCGACTTACAGCGTAGCCAGCAACCCCGCCAGCAAGGCTGCCCGCCGGGGCAGCTCGGAAATGCGGATATGCTCGTGGCGCGCGTGGGCTCCGTCGCCCGCCGCCCCGAGACTGTCCAGCGTTGGGATGCCCAGGGCGGCGGTGAAATTGCCGTCTGAGCCGCCTCCCGTTGAGGCTTCGGCCAGATCCATGCCCATGGTTCGCCCGAGCGCGCGCGCCTTGCGGAAAAGCCCCACTGCCATCTCTCTCTCCATGGGCGGACGGTTGATGCCACCCTCAATTTTCAGCTTGGTTCCTGGATCGTAAGGTCTCCGGTCGCGAATCCGTTTCTCGATCATCACGCGGTCTTGCGATCCTGGGATGCGCACGTCGATCCACGCTGTGGCGCACTCGGGAACAACGTTGGATCGGGTTCCACCCTCGATTCTGCCGACGTTGATGGTCAGCCCTTGCTGGGGGCGCGCAAAGGATTGTAGTGTGATTAATTGCCGTATCAGTTCCATTATGGCGTTGACCCCAGCCGCCGGATTCACCCCCGCGTGTGCGGAACGGCCGTGAACCGTAATCTTGAACTCTCCCACTCCCTTTCGGGCCGTCTTGAGCGCGCCGCCGGCCGCAGCAGGCTCCAGCACCAGTACGGCGCGCGCGCCCCGCGCTGCCGCCAGAATCTCCTTGCGGAAGGCAATGCTGGACACTTCCTCATCCGAGTTCAGAAAGAAGTGAACGGAGCCGACGGGCGAAATCCTCAGGGCTTGCAGGGCTCGAATCGCCCACAGACCGATGACGATCCCGGATTTCATGTCGAGTATTCCCGGCCCGAATGCCCGTCCACCGCGCACGCGGTAGGGCATTTGAGCTAGCGTCCCGATCTCCCATACCGTATCCAGGTGACCGAGAAGCAGAATCGGCTTTTGCTCGCGCCTGGTTGCCCAAAACTCCGCCCAGATGGCACTCCCCGCCACCGGATGCTTGAGCAGCCGAACCTTTCCCCCGCGCCGCTTGAACTCCTCCGCTAGGAAGCGCGCCAGCCGGTCTACCCCAGGTTTGCAGTGGCTGGGCGATTCGATCTCCACGGTTTGCCGAAGGAACCTCAGCATGGGCCTCAGCTCTCCTTGAAAATAGCCGAGCAGGGACTTCGCATCCATCATTCCACCTCCGCTCCAAGACGCCGTCAGCCCTCAGCTTTCAGGGTGCTGAAAGCGGGGGTCCGCGCTACCCGCTCGCAGCCCAGGCGACATTTCTTACTGACAATCCCCCAAACTTCATCTTATTCTAAATAGTCGGGAAACCACAGTGGGGCGCGTGGGACGAGTTAGGCATCATACGGAAGGGATCTTCAACTTGAACAAGGTTTCGTTCGCACTGGTAGTCCACTCCCACCAGCCCGTGGGAAACTTCGACCACGTCATCGAAGAAGCTTACCGGAAAGCCTATGCGCCCTTCGTGCAAATCCTGCTCCAGCATCCTCGCGTCCGGCTGAACCTGCATTACTCCGGAGTTTTGCTCGAATGGCTGGAAGAACGCCACCTGGAGTATTTCGATCAGCTTCGGGAGTTGCTCAGGCGAGGACAGGTGGAGCTCCTTGGGGGAGGCTACTACGAGCCGATCCTGCCGTCCATTCCTGACCCCGACAAGATCTCGCAGGTCCGCAAGATGGCGGATTACCTGCACCAGCACTGGGGAACGGAGCCCCGCGGCGCCTGGGTTGCGGAGCGGGTGTGGGAGCCGAATCTGGCGCGCCCGCTGGCGCAAGCCGGGGTCGAGTACGTGGTTCTCGACGACACGCATTTTCTGGCCGCGGGACTGGAGCCGACGCGCTTGCGCGGCATCTACATTACAGAGGAACAGGGCGCGCCGCTCCGCCTCGTACCCAGCTTGAAGTCCTTCCGCTACACGATCCCCTTTCGGGAACCGGAGGAAACTCTGCGCATCCTCCGCAAAGGCACGAACCAGCCTGGCCAACTCTTCGCCGTGGGCGACGATTGCGAAAAATTCGGTGTATGGCCGGGAACCTACGCCCATGTGTACGAGAACGGGTGGCTGGAGAGATTCTTAGAAGCCTTGGAAGAGGCCGGCGAATGGCTGGAAACAACCACCATTTCGGATTACATCGCTTCGCATGCTCCACTCGGACGAGTCTATCTTCCCACCGCTTCTTACGCGGAGATGATGGAGTGGGCTTTGCCCACTGCAACCTCCGTTGAATTGAAGGCCTGCCTGGATGAAACGGAGAAGATGCCGGACGGGGAGCGTTTCCGGCGGTTCCTGCAAGGTGGATTTTGGCGCAACTTCTTCAGCAAGTATCCGGAATCCAACCAAATCCAAAAGCTCATGTCTGCGATCAGCCGCCGCTGGCATCAACTGAACGGGGCTCGGCCTCAGGACGAAGGGGCGACGCGCCTCCTGACCGAGGCGCAAAGCTGCGTGCTCGCTTCGCAGTGCAATGACGCCTACTGGCACGGAGTCTTCGGCGGCCTTTACGCCCCGCACCTCCGCAGCGCTTTGTTTCGCAGACTCATTCGGGCCGAGGTCTTGTTGGACAAGGTCGAAGCCCA
>Ga0187817_10001017_pt1 | contig 13096 bp, 8 predicted proteins | sample NC_wetland_sal_i_17_FD_132431 | JGI IMG/M metagenome (GOLD analysis project Ga0187817, IMG submission 132431) | Wetland sediment microbial communities from Neuse River Estuary, North Carolina, USA - SO4_2 | ecosystem: Environmental > Aquatic > Freshwater > Wetlands > Sediment | place: USA: North...
CTGGCAAATGTACGTTTCGTCGACCCTCCAGGAGCCGTTGGTTGGTTTCAATTCCCGCCGGCATCTCCGGTTCAATTCGGGCGCGTAGCGCTGCACCCAGCGCCAAATGGTGTGTGGTCCGCCGGGAGACCTCGTTCCATGAGTAATTCCTCGACGTCCCGATACGAAAGTGAGAACCGCAGATACCAGCGGACCGCGCAAACAATGATCTCGGGTTCGGGCGTTCTCCGCGCACATGCAGCGTCCCTTCATAGCTGTGCCATAATCGTCCCGGAATGGGAGATCGTGATTCCTCAGGCGGCGTGGAATTCCAGAACATCTTCGTCTTCAACAACGTGAGTGCGTTCCACCATTACGCCATCGTAGCCGCCTAATCTCCGGAACAGCCTGGCATACTTCAGATGTTCTGCGAAATCGCGATGCACGTGTGCAGCTGCGTCTTGTACCGTTGCGCCGGATCGTAACACGTAAGGCACCTCCAGGTCCGGTTTCTTTCCAGGCGCCTTGGAATAGAACCGCACCAGGTCGAGACAACGAAATGCCTCACGAGCAAACGCGTCCAAGCCGGTGCCGGTCACTGCGGAAATGCCCACATAGTGGAAGCGATTCCCGTAGAGGGCTTGCACTGCGGCGAAGTTCTCCCTGGCGTCAGACTGGTCGAGCTTGTTTCCGATCAACAGTTTTGGGGGTGGGAGCTGCCAACCCTCAAAGGTGTGAAGGATGAACTCGGTTTCGCCCAGCACATCGAGATCATTTGGGTCGACGACCAGCGCGCTGATGTGCGCCGGGCGAATCACCTGCGACATCCAAGGCTCCATGAACTCGGCGGACATTGGTGGCGTGTCCACCAACTGAATCTGCACGTTTTCGAATAGCATCATGCCTGCGGTCGGCATGCGGGTTGTAAAGGGATAATCGGCAACTTCGGGATGAGCATGTGTCAGCCGACAAACCATTTCCGACTTGCCGGAGTTGGGTGGCCCGATCAACACGACTTGCCCAGCTCCTTCACGCTTCACGAAGTACGCAGGGGTCGTATGCGGGGTCGTCTTCTTGCGGGACTCTTTCCGAGTTTGAGACAGCCTCCGCCTCAACTCGGCTTGAATTTTTTCCGTGCCTTTGTGCTTCGGCACAGTGGCAAGCATTTGCTCGAGGGCAGCAATTTTTTCCTCATGCGAGTGTGCATGCTTGTAGGTTTGCTCCGCAGCAAGGTACTCAGGCGTGAGGTTCGCAGGCATGATCCTGCCCCCGCCAAGAAGCATAACACCGAGACGCCGTGCATAACTGGTTTTAAGGCGCTGGAGGTACCAAGCCGGGGCTTAGCCGTCAAAACCGGCATTGGGCGACAGCTAGCCCAACCCTGATGTGGCGTTCCGTGACAATCCGCGAAATCATGGGAAGCTGACAAATGGAAGGTCAGAATAGAGTCCCTGCCGGGCAAGGGAATGTTTTTCGGAGTTCAGGATACAGGTGTGAACAAGCAGCGCATTGGTGCATCGGTGAGTTGGAGGCTGTGGTACCTCAAGCTGTTTCTTGCAGCGTTCCAGATTGCAGCCAGTTCGGGACTGGCGTGGAGCCAGGTAACCGCTGCGATTAGTGGAACGGTGGAGGACCCATCTGGAGCCGGCGTGCGCGGTGCAACCGTCACCGTAAAGAGTCTGGAGACCAGTGCGACGCGCGTTCTGACCACCGATGCGGCGGGCAATTTCAGAGCGCTCTCTCTGCCTTTAGGTCCACAAGAGGTGAAAGCAGAAAAGCAAGGGTTCAAGGCGAAAGTCAGGACCGGGGTCAATCTGGCCGTAGGGCAGCAAGCCATTGTTAACCTGCGGTTGGAGGTGGGCGACTTTGTTCAGCAGGTCACTGTCGTGGAAGAGACCCCTGTCGTCAATACCACGACCGAGTCGGTCTCTGGCGTCGTAGGTGAGAGCCAAGTCAAAGAGCTACCGCTCAACGGACGCAGCTTTGACAATCTGATCACGCTGAATCCCGGCGCCATCAATTACAGCTCTCAGAAAAGTCTGAATACGAGCACGAGCAACGGGAATACGTTCTCGGTGGAGGGGAGGCGACCGACCGACAATCTCTTCCTGTTGAATGGCATTGAATACACGGGGTCTAGCCAACTCGCTGTGACTCCCGGCGGTGTCAGCGGAGATCTGCTCGGAATCGATGCCATCCGGGAGTTCAACATCCTGACGGATTCATACCCAGCCGAGTACGGGAAGCGCGCCGGCGGGCAGGTCGTAATCGTAACCCAATCCGGGACAAATGCTCTGCGTGGATCCGTCTTTGAGTTTCTTCGAAACAGCGCGCTGGATGCGCGAAACTTTTTCGACCAGGCGTTCGTTCCTCCGTTCCGGAGGAACCAGTTCGGCGGCGCCCTCGGCGGGCCCATCAAGAAGGACAAGTTATTTCTGTTCGGAAATTACGAGGGATTCCGGCAGGCTTTGGCTGTGAGCAACGTCAGTATCGTCCCGGACCAGCAGGCGCGCCACGGCTTTCTGCCGAACGCTTCCGGTCTGGAAACGCGGGTTGCCCATCTGGACCCGGCGATGCTGCCGTACATGACGTTGTGGCCTCAGCCGAACGGCCGGGAACTGTTGGCCGATGGCTTGCCGAGCGGGATGGCGCTGGCATACAACAATCCGAAACAGTCCATCCGCGAAGACTTCGGTACTGTGCGAACCGATTACACCCCACGGGATCGAGATGCGTTTTCGGCGGCGTACACGATCGACGATGGCAACAGTTTGGTTCCCCTGGCCGATCCACTTTTCGCTTCTTACACAGTCCTCCGCATGCAGGTAGCCAGCTTGCAGGAAACACATGTCGTATCCTCGGAGATTCTCAACACGGCCCGTACCGGATTCTCGCGCGCCGCCTTCAATCTGGATTCGTCTCTTCTGGCCTCTTTCCCATCGAGCCTGTCGTTCGTTTCTGGCGGTGGACCTGGCGGGATCGTCATCGGCGGCGGCGCCACGACAACCGGTGGGGCCTCTCTCACCTCGGCGGGCCCGAATAACGCCGCTGGCGCGTGGAATCGCCGCAACCTCTTCACCTTTACCGACAGCGTGCAAATCAGCAGGGGAATTCACCAGATCAGCCTGGGGGTGTGGTTTCAGCGGCTCCAGGACAATGAGAACTCGGCTTCGCGCCAATTGGGCCAGGCGAGCTTCACCAGCCTGACGAGCTTTCTGCAAGGAACCTTGAGCACGTTTCAGGTGGTGCCCGACCCCAATGAGCTGGGCTGGAGAAGCTTTTTTGGGGCGTGGTACTTCGAAGACGCAATCAAGATCTGTCCGAATTTCACGCTGCAGGCTGGCATCCGGCACGAGTTTACGAACGGCTGGAATGAGGAGTCGGGTAGAGCCGCCAACTACATCACGGACGCCGAGGGCATCCTTCTCACCACTCCGCGCGTGAACGGCTCGGCGTTCAGTCAGAACAATGCGAAGTGGCTGTTCGGTCCTAGGGTTGGCATGGCGTGGAACCTCTTCGGAAATGGAAAGACCGCAATCCGAGCAGGCTTCGGCGTCTACTATTCGCTGATGGATGCGCTCAGCTTTCTGCTGAACTCGCTTCCACCGTATAACGGCTCCGTTTCGTTTTCGAACGTTCGGCTGTCTTCGATCCTGCCCCTGGTTCCTGGAGTGCCATCGCCCTCGTGCGGACCGGGTGTTCCGAAACCCTGCACCATATACGCACCGCAAGGAGTGCAGGCCAACGCGCAAACGCCGGCAGCGGAGGAGTGGAATATAGCGGTGGAACAGCAATTGAGTCACGATACCGCTCTGCGCATCGCGTACGCGGGATCGCATGGGTACCATGGACAGCTAAGCATCGATCCAAACAGCATTCCGGCCGCGATCTGTTCGAGCGCGGACGGCTGCACCTCCGGCGGCACGCCCGGTACTTCGAAAGGCGCCGTGCCCCAGGGAGCTCAGTACATCCCGCTGGCGAAACGGCCCAATCCGTATTTGTCGAGCGGCTTCTTCTGGTACACGGAGGGAAACAGCAGCTACAATGCACTGCAAATCGACGTGACCCGCCGTTGGAGTCAGGGCTTGCAATTTCGGGGGAACTACACGTGGGCGAAGAATCTCGATATGAATTCGGGACTGACGGGCGCGCAAGCGCAAAATCAGGCGCAAATGATTTTGGACCGGAACAATCTGCCGAGGGACTGGGGGTTGTCCGCCTTGAACATCACCAGCCAAGCGAGTATTTCCGCGACCTATGAGCTGCCGTTCGGCCAGAACAGGCGCGGGTTGACGCACGCAGGAACTCTGGGAAGCAAGTTGATTGGCGGTTGGCAGCTCAACGGTATCGCGACGCTGCTGAGCGGTTTTCCGTTTACTCCGCAGGTGGGCTCGAACCGGTCCGGGGATGGAGACACACGAAACCCCGACCGTCCGTCCTTGAATCCAGCTTTTACGGGGCCAATTCTGATTAAGAGCCCGAGCCAGTGGTTCAATCCGAATGCCTTCATTTTGCCCACCTCCGGCACCTACGGAAACCTGGGTAGAGGAACGCTAACCGGACCCGGATTGGCCGACCTAGACGTATCGCTGTTCAAGACCACGGCTGTGACAGAGCGGGCAAACCTGCAATTTCGGGCTGAATGCTTCAACCTGCTCAACCGGGCGAACTTCGCAACGCCCAATGCAATCGTCTTTTCGAACGGCTCAATCAGTGCGTCCGCGGGATTAATCACCGCCACGGCGACAGCGTCGAGACAGATTCAATTCGGGTTGAAGCTGATATTTTAGATGCGGCGCACGAAGGTCCCGACAAGCCGCCAATGGCACCGGGCCTTAAAACCTAAGGAGGTAACTTATGCAAGAGGAAAACCGCAGGTTGTTTGTAAAGAAGCTGGGGACGGCTTCTGCAGTGGCAGGCTTCATAAACTGGAACCCGCGCGCGAAAGGTGCTAATGAGCGGGTTGTGTTGGGGCTGATCGGAGGGCGCAATCAGGGCCGCGGGGACGCTTTGCGGGCGATACGTGAGGGGGCTGAGATCAAGACGTTCTGCGATCTTGATCAAGCCATTCTCGACAAGGTCAACCCCGACCTGGAGAAAGCCCAGCACAAAGCGTCCGGAACGACCAAGGAATTTCGAAGGCTGCTGGATGACAAAGATATTGATGGCGTCATCATCGCCACGCCAGACCATTGGCACACGCACATCGCCCTGCTCGCGTGCCAAGCCGGTAAAGATGTTTATGTCGAAAAGCCGCTGTCGCAAACGATTCAAGAAGGGCACCTCATCCGCGAAGCGGCGCGCAAATACAACCGTGTGGTCCAGGTGGGCACTCAAAACAGAAGCGCCGAGAATTTTCAAAGTGCCATTGAATTCGTAAAATCCGGAAAACTGGGAAAGATCTGCGAAATTACAGCTTGGGAATGCCAGGTGCGCGATAGTATCGGAAGACCGCCTGATAGCGATCCGCCATCGACAGTCGACTACAACCAGTGGCTGGGGCCAGCACCCAAGCGCCCGTTCAACGTCAACCGGTTCCATTACAAGTGGCGATTCTTTTGGGATTACGGAAATAGCGAGCTAGGAAATCAGGGGGTTCATATGCTGGATGTCGCGCTCTGGGGCATTCAGGCGTTGCGTGGGGTGGAGAATTGTCTTCCTACGCGTGTGGCCGGTAATTCCGGGATTTACTGGCTGGATGATGCGAAGGAGGTTCCTGATACCCAAATCGTCACGTACGCTTACAGTGACTTTATACTGGTATGGGAATTGCGCAGCTTTGCCAAGCACCATCCGATTGATGGAAGCGAGGAGGGCATCGGTTTCCACGGCACTGAGGCGAGTCTGATGATTCACGGTGAAGGCCACGAAGGTAGCTGGAAGGTGTACTACAAAGACGGGAGTACCGGACCCTCTGCAGAGGCGTCGGAGAAGTCACCGAGCAGTTTGCATGAGAGGAATTTTCTCGATTGTATCAAGAGCCGCCGGCGGCCCAATGCGGATGTGGAGATCGGTCGTCTGGCTACGACGATCTGCCACCTTGGCAACATTGCCTCCCGCCTGGGCCGGGAAGTTGTCTTCGATCCTAAAACAGAAACGTTTGGGAATGACAAAGCGGCGAATGCCTACCTCAGTAAGGAGTATCGCCAACCGTACACGCTGCCGAGGGTCTGAAGCTGTATCTGTTCGATCGGTATTCCGGCCGTGGCCCGGATAAGGTGGATGGGTTCCGTAATGTACCTCAGATTCCTTCTCTTCTCTTTGCTGCTGGCGATGCTGCTCCCGGGACAGGAGCCGCCGGCCATGCCGATGCAGGCACGCTACGAAGACGGGGCGGCTTTTCGCTGGTCGAACAAGAAGGTGCTCGATTCACGTTTGCTGGATGACATGGAAGATCTCTCCGCCTGGAGGTTCCGCGGCCAGGGCGACATGGCGCTCACTACGGAGCATGTGCGACATGGTCGTCACGCGCTGCGCCTGCTCGCCGTTCCGCCGGCTGAGCCGGCACGACCGTCAGGTCCGGCCGGCAGCTACGGCTCCAGGCCCTATTGGGGCCAGGTCGAGGCCACGCGCCGCGTTCCGGGCGAAGACTGGACGCGATTCAATCGCATTTCGGTCTGGATCTTTGCGGAGATCGACGGTGTCGACGCCATCTCCTTCTTCATGACGCTGCATAACGACGGAGCCGAGAAACTCCCGGACATGTCACGCCGTGAGGGCTATCACTTCGTCATCCTTCAGAACCGCGCATGGAACCACGTCGTGTGGGAGATTGGCCCGCTGGCGCGGGAGAAAGTCACCGCGGTGGACTTCAATTACTCGGTGCCCAAGACCATGGCGGAACCTGACGATCGTGTGATGTTTGATCTTGATCAACTGGAACTGGAGCGAGTGGACGCCGATTATTACGAAGGCTGGAGCGTCGCGCCCGGGCGGATTGCGTTCAGCCACAGCGGCTATCCGGCGGGGTCGACTAAGACGGCGATCGCGAGTGACCTGGACGCGAACGAGTTCCAGTTGATCCGCATGGAGACCGGCGCGGTGGTGCTGCGCAAGCCGGTGAATCGCGTCGCCACGCGCCTGGGTGCATACGAGGTTTTGGATTTTTCGGAGGTGCGCGAACCGGGCACGTACGCTATTCAGGCGGGTGGCCGTGCTACGCGCTCTTTTCCAATCGGTGACAGCTGCTGGCGCGAGAGCATCTGGAAAGCTCTCAACTTCCTCTACGCCGAGCGTTGCGGTTTCGCGATCCCCGGCATCCACGGCGTCTGCCACCGTGATGCGCTCCTCACTCACAACGGCAAGCAGATCGTGATGAATGGCGGCTGGCATGACGCAGGCGACCTTTCCCAAGGGCCGGTGAACACCTCGGACGCCGTCTATGGACTGTTGGCGCTGGCCGAGCGCATGCAACTGCGGGGCGAGGATCCGGTGCTCCGCCGGCGGGTGATCGAGGAGGCCAAGTGGGGCCTCGATTGGGTGCTCAAGACGCGTTTCGGCGACGGTTACCGCGCGAGCTTCATCGCCATCGATTCCTTCACCAATGGCATTCTCGGTGACTCCGACGATCGTCAGGTGGAGGCTCAGGACAACCCGAGCGTTAATTACCTCTCAGCCGCAGTGGAAGCGCGCGCGTGGCGCGTTCTGAGAGAAATCGATCCCGAAACGGCGCGGCGCAGTTTGCGCACCGCGCAGGAGGACTGGGAGTTCGCCGTCAAGGGGCCGGACCGGCGGCACGTGGCACCCGGCGCTTATAGCGGCCCTGATTTGGAGCTGGCGGCCATCGGCATCATAGCCTCCACCGATCTCTACCAGGATACCGGCGAAAAGCGCTACGCCGACAAGGCGCTCGAATTAGCCGAAGTAGTGATCGGCTCGCAGCACCAGAAGCTACCGGATTGGAAGACGCCGCTCGCGGGCTTTTTCTCTACCAACCCCCGGCAGGAGGATTTGTATCACGCCTCCCACGTGGGCAACGAACAGGCGCCGGTGGTGGCCATGGCGCGGCTGTGCGAACTTTTCCCCGATCACCCCGATTGGATGCGCTGGTACTCTGTTGCGGCGCTGCACTCTGAGTATTACCTGAAGGCCGGGGCGCGCTTCACGGACCCGTACGGCGTGCTGCCGGCCTCGATCTACAGGGAAAGCGAAGCCCTGAAGATACCCGAGACCAGCGCCTCCGATCCCCTGACGCGCAATATCTTCCGAGACCAGATTCATCATGGCGTGCCGCTGGGCGGCGACTACTTCCTGCGCATGTTCCCTGTCTGGATGGAACGCCGGGGCCAGTTCGGCGTGCTGCTTTCTCAAGCCAAGGCGCTGGCGGCGGCTGCGCATTTGCGCGGCGACGCCGAAGCCGCCGACCTGGCCGGAAAGCAGGTGGAGTGGGTGCTGGGCCGCAATCCCTTCAGCGAGAGCGCCATGTACGGCGAAGGCTACGACTTCCCGCCGCAATATTCGGAACGCTCCGGCGACATCGTGGGGTCGCTGCCGGTGGGTATCGAAACGCGCGCCAACAACGACGAGCCTTATTGGCCGGTGCAGAACTGTTTCAACTACAAAGAGGTCTGGGTGCACCCGGTGGCCCGCTGGTTCTGGCTGATGCAGGATGTGGCGAGCCCGGCATTGGTAGAGGGCGTGTCGCCGCCGGCGACACGCGAACCGGTGGAGTTTCGGCCGTTGTCCGGGTCAGGAACGACCGTGGTGATGCCGGATTTCGTCACCGGACGATTCCACGCGTGGCTACCGCAGGGCCGCTACACAGTGTCACAGGGTAGTGTGCATGTCACCGTTGCGTTGTTACCCGGCGGCACACATCGCGTGGATCTGCGGCCGATGCACGCGGTCGACTTCCGCGTATCCTCAGAGGCCGGTGCTGGCGGGGTGGCGATTGTCCTGCGCGATACCGGACACGGCGGCGGCCTGGCGGTGACCCTGCGCCTTACCGCCGAAGGCCAAGGACGCCACACGTTCACCTTGCGCGCCTTTAATTTAGATGTCCCCGATCCCGAAAAGGAGGTCGCGCTCGAGCCCGGCAAAACCGCCACTCTGGTCTGGGAGGCGATCTTGAAGTCGCCCGATGTGCCCTGGGTAGTGGTTGCGTTCCCGGATGGCGACCTGAGTCGACGCCAGGAAGCGACCGGATTGCTGCGGTAGAATCATTCAACACATGTGTTTATTCCCCGAGGGACGCGACTCCTCTCGACTTCACAAAGAGCGGAAATGATGGAACCATGTTCGTAATAAGAAACGGGGTGGTTCGCCCTGGGCTGCACCCTTCGGGATGGTCTGGTCTGCTGATTCTGCTCGCGCTCGCCGCGGCCGCCCGTGCACAGGACCGTAACCCGTTCGCGAACGACCCCAAGGCGGTGGACGCAGGTAAGTCTCACTTTCGCATCAACTGCTCGATGTGCCATGGACTGGGCGCGCGCGGCGGAGGCCGAGGTCCCGATCTGACCCTCGCCAGGAAGAAACATGGCAACTCCGACGCCGCACTCTTCCGGACCATTCACGATGGAGTGCCGGGAACAGACATGCCTGCCGCGCTCGGAAGCGTCGGTGTCGAGATGAAAGACCAGGAGATCTGGCAGGTCATTACTTATCTCCGGAGCATCGAGATCAAAACGCCGCCGCCGGCCGGCAATGCGGCGAATGGGAAGGCGCTTTTTTATGGCGCGGCCGGTTGTTCGAAGTGTCACATGGTGGATGGTAAGGGTGGGCGCCTCGGACCGGATTTGACCGCCGTGGGCAGTTCGCGATCGCTAGAATCGATCGTGGATTCCGTGCGCAACCCTAGCCGGCAACTGGCGGACGGGTACCAGACAGTGACGGTGGTGACCGCGGAAGGACAGGAAACAAAAGGCTTCATCATGAATGAGGACCGCTTTAGCGTCCAGATGATGGACACGAGCGAACGCATTCTCCTGCTTGAAAGAGAAAAGCTACGCTCTTTCAAGAAGAGCTCCGTATCGTTGATGCCGCCCTACGACACGACGCAGCTGAGCGACAAAGATCTGAGGGATATTGTGGGGTATCTGCTTGCCGCGGGGGCGAACTGAGCGTGGGAGCCGTGAATACGCTTCTCCGCCATTCGTTGGTTCTGGCGGCCGCGGTGTGGTATGCCGGGTACGCTTTCGGACAGGTGACGTTTGACCGCCTGGTCCATTCCTCCAGAGAACCACAGAACTGGCTGACCTATTCAGGTGATTATGCCGCACATCGCTTCAGCGCCCTAGACCAGATCAACGTGGAGAACGGACACTCGCTGGTCGCGAAGTGGGTTTACCAGACGGGTGCATCCGGGGACGGCTCCAACGGCAGGTTTGAAACCACGGCGCTTGTTGTTGACGGCCTCCTCTACGGTACAGCTCAGGACGGCCGTGTGTTTGCTCTGGATGCGCGCTCGGGCCGGCCAATCTGGAAATATCAGCGACAATTGCCCACGGACATTCGGCCGTGTTGCGGGCGAGTGAATCGGGGGCTCGCCATCCTGGGGGACAAGGTTTTCTTCGGGACGCTCGATGCCCACGTCATGGCGCTTGACGCGAAAACCGGGCACGTAGTCTGGGATGTTGCAGCGACGGACTACAAGAAGGGCTACACCTTCACGGTCGCGCCGCTAGCGGTAAAGAACCTCATCATCATAAGTCCCTCCGGCGGTGAGTATGGCATCCGCGGTTTCGTCGATGCTTATGACGCGGACACCGGCCGGCGAAAGTGGAGATTCTACACCGTTCCGGAACCCGGTCAACCGGGGAACGAGACGTGGGAAGGAGATTCGTGGAAAACGGGTGGAGCGCCCGGGTGGATCACAGGCGCCTATGACCCGGTAAGCAATCAACTTTTCTGGACGACAGGCAATCCTGCACCATCGAATCGCGGCGAGGGGCGCGCTGGCGACAACCTATATAGCAATACTCTGCTTGCTCTGGACGCTGACACAGGAAAGCTGAATTGGCAATTCCAATTCACCAAGCACGATACCCATGACTGGGATGCGACCGAAGTGCCGGTCATCATCGATATGGACGGCAAACACCTGATCGTGCAGGCCAACCGCAACGGGTTTTTCTACCTTTTGGATCGCGCCAAGGGTAAGCTCCTCTCAGCGACTCCGTTCGGCGCCGTCAACTGGACTCACCGCAAGGATGCTGAAGGGCGCCCCGCACCCGACCCGGATACCGAGCCGACACCGGAAGGGCGGCGGCTATGTCCGGGCGCGTACGGCGTCACGAACTGGTTTTCACCATCGTTCAATCCGAACACGGGCCTTTTCTATGTAACCGCCAATGAGAATTGCGACATTTTCAGCACGGCCCCGCAAACATACGAGGCGGGCAACGCCTATTACGGCAGCGCCTACCGTCCGGCCGATGATTCGCCGGGCCAAGGCGCAGTTCGCGCCATCAAACCGCTGACTGGGCAGGTGAAGTGGGAATTCCAGCATGTATCGCAATCGGCGTCTGGTCTCTTGTCGACTGCAGGAGGAGTGCTGTTTACCGGTGATGCTCAAGGAAATTTCATCCTGCTTGATGCCGCTGCCGGCAATGTCCTCTGGCATTTTCAGACCGGCGGCGAGATCCACAGCGGCCCAATGGCTTTCGCTGTGGATGGAAAAGAATACGTCGCTATCACCGCAGGAAGCGCTTTATATACGTTTGGGCTTCCCTAGCTACGCTCGTCGCCGTGGTCATCCCGCGCTGATGAAGCAGGCCGCCGCAATGATCGCACCCTCAGCGTCATGCGGCTGCCCCGTGACGTGGACGCGAGACAATTTCACCCCACTGCAGTTCGTAGTTCACCACGGCGTTGAGCGAACGTCTCTCACTGTCAATCCGTTTCATTCATTAGACCGCTCCTGGTAGCAGCAGGCGAGCAGGAGGGCCTTCGCCCAATATTCGCCAGCGCTCCACAAGCTTGGTTCAGAAGCCTTGCGCCAACTACAAAGAGCTTCGACGGCAGATGTGGCTGGCCACGGACGCAACTTATAAAAAGGCTCTTGAGGACCTTTCGAAGAAACGGCCGCGCTCGAGAACAGGGTCAATACCGATGCGACTCCGGACTTCACGAAAGAAGATCCTGCCATTACCACAGTGGATGCGCCGGTGGTACATGCCGACCGCGCGAAGTGGGAAGGCCTGGCGCGCAGTCTCTCGGGACTGTTCCGGCAGATGCCCGACATCTACACTTCGACCATCACCCTCTCCGCGACGAATTCCTACATTCGCTACCTCAACAGCGAGGGGGCATCCTACACGCTCCGCGCGCCCCGAGTCACGTTTAACGCGCATGCCGCCACCCAGGCTCCGGATGGAACGCCCTTGGATGATTTCGTGTGGCTATACGTGACATCAGTGGCCGAGCTTCCATCGGCAGATGAACTGGCGTCCCACGTGCGCGCGCTGGGCCAGCGTCTCAAGGATCTCCGTACGGCGACGGTGATAGACAATTACAAGGGACCGGTGCTTGCCGAGGGCGACGCGGCCGCCCAGCTCTTCCGGCTGGTATTTGTGCCTGACTTGCTCGGCTCGCGCCAGGTCCTGATGGACAACGCTTTTGGTCCGTAACAGAACGCGCAACCAGAGAACCCCTTCATCGATAAGATCGGTGCGCGCGTGCTCCCCGAGTTCCTCACCGTCACGGATAACCCAACGCTCGCGGAATACGACAAGATTCGGTTTGCCGGCGGGTGCAAGGTGGATGAAGATGGCATCCCCACTCGTGAGACCAGGTTGGTTGAGAAAGGTATCCTGAAGACGCTCCTGGTCACGCGCAATCCGGTCCGCGGCATAGAACACAGCACTGGAAGCCGCCATGACGGGCAGGCCACGCCTTCCAACATCTTCGTGACGGCTCAGAACGACCTTAGCACGGCCCAACTCCACGCGAAGTTTATGGATCAGCGCAACAAGGAATTTGGCATTGTCGTTCGCCGGATGAAAAGCGCCGCAACTCCGGTTCTAACCTACAAATTCTTCCCCGATGGCACCCGGCCGCAGATAACCGCGTTGCTGCAGCAGGCAACCAGGAGGCCGTAGCTTATCTGACGCTGCCGCCCAACTAGTGGTTGGGCCATATTGTGATCGCCATTCCGAGTTACCCTGCTAACCTTCTGAAA
>Ga0187817_10001018_pt1 | contig 13096 bp, 7 predicted proteins | sample NC_wetland_sal_i_17_FD_132431 | JGI IMG/M metagenome (GOLD analysis project Ga0187817, IMG submission 132431) | Wetland sediment microbial communities from Neuse River Estuary, North Carolina, USA - SO4_2 | ecosystem: Environmental > Aquatic > Freshwater > Wetlands > Sediment | place: USA: North...
AGAGGTCTGCGCCAGCCCGCCTTGACCCGCGTCACGTTGCCAAACTTGCGCAGGGCTGCGTAGCGCGCTTCCTCCGGCGGCATGCCCCGCTCGATATTGTCCTGGGTTTCCCGCTCGATGTAGTCGCGGATATCCTGGTCGAGGCCTTCCATCATGCGCTTGCGGCGGCTGAATAACCTACCCCAGCGACTCATGGATTTCCTCCGTCACTCGTATCGCAGCGTCACAATCGGATCGACCTTCGCGGCGCGCCGGGCGGGGAGGTAACAGGCAAGCAGGGCTGCAACGGTCACGGCGCCGACGGCCATCGCAAGGCTGAGCGGATCGTAAGGTTTGATGCCATAAAGGAATCGGGCCACCAGGCGACCGGCGGCCAAAGCCACCAGGAGGCCAACGCACACGCCTGCTAATACCAATCTAAGCCCTCGGAGCAGAAAGACTCCCTTCACCTGCCCGGGACCAGCGCCCAGGGCCAGACGGATTCCGATTTCACGCGTGCGGCTGCCCACAACGAATGCGACCACCCCGTAAAGACCGACCAGGGCCAGGAATACCCCTAACAAGCTCAGAATCCCAATCAGCCGGAACTCGAGCATCAAATCATAGGTGGAATGCTCTATAAGGCTCTGTACGGTATCCACGTGGGCGATCACCATCCCTTGACTGAAGCGGTGGAATTCGCGCCGAAGCGAGGAGATTACCGGCGCCAGGGCCGTATCGGCCTCCACAATGACCACACCCTGGCCGAAATTAATCTGTGAATAAGGGAGGTACATGTAAGGCACAGGCAATTCGCGTGTGTCTTCGATTTTGGCGTCCTCAGCGACGCCGACAATCAAGGTATTTTCGTTGCCGAACTTGATGAACTTGCCAACAGCGTCCCCGTTCGGCCAGAAACGTCGGGCCATGGTGTTGCTTATTACGACGACGCTCTGAGAATCCGGGCCATCTGCCGAAGTGAACTCGCGTCCCTCCAGGATGCGCGTCCCCACGGTCTGGAAGTATCCTGGGCTGACGGCATTCAGGTTTATAGAAATCTCCGACTGGCCTTCAGGAAGTTGATAGCCGGGTATGGAAACCGGCGCACTCATTCCACTGCCTGCACCGCTGAGTGGGAATCGGAAAGCGTAGACGGTGCGTTTGACTCCCGGCAGGCCGGCAGCGCGCTCTGCGAGAATTGGAAGGAACTGCTGCGGTCTCAGTCGAGACCCGGCCAGGCCATGCAAACTCAACCCAACCAGGTTCTTGCGAGTATCGAAGCCAACGGGCTGATTCCGCGCGCGGTACAAGCTGCGAAAGAAAAGCAGGGACGAGGTCATCATGATCACCGACAGGGCTATCTGACCGGCCACCATCAGATTCCGCGCCGTCAAGCGGTGACCGCGGTGAACGAGCGTCATTTCCTCTCCCTTGAGTCCGCCTGCCAGCCCAACTCTCCAGGCGTGGAAGACGGAAGTTAGTGTGGAGAGCAACGTGGCAGCAAGCGTAACGCTGGCGGCGAAAACCACCTCACGCAGGTCCATCCGCATGTCCGGCCCCAGGAAGGCGAGGGCGGGCGGCATCAGCGCCCGTTGAAAGCTCATAAGCCAGTAAGTGAGTGCGAAGCCAACAGCGCCGCCGAGTGTGGAAAGCAGAAGTCCTTCGGTCAGGGCCTGCCTCGCCAGCCGTTGTCTGCCTGCGCCGAGCGCCGCGCGCACGGCCAATTCCCGGCGGCGGCCCTCCGCCCGAGCCAGCAACAATCCCGCGACGTTCGCACACGCAATCAGCAAGACCAGGCCAACCACCGCCATCAGCAGCAAGCTTATGGGCAGCATTCTGCCCTGCCGCTTGGTTTCGGGAACAATCTGGAAAGTTGTAGCGCGATTTGTTTGCGGGTAGGCGATGGCCAAGCGGTGGCCGAAGGTGTCAAGCTCGGAGCGGGCTTGATCGACCTTCGCGTCATCGCTAAGGCGCGCCACAGTTTTAAACTCGCGGTTGCTCCGTCCCGCAGGGTAGGCGTGATTGAATTCCACGGCCCGCCCGATCAGCAGCCACAGGTCCGAGGGGACGAGAGGCTCCGCCCCCTGGAAGTGAGGTGGCGCCACCCCAATCACCTTCGCTGTTTCGCCGGTGAGCTTGATTTCCTTGCCGATGATCGCCGGATCACCTGCCAGCCGGCTTTGCCAGAGACGATAGCTGATCACTACGCCGGTCTCAGACTGGGCCCCACTATCCAGCTCGCGAGAAAAGGTTCGACCGAGAAGCGGCTTCACACCCAAAACTGCGAAGTAATCCGGCGAGACAGCGTCTATCAGTACTTCGCTGGATTCATCCAGAGAGTTCAGGAAGCGCGTTGAATGATAATAAGCAGCGACTCCCGAGAACGATCTAACCTGCCGGCGGATGTCGTCGTAGTCGGGATAAGAGGAATACGGTTCGACCCCTTGCGGACTCTTTACGTAAAGCTGCATCAGCCGGTCCGGCCTGAATACCGGAAGAGGGCGCAAGGCGACCGCATCCACTACAGTGAACACCGCTGAGTTTGCCCCGATGCCGAGCGCGAGTGTCAGCACCGCCACGGCCGTGAAGCCGGGATTCTTCGCCAGCATACGAATCGCGAACCGGACGTCCTGCCAAAGCTGCTCAAGCCAGACGAAGCTCCAAACTTCCCACGTATCTTCCTTGACCCGCGCCACGTTGCCGAACTTGCGCAGGGCTGCATAACGCGCTTCCTCGGGCGGCATGCCACGGTCGATGTTGTCGTGAGTCTCACGCTCGATGAAGTCGCGGATGTCCTGGTCGAGGTCTTCCATCATGCGCTTGCGGCGGCTCATGATTCGCCCTCCGTTTCGGCAGGTCTGAGAATGCGCGCGATGGCTCCTGCCAGCTTGTCCCATTTGCTGGTCTCGACCTCCAGTTGACGCCGACCCCTGGCCGTCAGCCGGTAGAACTTAGCCCGACGATTGTTCTCAGAGGTGCCGTCCTGGACGGAAATCCAGCCCCGCTTGATGAGCCGGTGCAGGGCGGGATAGAGAGAGCCCTGCTCGACCTGCAGCACGTCCTCGGACCGCATTTCAATCGCCTTGGCAATGGCGTGGCCGTGCGCTGCACCCAGCAGCAGCGTGCGGAGAATCAACAGGTCCAGCGTCCCCTGTAGCAGTTCGAGGCGTTCACGTTGTTCCTTAGTAGACATACTAGGTGAAGGTACTGCGCTTCAGGTAGAATGTCAAGGCGAAAGTGATAGTGTTTTCCGCAGCCCGTTAGATCGCAACTCTCGGCGCCAGGTTGATTTTTTGTCGCTGATCAGCCATGCTAGGCGTTCAGCTTGTATGAACGGCTCAAATTAAACCATGAAAAAGATCCAGATTTACGACACAACATTGCGAGACGGCTCGCAAGGCGAGGACATCTCATTTTCCCTGGAAGACAAGCTCCACATTTTGAGGAAGCTGGACGAACTGGGAGTGGATTATGTCGAAGGTGGCTGGCCGGGATCGAACAGCAAGGACATCGCTTTCTTCCACCGCGCTCAGGAGTTGAGGTTGAAGCACACCAGGCTAACGGCGTTCGGCAGCACTCGACACCCGCGTCACAGCGTGGCGCACGATAAGAACCTGCAGGCCCTTCTGGACGCGAACACGCCTGTGGTGACTATCTTTGGAAAGTCCTGGGATTTACATGTCAAGGTCGCGTTGGGCATCTCGCTCGACGAAAACCTCAACCTGATTCGCGAGTCGGTGGCTTTCCTGAAATCCAAGGGAAGGGAAGTGATCTACGACGCCGAGCATTTTTTTGATGGTTTTAAGGCCGACTCGGAATACGCGCTAGCCACCCTGGCGGCGGCGGAGGCGGCGGGCGCTGACACCATTGTCTTGTGCGACACTAACGGCGGCACCATGACCGCGGATCTGTGCGAAGCGTTCCGGGCGGGGGCAAAACAGGTCACGCGGCCGCTGGGCATACACACTCACAACGATTGCGAGATGGCGGTCGCCAACTCCATTGCCGCAGTGCAGCAGGGCGCCGTGCAGGTGCAGGGCACCATCAACGGCTATGGTGAGCGTTGCGGGAACGCCAATCTCTGCTCGGTGATTCCTAATATCGAGCTGAAATTGGGCATGCGCGCGATCGGCCGCGAAAACCTGAAGCACCTCACCGAGGCGTCGCACTACGTCAGCGAACTGGCCAACCTGCATCATCGCCAGGACCTGCCCTATGTGGGCAAGAGCGCCTTTGCCCACAAAGGGGGCATCCATGTGAGCGCGGTGGTGAAAGAATCGGCCTCCTATGAGCATATCGACCCGGCGCTGGTCGGCAACGAGCGGCGGGTTCTGGTGTCGGAGCTTTCAGGGAAGGCCAGTGTGCTCTACAAGGCGGCGGAGCGGGGCCTCGAAATCGACCAGTCCACGCCCCACGCCAAGCTGGTAGTCGACAAGCTCAAAGAGATGGAGCATTACGGCTATCAGTTTGAAGGCGCCGAGGGATCGTTCGAGATTCTGTTTGACAAGCTCGTGCACCACGCGAAAGAGTTTTTCGATCTTGACGGATTCCGCGTCATCACCGAAAAGAAGGGAGCCAACCAGCCCTACTCGGAGGCGGTCATCAAGTTGCGCGTGGATGGCACGGAAGAACACACCGCTGCGGAGGGTGTTGGCCCGGTGAGCGCCCTGGACAGGGCGCTGAGGAAATCCCTCACCACTTTCTTCCCCTGCATCCGTAACATCCGCTTGACCGATTACAAAGTCCGCGTCCTGGACGCCAAGGCCGCCACCGACGCCAAGGTCCGAGTGTTGATCGAAACCACCGACGGCCACGAAACCTGGGGTACGGTTGGGGTGTCCGAAAACCTCATCGAGGCTAGCTGGCGGGCTCTTGTGGACAGCATCACTTACAAACTGAAAAAGGAATACGGTTACCGGAAGGCAGTCGGCGGTCGGCCGTAGGCAGTCGGCGGTGGGTAGTAGGAAGTGGGCAGGTGGGCACCAAGGAGCGGGGCAATAAAAAGTAAGTTGTACGCTGTTATTAGGACAAGGAGTTCCCCACGACGCCGGGCGCCAAAGCGCATTATGGTATCCTGCGAAGGACCAGTCGTGCCTGCTGCGGGGTGCTGAGTGCACCCACTTGCCCGCCTGCTGCCGACTGCCTACAGCCGACTGCCTACTGAGTTAGGGCTTCGTGGCAAGGATCAGGGGTGAAGGGCCGGGAGCCTCGAGCGTGCGCGAGTTTACGAATCCTGCTTCGCCCAGCCAGGCGCTGATTTCGCGAAACGAATAAGTATCCCCATTATCGGTATTCACTAGCATGTTCACCGCGAAGAGCAGACCTGCGAGCGGTTCCGTTCTTTCGTCATTAACCAGGAATTCGGCCACCGCGATGGTGCCGCCGGGGGCCAGCGCGTCGAAAGTCCGGTGCAGCAGCGCGCGGCTGCGCTCCTCACCTTCGCTATGCAGAATGTGGCCCAGGGTGGCGACGGCATGGTTGCACCCGAAATCGGCCGCAAGCAGGTCGCCGGCCACGAACTGAAAGCGTTTCATCAGCCCGAGGCGAGCCACAGTTTTCCGGGTGACCGGGATCACCTCGGGCCAATCCACCGCCGTCACATGGACGCGTTGCGATTTCTGCGCCAAGGCAATGCCCCACACCCCGGAACCCGCCGCCAGGTCGAGCACGCTAACCGGCTGCCCCGAACCGTCCAAGTCGAGCACGCCTGCCAGCTTTTGCGCTGAGCCGTAACTCATAGGGTAGATGTCCTCGACAAACTTATGGAAGAAGTCCCCTCCGACTCGCTCCTGATTGACCGCCTCCGCCGGCCGGCCGGTGGCGACAATTTCATTGAGACGCAGCCATTTCGGAATCAACTGCTCGCTCGAGTGAAGAATCATGCCACCCTGGAAGCTTGGCTTGGTGCTGACCAGAAAGGCGGCGCTTTCCGCCGTGAGGGCGTAACGGCCCAGGGCATCTTTGCTGAGGAAGTCCAGTCCCACGAGCGCGTTCATCAAAGCAGTCAGGCCGCGGGCGGAGGCGCCGGTGGCCTCCTCGACTTCCTCGACGGTTTTTGCGCCATCGTCCAACACGTCGAAAACCCGATGGCGGATGGCCGCCTCCAGAATCAGCGGCGGAGCGTAACCCCACATTATCTTCATCAGCCGCTCGGGTGTGACTTGCGCTTGGTCAGAAGTACCCATGTTCTCCTCCCGCGGAGTTTTAACTGGCCTCTTGCTGCCCTGATAACTGTTACTGTATATGAGACCCACTCCCTTCGGCAACCCCTCGTTAGCGCGAGCCGTGGAGCGCGGGCGTCTCGCCCGCTGTCCCGTGCAGAGTCAGGTGACAACCGCCGCTTGGCGACCGAGTGGGGACCCCTCACCGACGGGAGAGTGAAATGGCGAAGAAAATAATGTCGAAAAAGGGACTTGCAATTCATCGGGGAGAGGAGTAGAAAGAAAGTATGCTGACGGGAGGAGAAATGACTCCACCGGGCATGCATAGGTAAGGCAAATTACCACACCGCTCTTGCGGTGCGCACCGCTGGCAACGCTCCATGGACGCTGCCACGGCGCAAAAAAAAGTAAGCTAACGAGGACGGGGAACCAGAGATGGTTCCCCGTCCTCGTTTAGCGGCCCCAACCTTCCCGCTCAGCCCCCACCCGGTTTCACGCCAAGCCGCAAAGTACGCAAAGCGCGCCAAGCAAAGAAAGGCCTTCGTCTTCGCGTTTCTTCGCGCCTTGGCGCCTTTGCGTGAGCTGTTTTGAATTCTTCACAACTTCTTACCCATGGAGGACATTCTTTCACCTGCCGCCCGGGCACAATTCTGTTGCGAAACGCACCGCTAGAAACTGAGAACTGAAAACTGACAACTGACGACTTATATTAATACAGCGCGGTGGCCTCGAGCAGTTTGCTCTCGCCGTTCATCCATAGCGCATAGCTGAGTCGATAAGCGGATTTCATCGAGGCCGCTCCGATCTGGCCTGCATTGTTGATGGCGATTACACAACATTCTCCATTCTTATTCTTCGGGTCTGTCTTCACCATGTGGCGCAGCAGCTCGAGGCAGGCGTCCTGGGGAGACATACCGCTCGCCATGTAGTGGACAATCGAAATGCTGGTACAGTAATTGGTCATCAAGTCCCCGTCGCCGGTGGCGGAGGCAGCGCCAACGCTGTCGTCGGCATAGACACCACAACCAATCAGGGGAGAATCTCCCACACGGCCGGGGATTTTCCACGCCATTCCGGAAGTCGAACAGCCCGAGACCACATGGCCTTTTCCATCGGTGGCCACCATGCCGATGGTGTCGTGGGTTTCGGCGGTGACCCAATAAGTCTTTCTCTGCGGATCCGATTTCCAATCCATCCATTTTTTCAGACTCTCGGGGGTAAGAAGTTGCATGGGCTCGAATCCCATTTTCAGGGCGAAGCGGAAAGCCCCCTCGCCTGCCAGCGTGGTGTGGCGGGTCTTATCAAGCACCAATCGGGCCACAGAAATCGGATTCTTGATGTGCCGCAGGCTACAAACTGCTCCGGCGTGATGGCGCGTCCCGTCCATGATGGCAGCATCCAGTTCCACTTCTCCTTCTTCGTTGGGGAGGCCGCCGTAGCCAACGCTCATGACCCTTGGATCGTCCTCGGGAACGTTGATACCTTTCTCGACCGCATCGAGCAGGCTCCCTCCGGCCTTAAAGACTTCCGCCGCGCGCTCGTTCGCCGGCTTCCCGTGCGGCCAGGTGGAAAGAAACACCTGCCCCGCCCCCACCGCAGATGCCGCTTGCGTTTCCATGGTGGCGAGCGCCGCCGCGCCTGCCATGGATTTCATAAAGTCTCGTCGATCAATACCGTCCATTTCACCTCCATTTGTAAGACTCAGACGTCAGTGGTCCTTTGTCCGTTGTCGGTGGCCACAGTCCTAAAACCCTGTCCAGAAGCGCCTCGACTGTCATCCTGAGCGCAGCGAAGGATCTGTGCAGTCCGTCTCAGCCTGTAAAATCAAAGGACTGCAGAGATCCTTCGTCGCCCGCCAAAAAGCATGGCGGGCTCCTCAGGATGACAGGCTCAAGGAGTTTTCAGCAACCTGCCAGCCCCTAGTCCCTAGCCCCTAGCTTTTCCCCCATCCGCCGCCTCCAGGCGTTGCAATTCTCAAGATGCTGCCTCGCGGCGCGTTGAAGATGGCCTTCGAGGGCAGCGTTCGAATCCGCCCCCGCCGAATTTCGAATCTCAAATCTCGATCTTCGAATTTCGGTTTTCGAATTTCCATTTTCGAATTTCCAATTTCCAATTTCGAATTTCGATTTTCCGCCAGGATGAGTTCATTCTTTCCTGCTTTGCCCGGTTTGCCCCCGGCCAGCCCGTAAGGCCGGAATCGGCGACGTTCAGAAAGAATACCTCCGCGAACGTCCGTAAGGAATTCGATCTCACGGATAATACCATCACCCCCACGGAATTGTCCTCTGCCGCCTGAGCCGCGCCGCAGCGAGTAACGGCGCACGCGCACAGGATAAGCCGCCTCGAGGGCTTCGATGGGCGTATTGAGCGAATTCGTCATGTGCGTGTGGACTCCGCTCAGACCATCCGCGGTCGGGCGCGCCCCCATTCCACCAGCAACTGTTTCGTAATAGGCGAAAGGTTGGCCGGTGCGTGGATCCCTGCCGCCGAAAGAAAGGTTGTTCATCGTCCCCGAACTAGCGGCGGGAATCTTGTGAGGAAGCGCTTTGGCCAAGGCTCGCAACAACACATCCACGATTCGCTGCGAAGTCTCGACATTCCCCGCCGCCACCGCCGCAGGAGGCTTCGCATTCACCACGCTCCCGCCGGGAGCGCGCACCTCGATGGGGTCCATCAATCCGGCGCAGGCCGGGACGTCTTCTGCCAGCAGGCAGCGAAAGACGTAGAAGACGGCGGAAGTGGTAATGGCCATGACGGCGTTGACGCTTCCTCGGCAGGCAGGAGACGTGCCGGCAAAATCGACGGTCGCTTTCCCACGCCTTATCCGGATCGATACACGCAGCGGCACGGGTTCGCTGCTGAATCCATCATCGTCCAGGAAATCCTGCGCGTCATATGTCCCGTCTGGAATTTGCAAGAGGGCCTGCCGCATCAGTTGCGCCGAGTAGGTTTGCAGGGCTTCGAGGTAGAAGCGGATCTTGGGGACGCCATAGGCTTCGAGCATTTCGTTCAAGCGCCGGTCTCCCAGCCGGCAAGCCGCCACCTGGGCCATCAGGTCACCCTCACGTTCGGCGGGTGTGCGCACATTGGCGAGCAGCATTGCTAGCACGTCTCTCTGAACGGCTCCTTCGCGAACCAGGGTCACCGGCGGAATTCGTAAGCCCTCCTGATAAACGTCCTCACTCAAGCCCATCGAGGCGGGCTGTGAGCCGCCAATATCGGAATGGTGGGCGCGATTAGCGACGTAGAAAACCGGCTGCGGCTTCCGAAGTGAATGAGTGGTGGCTTGTTGGTCAGGCACGACGGGCATCACCAGTGTGATGTCGGGCAGATGTGTGCCGCCCGCGTAAGGATCATTTAACATGGCGATATCGCCTGGTGCGAGTTCGAGTGCTTCCAGGGCTGCCGCCACCGACATAGGCATCGATCCCAGGTGAACGGGCATGTGGTCGCCCATGGCCACCACGCGGCCCTCACCGTCAAATACCGCGCAAGAATAATCCCGGCGCTCCTTGATATTGGGCGAAAAGGCAGAGCGGCGCAGCCCTGCCCCCATCTCCTCCGCTACCGAGTGGAAAAGGTTCTTGAAAATCTCGAGTTCGGCTGGATCAATGTGAGACATATTGCGAATGTATCGTTCGATTGCAACACCGGTAGCGCGGACCCCCGGTTTTGGGATCCGCGGCTTGGCCAAGTGCCTGCGAAAAAGCTCCCCGTGTCGTTTGCGCCTCCGTGTCCTCTGCGCCCGGAAAAGCCTTAACACGGAGATCACAGAGGCGCTCTGTGCGCTCTGTGTTTAATCTTGTGGGGCTCGGAGGACACTGAGATTTTCGCAGGGCCATCCGTCAGCCGCATGCCAATCGACCATGACCTCGGCCACGCAAGGGAACTGCGCCGCAGGCGCTCTGGAGTGCGGCAGCTTGCTGCCGCTTTCCTTAAGCGAGCTTGCTCGCGCCGCACAAGACAGAATCGCCAGTTCCCGACGGCCAGCAACCTGGCCTGCGGAAAAGCGGCAGAAAGCTGCCGCACTCGCACGGCCGGCCTTCGGCCGGCACCCATTGCTCACCTGGCCCTCAAGATTAGATTCAAGTATTTGTCCACCTCGCACGTGAAATCCGGTGGCACGACGGTGGTTGAGCTGTACTCGACAACTACTGCCGGGCCTGCAAAATGGGTGCCTGCCGCGAGCCGCTCCCGGTCAAAGAGACGTGTAGGAAGAAAGGCTCCGGCAAACCACGCGGGTTTTGTGGCTATTCTGGCCCGGGCTGGATCAGAATAGCGCATCTTGTGGGCTCGCAGTTGGGCCTTGGGGGTTCGAATCACCAGGCGAAGGCGCACATTGACGATTTCAAGCGCGCGCCCCGGATGCGCGTACCCGTAAGCTTTCTCATGCTCATGATGGAACAACTCGCCAAAATCCCTCCTGAAAGGAACTGACAGTTCGTAGGATTGGCCGGCATAGCGAAGGTCCAGTCGCCGCTCCACGAGCGCTAGCTTGGCATTGAATCCTTCGCGACTAAGTTCGGCTCGCGACGCGCGCTCGAGAATTGCAAAACGCTTCTCGAGGTCGCGCCAGAGGTCAACAGGGCGCTGCCCAGGATGCCTCCCGACTGGGGCTACGGGTAGGAGGACAGACCGAACGGAATCCTTAACAACGTCAGACAGCAGAATTCCAAGAGCCGAGAATGCGCCAGGGTTCCTGGGCACAACGACTTTGGGGAGCCGCAACGAGCGCGCCAACTCTGCTGCGTGCAGTCCGCCACCCCCACCAAAGCAGATCAGCGCAAACTCCCTTGGGTCGTGGCCCCGCTCGACCGAGATTACCCTCAGGGCTTTTTCCATGGTGGCGTTGGAAACAGCCACGATGCTGGCGGCCAGTTCCGAGACTGTTTTGAACCCGATCTTTTGCGAGTGCCGGCGAAGAAAACGGGCGAATCCTACCTCGGCGGCGTGAAGGTCGAGCCGAAATTCTCCGCCCAGGAAGTGGTCGGCGTCAAGGCGGCCGAGCAGCAAGTTGGCATCGGTCACTGTAGGTTGAGTTCCGCCCAGATGGTAGCACATAGGACCGGGCTTGGCGCCGGCGCTCTCCGGTCCCACGCGCAAGGCGCCACCCGCGTCCAGGCGTGCTTGTGACCCGCCGCCGGCCCCCACGGAATGAACATCGAGCACGGGAACAGCCACCGGCAAACCGCCCAGAGTGGTTTCATTAGTGGTGCGAGGCAGGCCGTCGATCAGGCACACATCCGTCGAGGTGCCGCCCATGTCGAAGCTTATGGCGCGCGAAATGCCGAGTTGCTGGGCAAGCCAAGTGGACGCTACAACGCCTCCTGCGGGCCCGGAAAGAATGGTCCGCACGGGCTCGCGCGCCGCTCGCTCCGCCGTGGTGATGCCCCCGCTTGATTGCATGACATAGACTCGACTGGACGCTTCCCCGTCATACTGCGGCTCCGCCGCCCGAGGCGCGGAAAGGGACGAGCCGGTCGGCGCCACAACTCCCCGTTCGAGGCGCTCGAGGTACTCCCCCATTCTTGGGCCCAGGAAGGCGTTTATCACCACCGTGGCCACTCGTTCGTATTCGCGGAACTCGGGGAGAATCTCGTGTGATACAGAGAGGGGCAGTTGCAGCCTTTTTAGGGCTCGCGCCACGGCCTTTTCGTTAGCAGGATTGAGATACGAAAAAAGGAAACAAACCGCGATGGACTCGGCATGCAAACGCTTAAGTTTGCTCATCAGCCTCGCAATGCTGGCGGCTGAAGGCCGGAAAAGAATCGTTCCGTCCGCGGCGGTCCTTTCTCTAACGCCGAACCTCAGGCTTCGCGGGACGAGGGGCGGAGGCCGGTGGGCTTCGAGGTTGTAAAGGCGCGGGCGCGACTGTCGGCCGATCTCCAAGACGTCCTCGAACCCTTGGGTAGTGACCAATGCCACGCGCGCTCCGCGCCGCTCGAGCAAACTGTTCGTGCCCACCGTGGTGCCGTGGATGATGTCGAGTGGGCCGGCAAGCTGACACGAGTGAGCCAATCTGCGGACACCATCCAGAATGCCGCGTGAAGCATCCTCGGGCGTGGAGAAGACCTTAAGGATCCTGATCTCACCTTGCTCGAGGATTACGCAGTCCGTAAACGTCCCGCCAGTGTCGACGCCGACGCGCATATCCATGGCCGCTCGTTGCAAAAATACAATTGCGGGGGAACAAAGCGATGGTTATTGCTGCTAATGCTCCGGCTGGGCGTAGTAACCGGATCGCGTGCGCGCCGCCAGTCCGGGCTTGTCGATCTTAATCTCGAGCGCATGGTACTCGTTTGGACCGTCCCCGGGAAGGCCGTCAAAGGAGAGGACATAAAAGGTATTCGCGTCCGCAACGCACGCTTCGATCTCACCCGCCACGTCGTTACTTGCATTGAGAACCCGGCCTCCACTTTGAGCCGCAAGAGCCTGGAGTGCCAGGTTTCCAGGCTCCGCCTGTCCTGCTTTCCTCACTGGTTTTAAGAAATTCTCATAAACATACATTCGCGTTCTGTCCTCGTCCTCTGTCCCCAACGGATCGACAGCGTAAAGGGTAATGCGAGCCCGTCGCAGCCTGTCCGAAATACCAACAATGGAGTTGAAAAGCCCCTGCCTCTGCTTTGGGTTCATCCCCACCTCCGGGGTGGAAAGAAGGGGCCAACCCGGACTAATCCAAATCAGGAGTTTACGTCCGGGCTTTGGCGTTTCATAGTCAGCGAGCCGCTCGAGGGTGCGGAAACAGAGCTGTAGCCGGTCACCAGCGCCGTAAAGTCCTTGTGACTTGCCAATTGTGCGTAGACCGAGTGTTTTCTGCTCCAGGTCTGCAATTATAGCGTTTCCATCCCGAGTGGATGTGTTCCCGACCATTACTCCCGAATCGGAAAGGTAGACCATCGATGCTGGGCGGGCAAGCTCCGCATTGTTTTGCCGTAGAAACTTCTCAATTTGATTCC
>Ga0187817_10001019_pt1 | contig 13094 bp, 7 predicted proteins | sample NC_wetland_sal_i_17_FD_132431 | JGI IMG/M metagenome (GOLD analysis project Ga0187817, IMG submission 132431) | Wetland sediment microbial communities from Neuse River Estuary, North Carolina, USA - SO4_2 | ecosystem: Environmental > Aquatic > Freshwater > Wetlands > Sediment | place: USA: North...
CCCGCCGATCTGCGCGGTCGCAGGCGCGCCAGGTAATCCGGGCGGCGCCCGTCCAGATCTGAGTGTTCGGCGCGTCGTTGGGCGGCCGGGCCGGATCGTAAACGGTACGGGGCTGCTCACCCGCAACCGTGGGCTGGCCCGCCGGGAGTGGCAGGAATCCCAGGAGTTGCGTCATGATTCACGCGCAAATCACACGCAACCCGCGGAGTGCTCACAGGCCGGCCGGGGATGATTTCGCGCATGGGGTCCGCGTCCGGCTGGGCATCGGGCGCGAGGATGCCGGCGCCGTCGCCGGGATGGCTATGCCGGCGTGCGCGGTTGGTCAGTGCGTGAGCGTGATGCGTTTGCTGAGTCGGTGTTCGGCGAGGGGGTTGCGGGCAGGCAGCAGGACGGTGGGTTCGGCGCGTGCGAGGTTCGCTGACAGCCCCGTCGACCATGCGCTCCTTGGGCAGCTGTTCGTCGTAGGTCGCGTCAGCCGCCAGGAAGTAGGTCACCTGCGGGCGCAGGCCACCACGGACAGGTGGCCGGGCATGTGGCCCGGGTTGGGGACGGCGAACACCGCGCCGTCCGGCGTCAGCGGCAGGGTCTGGTCGAACGATGGCACCTGCGGCCCGGTCAGCTGGACCCGGCGCGGCTCGAACCAGGCCGGCCACCGCGACGGAACCGCGCCGAGCAGCGCACCCGTCAGGCCGGCCGAGGCCCGGTAGCGCTCCTCCGAGACGACGATGTCGCTGCCGCAGAAGTAGCTCAGGCCGTCGGCGTGGTCGTGGTGCAGGTGCGACAGCACCAGCATCCGCAGGTTGTGCCGGGGTCGATGCCCATCGACCGCAACGGGGGTCCGATCTTGTCCGCCGGCTCGACAGGGATGTCGACCGCGAGCTCGAAGAACGGGTTCTACCACGGGAACCAGCCCGGTTTCGCGCTGAGTGCGTTCTCGCCGCTGTCGAGCAGGATGAGGCCCTCGCCGTGCTCGATCAGGCGTGCTCGATCAGGTAGGTATAGATGGGAAGCGGCTGGGCCGCGGTTGTCGCGGACGCGGCCGCAGCTGGGGCAGGTCAGGTCCCGGTGCGCAGGGTGGCCGCGTACTTCTTCCAGGGCCGCTCGATGAGGAACGGGGAGAGCATCCGCACCGGGGGCGGCAGGACGCCCTTCATGAAGGCGCGGTCGGCCTCACCGAGCGGTTCGAGGATCATCCCGAAGGCGATGCCCCTCTTGTTGCGGGGGATCTGCGCGACCCCGTGTTTACCGAGGGTGTCCCACTCTTGCTGGGTGAGCGTCACCGCAGCCAGTGGGACGATCTTCTGCTCCTCGTCGTCGAGGTGGCGCTGGGTTACCGCGTTGAGTTGGTCGAGCGCTGCCGCCAGCGCCTCGGCGGTCTCGGCCGAGGGCCGCTGGCGCCAGGCCGCGGATGCCGCCGACGCGGCCTCCAGCGCAGTCCCGACAAGCTGGTGCTCGTGCTCGACCTCTTCGGTCATCGGGGCCTGATCCGGGACCCGCTCGATCAGCTTGGGGTACAGCAGCTCGTCTTCGCCCTCGTGATGGACGTGGAGCATCGCGAGGGCGAAGTCGATGTGATCGGCCAGGAACGTGACCCGCCCCGGTGACGGCGCCGACGCGGCGCGCACCAGCCGCGCGGATTCGTCGTATGCCCTGCGGAAGGTGCGGTGGATGATCGCCATGTCGCGCACGTCGATCGGCTGTGTCTCTGACATTTACATCCCCCTCGGCCCTGAGCGCTTTTGGTGGCGGGCTGTGCCCGCCAGCCATCACGATCTCATCATGACCGGTGGCCGAAGGCCAGCCCCGAGCACTCTGATGGCCGTCCAGCCCCGCTGCGTTGCTGCGCCGCTACAGGCCGCCAAGATGCCTGGTCGCATCGCTTCCCGCAAGTCAGCCGGCCTCCGCGCACTGCCCGAAGGGCCGCTGGACCGGTTCGGCGGCAGCGATCCGCCCGCCGGGCCCGGATCCTGGCCTCCGTCGCCGCAGAGCGGTACTTCGACGAGGCGGCCTGCCGCGGATGGAGCTATGCGAATGAAGCGCTCGGCACCGCCCGGCGGCTCGGCCGCCCAGACGAGTTCGGTGTCGCCGTCAGCGCCCGCCTGCGGTCGGCGGAGGTCACCGGCAGCCTGCGGCAGATTCACCCGGTACTCGACAGATGCTCCGAGGCCACCGGCCAAATCTCACTCCGCGGGCACAGGCGATTCTGCTGGTCCGGCGGCTCACCCAACGGATCCCTGCGCGCTGCGCCACCGGCTTGCGTGATCGGCACCGCAGCCCGTACCGTTCGCGCTGGGAGGGCGGTCAGCACCATGACTGACGGCGGGTGCACACGCAACCGGGCGGACCCGGGAGGGGTGGCCGGCACGCCAGAGCCTGACCAGCGAGCCGGAAATGGGTGGCGCGCTGGCCACCGTGGCCAGTGCCGGGGCATAAGGGAACAATGACGAGGCGTGTGAGCTGGCCTGATCGCGGGCATCGGCCGGATATTATCTCCTCGTTCCGTTGCCGGGTTCGACGGCGAGTAGGAGCGGAACATGGGCGAGTCACAACAGGCCGGTGCGGCGGCTTCCCCGCGCCGGGAATCAGCTCCGGACCCCGCGGCAGTGATCCTGACGCCGGACCAGCGGGTGCGGGTGTTCATTTCCTCGACGCTGGAGGAGCTGGCGGCGGAGCGGGCGGCCGCCCGGCGGGCGATCCAGCGGCTGCACCTGGCCCCGGTGTGGTACGAGTCCGGCGCCCGGCCGCACCCGCCGCGCCGCATGTACCGGGCCTACCTGGAGCAGAGCCAGGTGTTCGTGGGCATCTACTGGCAGCGGTACGGCTGGGTGGCGCCGGGGATGGGCATCTCGGGGCTGGAGGATGAGTACCGGCTGGCCGCGGGCAAGCCCATGCTGCTGTACCTCAAGAGGCCGGCCCCGGACCAAGAACCGCGGATGACGGCGTTACTCGACAGCATCCGCGAGGCCGGCACCGTGTCCTACCGGAGTTTCGCCACGCCGCGGGAGCTGGAACGGCTGCTGGCCGATGACCTTGCCGTCCTGCTGAGCGAGAGCTTCGCGGGCGCCACGATCAGCATCGCAGCGCCGGGTCCGTCGCCGGCCGGGCCGGGCGAGCCTGGCGGGGCGGGGCCGCCGGCCGGGACGGTCACGTTCCTGCTAACCGACATCGAGGGTTCGACGCGGCTGTGGGAGACCGTGCCGGACACGATGGAGGCGGCCTTGGAGCGGCACAACCGGCTGGTCACCGAGGTGATCGAGGGGCATGGCGGGGTGGTGGTGACCTCGCGCGGGGAGGGTGACAGTTTCTTCGCCGTCTTTCCCAGCGCGGTTTCTGCGGTGGAGGCGGCCGGCGTGTGCGAGCTTCGGCTGGCGGGGGAGGTGTGGCCTGGGGGTGCCGTGCTGCGGGTGCGGATGGGGCTGCATACCGGCGAAGCGCATGTTCAGGAAGGTGCCTATGTCGACCACGCGCCGACCAACCGCTGTGCCCGGGTGAAGGCCGCCGCGCACGGCGGGCAGGTGCTGGTCACCAAGACCACGCGCGACCTGGTGGAGGGGCGGCTGGGCGGCGGGTTCGGCCTGAAGCGGCTGGGGGAGTTCCGGCTGCGCGATCTGGCCGAGCCCGAGCTGATCTACCAGCTGATCCACGCCGATCTCCCGGCCGACTTCCCGCCGATCCGCACTCTTGCCGAGCGCACCAGCAATCTGCCGGCGCAGGTGAGCTCATTCATCGGCCGCGAGGGCGAGCTGGAGCAGGCCGCGGCGGCACTAGGCCAGGCGCGGCTGGTGACACTGACCGGGCCGGGCGGGATCGGCAAGACCCGGCTGGCGGTGGCGGTGGGCGAGCGGCTGGGTGACCGGTTCGGGGCGGGTACGGTGTTCGTGCCGCTGGCCGCGGTCACCGACCCCGGGCTGGTGCTGGACGGCGTCGCCCGGGCGGTGGGCGCCGGCCTGGGCGGGGCGGGGTCGCCGCTGCAGGCGCTGGCCGAATGGTTCGGCGATGACCGGTGGCTGCTGATCTTGGACAATCTGGAGCAGGTGGTGAGCGCCGCTGGTGACCTGGGCGAGCTGCTGGGCCGCTGCCGGGGGGTGACGATCCTGGCCACCAGCCGTACGGTGCTGGGGCTGGCTGCCGAGCGGGAGTACCCGGTGCCGCCGCTGCCCCTGCCTGCCGAGCCGGTCACGGTTCCGCCAGCGGAACTGGAGTCCGCGCCGGCAGTCGCGCTGTTTGTGGACCGCGCCCGGGCGGTGCGCCCCGGCTTCACGCTGACCGCGGGCAACGCGGCGGCGGTGGCGGAGATCTGCCGCCGCCTGGAGGGCCTGCCGCTGGCGATCGAGTTGGCGGCGGCCCGGACCCGGCTGCTGGACCCGGCCGCGCTGCTGGCCCGGCTGACCGCCTCGCTGGACGCACTGGGCACCGGCGCGGTGGACATGCCCGAGCGGCAGCGCACCCTGCGGGCCACGGTGGAGTGGAGCGTGGGCCTGCTCGAGGACGGCGAGCGGTCGCTGCTGGAGATGCTGGCGGTGTTTACCGACGGCTGGACCATCGGCGCCGCCGCGCAGGTGGCCGGGCTGGAGGAGGACCGGGCGCTGGAGCTGTCGGAGGCGCTGGCCCGGCACAGCTTGATCCAGCTCGACCTCAGCAAAGACGGGTCCCGCTGCCGGATGCTGGAGACCGTGCGCGCGTTCGTGGCCGAGCGGCTGGCGGCCCGCCCCGATGCCGCCGAGGTTCAGCGGCGGCACGCCGATTACTACCGGGCGCTGGCCGGGCAGGCGGACCGGCCGCTGCGTAGTGCCGGCCAGAGCGAGTGGCTGGAGCGGCTGCAGGCCGAGGCGCGGAACCTGGCCGCCGCGGTGCGCTGGTACCTGGCCTGGGACCCCACGCCGCTGCCGCACCTGTTCCGCATCTTGTGGCCGTTCTGGTACCTGCGGGACCGTCAGGCCGAGGCCCGGCCCTGGGTCGAGGAGCTGCTGCCCGCCGCCGCCTCCTACGACCCCCAGACCCGGGCCGAGCTGGAGTGGACGGCGACGGTGACCGCCAACGAGGTAGGCGACGACACGGCGGCGCTGGCCGCCTGCCGCCGCCTGGAACCGCTGCTGGAGGAGATCCAGGACCCCCTCCTGCACGCAATAGGCCAGCTGGCCATGGCCTGGACGTCGCCGATCACCGGCGACTTCGACGGCGCCCTGCGGGAGGTGTCGGCCAGCCTGGACGAGCTCCGCGGCCAGGACGAGCCCTTCTGGACTGCCCTGGCCGCGTTCACCGCCGGCGCCGTGGAGACGGCCCTGGGCCGCCCCGACGGGGCCGGGCAACACCTGGCCGTGATGCGCGAGCTGGCGGATCGCTTCGACTACACCTGGCTCACCGCCAGTGCCCAGCTGCAGCTTGGCACCCTGGCCATCGTGCAAGATCGGCTAGAGCAGGCCCGGGAACTGCTGGATGAGGCGCTGGACCTGAGCCTGGCAATCCGCATCATCCGCAACGTGACCCTGTGCCTGGAGGCGTTCGCCCAGCTGGCGTTCGCCGAAGGCGACCCCGGACGAGCGGCGCTGCTGGCCGGGGCGGCCGACGGCCTGCGCCGCCGGGCCGGGTTCAGCACGTGGCCGACGCTACGGCGGGGCGAGACCCAGCTGGCAGCCCAGGTCCGCCAGGCGCTCGGAGACGACCGGTTCGGTCAGGCGTTCGCGGCCGGGTCCCGGCTCGGCCAGCAAGAGGCGGTGGCCGCCATCCGGGACCGGCCCGGTAACCGCACCCAGCCGTCCTGAGCCATGGCAGCGGATCCGACGGGCAGCAACCAACGGCGAAAGCGGCAGTGTCGGCCTCAAATCAGGAAGGCGCGCTCTGGTATTGCCCGGCGCGAGCGGGCACCCGGACTACGCGTGAGTTATGAAGGCCCATCCTCGGGCTTCCGGACTCCCCGCGAGACGCTTGTGGCGGACCCGATCTGGCGGGCGGCCCGGGTCTGGTCGGCTCGGGTGCGGTCGAGGAGCAGGCGCTCCGCGCTGTCCTCCACCGCTAGAGACGGCCACGCCGTTGGTACGGTTCCCCGATGAGGGAAGAGCCGGCCATCGTGGTGGAGCGTCGCAAGGAGCTGACCTACCTTCTCTGTCAGGCTGCTGAGCTTGAGCATGCCCTGATGTGCCAGTACCTCTACGCCGCGTTCAGCCTCAAGAGCACAGCGGGTCCGGGTCTTCGTGACGATCAGCTTGAGGCCGTCGAGCGGTGGCGCCGGGTGATCTTTGCCATCGCTGGCGAGGAGATGCTGCATTGGGCGGTGGTCCAGAACCTGCTCACCGCCGTCGGGTCTGCTCCTTATGTGAGCCGGCCCCACCTGCCGCACCAGGCGATGGGCTACCCGCCCGGGGTGCAGCTGCGCCTGCTCCCGTTCGGCGAGGCGGCGTTGCAGCACTTCGTGTATCTGGAGCGACCGGAAGGGGTGGAGCGTGCCGACGCGGAAGGCTTCGACCCCGCCGGTCCGCCGCTGCCGCCATTGGGGCCCGAGGAGGTCGTGCCTCGGGGCCAGGACTTCGCCACGCAGGGCCACTTGTACCGTTCGATCGAAACGGGTCTGGGCCGGCTGGCCGAGAAGCTGGGTGAGGACCGGTTGTTCATCGGCCCGGCGTTCCACCAGGCCGACGAGACTACCTTCGGCTGGCCTGACCTCGGGCCCATCACCGACTTGGACAGCGCCAGCCGGGCCCTCGAGCGCATCGTCGAGCAAGGTGAGGGAGCGACCGGGGACTGGGCGACCGCCCATTACGGCCGCTTCCTTGGGGTGCTCGACGACTACCTGGCCGCGCGCGCGGGGGACCCCGGCTTCGAACCGGCTCACCCCGTGGTGGCCGCCGGGATGCGGGGAGTGGAGGGGATCGAACCGCTTGTCTATATCACCGACCCCGTCACCGGCGGGTGTTCCGACCTGTTCAACGCCGTGTACGAGCTCGTGCTCCAGATGATCGCCCGCTACTTCGCCTTCGGCCACGAGACGCCGGAGGAGCGCCAGGTCCTCGCCCACGCTGCTGTCAGCCTCATGTTCCGGGCCATCAAGCCGCTCGGCTTCTTGCTCGCCCGCCTGCCGGTGGGACCCGATCACCCGGAGGCCACGGCGGGAGCCAACTTCCAGCTCCCCTACCGGGCCAGTTTCCTGCTCCCGCACCGCCGCTCGGCCTGGTTCCGCTTCGCCGAGCGCCTGGACGAGCTGGCCGCCTTCGCCGCGGACCTCCATCCGGCCGAGGGCGGAGAGGCGCTGCCGGAAGTCGCAGAGGATCTGGGCACGATTGCGGCGGAGCTGACAGCTCACGTCGAGCCGGTGTGACGCCGATCCCGCTCGGGTGGGCCCGAGCCCGCCTAGCTAGGCGGGGGACAGCTTCAAAAGCGCGCCCCGGATGTGGCAGAGGCGAACGTAACCACGAAGTCCTCTTGGGCGAGGGTCTCGAGCGCGCGGGGGCCGCGCGCCGCCCGGACGGCGGCGATGGCCGCGTCCGCAGACATCCCGGCGGCGACCAGGAAGCATGCCGCGATTGTTCCGCTGCGGCCGAGCCCGCCCATGCAGGTCACCACTACTGCCTCGCCTCGCTCGGTTGCCTCGCGGCACCACTGTACGAGCTCGATGGTGTCGGCGAGGTCGGGTGTGCCCGGGTCGGGGACGGGGAGACGGCGGTAGGTGAGGCCGGCGGCCTAGGCCCGGGAGCCGAGGTCGGGTACGCCCGCCCAGGTGAGCTCGGAGTCGCTCAGCAGGCACAGGAGCGCGGTGGCGCCCTCGGACCGAAGCCGGGTCAGGTCCGCGCCCAGGTCGCGGCCCCGGTCCCGCCGTCCGGGGCACAGGGTGATGCCGAGCCGGCCCGGCCCGGTGAGATCCGATTCAATCCAGTCGACTCGCAGCGCCAGCTCGGCTTTGACGGTGCGGGTGATCTGCTCGGCGAGCGAGCACGCCGCTGCCAGCGCCGACTGCTTCTGCAGCGGGGATGGGCAGAGTGCGCCGATAGCACGCCGTCTTGGGTGATGACGTGCTCGGCTGGCCATCGAGGCAGATGTCAGTCAATGTGACCGGACGCTGCGCCATCGCCACCCTCCCAACCACGCCTACGGTCAAGGCGCCGTCCACACCGCCACCACCTCGCCGGCCGGCGTCCAGGTACCGCCGGATCACCTCCAGCGCACGCCGCCTTGCCGGCGAAGTGGACGCGGGTGGCTGCAAGGGTTGCCCGTTACTGGTTGTGGCGGTGTAATCAGGACATATTCGCCTGGCTGGCGTGAACTGCGCGCGTTCAGACAGCCGATCGGCGCATAGCGTGATCGGTGGTAGTCGGCCACTGGGTAGGCCTGGGGAGGTTACTGGTGGGTGGCGACTCCAGCGGCCGTCTGCATGCCTTCCGCTCACTGGCGGGCAACAGGACGCTGGTACGCATCCTGGCAGGTTATGCGCTGTTCGATCTCACTGAGTACTCGGCGTGGATTGCCATTCTGGTGTACGCCTACAGCCATGGCGGCGCCACGGTCGCCGGGCTTGTGGCGGTAGCGCAACTGGTGCCGGCGGCGGTCCTGGCGCCGCTAACGGCGGCCGTCGCGGACCGGCGGTCACCGGTGGTCCTGCTGGCCGGGGGTTACCTGGTCCAGGCGGCAGGGATGGCCGCCGCAGCGGCGGCGGTCTTCGCGGGCGTGCCGGTCGCGGCCTACGCGTCCGCTGTGATTGCCTGCGTCGCGCAGACCACGACCCGCCCGGCGCAGTCGGTGCTGGTCCCGTCGGTGGCCGCTACCGCCGACCAGCTGACGGCCGTCAACGTGGTGGTGACCTGGCTGGAGTCTGCCGGGCTGGTGACGTCCGGGTTGCTGGCCGGGATCCTGATCTCGCTGGCCGGGGTGGGGAGCGTGTTGGTCGTGTGCGCCGGCCTTGGCGTGGTCGCCATGCTGCTGGCCGCCGGCCTGCGGCTGACGCTTGCGCCACCGCGGGAAGATCCTCCGGCGGTGCTGGCCGACGTGGCAGAGGGCCTGCGACTGGCGGTCCGCCAACCGCGGCTGCGGGTCATGCTGGCCTTGCTGACTGCGGCGGCAGTCGTAGCGGGTGCGCTGGACCTGCTGTTCGTCATCTTGGCGGTCGGCGTGCTAGGCCGGTCCCAGGCGTGGGTCGGCTACTTCAACTCCGCCTACGGCGTGGGCGCGGTGCTGGCCGCCACCGTGAGCGTGATTCTTGTCGGCCGTCGCCTGGGTACGCCGATTCTGGGTGCGGCCCTCCTGGTCAGCGCGGTGATCGCGGTCCTGGGGTTCGGTATTGGCCTGGCCGGCAGCGTGGCCCTCCTAGCGGTGGCCGGGGCCGCCAGTACCCTGCTGGACGTTGCCCTCCGCACGCTCTTGCAGCGTTCAGTTCCGCCACAGCTGATGGGCCGGGTGTTCGGCGTCCTCGAGGGGCTCACCATGGCGGGGTACGCGCTGGGCGCGCTACTCGTGCCGCTGCTGGTGCATCTGGGGGGAAACCCGCTCGCGCTGTTCGGGGCCGCGGTCGTGCTGCCGCTGGCGGCCGCGATCTGCGGCCGTGCTCTATTCACCCTGGACGCCGGAGCCCCTGTGCCTGTCGTGGAGATCGCGCTGCTGCGCTCGCTGCCGATGTTCGCCGAACTTCCTGCACCCGCTACCGAAGGCCTGGCGGCGGCCCTGGCCCCGGTCCACCTGTCAGCTGGCACCGTCCTGATCCGTCAGGGCGATCCGGGAGACGCCTACTATGCGGTGGCTGCAGGCGAGCTCGACGCCCTGCAAGACGGGCATTTCCTGGGGCGCTGCGGACGCGGCGAGGGAGTCGGGGAGATCGCCCTACTGCGCGCTATTCCCCGCACGGCCACCGTGATCGCGCACACGGCCGCAACCGTGTACCGGCTCAACCGGGAACCCTTCCTGACAGCGGTGCTTGGCCATGCCGCCACCCAGCGACTGGCAGATCGGATCGCCGAGACGCGGCAGCCCACCAGCGCCGCTCCGGGCAACGGCGACACCCAGCGGACAACCGCCCCGGAGCCGGGCTGATCTGCCGAGTGGCCACCGGAAGCAGTCGCTGCAGGCCGAATACTGCTCGCCAGGGCCGAGGTGGACCGGCTCGCCGGGGCGCCCGAGCAGGCCAGGGCCAGCCTGCGCGCGACGCTGCGCATCTATCAGGACAGGCACCCACCCCGCTCGCGGAACAGGCGATGGCCGCTCTCGCTAGGCTCACCGGCCACCCCAGCGCCAAGCCGGCCTAAACCGCCCCAGCGACGCCCGGAAATGGGTGATCTGCGCGCAGCCGCGCGTGTCACTGATGCGGTCGCCGACCGCGCCGAGTCGGCGTTAGGCGCGGAATTACCTCCCTAGCGAGTGGACAATCGGGTAACTCTGAGTTAAGCCGGGGAGTAGTCATCAGCGCCCGGAAGTCTGGGTACTGGGTGTCTCGTGCGGGTCAGCCAGACGCGTCTGGGGCTTCTTGCGAGCCCTACCGAAATACCGCAACTCCGCGACACAGTTGCCGCTCCCCACAGGAATCCCAGGGGCGAAACGGTACACTCCGGTACGGTTGTGATGTGCGTTAAAGGTGCGCAAAACAGCCGTGATTAGCGTCAAATGCGCGTGAGCTGGGCTGTTGGAGCTCTTTCAGGTAACTGCTCTCAGGGTGATAGAACCCCTGTGGTTGATCCGCTGTGTGCTATCGCTCTTCGCTAGCTCGCGGACCGTTACGGCCGGACCGATCACGGCCTGCAGCGCTATCGTCGGCATTTGCGATCTGGGGCGGTGACGACGCGCGCTTAGACATCCAGCGGCGCTGGTCAGCACCGTCGGGGACCGCGTCTCGATTCCCCGCTTTTGCTGGCGGATAATGACACGATGGCGAGCGCGGTCATCGGCCGAGACGAGGAGTTGGCGGCGATCGGTACGTTCCTTGATGGCGTCTGGAGCGGCCCGCGGGCTCTCGTCTTTGCGGGTGAGGCGGGGATTGGCAAGACGCTTCTCTGGGAGACGGGCGTCGCGCAGGCCAAAGGGCGCGTCGGCCGTGTTCTGTCCTGCCGGGGCGCGGAGGCGGAGGCGTCGCTGTCGTTCGCGGCCCTGTCGGAAGTCGTTGGTCCGGTCTTCGATGAGGTCTCGCTGTCGCTCGCTGCTCCACGGCGGCGCGCGCTCGCGGTCGCGCTCCTGCTGGCGGAGCCAGGCGAGGAGCGCCCCGATGCACACGCGATCGGGCTGGCCGTGCTCGATGCGCTGCGGGTGCTGGCCGCGGACGGGCCGGTGGTGGTTGCGCTGGACGATGCGCAGTGGCTCGATCCTGCCTCGGCCGACGTGCTCGGGGTCGCGCTGCGGCGGCTCGAAGACGACCACGTGGGCGTGCTGGCGACCTTCCGCACCGGTTACCAGGCCGCAGGGCCACTGGAGCTCGAGCGGACGTTTCCGGATGAGCGGCTTGAGCGGCGTCTTGTCGGTCCGCTCAGCCTGAGCGGGGTGTACCAGCTGCTTAGGGAGCGGCTCGCGCTGGAGCTGACCCGCCTTGAGCTCGCGCGGTTCCACGAAGCGACTGCGGGCAACGCATACTACGCGCTCGAGCTTGGCCGTGAACTTCTTCGCACGGGCACGAGGCCGGCGGCGGGGCGGGCGCTGCGGGTGCCGGAGAGCTTGCGCGGGCTCTTGGCCAGCCGCTTGTCGCGTCTGCCGGCGGAGACCGTCGATGTGCTCGTGCTCGCCGCCGCGCTCGCCCGGCCGACGGTTGATCTGGTCGCGGCGACCTACGGCGGCGGGGAGAGCGTGCTGGCCGCGCTTGAGGGCGCACTTCGGGAGGGCGTCATCGAGCTCGATGAGCTGCGCATTCGCTTCGCGCATCCGCTGCTTGCCTCGGTTTGCTACGAGCAGGCGCCGGCCTGGAAGCGCCGCGCCGTCCACCGCGCGCTGGCGGACGCGGTCACGGACGTCGAGGAGCAGGCCCGCCACCTCGCGCTCGCAGCGGCGGGCCCGGACGCGATCGCGGCCGCTCGCCTTGAGGCCGCCGCCGGGCACGCCGCGGCCCGGGGTGCTACGGGCGCCGCTGCCGAGCTCGCCGAGCTCGCCGTCGGGCTGACAGCGGACGATCCCGCGCTCACGCGGACGCGGCGGCTGCTGGCCGCGCACTTCCACCGGCTGGCCGGGAACTCGGATGAGTCGCTCGCGATCCTCGACGCGCTTGTCGCCGAGGCTGCTCCCGGACCTGAGCGGGCCGACGTTCTGTTCGAGACCGCGCTGAACTATTCAGCGGGTGCTCCGACGGCGATCGCGCTCTGCGACGAGGCGCGCAGAGAGGCCGGCACCGACGACGTCCGCTCGGCGCGGATTCTCGGCGTCCGGTCTCTCTACGGGCTGCTCGGGCTGGGCATCCGCCAGGCGGTCTTGGACGCGCGCGAGGCGCTGGCGGGCGCCGAGCGGGTCGGCGACCCGAGGCTGATCGCGGCAATGATCGCGAAAGTTGGTCACGCGGAGACGTACGCCGCAGACCCCACGCCGGGCCTAGTCGAGCGAGGGGTTGAGATCGAGGGGAGTCTGGAGACCGGACTCGGGCACCTCGACAGCCCCCGGTTCACCCTGGCCCGCCGGCTGCTGCTGTTCGGTCGAGTCGGGCGGGCAGACGCGGCCCTTGAGAAGCTGGAGGCCGATGCGGCCGCGCGAGGCGACGACTATAGCCAGAACCTCATCCTCTGGCACCGTGCCTGGGCTCAGTGGGCCGCCGGTCGCCTTCGTCCCGCGCTCGAGCTCGCCGACCGGGCGCAAGAGCTCGGCGGACAGATCCAGAAGTGGCATGAACGCGCCTGGGTGGGCCGCATCAGGGCGCTAGTGGAGGCGGACCTGGGGCTGGCCGATGAGGCGCGGGCGTCAGCGTGGCAGGGAATCGCGCGGGCTCAGGAGCTCTCACTGGACACGTACGAAGCTCTCTGCCGAAGCGCGCTCGGGCACGTTGAACTCGTGGCGGGCAACCTTGAGGCGGCAGGAGTCCATCTTCGCGACCTAGCAGACCGGCTCTTCGCGGCGGGCCTGAACGACCCGGCGCTGCCTCTGTGGGCCGACACTTTCGAGACCCTCGTCGGTCTGGGTGAGCTCGAGCGCGCCCGTGTCTATGTCAGGCGGCA
>Ga0187817_10001020_pt1 | contig 13093 bp, 15 predicted proteins | sample NC_wetland_sal_i_17_FD_132431 | JGI IMG/M metagenome (GOLD analysis project Ga0187817, IMG submission 132431) | Wetland sediment microbial communities from Neuse River Estuary, North Carolina, USA - SO4_2 | ecosystem: Environmental > Aquatic > Freshwater > Wetlands > Sediment | place: USA...
CGGGCGCGATGGGCGTCCGCTTCCGAGGGTCATGGCACAATCGTCACGATGCAGGGAGCAAGGCTCGCGACTTTCTGAGAAACACTGCCCAGCAGCAAGCCCGCAAGACGTCCCGGCCCCGGCGGCCGATGACGATGGTATCGGCCTGTCCGGCTCGCGCGGCCTCGATGATGGCTTCGGCGGGATCGCCCCACTTCACCTCCGTTGCGACATCCGGCGCGCCGATCGCCTCCGCCCGCCTCCTGGCGTCGATGAGTATGCGCTCTGATATGGAATCGAGTGCGGCTCCGATGTCCTTCTCCGCGTGCGCGAGCTGCCTCATCTCGTCGCCGGAAAGACTCCCGCCGACGGTAAGGATGGAAAGCTTGCTGCCCGTGACTTTGGCAATGCGCGCTGCAGCATCGAGCGCGCGGTTTGCGGAATCCGAGCCGTCGGTCGCGATCAAGATCTGGCGCACTGAAATCGTCCCTCGCCCTTCGATGTCATCCTATGGCGCGCGAGCCTCGAGCGGCGCTGCTCCTGACTGAGTGTCGTCTTGGCGTGGCCCCGCGAGCTCGGCCGCGGTCAGCTTGCGCGCCTCCTTGAGGAACAGGAGCGGCGCGAGGCGCTTCATATGCCAGAGCGCGCGGTACTCGCGCGGCCAGACGATATAAAGCCTGCTGTCGGCTACACCGGCGAGAATGGCGCGGGCGGCTTCGCTCGCGCTGTGACTCGAACCCTCCAGCAGGCGACGGGCTGCCGCGCGCTCGGCCGGCGGAGCGCGCAACCCCGCGACGAGATGGCTGCGAAAGAAGCCGGGCATCGCGCACGAGACCTGAATGCTCGAGTCGCCGGTCTCGGCGGCGAGCGTTTCGCTCAACGAAATGACTGCGGCCTTGGTGGCGTTATAGGCCGACATGTTGGGGGCAGCGGCAAATCCGGCTGCGCTCGCGATATTGAGAATGATTCCGGCGCCTGCGCGCCGCATGAGAGGAAGCGCCGCTCGGCATCCCCAAACGACGCCCAAGAGGTTTGTGTCGACGATCCAGCACCAGTCATCGGGCGAGGTCGCCTCGAGCGGTCCCGCAACGGCGACGCCTGCGTCGTTGATCATCACATCAAGACCGCCGAGGCGTTCTGCAAAGTCGGCAACGGATGCCGAGACGAAGGGCTCCGATCCGACCGAGCCGACGTAATGCGAAACGAGCCGGGCTCCCGCCGCCTGGAGTTCGGAGCGGGCGGATTCGACGCCCTCGCTGGAGATGTCGAGGATGCCGAGACGCCAGCCCGCACGAGCAAACTCGAGGGCCAGTGCACGTCCAAGGCCGCTGGCCGCGCCGGTGATGAAGGCGCGCTTTGCCGGGAAGCGCGTGGTCAGCCTTGCTGCCGGATCGGAGTCGTCCATCGGCGAGCTCTTCCTAAAATAAGAGGACTTGGGAAGGCCTGCATATAGCTACGGGGCGCGTCCGGGATTGATGATGATCAATTGTCACAAGGGCGGACGCGCGTATTGGGCAAATAGCGCGAGGGGTGCAATCTTATCAAATCAACGGTCAGCGAGCGGAGATGATGAAATGGAACTCAGCCAGGCGATCGCCGGCCGGCGTACGGTGCGTGAATATAGGCCACAGGCTGTCGACGATGAAACGGTCCGGCGCCTGATCGGCGCCGCGGTGCAGGCCCCGAGCGCGGTCAATGAACAGCCGTGGATGTTCACGGTCGTGCGCGATCAGGACATCCTGGACCGGCTCTCGCGTGAAGCGAAAGCGCACATGCGCGCGACGATACCACCGGGCCCCCGTTCGGAGCACTTCGCTTCCCTACTCGCCGATCCGGATTTTCAGATTTTCTATCACGCGCCGGTTCTAATTGTTATTTCTGCGGCTGCGCAAGGGCCATGGGTCGTGGAGGACTGCGCGTTGGCTGCGGAAAATCTCATGCTCGCCGCCTATGCCGAGGGCCTTGGCAGCGGCTGGATCGGATTCGCGCAGAGCTACCTAAACACGCAAGCCGGCAAGGATTTGCTCGGTCTTCCGCTTGCCTGCGTTCCTGTGGCGCCAATCATAATCGGCCATCCGAAATCGACGCCGCCGCTCGTCCCCCGCAAGGAGCCGGTGATCCGCTGGGTCCGGTAGCTCTCCCTGGTTCATGGTCCAAGCGCGGCTTTCAACCGGTCGAGAAACACCACCTGACCTTCGAGAATTTTCCTGCGAGCCTCGTCGAGAGCAAACCAGGCGGCCCGATCGATCTCGGGAAAGACTTGTGAACGCCCCGACTTTGGGGGCCATTCCATGCTGAACATGTTGCTTCTCAGCTGCGCGGGGTCGCAGTCATCGGCTAGCGCCCACACATGCACCAGCTTGCCCCCAGGCTGGCGTGCCGATCCCAGGGATAGAACCGGACCCTGCGGGTGGTGGCCGGTCTCTTCCGCAAACTCGCGCCTCGCCGCCGCAAGCTCATCTTCCCCCGCCTCGATCTCACCCTTGGGCACCGTCCAGGCACCCTCGTCTTTGTTTTGCCAATAGGGGCCGCCCGGATGCGCAAGCAGGACCTCGAGGCCGCCGCGCCGCCGAAAGAGAAGCAGGCCGGCGCTAACTCGGGTCATTGCTTTGAACGTGGGGCGGGGACCCCTCATTTCCCCTGGCATGCGTGCGCTCAATCGAACGCACGGTGCGAATAACCTCTTCGTCTTCAAGCGGTGGCCGGCAGCGCACGCGATTCCAAGCGAGCATGAGTTCCTGAGTGATATCGTCATCGACGCCATGCCATAGGAGGTGCCCGGTAAAGGATGCAATCGATGCATTGCGCTGGCCCTCGCTGACGCCCTCGCGCACGAGATTGCGCCAGTAAGACAGCGGATGTCCCGGTGACGCGCCTCCGAACCGCCTCACAAGCAGCCCGTCGGGCAACGGCGCAAGCGCGATCTCATTGGGCGCGTGACCCTGCACCCAGCGATATGGCTTTCCCGAGGGATGGATCGAAGGCGGCAAGATGATCACGCCCCCATCACCCCTAAGATCGATCCCGTGAGCAAGCCCCGTGCGGTTTCTCACTTCGAAGCCCGGATGCGCGAAGTAGAAGTGGCGCCCCCCGCCGCCGGTCACCGCCTCAACCGTCTGCGGCAACCCGGCGTACTTCAGCGCGAGCTGACTAAGCGACTCTTCCCCATCGTGCTGCACATCGACATCGAGGACGACGATGCCGGAGATCGTACCGGTCACCACGGCGACATTCGCCGCAGGCCAGCGCTCGAACCAGCCGCGCACCTCTGCCTCGGTCGCACGTTTGTCTTCAAAGCTCTGCCAGCGCACAATGGGCCGCTTTCCGCGCGCGGCGACCGGCACAACCGACCACCCGCGGCCAAGATACTCGAGCGCGGCCGTTAATTTTGGATTTGGCATAAACTAGCTCCCACCACTCCGCATCAAGCAGCGCCTGATCAAGGTCATTGTACAGCGTGCAAAACCACGGGATATTGTGGACGTTCATCGCAGTTGCGGCTCAAGCTCTCCCCCGGGGGGCAACGTTGCCGTTTTCATCACCGTATTCTCTCATTTCGAGGAGGAGGTGCCCGTGCCCTACAATTTCACCCTCGCTGCCAACATTCCTGCCTCTCCGCAAGAGATCTACGACGCCTGGCTCGACAGCGTGGCGCATTCCGCGATGACAGGAAGCGAAGCGAGGATGTCCGACGCGATTGGAGAGGCGGTGTCGGCCTTCGACGGATATATTTCTGGCCGCAATCTCGAGCTCGTGCCTGGCGAGCGCATTGTGCAGTCGTGGCGCACGGCCGAATTTGAGGAAGACCACGCGGACTCGCTCATCACAGTCACGCTTGAGGATGCCGACGGCGGTGCATTGCTCACACTTGTGCATACCAACGTCCCCGACGAGCTTACGAGCTACGACCAGGGGGGCTGGGAGGAATACTATTTTGAACCAATGAAGACCTATTTCTCTGCATTAAGGGGCTCGGGCAAGAGCAAAAACGCAAGAGCGAAGCCGCGCGCGAAGCAGAAGAGCCTAGCCAAGAAAGCAACGCCGGAGCGTAAAGCGACAACAAAAGCCGGTGCCACCAAGAGCTCGAAGAAGCCGCGCGCCGGCAAGAAGGTCAAGGTGAAGCGCGCTGTTGGAGCCAAGCGCCGGGTTCGACGCCGTTAGACGGGGGCTTTGGGGAGGCAATCATGACCAACCGGAAGCTCGCTTACATTATCAAGGACCAAAAGCCGCTGGTGCTCGGCGCCAATGAGACGGTGCAGCAGGCGTGCCGGCATATGCGAGAGCATCGCGTCGGATCCGCGCTGGTTATCGACGATCAGCGGCGCCTCGCCGGCATTTTCACCGGCCGAGATGCGGTGCGCTTGCTTGCCGAAGGCAACAATGCGGCGCAAACGGCGCTTGCTCAGGCGATGACGCCCAACCCCATAACAATCACGCCCGACAGCCGTGCGATCGACGCCCTGCGAGCTATGAGTGACGGCGGCTTTCGCCATTTGCCCGTCATCGAGGAAGGCCGAATCTGGGGCATCGTCTCCCGCGGCGATTTCACGGGGATGGAGATTGATCGGCTGGACGAGGAAACGCACTTATGGGAATGCATCCGCTGACGCGGGCGGGCCCGGCCTCTATTCGTCGCGGCGCCACTGCACCCGGACGAAATATTCCTCCTCGTTGTAGTGCACGTCCAGCTTGCCCTTGAATGCGCGTTCGAGGGCGTGCCCAACGCGCCGCGGCAGATGTATGTCCGTCGTCGTCACCACAGTCTTATCGCCGGACTCGATGATGTCGATGATGCGCGACAGCGGGTGCTCTGCGTTTTGCTCCTCCTGAATATTGCGCACAAGCGCAAGGATCTCGGCGTGGTGCGCCTTGGCGAACGTGCCAGCCATAGTGATTTCGCCGGCAGGATATTTGTCATTGCCCCGATGGCAGGCGGGGCACGTTTCCTTGTGAGCCCCGTCAGGGACATCCTCGACCCATTGCCAGCGGCCCTCATGAAAGACAGCCCCGCACTGGGGACAAACGGCGGGCTCAGGCAGCTTGTGTCGTGCCTTGTAAGGATCGTGTCGATGCTGCTGGATGTGATGCGACTTGATACTGTCGCGACGCGGCTCGGCGCGATGAATGTCTCGCTCCTTCATGATCAACTACCTTTCGCGCTTAAGGGTGCTTCACCCATCATAGCCGGTTCATTTCGAACGGCTCGCAAGAGTAGCCGAGCAACGCTAGGCCTTCGTCGAGGAAGTCGCCCAGCATGGGCATGCCGAGGAGATAGGCTGCCGTGTTCTGATTGTGGGCGCGCGCCGCTTCCTCGCGCACGCTTGGCCAATCGTCTGCCGTGTAGTCACCGCGCCCGAGCCAGGCCATTGCCACAAGATCAATCTGCTCATCCTCGCTCATCGCTCCTATGAATGACGACAGCTCCTCCACGACCGGATCATCCGCGTGATCCTCGAGCACGGCGGCCATCTGGTCATCGGATGGATTGGAGCCGGGATCAGGCTCGGTCACGGCGTCCTTCACGTCGAATTCGCGGGCCTTGATGACGACGAAGCACACTTTCTCCGGCGAGATCTGAAGCTCGGTAGGCTCAACCGTGTCAATTCTCTTGCCCCGCATGGCCATACCGGCACTCCGCTACTTTCAGGCCCCACAAGAGGGGGATGCTGACGATCATTTCCGTACTAACTTCTTGGCTCCGTGTCCTTGAGGCAAGTCAATGGGCGCAAGTCGAAAGACCGTTAGATTATCTAATCGCAATTGGCACATCCTAAACCCCTTCTGACAATGATATTTCAATGAGTGCCGAGAGCCAGCTACTGGAGCATGTGCGAGCTGCCCTCCGCGGCGAGGTCAGACTCGACCACCGGCTGAAACATGTCCATCTTACCCTTAATCAAGATGGCTCTGTCACGGTCGAGGCGGAGGCGCCGAGCGTTGCCGTGAAGAAGCTTGCGCTCGAGCGTATCGGAGCTGTTCCCGGAGTTGACGGAATTGTCGATCGCCTGCACGTCGCGTGCGCAACTCGGATGGGCGACAGCGAAATAAGAACACATGTGCGCAATGCGTTCATCGACGAGCCTGCCTTCAAGCGGTTCGACGTCAGGGAATGGCGTCATGGCTCGTTCGAACTTGCCCAGGGTGCCGCACCGAAGGCCTACGGGTCTTTGGACATCGAAGTCACGGATGGTGTCGTCACGCTTAACGGGCGCGTCCCAGGCTTGGAAAGCAAGCGGCTCGCCGGGGTGATGGCATGGTGGGTTCCAGGCACGCGCGACGTCATCAACGGGATCGTTGTGGACCCACCGGAAGATGACAGCCCGGATCATATCGTCGAAGCGGTACGCGTCGCGCTCGAAAGGGATCCGTTCGTAGAGGCAAGCCAGATCGGGGTTGCCGTCAACGGCCGCGTGGTGACGCTCAGCGGGCTAGTGCCGACGGAAACCGAATCCCGGAGGGCCGAGGACGATGCCTGGTGCATCTTCGGCGTGGACAATGTGATCAACAAGATCAAGGTCGCATCGAAGTAGGATCGGGGAGCTGCCTGCGCTGCGGGCTATCGCTTGATCAGCTTTCTGAGCTGCGCCAGAGAGCGCGTATTGATGACATCATCGGCGTCGAGCCACCCGCGACGTGCTTGATCGATGCCAAAGCGCATGTAGCCCAGCATCTGCGTCGCATGGGCGTCGGTCGAGATCGCGAGCTTGACACCCATCGTCTTGGCGGCCTTGGCATGGACATCATCGAGATCGAGCCGGTCCGGCTCGGCATTGATCTCCAAGAAGCTGCCGCGTTCCTTCGCTGCAGAGACTAACCGGTCGATATCGATGTCATACGGCTCCCGTTCTCCGATCAGCCGCCCTGTTGGATGAGCAATGATAGTGACGTACGGGTTGTCCATGGCGCGAATGATGCGTTCGGTCTGCGCCGCGCGCGGCAGGTCGAATTTGTAGTGCACGGCCGCGACGACAATGTCGAGTTGGGACAGAATATGATCGGGGAGATCGAGGCGCCCGTCGGCGAGGATGTCCACCTCACTACCCTTCAGCAGCGTAATTCCTTCGAGCTTTTCGTTGACCCGATCGACCTGCCGAATCTGGCGCGACAGCCGCGCCGGATCTAGGCCATGCGCAACCGTCACGCGCCGGCTGTGATCGGTGATGGCGAGGTACTCGTAGCCGCGCGCCTTGGCTGCTGCTGCCATCTCGGCAATGGACGCGGTTCCGTCGCTCCAGTCCGTATGCGCGTGCAAATCACCGCGAATATCGCCAAGGTCGACGAGGTGGGGAAGCTGATGCTTGCGGGCCTGCTCGACCTCTCCGCGGTCCTCGCGCAGCTCTGGCGGCACGAACGCTAGCCCAAGCTTCTTGTAGATCTCGACCTCGGTTGCGCCGGCGATGCGGCGGTTGCCATCGAAGAGTCCGTACTCGTTCAGCTTCCAGCCGCGCTCGTTGGCCAAGCCACGCAAGGCAATGTTGTGGCTCTTGGAGCCAGTGAAGTAGAGCAGTGCCGCGCCATAGCTGTGCGCGGGTACGACGCGGAGATCGACCTGGATCCCGGATCGCAAGACGATGGTCGTGCGCGTGGCACCGTGTGCGAGCACTTCGGCGACGTTCTCATAGGCGATGAGTCGGTCGCCGACGACATTCGTCTTGCGCGCCGTCGCCACGATGTCGAGATCGCCGACCGTCTCGCGGCGGCGCCGATAGCTTCCGGCGACAGTGATTTCACCCTTGCCGACGCTGGGTTTCAGATACGCGATGAGGGCCTGCGCTTCCTCCTCGGCGACCGGCAGCTTGAAGCGCTTCTGCGTTACGATCGGCTTCTCCAGCGCCGCGAGGATCTTCTGCTCCGTCTTCTCGCCAAAGCCCTTCAGCTCGCGGATGCGGCCCGAGCGCGCGGCGCGCCGCAGCTTCTCCAGCGTGCGGATGTGCAGGCGATCGTAGAGAAGCTTGACCCGCTTGGGCCCGAGTCCCGGCACTGCCGCCATCTCGCCGAGCTCGCCCGGAAATTTTCGCTTCAATGCTTGCAGCAGCTTGAACCGGCCGGAGGCGGCGATCTCAGCGATCTTGCCCGCCAGATCCTTGCCAATGCCCGGCAACTCCGAGAGATCCTTCTTAGCGGCGATGAACGCAGCGACGCTCTGGGGCAGCGTCTCAATCGTCCTTGCCGCCTTTCGGTAAGCACGGGCGCGAAATGGATTGCCCCCCTCGATCTCCAGCAGGTCCGCCATCTGATCGAACATGGCCGCGATCTCGGCATTCTGGATCGGCATCAGTTCTGACCGTCAGATGCGCACGAGTGCGCAGAAGGAGCTTTATCCCTTGATGCAAATAAGCGGGCGCAGGCGCGCAACGCGCCGCGCAAGTCCGGCATGCTCGGCCGCCGCCACCACCGCCCCCACGTCCTTGTAAGCACCGGGCGCTTCCTCCGCGACACCGCGCGCAGAAGGGCTGCGGATGACAATACCTTGCGCGGCCAGTTCGTCGATGAGAGCGCGCCCACTCCATCGCCTAAGCGCGGCGTGCCGGGACAACGCGCGGCCGGCGCCGTGGCATGCCGAGGAGAATGCCTTCTTTTCGCTTGTCGCCGTACCGACAAGAATGTGGGAGCCCGTCCCCATGCTGCCGCCGATGAGCACTGGCTGTCCCACCGGACGCAGGGCTTGGGGCAGGCTCGGATGCCCGGGTCCGAAGGCACGGGTCGCGCCCTTGCGATGGACGAACAGATCCCGCTGCTTGCCGGCGACGGTGTGCAGCTCGACCTTACAGGTGTTGTGAGAGACGTCATAGAGAAGTTGGAGGTCGCAGGTCGGAAAGAAGTGATGGAAGACGCGCCGCGCGTAGTGGCCAAGAATCTCGCGATTGGCCAAGGCGCAGTTGATCGCCCCCCGCATGGCTCCAAGATAGCGTTGCCCAACCTCTGAATTGATCGGCGCACAGGCGAGCTCACGATCGGGAAGCTCGATGCCGGCTTCCGCCGCAGTGATGACCATCTCCTTTAGGAATTCCGTTCCAATCTGATGGCCGAGGCCGCGGGAGCCGCAATGGATCGTTACCACGACCTCGTCTTGCGCGAGGCCAAAGACCCGCGCCACCTCTGCATCGTAGATCTCGGCGATTGCCTGAACCTCGAGATAGTGATTACCGGAACCTAACGTCCCCATCTCGCGGCGCTGGCGTTCCTTGGCTCGCTCCGATATGCAATCGGGCCGCGCGCCCGCCATCGTGCCGCCTTCCTCGATGCGCTCAAGATCGCGCACTTCACCCCATCCGCGCTCGATTGCCCACCGGGCCCCGCCCGCGAGCATGACATCCATTTCCACGGCGTCGAGCGTGATTGCTCCCTTGCTGCCGAGGCCGGCGGGGATCTGGCGGAACAGCGAGTCGGCAAGCGATTTCTGGACGGCGAGAATGTCGCCAACCGCAAGGCCGGTCAGCATCGTGCGAACACCGCAGGAGATGTCGAAGCCGACGCCCCCCGCAGAGACGACACCTCCCGCTTCAGGATCAAACGCCGCCACTCCGCCAATCGGGAAGCCGTAGCCCCAGTGAGCATCCGGCATTGCGTAGGACGCTCCTACGATGCCCGGTAGTGTCGCGACGTTGGCCGCCTGCTCGTACACCTTGTCGTCGATGTCGCGAATGAGAGCCTCGTCCGCGTAGATGATCGCGGGCACGCGCATCGATCCGTGTGGCTCGATGCGCCACGTCGTCGAATCCACCCGGGTGAGGCGCGCTAAGTCCACGACCCAGCTCCTTTACACGTCGACCACGCATGCCGCCGACCAGAGGCCATTCTGCTCCTTGGCGACTCTTAATGCGGTGTAGGTGGCGCCTTTTGGCTCGCAGGCCGGCGCATGGCGCTCAACCTCGACCGGCTCGCCCCATAGCGAGCCTTTGAGGCGCGTCCCTTCGATGCTCGCAGCAAAGCGCCCAAAAAGCATGCGCCGCGTCGCCATTTCATAGATAATCGCGTTGAGCCATTCGACGAACAACAACTCGATATCGGGTGCCTCGCACCTCACCTCTATGAAGCTTCGAGACCTAACCTCGGCATCGGTAACAATCCCCGTCAAGGCGAGCGCCGCTTGCTCGAAGGCCTCGGACGGCGTTTTTCCCCAGCCGCGCACGCCGACATCGGCATCATGAGGGAATTGCTCCCATCTCGCTTGCAATGCTCCGGCGCACTCACCTTGCGAGGGGGAGTTGAGCGGATCAGGCTCTGCGTAACCGGCGGCCATTTTGCCTTTTTGCTAGTGAGAGAGCAGACAGCAAATTGGGCTTGCGGCGAGAAGCTCCCGCGTCATACCGCCGAACACCCACTCGCCGAGACGGCTATGTCCATATGCACCGGCGACGAGCAAGTCGGCGCCTTCATCCTCCGCTGACCTGAGGAGCTGTTTCGCGCCTGATCCATCTTCCAAGGGGACCACCCTGGCGTCGGCACGGACCTGGTGTCGGACGAGATAGTGCACCACATCGCTGACCTGCTCCTGAGCGGCGCCCTTCTCGCTCGCCTCGAAGATCTCCACGACGAGGACGCGGGCTGCCTTGCGCAACAGCGGAAGCGCGTCGTAGACCGCGCGGCGCGCCTCCCGGGTATCTTTCCAGCCAACGATAACGTGCTCTGCGCTCAGCGACTTGACCTTAGGCGGTACGACCAGAGCCGGGCGGCCAACTTTGAGTATGGCCCCTGCCGGATCAAGCGCGCTGTACACATCGCCCCGTCCCGCCTCTCGTCCGATGACAACGATGTCCGCGCTGCGGCACTCCCGTGCGAGCGCCTCCGTCGGCAAGTCGAGCGCATCTCGCCATTCGAGCCTGCGGCGGCCGCCGGCTGCGATGGCGCGAAACCAGTTGCCCTTCTCAGCGAGCTTCGCCTTGATGTTCTTGATTTCGGCTTGCATCAACACGCCGTCGACCGGGACGCCATCGACAACAACAGGCGGCCGCAAGGCCAAGGCCGACATGCCGATAAGCATCGCATCGAAGCGATCCGCGAGCGCGCCCGCGAGCTCAATGCGCTCGTTTGCCGCTTCATGGGCGTCAACGTACACCATCAGCGATGTCAGCGACATTCAACTCCTCCGCCTCTCTCTCGCGCAGGCACACTCAAAGGTACCAGGCGTCTACGCTGGCGATCACTCGAGGACAAAAAGAATCTTCGCATTGATTGGTATGTCAGTGCTCCACGTCGGGTGACCTCCTGCCCTCGCAATTAAATCAAACCTTAGTCGACGCAGGAGGAGCGACATTGCGGAAGATCAAACCGCTAGGAGCCGTGTGCATTAGACTATTTAATCTAATCCGCTTACTCAGGTATCGGCATGACAATCATCGCCCAGTTCACCATCTCCTTAACCCGCATGCTGGACCCAGGGGGCGAGGCGGTTGGCCCGCTGCCCCGGTTCGCGCAGAACCCAAAGGAGCTGGCGGCCCTCTATCGCGCCATGGTGCTGACCCGCGCCTTCGATACCAAGGCGATCGCCCTGCAGCGTACCGGGCGACTCGGCACCTATGCCTCCTCGTTAGGCCAAGAAGCCGTGGCGGTGGGTGTCGCTGCCGCGATGCAGCCAAGCGATGTTCTTGTGCCAAGCTACCGCGAGCACGGCGCACAACTCTGGCGCGGCGTGAGCCTTAAAGAGCTGTTCCTTTATTGGGGCGGTGACGAGCGCGGCAATGATTTCGCTGTGCCGCGCGAGGATTTCCCTGTTTGCGTACCAGTTGGCTCACATGCCCCACATGCCGTGGGCGTCGCACTCGCGTTCAAGCTGCGTGGAGAGCCGCGGGCGGCCGTGTGCACCTTTGGTGATGGTGCCACCTCCAAGGGAGATGTCGCCGAGGCTCTCAATATGGCTGGCGTGTGGAAAGCACCTGTCGTGTTCGTCGTCAGCAACAACGGCTGGGCGATCTCCGTGCCGCGCGCCAAACAGTCGGCCGCGGCGACGCTGGCTCAGAAAGCGATAGCCGCCGGCATCCCCGCGGAGCAGGTCGACGGCAATGACGTCATCGCCGTTCGTTCATTGGTCGAGGCGGCGCTGGAGCGGGCGCGGGCGGGGGGCGGCCCCGGGCTGATCGAAGCCGTAACCTACCGGCTCTCGGACCACACGACCGCCGACGACGCAAGCCGCTATCGCGACGACGCCGAGGTCAGTCCGCACTGGGCCGAGGAGCCGGTGGCGCGCTTGCGCAATTATCTTGTACGGCAGGGGATCTGGAGTACTGACCAAGAGGAAGCGCTACTGCAGGAATGCGACGAGCGGGTCGATGAAGCGGCTGCGAGCTACTTGGCAACGCCGCCTCCCCCTGCGACCGCAATCTTCGATCATGTTCTTGCGCACCTACCCGCCGAGCTCGCCGAGCAGCGCCAGGCGGCCACCGACACGGTCGAGGGCAAGCCATGAGCGAGGTGAGCCTGGTCCAGGCGATCAATCTGGCCCTGCGCCGGGCGATGACGGAGGACCCGCGCGTGCTGTTGCTCGGCGAGGATATAGGCGTGAACGGTGGGGTCTTTCGCGCCACAGAAGGTTTGTTCCAGACCTTTGGCGCTGAGAGAGTCATCGATACGCCACTCGCCGAGGCGGGGATTGCAGGGGTCTCGGTTGGGCTTGCCGCGCAGGGGTTCCGGCCGGTGGCCGAGATCCAGTTTACGGGCTTTGCCTACACCTGTATCGATCAGCTGCTCAATCACGCGGCACGGATGCGCTCGCGCACCTGCGGGCGACTCACCTGCCCGATGGTACTGCGGTCACCAGCAGGCGGCGGCATTCACGCAGTCGAACACCACTCGGAAAGCCCCGAGGCCATGTTTGCGCACACACCGGGGCTCAGGGTGGTCATTCCATCCTCTCCGCGACGGGCGTATGGACTGCTCCTATCGGCAATTCGCGATCCCGACCCCGTAGTCTTTCTTGAACCGACCCGGCTCTACCGGGCCGCACATGGGGACGTAGCGGACGACGGCATAGGCATACTGCTCGACCGCTGCGCTGTTTTGCGGCCTGGCCGTGACGTAACGCTGGTCTCATGGGGCGCCATGCTCACAGAGACGTTGCATGCAGCAGAGCATCTTTCGGGCGAGAATATCGACGCCGAGGTGATCGACGTTGCTA
>Ga0187817_10001021_pt1 | contig 13091 bp, 14 predicted proteins | sample NC_wetland_sal_i_17_FD_132431 | JGI IMG/M metagenome (GOLD analysis project Ga0187817, IMG submission 132431) | Wetland sediment microbial communities from Neuse River Estuary, North Carolina, USA - SO4_2 | ecosystem: Environmental > Aquatic > Freshwater > Wetlands > Sediment | place: USA...
GTTCGTTGTGGTGAGCGGAATCACGCCAGCGAAAGGTGACTTGCTCATCGGCCAAGGAGACGAGTCGGTGGTTGGAGATGGCGACGCGATGGGTATAGTGGCCTAAATAACAGAGCGCATGCTCGGCGCCTCCGAAGGGGCGTTTGGAGTAGACGTGCCAGTCGTTTCGGAACATGGGTTCTTATCCAGGCGGAGAAGACTTTGGGGTGAGCGAGGGGTTTCAGGTTGCCATGGAAGCCCAGCTTGCCATGCCGGAAGCTGCGTTTGAGAGCGGCCACAAACTTGCCGCGAAAGACGCGACTGAGCACCTTGACGGGAAGGAAGAATGGATAGCGCGGGCGGATCCAATGGGTGCGATCGAGCGACAATCCGCCGGCGGGCACGACGCAATGCACGTGCGGGTAGTGTTCGAGCTTCTGATTCCAAGTGTGGAGCACACTGAAGAAGCCGATCTCGGCGCCGAGATGTTTGGGATCGCGAGCGACGGAGAGGAGGGTTGCGGCACTGGTCTGCAGCAAGAGATGGTACAGGAGTTTCTTGTTCTGCAAGGCGAGCGGCGCCAGTTCATGAGGCAGGGTAAAGACAACATGGACGTAGCGCGTGGGGAGAAGCACCTGACGACGCGCTTGGAGCCAACGAGCACGGGCGTTGGCTTGACACTTCGGGCAGTGCCGGTTGCGGCAGCTGTTGTAAGAGATGGCCGGACGGAAGCCACAGTCGATGCACTCATCGAGATGCCCGCCCAAGGCGGCGGTGCGACAGCGCGCGATGGCTCGCAGCACGGTGAGGTGTTGCCAGGTGATCCATCGGCGGCCGCGTTCGATGAAGGCGCGTCCTGCGGCGCGAACCAGATCGGCCACCTCAAGCGGCGGCCGGTTCATCTATGGGTTCTGCGGTGACTTATCTTTCAGCTTGAGCGAGTCCAGCGGACTCGCGGTGGCGTTGAGATGCCGTCGCGAGAGATGGAGATAGATGGTGGTTTCTTTCAAATCGTGATGTCCCAGGAGCAGTTGAGTGGTGCGCAGGTCAGCTCCGTTTTCCAGCAAGTGCGTAGCGAAACAATGGCGCAGGGTGTGGGGATGAACCCGGTTCTGCAGGCCCGCCCGCTGGGCAGCACGTTGGCACGCATACCACACGGCTCTGGGAGTGATGGGACGATTGGAGGTGTGCCGGGACCCGCCCGGGAATAACCATTCCATGGGTTTGCGCTTCAGCCCACGCCAGTAGTCGCGCAAGGCTTCCAGCAGTCGGGGACTGAGCATGACATCGCGGTCCTGACGCCCTTTGCCACTGCGGATGTGGATCACCATGCGTCGGCTGTCGATATCGGAAATTTGCAAGCGAGCCAACTCTGCGCGCCGTACCCCCGTGCCATAGAGCGTCATCAATACCATGCGATGAAACCGAGTCTGGGACGAGTCGATGAGGTGGGCCACTTCTTCCGGGCTCAAGATGCTGGGCAGGGGTCGCGTCTTCTTTGGATAAGGTGTCGCGGCCCCGCTCCAAGCTTTCCTGATCGTCTGCGTGTAGAAGAACCGCAGAGCCGCGAGCCGTTGCGTCACGGTGGATGCGGCCAGCTTTCTCTCGCGGAACAAATACGCTTGGTACTCGCGAATGTGCTCAGGAGTGAGCTGATCCGGAGGGCGGCGGAAGTGACGCGCAAAATCCTCGATCGTCTGGATGTAGCAGTCGATGGTAGTCTGAGCGTAATTACGACGCTCGAGTTCTTCGAGCATTATTTTGCGAAGGTGGGTCATAGGCGATCTCCTTATGACCCAACCTTATCCCTCACAGGCACACCGCCGACACCGAACACGCGAAAGCGTTTGCCGCTAAGGCTTCGTTCAAACAGGCTTCTCGGAAGTCAGTTCGGGGGAAGCCTCGATCGTCCGCGCGATGCTCGCTGGTAAAAAGGGGCGGTCGGCCGACACCGCCCGACAAGCTAGAACGATTGTGAGAACCGAGCTTCGAGGAATTCTCCCAGCTTGGCCGTCGCCTTGAATTGTGGGACGGGATCGAGTTCCTTGAATGCAGATGTGAACGCATTGGAAAGACTCCAGATGGTGCGCGGCCGGAACTCCTCGTACTTCGGCTCGAAGTAGAGGTCATGCACGTTGCGGGCAAGATGTTTCGGAGCCTCCAGTTTGCCTTCAACGAACGCCTCGTAGATGACCACCTTAGCAGTGACGTCCGTCAACTCACTTCTTTGCCACGTTTCCACCTGCTTTCGCATCGGCTCAAAGTTGCGCTGCATACGGTCCACACCTACTGAGATGCAATCGATGAGCGAGAACGACTTCGAGTGCTTTGCGAGCACAGGAGTGAAATCTCCCGCGAACGCCATGTTCGAGCACACGAAGACGCGATAGCCACAGGTCATCGCCAAACGCATGCTTTTGTCATGGGAGTTGCGCAGCCCGATGGAAAAGCGACAGCCCTCCATCTCGGTTGCGAGGTCGAGAACCCCAAAGGTTTTCATGCCGTCCGGCGAGACTGCATACTCGTCGTGAACGACGCCGACGTGGCGAAAGCCAAGCGTCTCGATCAATGCTTGCACGATCTCATGATGCGGGACCGGGCGGTGAGTTTCCGTTGCCGCTGGTGTCGGCACCAGTGCTAGTTCTTCGCGACCAATGGTTCGGCCGCCGTAGCCAATCAACGTGCTTGTTTCTGACATACTTCTTTCCTCCTTGGTGATTTGAAACAAAAATTCTGGAAGGTCAGCAAAAGCACGGCAGTGGCGAAAACTGCCGAATTGCCGCCGAGGATAGAGCGAGCTTAGAGAGAGGACTTCGCTCACCAGTGACGAAGGTCGCGAGGGCAATTGACGTTCAGTTGTTTCAGCTCAACTGAAGCCGAAGAGTGACGGCTGTTCCGGGACGGCTGGCCGTCCACGCCGCCTTTTGCCTGACAACGCTTGTGGTCGCTGTCCGAAGACGACGATAGATGTGGTATCCATGGCGCCTTCCACAAGACTCGTGGGGTCAGGGTGAGTTTCCAGTAGAATGCCCGGCATCTCGATGGATGAGCTTTCATCCTCGCTATGAGACCTTCCCGGAAATAGCTTCTGATGTTCCGTACTGAGCGCTCTCCAAACGGAGTCGGCGCTATCGCCGATGCCGTTTCTCTCGACCAATTCCCGCGCCATCGCCGAGAGCATGTCATCGTCTTCATCGATCGTCTGCAATCCTTCGCCCGCAAACTTGCCTTCCATGGTAAGAGCCACGAGGAGCTTCTTCCCCATGAGGCGTAAACACGATGTCTGCATGGTCCCTTCCGAGCAAAGAAATTTCACGCGCACCGGTAGGCGTTGCCCAATCCGCCAGGACCGGCGACTGGCCTGCCGCAAGGTGTGTAGGGAGTATCCAGACTCGTAGAAAATGATTGTCGGAAAGTCGAGCAGATCGAGGCCGGTCTCCACGAGCTTGGGATGGCAGATCACTACCTGGACCCCGTCTTTGACTTGTCTGGCGTACCAGGCCTCACGCTTCGAGGTATCCACGCTCGCGCGCAAAACTGCTGTGCGGAGCCCCTCGTTGCTCAGGATTCGTTGCAGCCTGCCTGTAACGTCGTGTTTCTGCGTATACACGGCAAAGACCTGACACCGCCGTCCTTCGGCCAGCTCCTTCCTGATCTCTTCGATCAGCTTGCGTTCTTTGGAATAGATACGGTCTTCGGGGAGGTCGCGGGGTTCTGCAATGACAAATCTCACTCTGCGCTTAAGTTCCGCATCGAACTCAGTACCGTACAGCGTCCCAATCCCATAGGGGTGATCGGGATACAGCAGCAGCGTGTTGAGCATCGTGCTCAGCACGGACCGGTTGCCCCTGTGAGCTTTCAACGCCTTCCGCATGTCGTCTTCGAGTTCGCGATACGCCTCCCGCATGGGCGTGTCCATTGGCACGCTCAGATAGGTTTCCTCGTATGGCGGGAGTTCCCCTGATATATCCTCCAGGAAAACAAAAGCGCACAACTGCATCAGGAATTCGCCAAACAGCAGCGGTGATGCTCCGGGCTTGCGCCGGACCGTGCTCGTGGCTTTGGCCTTGGAGCAGGCATTGTTGGCGGGTTCGACCTTGGTGATCGTCTCGAGCACGCCGTAATCCTGAATAAACGAACTGCGGCCTGTGGTGCCCCACTCGTAGCCGTGCTCTTTCATCCGTCTCGCTTCGAGGCGAAAGAGAGTGTTGAAAAGATCATCGGCATAGCCACCGAGCAATGTCCCTGTCAGTCCAATGATCCTGTCGGTGCACGAGGCCAGAGTACCCAGGGCATTGCCTTGTGCGCTATCGCCAGCCAGTTGGTGAATCTCGTCGCAAATGGCATAGTCAAACCATTCCGGCATGTAGCGCCCAATGAACTCAATCGGGGCCATACGGCGGATCTTGTCCGCGTCCGGCTGCCAGAGGGGGCTGTGCAGTGGGCGGCAGGACTTCTCGCCTCTGGTTTCGATGGTCTCGGCAATTTTGACCTTCTCGAACTCACCTGCCGTGAGTCGGCTGTCGTCCACGATCACCGGCTTGCCCGTGTCCGAATTCACCACGCAGCCAACGTAAGGGCCAGAGCGTGGTACCCGGTAAGCATGACGCCAGAAGTAACCGAGCTTGGCTCGCTCACGTCCGACGATAAATAGAGATGGCCTACCGCAAAGCGATAGCCAGCGTTTCCGTGAACTCGAGGAATCCTTGCGCAACCGAAGTTCACTCAAAGTCGGGCGTAATCCCTCCCGCATAATGCGGCCCTGCCTCAACCGCACTTCGTTCACTCCGTGGGCTTTGTTCTCGTCACCGCCATTTCGCAAATCATCGATCAGGAACACGCGAATTCCTGGCAATGTCAGAAACGCTTCCCGCGCCCACTTTTCGACCAGATGTGGCGGGACCATCGCTAAGGCCGTGAACGGACTTCTTTGGCGGTGGACATGAATTGCTCCCAGCGAGATCAGTGTCTTGCCGGTGCCGCATTCCGCGACCACCATGGCGGTTCGCGCCTGCTGCCAGCGTTTGGCGACTCCCATAATGGCGATGGTCTGTGCAGGGAAAGGCGTTCGCAGCAGTCCTTCAATCCGAGGTGAAACTGCATCGTCGAATTGGTGGAGCGCTGGATACTCCTCGAGAATGCGCTCTCCCAAGAGATTCGCGTGAGCTCTCATGTAATCGTAGATTGTGGAAAGTTCTGCCATGGAAGTCCTCTGGTACGGAGAGCGATTTGCGGAAGAGAATGAGACAACAAAAAGAAAGAGAAGGGAGAAGATAGAAAATGGTGATGCGGAAGGCTAGTTGGCAGGGAGGAAGAGGTCTTCGAGGTTGACGCCCGGCCAGCGGATCGAACCAGTTCCAGCGGGGAGACTGATTGCTCCACTTTCCACGCCCCAGCTAAGCCAATCGAGAAACTGCTCATTCTCGCCCTTGATCAGCACCGGAGCACATCCGATCCCGAGAGCAGGGATGATCGCCCGATGCGTTTGCAGTTCGCCCGCAAACCAGTCGGCCCAGTTCGGCATTCCGGGGATCCCGTGAATATGAGCGATGGAGGCCCAGATGAATCCGTTTTTCGAGCTTGCCAGCAGAGTTCGTCCCGAACGCGCCGAGACGTTGCTGGAAGCGAACTCTTCTGAGAAAGCGATTAGGTGACGCAGGGGCTTCTTGCGCCCGGAAAGCTGCACCGAGCCTTTGAAGCACTGCGGGTTTCGTTCGAGACACACCCGAATCGGCTGTACGCCTGGCCCTTCTACCATGAACCTGTCTCCCAGCGAGATGGCCGCACTGACGGCCGCAACCTGTGTGTCCCCGCCAATCACGGAAATGAGGTGGGCTTTGGCCTGCCGAGGCGGATCGGGCAACACTTCGCCGATGAAGCGGTCGAGCCGCAGCTTGATGCTGGTTGTCGTCTTCTCCGTGCTCTTCACGTAACTCAGCCAGCCGAATCGAAGGTGTGCATTTGTCATTCCGGCTCCTTCTTTTCGTGAGTGAGAACCTGAGTCTTCCCATTGGCAAAAACCAGGGTCAGTTCATGCGAGAACCTTTCCCGGTCATGCAGGATTTTGGTTCCGTCCTCTTCCTCTTCTTCCCAATGGTCCGTGAATTTCACAGAGCGCCAGTGGGCAATGTGACGATCCTGTCCTTCGCCGAATACCCCATTGAGCATTCCGGCAGTACACAGCAGGCCGACATGCCCGCCATGCAGCGGTGTAAGCGGGCGGCCTTTGACGTCATTCAGCTTGGGCAGAAGCACACGGCCCGCCTGACGGTATGCGGCTGACTCCAGCAACAGATCTTCAACCTCATCCAAGGGAATACCCACATGGGTCAGGACAACAGGCTCGGAGGCTGGAACCTCGTACTGAAATTCAGGATTGTCGCCCAGGGGCTCAAGCCCGCTCTTCGTTGCCAGCGCTTCAAGGTAGCGCACCCCATCTAACAAAGCGGTATCAGTGACCTTGGAATGCCGTTTGCGGCGTGCTGCTACTACCACGATCTGCTTGAATTGCACGCAGACCGGTTCGGTGAGTCGGAACACACGCAAATCCGCGAAGTGCTCGCTCAGCAATCTCGCGCATTTCGCCAATCGCAGCTGCGGAAGCACGAATAGCAGGACGCCGCCGGCTTTGAGCCAGCGATAGGTATGTTCCAAGAAGACCAATTCCAATCTCTGGTTGTTGCTCTCTCCGGATTCCCAATCGTACGGAGGGTTCAGATAAAGCAAGGACACGGCCTCGGGCGGGCATCGCACATCCATGGTGTTGGCCTGCAACATGTCGATTCCCAAGACTCTGGCTTGTTCGGCCCGATTGGCGTCGATCTCAATGCCATAGCGATGAGCGGTTACGCCATGAAGCAAGTGAGTAAACGCCACGCCATCTCCCACGCAGGGATCGAGTGCCGAGAATTCCGATGCGAAGGCAAAGCAATGCTTCAGCCTCTCGGCTTCCGGCACGGGCAAGGGGAAAAATCCCAGCTTGGCTTTTCCATGTGGTCTCATCTTGCCACCCCATTGAGCGCCTGTGCCACGAGGTCACCAATTCCATCTGAATCGGTTACCTCGCTCACGGCGATGAACGTGCAGAAACCATTCACGGGGATCGGCCGCTCATCCTCAATCCGGTAGCCGCGCTCGATGTGTTGTTGCTTTCGTTGCTCAAACAAGTCGGCTCTCGTGGTCACACGAATTCTCATTGCCATCCTCATTTCTCAACCATGGCGATCAGGTGGAAGTCCGCGTTAGGCGGGTCATTGAACGCGGGCACTAATCTTGGTGTGAGCGCAAAACCGTTGGGGGACTCGGTTCGGCTGCTTCTGGTTCGCTTTGCTTCCCGGGAACGAGCCTCTCCCAACAGATGGAAAATCTACGGCAGGGCTGTCCTCCGTCATAGAGCTCAAAAATAAGTTCACCGGAGACATAGAGCGCAATTGGCATGGGAATCACTGGAGGTCGGGTGCTATCGGAGGGAGGTGGAGGATTGTGCTCGACCATAACTGATCCTCCTTTGCTAGTGCTATGTGCCGAGAACACGGTGCTTTTACGCCGTGTCTTACAAACGCTGTGCCTGGAGCGAGCGATCTCTTGCGGCGAGAGGCATGGCAGAATCCGCAGGCGATTCACTCCAGTTTGGAAATGGGTTCCGACTTGACCTACGAAATTCGGTGATTAATCTTCGAATCGCCGTCCGTCGATGGCAGAGCGTTTCTACCAGCCCCTCCAGACCGTCTCGATCTCCTTCGTACCACTCTTCGGGAATATCGGTGGCGCACCGCCAAATGGCCTGAGCATTCATCTGTTCGGCCCGACTGAGGGCCGGCTCAAACGCCTCCCATCCCATCACACCCTCGTAAACGCAGTTGTTCGCGTATGCACCTCGAAGCGGAGAGTCGGGAAACGTCCACTCGCCGGCATTGAAGCAGTAGCCCTGGTCAATGAAGGTCGCGGCGTATCGCCGGCTTCTCAGGGTTTTGCGGCAGAAGATTGCCTGCCGTCCATCGCTGTTGCAGGTCCACTTGTCTAGGACAAGAACCCGAGGGAAATCCGCAATATTAAGAACCCTGCCTAGCAGTTCACGAGGCAAGTAGTCGAGTGTCATTGCAGGACTCTCGCCGCCCACGTACAACGATCCCAATTGCTTGCCGCTCTGGCACGGAATCTTGGCGCCACCCAGGCTGATTCGGAGGTCTTCTGTACGCTCAATGAGCCAGTCAGAGACTTCAATCACTTCCACCCGTGGCATCGGCAGCCCCAGCGCCAAACCCAAGTTGGTGGCTAACATCTCGTTCGCGAGCACCCGGATGTGTTGGGGATTATTCAGGAATTTGCATACGTAATACGCGTCGTCGGATGCGCGCAGAAGCTGTGATTGCGAGCCACTCCGCAATCCGCGGATGTGCTGGACCGCAGAGATGCAAGTATGCACAGGCACCTCCTTCGTTCAGCAAGGAACGATGTGATTCGCTGGAATGAAACGGTGGGGCAGTGGAGCTGTTGTGGAAAGGGCGTCAGAGATGCAGGACGGAGGAATGGTCAAGACCTGTGGATTGGCGTGCTACGATGAGGTCGTAAGACCAGTTGCAGGAAGAGGACGAAGTTGTCGGAACGATCAGGAACCCTCGCTGACGATCCGTTCCGTGGTCGGCACCCAACCAGTCACGAACGGATGACGGGACTGCCTTGGGATGCGTCGTACCGCGACGGGCCTGCGCCTTGGGATATCGGCCGGCCGCAGCCAGCAGTAGTGCGTTTGGCATCCGAAGGCGGGTTCCCCGGAGCGGTGCTCGATGCCGGCTGCGGGACCGGCGAGAACACTCTTCACGTCGCCTCGCTGGGACTTACGGTGCTGGGCGTTGACGTGGCTGAGACCGCACTGGCGATCGCCCGAGAGAAGGCCGACGACCGTGGGATCGAGGTTGAGTTCGCTCTGGCTGACGCGTTCCAGCTTGAGCTTTCGGGGCGCAGGTTTGAGACTGTGCTGGACTGCGGCCTGTTCCACACCTTCGACGGCGACGAGCGACCCGGATACGTGGCGAGTCTATCGTCGGTGACCGAACACGAAGGAACCCAGTATGTGTTGTGCTTCAGTGACGATGATCCTGATACTGGCCCGCACCCCATCAGTCAGGAAGAGCTGAGAGCGGCCTTCAACCCCAGCGCTGGATGGGATATCGCCGCCATCGAACCGGACCGGATTCAGACGAGATACCACGAGGACGGCGCACCGGCCTGGTTCGCAACAATCAAACGGATCTAGACTGCAAGAGTGGTCGGCCCATCCACAGGTTCTGATCATTGCTCTGCAAGATGCAATGTCGCTCGTACCGGCGTGGTCAAACAAACGGATCTGCTCGCTTCACTCTCGCTTCAACGGCCAGCACCACTTGCTTGAGAGTTTCGAGACCAGTCACCTGTTCGAATGATTTGAGGTTCATCGACCGCAGCACGCCAGCCATTGCCTCGGAGTCAGCTTGATTGAGTGCCTGGTCCAGTCGGCGCAGTCCCCGCTCGGCAGCCTGCATGTGTTCCAACACCTTCTTCAACAGCTCTGGATCGCTGATCTGTGTTGGCTGCCAGACTCGAGCGATCGTCTTCAGTAGCCCACGGTACAATCCCCGGCCCAGCGGTTCTGCCATCGCTTCGATTTGAGAGACTAGGTTGGCATCTTGCTTTCCGCTATCGCGGTTCGCCACTGAATCCCCATCCTTGGCTTCGCATTGAGGTGTTCGCGTCTCGTATTCGCCCCGATTCGGGCGTAACCCGGCTCTCCATCCTTCAGGCGTAGCCCAGGCGGGGAGCTTGGGAAGGCTTTTCGGTCGTTTGTGAACATCCAAGTCCACCCAGAGTCCGGAGAAGTAATACAGATAACGACCCAGCCCAAAACACGCGCAAGCCCGTTTGAATGCCTGTGCTTCCGCACTTGTGCCTGCATTTTCATCGTCAGCAAATTCTTCTCCAGTCGCAGAGTGTGACCCAATGCCGAAGATTGTGAGTTCACACGTCACCAAGACTTTCGCAACAATCTTCTGGTCTTTGCTTCGTTCAAAGTTTGCGCTGGTATGAATGGCGTATTTGCGGGTCCAGCCCGCCGGAGTGAACAGTGCGTTCAGACGATCTGTGTACGCTCGCTGGTCGGCGTAAGGCATAACCTGGCCGCGCGGCGACCCTCCCTTGCTGGTGTTGGTGACGCGCCATTCGATCACCGAAGGATGAAAAGGTACTTCCAGACTAGCGATCAGGTCCTTGATCTTTGCCGCGTTCGGTGTCAGGGCAGTGGGGATGTTTGTGTTGCTAGCCGGTGTCGCAAACTGCTGCACGGCGTTAGTGGAGCCATTTGCTGGGTCATTCGCGTGTCCATTGGTTGGGCTCATGACAGCTCTCCCTTCGTAAGAATGTGCAGGGACCTCGCAGACGTTCAGAATGGAATATCCTCGTCCTCACTCTCGCTAGAGCTGGCTTGGGACCGCTGATCCTCGTGGTCGTCTGAGGTCGGGGTCTGGTGGTCGCCGGCCCCGTTTTCCCTCGGGCCGAGCAGCAGCAAGTCGCGGGCGACGATCGCCGTGCGATATTTCCTCTCCCCGCTTTGCCTATCCTCCCAGCTCGAGGTCTGAATCTTTCCCTCGACGTAGAGTTTGGAGCCTTTGGCAACGTACTCCCCAACGATCTCCGCCAAACGCTGCCAGGCCACGATGCTGTGCCACTCGGTCCGCTCTTGCCATTCGTCGTTGCGGTCTTTGAACCTTTCGTTCGTGGCAAGACTGAAATTCGCGACTGGAGTGCCGCTCTGCGAATACCGGACCTCAGGGTCCTTGCCAACGTTCCCAACGAGGATCACTTTGTTTACGCTCTTTGGCATTTCTCTACCTCCGATCTAAGCGCACTTGAAAACGAGAAATCAGCGTTTTGCCGTCAGATTGTCCCGCGAGTGATTGCGCCGATCGACCTTTGTCGGGCCGGGATTTCGCGTCTCCAGCGACTTCCAGCGTCAATCACTCGCGCGGCGATCTGACGGCGAGAGTGTCGCGGATTCCACTCAAAGGAAAACAGCCAGATTCAGTCTCTCGCGATGGCGAGAAGGACATAAGCAGGCGGGAATCGGTCGCTCGAACAGCGCTAGCGTGATTTCCTGGAGTTGTTCTAATGTTTCGTTTTGGAAGGAGATGACGAATCGCGCGGCGCTGTCTTGGAATGGGTCGTTACGCCCTTGAGAGCCAGTTGTGCCTCAATGCTTTCACGGCTCTGCTGGTCTCCGAAATAACAAAGGCCGACCAGTTCCTCGCCGGTCTCGGCGACTAGCCGGACTAGCTGCTCGCTGCTAATGGAATACATGGGGTAGGACGGCCCGGTGCGGATCCCAAAGCGTGAGGCGGAATCGGAGGGATTAGCAGGAAATTCGATCTCAATGTGCTGTCGTCGGCGTCCCAGCTCGAGGAGAAAGAACGGAATGACAATATTTGAGAGTTCCGTGATTTCCTCCACGCTCGCAGCTTCAGCTGGAATCCCCCTGAGCCCGGTAAAGACTTCAGCGATCAGGCGGGCCCGGGTGCGCTCGCCCCAGGAGTCCGGCTGCACCGCAAGTTCCAGGATCTTCTCATCGAACTGGGACAAGAACCGTGAAAAGCCCGCTTGGCCTAAGTTTCTACACAGAGCGCCGGAATCTTCCAGCAGGTGCTCACAATGTGCGAAGATTCGCTCTGCCTCTTTTGACGCGATGCGTGGAATTTGTTGCTTACCTCGCCTGCGATTCCCAACTGTGGTATCAGGCATAAGGGTCCTTCTTTCCCGGTGACCTGGGTGGTTCCGGGTTGTGCGGCCACGAGAACTGCCCGATTTGTGGACGGCACATTATATATAACGGAGAACAGATCTGTGGATTTTGTGGACGGCGCCTTGATCCCGACAATATTACCGCGCGCAAATGCAGAATGACTCGCGAAGCCGAGGCGGTCGACGCGGCAAGACTAACAGGATCAGTGAGCAGATGTAGTTAACTCCCGGAGAGGATTTGGTCGCACCGTTCTTCCAGCACCAGCGCAAGGATCTCCGCATCGTGGGCGGCATCTACTGGGTCGCGGCACATAGCGGAACGAAGCGCCGTCTTAAGCCAAAAGGAAGCGGCAGGGTCCGCAAGAACCTCATCAATACGAGGCAGTTCACCTGCTGTCAAGCTGTGGCGCATTCCAGAACTCCTCAAGCCGCTCCGCTCGCAACTACATCGATGCTGGCGCTCCGCTCGTCGCTTACATCAAGAGCGTTGTGATCGTCCGTCTGGTCGGGGGCAATTAGATTAGGCCCGAGCAAATGACAGTGACGGCAGCCGAGACAGCACACGGCAGACGTGATTCGGGTTGCAGCAGCTTGGAAGTCGCTTGGCAACACTACACGCTCCCCCGCCCGGGTGTAGAAAACCGGACAGACCGTACCGCGGAACGCGACATCGTTTTGCCAGAGCTCCATCTCCAGCATTCCTCTTCGGCCGTAAAAGAGGATCGAACTCTCGAGCCGCGGCCTTGGATTGCTTGCCGAGCTTGCCAAAGAATGCCTGGTGATGAGCAGATCGTAGGTCCGTTCAATCCGCAGCATTTCGAGGCGGATTAGCACTGGCGCTACGACGATGGCATGCACGCCGTTCACTCCGATACTGTCGACGCGCTGAAGCCAAGCCAAAGGCTCGCCGCGTTCACCCACAAAACTCGAATACGCTCCCAAATCCGCCACGGCCCCGCCCGATTCCACTCTGCGAACCACATACGTTTTGGCCAGATTTTGGTGCTCCACTGACACCGTAGGCTGGCAGTAAATGCCGGCATCTCGCAAACGCCTCAGAACAATTTGCGGCAGCCGGAGGCCCTGTCGTGCCAACACATCAGCCCCTTGCCCATTATTGTGTGTCGCTGACTGAGAGTGCATCTTCAACCTGCCTTCTGACTCGAATCGGGTGCCCCAGTGCGGCACGTATCATTTCCTTGGTGCATCCTGCCCAGCACTTATACTTGCGCGGATCGGCAACAGAGATTGCCAGGTTATCTCCACCGTGGTCGCGGCCTTGCTCTGCGCAGGAGGGGCACCGGGTCCAGTAATTCCCAGACCGCTTGCGCGCTGGCCGAACATGA
>Ga0187817_10001023_pt1 | contig 13088 bp, 9 predicted proteins | sample NC_wetland_sal_i_17_FD_132431 | JGI IMG/M metagenome (GOLD analysis project Ga0187817, IMG submission 132431) | Wetland sediment microbial communities from Neuse River Estuary, North Carolina, USA - SO4_2 | ecosystem: Environmental > Aquatic > Freshwater > Wetlands > Sediment | place: USA: North...
CGCGATTGCGAAGAGGGCTGGTGGTGGCGGAAATTGCGCTCAGCGTAGTCCTGCTGGCCGGCGCCGGTTTGCTCATCAAGAGCCTTTGGCTGCTCGGGCGCGTGAGTCCAGGGTTCAACCCCAAAAGTGTGTTGGGTGTGCGCCTGTCCCTTCCGGATTTGAAATATCCGAAAGGGGTCGAACGCGCCGGAGTCTTCAAGCGCGTCATCGAGCGGCTAGAAGCGGTCCCCGGTGTGGGCAGCGTTGGAGGAGTGAACGACCTTCCTTTCAGCGGATCGGAAACCAGTTCGTCGTTCGATATCGAGGGTATGCCGCCGCGTTCGGCGGAGGAAAACCGCCAGGCCGACCGGCGCGACATCAGCCCGGATTATTTCAAGGCGATGGGGATTCCCCTACTCAAAGGACGGGAGTTCACCGATCAGGATAACGCGGACTCACCAAACGTCGCCATTATCAACCAAGACTTGGCGCGGAAGTACTGGCCCACCAGCGACCCGCTGGGCCAGAGGATTAAGCTCTACGATAAAGATTGGGAGATTGTGGGCATCGTGGGCGACGTGAAGTTGCTGGACCTCGCTGCACAGGATAAGCCCGAGCTCTATCTCCCTTGCGTGCAATCCGGCTCACCCCCATGGATGTTCTTTGCTATTCGCAGCCGGGTTGGAGCGGAGTCGCTGATCGCCTCCGTGCGAGAAGCGGTGCGGGATGTAGTCCCGGACGAGCCGCTTTACGACGTGCGAACCATGGAAGAGCGCGTAGAGGCTTCCACTGCGCCGCGCCGGCTGAATGCGCTGCTTCTGGGAGTCTTTGCCGCGCTGGCGCTTGTGCTTTCGGCCGTAGGGACCTACGGCGTGATTGCCTATTCGGTTGCGCAGCGAACGCGCGAGCTGGGCATTCGCATGGCACTGGGAGCGGAGCGCGCTGACGTGCTTCGCATGGTGACGCGTGAGGGGCTGGTGCTGGCAGGCGTCGGCGTCGCGCTAGGAGTTGCGGCTGCCCTGGGCCTCACGCAGTTCCTTGCCAGCATGCTGTATTCGGTGCGCCCCGCTGACCCTCTGACGTTCGTTTCCGTATCCGTCTTGCTGGTAGCGGTCGCCTTGGTTTCCAGCTACATTCCCGCCCGCCGGGCGACGAAGGTCGATCCCATGGTCGCGCTGAGATACGAATGAGGACGGGCTGGCGCAGACCTCTGGCCTTTGAGGTCTGCGAGTTCGCGAAGCGACGCTCCTGGGGGATGGCCGATGCACAATGACGGTTCGCCTCTGCGAACCTCGCAGGCATCAGAAATCAGATGTCTGCGCCAGTCCCTCTGCCGAGATTTGAGTGAGGATGAAATGCCATGAGTCGTTGGGATTGGATGTTCAGCCGCCGCAAGCGCATGATGGAGGACCTTGACCGGGATATCCGCGACTTCATCGAGCGGGAAACTCAGGACAATATCGAGCGCGGCATGCCGCCGGAGGAAGCGCGATACGCAGCCCTGCGCAAGTTTGGCAACGTGACGCGAGTCAAGGAAGAAACATGGGATGTATGGAGCTTCGTTTGGCTCGAGCGGCTATGGCAAGACGTTCGTTTTGGCTTGCGGATGCTGCGCAAGAATCCCGCAGTCGCGGGAGAGGAATCTCGCTCTGAGTGTTTCCAAGGCACTGCGAGATTCCTCGCCCTGCGGCCCAATGCCTCCGGGCGACGGGTCGTCGCCTGCGACTCCTCGGAATGACACACAAAACCGAGTTCTCACTCAGACTCTTACGTCATGGGCTACACTCTTGCGCCCGCTCCGGCGGCTGACTTCTTCAGCGAGCTTATGAGTCAGGACACGGGGGACAGCGCGAGAAAATCATGTGGCTTGAACCAAACTCCTTTCGCCTCGCCTGCACAAGCCTGCTATACTCGCCCCGTGCGAGTCTCGACCCAGCGCCCTTGCCGAATGCGGCACAACAAGGCTGACGCCAAACGAACAGTGCGGTGTCTCGAAAGACCCCTCACCCGTCCCGCAACGGACGAAGAATGCGCCGTCGCGGGACACCCTCTCCCCAAGGGAGAGGGCAGCTTATTGAGCAAAGTGGAGACTCGAGAGGGCGGCCCCAAAGGCTGCCCATACAAGTCGGAGGACATAAAGCGATGGACGCGATTGAGGTGTTGAAGACACGGCGCTCGGTGCGCGCTTACAGCAGCGAGCCCGTCCCAAAGAAAATCATCGAGGACATCATTGATTGCGGACGCCTGGCCGCCACGGCCATCAACATACAACCTTGGGAGTTCGTGGTGGTTACGGAGCGTGAGATGCTGCGCAGAATTGCAGATACGACAGATTACGGAAAGTTCATTGCCCAGGCCGGGGCGTGTGTGGTGGTCCTGTGCAAAGACACGAAGTACTACCTCGAAGACGGCAGCGCTGCGACGCAGAACATTCTGCTCGCGGCGCGGGCGCACGGCCTGGGCTCGTGCTGGGTGGCGGGGGATAAGAAGCCTTACGCTTCAGCCATCTGCCGCCTCGTGGGGGCGCCCCGAGGCTGCAAGTTGGTCAGCCTGATTCCTATCGGGAATCCCGCCGAAATCCCGGAACAGCCGAAGCGGCCCCTTTCCGAAGTGTTGCACTGGGAGAAGTATTGAGCGCCATGAGTGTCAAGCTTCAACTTGCACTCGATTTTGTTGAACTCGAAGACGCGATGGTCCTGCTCGAGAAGGTGCACCCTTTTGTTGACATCCTCGAGGTCGGCACTCCCACCCTCATTCGGTACGGAGTGGAGGCTGTGCGAAGGATTAAGCAATGCTATCCGCGGAAGCTAGTGCTGGCCGATTTGAAAATCATGGATGCGGGAGAGGGCGAAGCCCGGCTGGGGTTCGAAGCGGGAGCGGATATTGTGACCGTAATGGGGGTTGCGCACGATGAAACCATTCTTGGCGCTACGCGGGCGGCGGCAAAGTTTGGCGGTCAGATCATGGCGGATCTAATGTCAGTCCCTTCCATGACACAGCGCGCCCAGGAAGCGGAGCAGCTAGGATGCAACATTTTATGCGTTCACACCGCCACGGACGCGCCCCAAGCAGGCGAACAGGTGTTTCAGAATGTGAAACTGTTGCGGACCCAAATCTCGAAAGCGCAGATCGCCGTTGCAGGTGGCATCGATGCGAATCGCGCCAAAGCGGCATGCGAGTCGGGCGCGGACATTTTGGTAGTCGGCAGCGCCATCCTCAAAGCCACGAACCAGCGCATGGCGGCCCGGACTCTCCACCAGATTTGCGCGGGCCGAGCGCGGAGGTAACCCATGCAATTTCGTGAAGGCAGCAGGGCGGCGCTGGCGGAGATCGAGCGAAGCCTCGACAGGGTTGACCCTGAGGAAGTGAATCGAATGGTTGGGTTTCTCCTGGATGCTAAAACCGTTTTCATTGCCGGCGCCGGGCGGTCAGGGCTGATGATCCGCGCCTTCGCCATGCGCTTGGCCCATCTTGGGCGAGCCGTGCAGGTGGTAGGCGATGTGACGACACGCGGCATCAGGCCGGGAGATGTTTTGCTGGCCGCCTCCGGCTCGGGCGAAACGCGGGGAATCCTGGCGATGGCACAGAGCGCGGTCGAAAACGGAGTCAAGGTCGGGGTGATCACCATTTTCCCCGAGTCCTCGCTCGCCACGCTCGCGGATTATCGGGTGGTGATACCGGCCCCGACGCCCAAGAGCCAACGGGAGGATCCCGAAACCTCCATTCAGCCCATGGGAAGCCTGTTTGAGCAGAGCCTGCTCGTTACCTTGGACGTGATGGTGATGATGCTGATGGAGAAACTCGGCCAGACCTCGGAGCAGATGTTCAAGCTTCATGCGAACATCGAGTGACATGGCCCGAGCGTGTGAACCACATCTTAAACCCTAAGTCGATTTAACTGTCCCCAATTTGAAATTCTCTAAAAGGGTGGGCTGGGGGACGCTTCAGGAGACGCCCCACCAAGCGTTTGTTCCAGCCCAGCCCTTATCACCGGATGAGCGATGAGGTCTTCTATATCTTGCGCCTGATTTTTGCCCAAGCAAGACCCAAATACTCATAAACCGCCCTTTGCGAGCCGCCGAGTTCTTCGGCGTCAGGGAAAATGTGGTCCGGCGCTGTTGCCTGGCCGTAGCCGGAGCGATAGTCCATGGGATCCGCAATCGGCTGAGTCCCTTGTTTGCGAAATAGGGCCATTGCCCGAGGCATGTGAGAAGCCTCCGTCACCAGGATGAACGGCTGTTTCCCTACGATGGGCGCAACGACCCTCGCCTGATCTTCCGTATCGCCCGATTGTGTATCCAGAATCATATCCCGGCGACTTACACCAAGCTCCTCGGCAAGTTGGGCCATGGCTTGAGCAATCGTGGAGACGCCGTCGGGCCCCGGTCCCCCGGATAGGACGAGTTTGCAGCAATGCAGCACTTTATTTATCCGGACTCCTTCGACAAGGCGCGCGGTCGACGCATCATCGAGCTGGATCTCAACCGGGCGGCTGGCGTCAGGTGTCATACCACTCGATAGGACCACAATGAACTTCACGTCCTTCAATCCAGCGGCGGGCGGCGCTCCCGGGGTTATGTAAAGGGGCGGATATCTGGTCTCCAACGGTTTCAGAAGCGTGCGGGCAACAAAGTGGCTGCCGAAAAGGAAGAGGAGCACTCCAGCGAGCGCCACCAGCGTTTTCCCCGTCTTCTGTTTTCGCGTGAACAATAGGAGCAGCAAGCCGAGCAAAAGAACTTCGAGACACAGGGGGATGGGGAATAGAAAGCGGGAGAAAATCTTCTTGGCTGGTAACATTTGTTTTGTAGCTCCACCTGGTGAGATTCAATCTGTCATCCTGAGCGCAGCGAAGGATCAGCGCAGTTCGTTCTTTTACGGCAAGGAGCAGCCCGCTCGTCCTCTTCCGCCCACGCGAAAAGGGGTAGCACAGGCACTCTTGCCTGTGCTTGTTGGCCACGTCGATCAGCCTTGGTCACAGGCAAGAGTGCCTGTGCTTGGCGGCCACGTCGATCAACCCTGGTCACAGGCAAGAGTGCCTGTGCTTGGCGGCCACGTCGATCAACCCCGGTCACAGGCAAGAGTGCCTGTGCTACAAAACGCTCCATGCTAACACCTGCGCTTGTCGGTGACCAAGGATTTCTGATCAAGCGCGATTTTCTGGAACCCGCGTTTGTCTTTCGACGTATCAAGCATCAGGGCGGTTGTGTCGGGTATAGCGGCGGGAAAAAGGGACGCCCTCGCGACAGCGGGCAAGATGCCCGCGCTCCGCGAGAAGGTCGCGCCCCGAGCCTCACCTGGTAGTTCGCGCATCCAATTCGGGAGGTGACTTCATGGGTTCCTTGACGGCTCAGCTAAGGCACGTTTTGAGGAGGCTCTGGCGTGCCCCCTTTTTCACGGCAGTCACCCTGCTGACACTAACTGTGGGCATCGGCGCCAACACAGCGATTTTTAGTGTGCTCGAAGGCGTGCTGTTCAAGCCCCTGCCCTACCCCCACCCGGAGGAATTAGTCGCCGTTTTGCTCACAGCTCCTGGAATTAACCTCAAGGAGGTGACTCTATCACCATCTACTTACTTCATCTTTCGCGAGCAGAGCCGCACTTTCCAGGATATTGGTCTCTCGACGGGCTACGCGCTGAACATCACCGGCATGGGAGAGCCGGAACATGTGTCGGGCCTCGGTGTCACTGATGGCCTGCTTCCCATCCTGGGGGTCGCGCCGATGCTCGGCCGTTCGTTTACGCGCGCGGATGATTCCCCAGGTAGCGCGGACACGGTGATGCTGAGTTACGGCTACTGGCGTCGCAAGTTCGGCGGTGACCGCTCCGTGATCGGGAGGACGATCACCGTGGATGGAAAATTGCGGCAGATCATCGGAGTGCTGCCGCAGGAGTTTCGCTTCAACGATCAACGCAACCTCGCCCTGCTCATGCCCATAAAACTCGACCGAGCCAAAACGTTCTTGGGCCAGTTCAGCTACGACGGTATCGCTAGACTCAAACCAGGAGTCACGCTGGCACAGGCGAACGCCGACGTGGCGCGGCTGCTTCCCATCGTCAATCAGAGTTTTCCGCCTCCGCCCGGCTTCAGTGTCAAAATGTTCGAAGACGCGCGAATCGGGCCGAATCTTCGAACGCTGAAGCAAGACGTGGTGGGTGACGTGGGCAAGGTCCTGTGGGTTCTGATGGGCGGCCTGGGCTTGGTGTTGCTCATCGCCTGCGCCAACGTGGCCAACTTGCTTCTGGTCCGCGCCGAGGGACGCGAGCAGGAACTTTCCATCCGCGCCGCGCTGGGCGCAAGCCGCGTCCGCATTGCAGCGGAATTGTTTCTCGACAGCCTGGTCCTGGCGCTGCTGGCCAGCGTGCTGGGTTTGGGGCTGGCCTACGGAGCGTTGCGGGGCTTGGTCGCATTGGCGCCAGCGGGCCTGCCTCGCCTCGAGGAAATCGGCGTCGACTGGACAGTCGCGCTGTTCACGCTGGCTTTGTCGCTCGTCGCGAGCCTACTTTTCGGTTCCATCCCGGTCTTGAAATACGCGGGCGTTCACCTGGGAACCGGACTGCGCGAAGGCGGGCGTTCCCTGAGCGAATCCCGGAAGCGCCACCGCTCGCGCAACGTGCTGGTAACTGCCCAAGTGGCGCTGGCGCTCGTTCTGCTGATCAGTTCGGGACTCATGATCCGAACGTTCCGTGCCTTGACCGGAGTTGACCCAGGATTCGTGGCGCCCTCACAAGTCCAGACATTCCGAGTCGACATTCCCGACACACAGGTGAAAGAACCCGATCGCGTGACCCGCATCCAGGAGGAGATTCTGCATAAGATCGAAGCGGTTCCGGGCGTTTCTTCGGTAAGCCTCTCCATGAGCGTTCCCTTGGACGGCAACGAATGGACCGATACAGTTTTCGCCAAGGACCGCACCTACTCTCCAGGTGAGATTCAGCTACATAGGTTCAGATTCGTGGCGCCGGGCTTTTTCAAAACCCTGGGCACGCCGCTGATCGTCGGCCGCGATATCACCTGGAATGACATCTACAATAAGTTTCCGGTGGCCATGGTCTCCGAAAAGGTGGCGCGTGAATACTGGCACGACCCTGCAAACGCCCTCGGCAAACAGATCCGTGAAAACATGAAGGGCGACTGGCGCGAGATTGTCGGCGTCGTCGGAAACACCCGCGATGACGGCATGGATAAAGAACCGCCCAATTCGGTGTATTGGCCCATCCTCGTGGCGCATTTCGACAACAACGATATTGATGTGCGCCGCTACGTGGCCTTCTCGATTCGTAGCACTCGTGCCGGCTCGCTAAGCTTGATTAATGACGTGCGGCGGGCCGTATGGTCAGTGGACCCTAACCTTCCGCTGTCGGACGTCCACACCCTGGACTACCTCTACCGAAGATCCATGGCGCGGACTTCGTTCACCTTGGTGATGTTGGGCCTCGCCGGGGGAATGGCGCTGCTGTTGGGTATCGTGGGCCTCTATGGCGTAATTGCTTATTCTGTGTCACAACGTAGGCGGGAGATCGGCATTCGCATGGCGCTCGGGGCCCAGCATCGCGAACTCACGGGAATGTTCGTCCGGCACGCGTTGACGCTTGCCGGAGTCGGCGTTGTGTGCGGATTGGCCGCCGCGCCCGCGCTGACACGGCTGATGTCGTCTCTCCTTTTCGGTGTGAAGTCTGTCGATCCCGCGACGTACGCCGGCGTGTCGGTCGGGCTCATTGCGACGGCTGCACTTGCCAGTTACCTCCCCGCTCGCCAAGCCGCGGCCGTGAACCCCTCGGAGTCCCTGCGAGCGGAGTAGGGGTACGGCTTGCTGTCCCCCTGCTCGCCACTCGGGACCCCCGCCCACCAGTATGGGGCAAGCCCCATGGCTGTACAACTCAGCAACGAAGTCCGCCGCTTATTGCGGCTCTGCCGCCCTGACTTGCGGAAAGCCTCCGGCTTTCCGTCCAATTCCGCATACCACGCCCTCCTCCGCGCAGGCTGGAAGGCTCAGCCTTCCTGCCTGCGCGGAGGAGGTTCAACAAGTGGGGCGTCTGTCGGAAAGGGAAAGCCTTTCCGCAAGTCAGGCGGCGAAGCCGCAAGTGGTGGCCGAGTGAGGCGAACGTAATCTGACAAGCTTAGGCAAACCCTACTCCTGCACATTTACTGAGGGAAGGCAGATGGAGGTGTAATCTTCTGCCATCCTTCTCCGTTTAATGAATCCAAAAACGCAAGCAGATCGCGCTTGGTTTGCTCATCGAGAAAAAACGGTGTCAGCCGAGTATCAAGGTGAGGGTTCGGCAACCCTCCCTTGGCATAGAGATCCAGGACCTCACCGAGCGTTTTGAACCGGCCATCATGCATATAGGGCGCTCGATAGGCAATGTCGCGCAAGGTGGGTATCTTGAATTTCCCGAAATCTCCCCGCTTCTTCGTGACCACTTCACGTCCGGGGTCGGGGTTCAAACGGTCCATGCCAATTCCCAGGTTGGCAAACTTTTCCGTGCTGAGGTTTGGGCCGGCGTGGCACTCCGCGCACTCGCCTTTACGATTGAAGAAGTCCAGCCCGTCCTTCTGTTGCTTGGAGAGAGCGGACTTGTCGCCAGCGAGGTAGCGGTCGTAGGCGGAGTTTCCTGAGACGATAGTGCGCTCGAAAGTGGCTATGGCTTTCGCGATGCGGTCGAAGCTAATTGTGCTGTCCCCAAAAGCAGCGGCGAAGAGCAGGGCGTAGCCCTTGATCCCCTGCACCGTTTGGACCACCCGATCAACGGTCATGCCCATCTCATCGGGATTCGTCACAGGAACAATAACTTGCGACTCCAGCGTGGGCACACGCCCATCCCAGAACTGAGACTTGCCCCAGGCGCGGTTGATCAGCGTGGGAGCGTGGCGCGATCCCAGCTTTCCATTCACCCCCTTCGAAAATGCGGTACTCCCCGAGAATGCATGGTCAGGCTCGTGGCAGAATGCGCACGAGACGATGCCGTTCGAAGAAAGACGGCCATCGAAAAACAATATCTTTCCAAGCTCAGCGCGTGCCGGTGAGTAGGGATTGTCTTCTGGCCACGGAATGGCCGGAAGGCCCAAAGGGAGTGCCGGCCCGGGCGCCACCGGCTCGGCCTTGCGCACGGCCAACAAAACTGGAACCAGCGTCAAAAGGAAAAAGGCTGTAAACGTAACTCGTCTCGACATGAGCGCGATCAGCGGTCCATCTCTCCTTGACTGGGCCTGAGAAAGCGGGGCATGCGTGGCGTTATGAACCGGAAACGTCGTCCAATAATCATTTTAACCAGAAGATGATCGGTGCTCTGCGTAGCGCCAACACATACCCCCAGGTTGAACTCCCAGTTGGGGCCGAAATCATAATCGATTGTTGGAACGATCTGGTGTTGCTGCAAATAAAAAGCATCAAAGCCGGTAATGGATCCGAACGATCCGTAATACTCGAGCCCCGCGCTGAGTCTGCGGGTAACCGAATAGGCCACCTTAAAATCAGGTGAAAAGCCGACGCCTTCACGCACGCCAGGCCCATGAAACGACCGCTCCAGAGCCGGGTTAAATGAGAGGTACCAGGCGTGCCATTGTTTATCGATGATAGGCCGAATTTCCCAAGTCCAGGTATCGCTGGAGAAAATAGGGCGCTGATAGCCAAATTCAGTGGAAAGGCTCACGCCTACCGGCCATTGCCAACTGTCCGGAACCCGAATGCGGGGCCGAATGTGGTCTCCGACCCATTTGTACCCCTGTCCCGGGCCAGCACTGGTGAAGATATAGAACCCTGTCTCAAACCAATCGTTCCAGCCTTGCGTGATTTCGACGGTTTCGTGTAGCTGATGTTCATCAGGAAGAACGCCCATGACCGGTATCTTGAAACCTTCAAATGTGAAATTGCTATGCAGTTCGACCATCGTGCGCCCGGGGGGAACTGTGTCGGCCCCGTACACCTGAATCTCGTAGTTGCCTTGCCCAAGGAGCGGCACGCAAGCTATCACATATAAGAGCACGAACTGGAGGGCTCTCCGCATAGCTCTCACTGTTCCCTTCGGCAGCGTACCTTTCTTATCTTTGCTTTCGCATATCATTGTAAAACAAATTCCTCCGCACACTGCGGATTGGTTTGGCCGAGCCTGCCCAATTACGCTTGAATCCGTCCGCCAAAAACCATGCCCGATTGTTATAAGGGATCCCGTTCCATATAACCCCGCTGCCCCACCTCGATTCCACTACACTCTGAGCCAGGCGTCGAATAAAATACCAGAAGACCCGGCCAGAGGAAGGTCATTGGCTGCGGGCGTTAGCGCGGTTTGTCATTCCTGATAGCTGGCTGCCCACAGTCGATTGAAGTGCCAGGCCGCGCTGGAAGCATGGCGCATTAGCCCTTAGTCCCCTCCCACGAAAGGAGGGGACTAAGGGGTGATGTTGAAGAAAGAGCACGCGCGATGAGCCTTTGCAATGCCGGTACACGCTTGGCTACTTTAATGTTGGTACTCGCAGCAGCCCAAGCAACAGCGGCTGTACAACTGCGCGGCACTGTTGTGGACGAGAATGGCGTACCCGTGAACGGCGTCGAAGTTACGGTGAAGTCTCGGACTGGAAGCGTTCAATACGCCTATTCGGACGACGCTGGTCATTTTGAGGTCGTGGTCCCGGCGCCGGGCGAGTACCTTGTAAGCCTCAGCAAGCCTGACTACTTTCGCCTTATTGACCAGACTGTGCCCTTACAGGCGCAGACCAACGAGGTCTCTTTTACGCTGAGCCACGAATTTGAGGTCCATTCAAGTATCGATGTTATCTCCTCGACGAAACAGATCGAACCTGTGGAGCCGGAACACCAGGAAACCTTGGATGCTCAGGATATCCTAGATCTCCCTACCTACAGTACGCACGACCTGACAGCTTATTTGCCCATGATTGCCGGCGTCACCGAAGACAACTCCGGCGGAATCCACGTGGCCGGAGGTCGTTCAGGCGATGCCGAGTATTTGCTTGACGGCTTCGAAATCGGTGACCCGGTCTCGGGCCAATTGACCAGCCGCTTGGATGTCGACAGCGTGCGCGAAGTACAAGTGGCGGAGGGACGCTATGGCGCGCAGTATGCCCACGCCGGTGGCGCCGTGATGCAATTCAACACCTACGTCGGCGACGACCGCTGGAGATTTGGAACCACAGACTTTCTCCCTGCCGTCAATGTCCAACAAGGTTTGCATCTTGGAAATTGGTACCCGCGATTCAACTTTTCGGGTCCGTTGCGCAAGGGCCGTGCCTGGTTCTCCGACGGGATCAGCGTGCAGCACACCTTCTCCCTTATTCAGGGACTGCCCCGCAACGGCGATACGCAAGAGCAGTGGTCGGGGGACAACCTCGCTCGGGTGCAGGTGAACCTCACGCCAACCAATATTCTTCAAGGGAACTTCCTGTACAACCAATCTGCCTATTCCCATCTCGGCCTCAGCTTGTTTACTCCCCTTTCCACCACAACTGACGATCGTGCCCAGCGCGGATTCGTTTCAGTAAAGGACCAGGTCTTCTTCGGTAGGAACGTGTTTGAACTGGGTGCGGCCATGGACGTTGGCACGTATGATAGCCAGCCGCTTGGTTCCCTGCCGTACGTCGTTCAGCCTCTCGCTGCCTCTGGAAACTACTTCCAGCGGCTGCAACAGCGCAACCACCGCTTGCAGGGGATCGGCAACCTGAATCTTGCCTCCCTTCGCTGGCACGGCACACACGAGGTGAAAGCGGGTTTCAACGTCGATGGACTGACTTTTTCCCAAGGGGCGGTCCGCAATGAGATCAAGACGGAGGGCGCCGACGGCAGCCTTCTGCTTCTAACCAGTTTTTCAGGAACGCCCTATTATCGTCTCACCAACACGCAGTTCGGTTATTATCTGCAAGATTCCTGGAAAGTGGCTCGCCCGCTGGTCATCACGGTCGGAGGCAGAGCAGATTGGGACCATATCGTGGGAAAGACGATATTCGGCCCGCGGCTGGTGGCCAACTTCCTCCCCTTCTCCGATGATCGGACTAAAATCTCAGCAGGTTGGGGAATCTACTACCGGCCGATCAATATGGCGCTTTGGGGTGAGGGGCTCGATCAAGCGCGAGGCGATCAACTCGGCGGCGCGCCGCCCGCTTTTATTACGCAATTCTTTCCGCCCTCCGGCGGCCTTCACCAGACGGGATTCAACACAACCAGTGTCGAGTGGGAACAAAAGCTAGGGTCCAATACCTTCATGGGCGTTACTCTCCTGCGTCGTGTGGAAGACCACGGATTCGCTTATCAAAACATCCAGCCCGCTTTCCTAGGAGGGGCGTTTCTGCTTCAGAACAACCGGAGCGACCGCTATAGATCCGTTGAGGTTTGGGGTCGCCGAATTTTTAAAAACAAGGCCGAGATATATGGGGATTATACGAGGTCCATCGCCCGTAGCAACGAAGCCCTGGATTACTCCCTTCTAGATCCCTATTTCGTTCCCCAGGCTCCGGGCCCTCTCCTGTGGGATACCCCCCATCGCTTGATTGCCTGGGGGAAAACACCGACTCCGGTTTGGGGCCTGTTTCTGAGTGGCCGGCTGGAATACCGGTCGGGCTACCCTTTCAATAACGTGAATCAACTAGAACAGCTAGTAGGCACGCCGGGGGAGTTCCGCTTCCCTGGCTATCTTGAACTGGATGTTGGCATCGAGAAGCGCTTCCACTTCCGGGGCAAAGAGTGGGCTCTGCGCGTCAGCGCCATCAATGCCACCAATCACGACAACCCCAATGCGGTTAACACGTTTCTCAGCCCCTTCGCTTTCGCGGGAGGGCAGCGCAGGGCTTTTACCGGGCGCCTCCGCCTGGTAGGAAGAAAGTAGGCAAGGCTACATTCGAATTCCACTATAATGAGTGGTACGCGATGATCACAATTATTATAGCACTCGCTTGCCTCATCCAAGCCGCGCCTCTTGCCGCAAAGGAGAAACCGCCGACTGTTTACCAAATCCCTCTGCCGCCGAAGCCGGACCTTTCGGCATTGGATTGGCTGGTAGGGGAGTGGGCGGGAAAGACCACGGACCCGAGAGTCCCAGGCGAAAACCACCTGTCTGTGAGCTATCAACTGGACAAGCGGCTCATGCTGCTACGGGGGGAAACG
>Ga0187817_10001026_pt1 | contig 13074 bp, 11 predicted proteins | sample NC_wetland_sal_i_17_FD_132431 | JGI IMG/M metagenome (GOLD analysis project Ga0187817, IMG submission 132431) | Wetland sediment microbial communities from Neuse River Estuary, North Carolina, USA - SO4_2 | ecosystem: Environmental > Aquatic > Freshwater > Wetlands > Sediment | place: USA...
AGGCGCAGGTTCGCAGCCGATGGTCCGAAAGCCATCGTGGGCCCAAGAAGCGGGTCTATGCGGTCGGGCCGGAGGGGCGCCGACAGCGGGAGGTGATGCTACGGGAGGCAATCTTCACGATCCTTCAGGAATACGCCGACTACCTCACCGCCCACGTGGCCCCCCAAACCGAGGACCTCGAGGGGACCATCGTGGTCGTGACGTCGCCGTTCTTCGACCCGGTCCGCCAGACCGTGCTCCGGCGCATCTCGAGCCGGCTCGTTCGGGGCCGGCTCTATCTCGTCAAGCCCCCCCAGGTATCCTTCGAGTCCGACCATCGGAAGGTCACGATCTTGGACGGCTCCCATCTCAACATCCCGATCAAGGACGGCATTGCGACCGGGGTGATATTCAACGATATCCCGTCCGGCCCCGACATGGACCTCGCGTTGGACGAGGCGATCCGGGTGCTGCACCCGAAGGGCTGGCTCTCGATCGCCACGCTGTTTCCGACCCGTCCCGCCGCCGACCCCGCGCCGCTGTCGGTCTACCTGTTTCGCCTCATGGCCACTCTGTTCGGGAACATCCCGTCGGTGGAGCCGGAGGAACTCGAGCACCGGCTTCGGGAGCGGTTCCGCTCGGTTCATCGCGTGGCGCTAGCGGATGAGACCGTCTTCAACGCGTGGGATCTGCGCCCCCTTCCCGCGCCCGCCCGGCCGAAGGGATCCCGGGAAGCGGTCCGACGGGCTCTGGCGCGCCCAAAGTGATAAAATCGAGCAACGGCCGTGGGCGGCGCGGATGAAGGCGCTCGTACTCATCGGCGGGTTCGGGACTCGTCTCCGCCCGTTGACGTACTCGATGCCGAAACAGCTCATCCCGATCGCTGGCAAGCCGATGCTGTACCATGTGCTCGACATGCTTCCGCCGACGACCGAGGAGGCGGTGCTCGCCACCGGCTACAAAGCCGATGAGATCGCCCGCTACGTCGCCGAGCACCCGCCCAAGATTCCGGTCCGGACCGTCGCCGAGGCGGAGCCGCTCGGAACCGGTGGCGGGATGCGCAATGCCGGCGGCGACATGTCCGACCCGTTTCTATTGCTGAACTCGGACGTCATCGCGGGGTTCGATGTACCAGCAATCCTCGCGCGCCAGGCCGACCGCGGCGGAATCGGCACCATGACCCTCGTCGAGGTCGACGACCCGAGCCCGTACGGCGTCGCGGAGCTCGATGCCAACGATCGTATCTTGCGATTTGTCGAGAAGCCCACGCGGGAAGAGGCGCCTTCCCGATGGATCAATGCGGGCCTCGGTGTGTGGAAACGGGAGATCATCGGTCGCATCCCCGACCGCGCGCCGGTCAGCTGGGAGCGAGAGGTCGTCCCGGACCTCCTGCCGGAAGGCGTGTACGCCTACCGGGCCACCGGCTTCTGGGAGGACGCGGGTACCCCGGAACGGCTGCTCCGAGCCCAGCGGTACCTTTTCGACGCGGGCCGCGGGGGTCACCGCACCAACATCCCTCGCGGGACCACGGGCAAGGGTCCGGTGGCAGTCGACCCATCGGCGAGCGTCGAGGGTGGGACCTTCGGAGGATCGGTCACCGTCTCTGCCCACGCGGTCGTGGGAGCGGGGGCGTACCTCGAGGATTGCGTGATCCTCGAGCGGGCCACGATCGAGCCGGGGGCGTCTGTCGTGCACTCGATCATCGGTCCTCGGGCCTGGGTGCGGGCGGGCCACCGGGTGAGTCATCAAGTGTTGGGCGAGGCCGCGGAGGGCTGAGACGATCCTTACCCCGAGTAGGCGGGGCCGGTGACGATCACCTTGAGGGCTTTGTCGGGTTGGGCGGCGAGCTGGAACGCCTCCGGAAGCTTGTCGAGAGGGAAGCGGTGCGTGACAAGGTCGCGGACCTCGAGCCGCTTCGCGGCCAGCAGCGAGTGGACCTCGGCGATGTCGCGCTCCGTCGTCGCGTAGGTAGGGATCACCTTGAGGCCCCGGAGGTAGAGCTGCTGGAGGTCCTCTTCGAGGTGGCTGCCGGCTTCCGGGAGTCCGAACAGGTTGACGGTTCCACCTCGGCGGACCAGGGAGACCGCCACCGGGACCGCCGCCGCCGCGCTAGTCGCCACGACGGCTAGGTCGACGCCACGGCCGCCGGTCGCGAGTTGGACCAGTTGGCGGACCTTCTCGACGTTGCGTGGGTCCACGGTGGCGTCGGCCCCGCGCCGGCCGGCCGCGGTGCGGCGGAGCGCCGACGGGTCAGCGCCCCCGATCCATCCGGCGCCGAGCGTGCGGGCCAGTCGGGCATAGAGGATCCCGACAGGCCCCAGCCCGAGGATCATCACCGTCGTCGCCGGCGGAAGGCCAACGGTACGGAGCGCGGTGAGCGCGCACCCCGCCGGCTCGACTAAGGCACCGTCCTCCCAACTGACGGCCGGGGCGAGCGGGAGTACGGCTCCGTGGCTCACGTTCACCGCGGGGACGCGGAACTGCTCCGAGAATCCACCGGGGTCCAGGTTGGTCTTCGTGTAGGAGGGGCAGTACGTGTAGGCGCCGCTGTAGCAGGCGGGGCACGCGTAGCAGGGCACATGATGGTGGGTGAAGACGCGGGTGCCTACCGCCAGACCTGTGACCCCGGCGCCGGTCGCCGCCACCGTGCCGACCGGCTCGTGGCCGATGACCTGCGTCGCCCGGTAGTTTCCCTTCACCTTCTCGAGGTCGGAGCCGCAGATGCCGCACGCTGCGAGGGAAACGATCACCTCGCCCGGCCCGGGGGTCGGGTCGGGCCGCTCATCCACGGCGACGCGACCGGGGGCTGCGAGGAGGCCGGCCTTCATTGGGCCTGAAGCGCGGCCCCGATGGACGCATCGAGGATCTCGACGCCTTCGTCGATCTCGTCGCGCTGGATGATCAGCGGGGGAATGTATCGCACGGTCGATTTGCCGCACGGGAGCAATAGCAGGCCCCTCTGGTAGGCCTCCACGAGGATTCGGTCGCGGAGCGCCACCGCCGGCGTTTTGGACTTCGGGTCCTCGACGAACTCGGTCGCGACCATGAGCCCGAGGCCCCGGATGTCGCCGATCACGTCGTGCTTCCGCTGGAGCTCCTGGAGCCGCTTCATCAGGTACGCGCCTTGCGTCTTCGCGTTTTCGAGGAGATGCTCCTTCTCGATCACCGTCAGTACGGCCTGCGCCGCCGCGACGGACACGAGGTTGCCGCCGAAGGTGTTCGAGTGCGGCCCCTTGTAGGGGTAGTCCAACTCCTTCGGGAAGATCATCGCTCCGATAGGGAGTCCCCCGCCGAGGGACTTCGCTGTCGTGACGATGTCGGGGACGATGCCGTGGTGTTCGATGGCGAACATCCGGCCCGTCCGGCCGATACCGGACTGCACCTCGTCGTCGATGAACAGGATGTCGTGCTCGTCGAGGATCGACTTGATCGTCGTGTGCCATCCCTTTGGCGGGACGATGTAGCCTCCCTCGCCCATGACGGGCTCGGCGATCATCGCCGCCACATCGGTGGGTGGGACGGCCGTTTCGAAATAGAGTTCCTTGAGGATCTTCGCGCAGTACAGGTCGCAACTCGGATAGGTGAGCTTGTACGGGCACCGGTAACAGTACGGCGCCGGAATGTGCGTGGCACCGCCCGTATGGGCGTTGAACCGGGCCCGCTGAACGGGCTTGGAGGCGGTGAGGGCGAGCGACCCCATCGTGCGGCCATGGAACGCTCCCAGGAGACCAATCACCAGGGGTCGCTGCTTGTTCCACCGGGCCAGCTTGATGGCCGCTTCGGCGCTCTCAGTCCCGCTGTTGGTGAAGAAGACCTTCTTAGGGAAATCCCCAGGTACGAGGCGTCCGAGCCGTTCGGCCAGCTCGACCTGCGAAGCGTAGTAGAAGTCCGTACTGGCGAAGTGCATCAGGCGAGCGGTCTGCTTTTGGACGGCGGAAACGACGTCGGGGTGGCAATGGCCGACGTTCAGGACTCCCACGCCCGAGGCGAAATCCAGAAGCCGGTTGCCGTCGACATCAGTGACCCAGACGCCCTTGGCCTCGTACGCCGCGACGGGGGAGGTCTTCGTCGTGGTCATCATGTATTCATCGTCGGCGGCGATGATGGCCCGGGCCTTGGGGCCGGGAATAGGCGTGACGATTCGGACCCCTCGTGATCGGCTCGTCGGGGGGGTGGAGGTTGTCGGAGGAATGGTCTTTCGCTGCGAGGAACCAGAGGACATGGTAGCGCCTATCGGAAGTTACGAGGGCGGTCCATTAAAGAACTTCGCGGGGGGCACGGTCTGAGAGCGACCCCCTTCCTGTGCATCCCTCGCGAGGCGAGTCAGGGGGCGCTTCGCCCAGAAAAAGTACTAGGCCGGGGCGGGAGATTCGAGGCCCCGTGCTACGCGCGAACGTCCGCCGCGCGAGGCACACCCGTCAGCCATCGCCGGGCCGGTCGCGTATTAACCTCGCTCCGATTGCACGGGAGATTACCTATGGCCGAAACCGAACGTCCCGCCCGCGCCGTCGCTCCCGCCCCGCCCCTTGTGAAATTCGAGGAGCTTCCGCTCCACGCCACGCTCCGACAGGGAGCCCGCGAAATGGGGTACCATTCCGCCACCCCCGTCCAAAGCCGAACGATTCCAGAGGCGGTCCTGGGTAGAGATGTCGTGGCGACGGCCCAGACCGGCACCGGCAAGACGGCCGCGTTCCTTCTCCCCATTCTGGAGCGAACGATGGACCTGCCTGCGGGCCGGATCTACGCGCTCGTCCTCACCCCCACCCGCGAACTCGCATTGCAAGCGGAGGGATTCCTGAAGAAGCTCGGTCACTACACCAAGCGACTCGGCGCCGCGGTCTACGGTGGAGTGGGTATGGAACCCCAGACGCGCGCCCTGCGCGGTGGTGCTGAGATCATCGTCGCCACGCCGGGCCGGCTTCTGGACCATATGGCCCGTGGGTACGTGGATTTCCGGCACCTTCGGATCCTCGTCCTTGACGAGGCCGACCGGATGCTCGACATGGGCTTCCTGCCCGATGTGCGCCGGATCCTCTCCTCCCTGCCCCGGGACCGCCAGACGATGCTCTTCTCCGCTACGATGCCGCCCGAGGTGGTCAAGCTCTCCCACGAGTTCCTCCGCGAGCCCCGCATGGTCCACGTGGACCCGACGACGGTCGCCGCGGTGGGCGTCTCGCACCTCGCTCTTCCGGTGCCCTCGTACCTCAAGGCGCCCTTGCTCCGCGAGCTGCTTCAGGACGCGACCATGACAAGCGTGCTCGTCTTCGCCCGAACCAAGCACCGGGCCGACCGGCTGGCCCGACAACTCCAGCAGTGGAAGATCCCCGCGACGGTGATCCATGGGAACCGGAGCCAGAGTCAGCGGATCCGTGCCCTCGAAGGGTTCCGGGAAGGGGAGCACCGTGTGCTGGTCGCGACGGACATCGCGGCCCGGGGGATCGATGTGGAGGACATCAGCCACGTCGTGAACTTTGACGTGCCCCACGAAGCCGAGGTCTACATTCACCGAGTCGGCCGCACGGCCCGCGCGCAGCGACAAGGCGACGCCTTCACGTTGGTAGGTCCGGAAGAGCAGGACGACTTCGACAACATCGAGAAATTGCTGGGCTACTCCATTCCCCGAGCGCGGATACCCGGCTTCGTGTACGACGCCCCCCCGCCCCCGCGGATGACCGAGCGGCCCGAAGGCGGCCCACGGGGCGGTGGGCGATCGAGGGGGGGCAGATATGCCGGTTCTTCCCGGGGCCGTCCTTCCTACGGAGGCAGGTCCGGGCCTCCCCGCAGCGCTCCCTCCCAGCACGGCGGTCGTCGCACCTATCGCCGGTGGTAGGCCCGGAGACCGGGCCCCCATTGAAGTAGCGAGGCCCAGAGTTTCTTAACTCCCGGGTCCTGAGCCGCGTGAGCCAGGAAGAATCGATCATGGGGTCACCGCATTCTAGCGCGCTGTACCAGAGTATCCACCGGCAGCCGGAGGTTCTACGGGACGTCCTCCGACGCGAGGCGGAAGCCGCCCAGCATGCCGCCGAGATCCTGGCCGGGGCGCGTCGCATATACCTCGCGGGTACCGGCACGAGCAACCACGCGGCCATCGTGACCGAGTATCTGTACCGGTCGCTGGGCCTCGACGCCGAAGCCCGGACGGTGTTCGACCTCGCCAATTACGGACCCCAGATCCGGTCGGAGGACGTCGTCGTTCTGATCAGCCACCGCGGGGCCAAGACGTACGGCAACCGGGTGCTGGAGCTCGTGAAGGCGGCCGGGGCGAAATCGATCGGCGTCACCGGCCTGGACTCCCCGATGTCGATCCCGGAGGTGATCTTTCACACCGCGCCCCAGGAAAAGTCCTCGACGCACACGATGAGCTACACGGGGAACCTGATGGCGCTCGCCATGACCGGCGTGGCGTATGCGGAGCTGAAGGGTCCGAAACCGCATCCGCTGCGGTCTGTTCTCGAGGCCATGCCGCAGACCTTCGAGGGCGTTCTACGGCGCGAACACGTGATTCAGCCAGTGGCCCAGTCGCTGGCGCAATCGGGACGGCTCGTGCTGGCCGGAGCTGGTCCGAACGTCCAGACCGCCCGCGAGGGTGCTCTCAAGGTCAAGGAGTCCTCGTACCTCGTCGCGGAAGGGTTCGAGTTCGAGAACCTTCTCCACGGTGGAATACAACCGTTGAAGGCCGGCGACACTGCCGTGGTCCTGGTGCCCCCGAGCGCGGCTGCGGAGAGGGCGACCGACGTCGTCCGCGCCTTGGAGATCCTCGGTGCATCGATCCTCGTCATCCACGACGAATCCCACCCATTCGTGGTGCCGGCCGTCGACCCGCCAGGCCCCCCCGTCTCCACGTTCCTTCTCCCCTCCGTCCCGGAATTTCTCAGCCCGATGGTCGCTGTGCTTCCCGTGCAGATCCTTGCCTGCACGACTGCCGAGATCCGTGGCACCAATCCAGATTCGTTCCGCGCCGATGATCCGACGTACAAGCGGATCAACGACAGCTACAAGCTCTGACCGGTCCGGGTCGCTCTCGCCGGGAGCTCCACCGTGAGGCGCGAGAACGCCGGGTTCAACCCTGATGATTGCGGAGTTCGTCCGCACGGAGCTCCTGGCGGTCGCCGTTCGCGCTCCGGCGGGACCCTAGAGGAGTTCAGGAACGGGCCCGGGACTTTCGGTAATCCTGCTCGAGGGCCCGGGCGAATCGTTGCCAGCCCCGCGTGCTGGATCGCTCGGCTTCCGCTTTCGGCCGCGCCGTGAACTCGAGCAGGCCCGGTCGCCGGCGCCACCAGAGGTCGAGTTGGGTACGACCGTCGGGCAGCGTCGTGAGCTGGTAGTCCGCGACCACCTGAACGTGATTCCCCGAGGACTCCATGTGCCAGCGATCCGGTGGCTGGAGCTCCACGTCGTGCGTTGCCCAGTACCAACCGTGGGGCCCCTCTTCGATGTCCTCGAAGATGACCTGACGGCGATTCCGTCGGACGACCTTCCGCTGGTAGTGCTCCCCTTCGAGCTTCGCGTCGCCCGGGGTATAGTCCGTGCACCACGAGAACGCGTACGGCAGTGGGGCACGGAACGCGACCTGCACGTGATACTCCGGGCCGGGCCAGCGCGTTCGGTCGAAGGTTCGGGACATGCGGGGGTTGACCGAGACGGACGGCGGTACAAAGTCGTGTCGGACCCAGTCCGATGGAGTCGGGATGCCCTTCGCCCCGCTCCTCCGCGATGAAGCCCAACCTCGCTTCGCTCCGCGTCCTGAAGAAACTCGGATTCGTCTACGGAGGACGTCAACGCGAGGCGGTTCGGCGGCGCGGGCGTTCTATGGACATGGTGCTGTACGGGCTTCTGCGCGGGGAGCTCGTTCCTTGGGCGTCCCTTACCCTTCGGTAGCGCGCGCCTAGTGGGAGGAGGTCTCGCCGGGGGCAGCCGAGAATTGCGTCCTCAGCCAGGCTACGACCGGATCCCATGACCCCGGAGGGAAGGAGGCGTGATGTCCGCCGGGAACGACGAAGAACTCTTTGCGGTCCCCATGGATACTGGCGAAGACCTCCCGGCTCGAATCGACGGAGAACAGCTCATCCTGGTCGCCCACCCCGACCAGCACGGGAATATCGAGCGTCCCCGACGTGGTCAGGTTCGGCGAGTCGATCACATTCTGGCGGAGCATGCGAACCACCGCCCACGGGGACATTCCGTACACCGCCGAGTAGAACCGCGCGGAATATCGGAAATTGAACAAGGGGTCGTTCCGCCCGGCCATTCCCTTCCGATTGTACTCGATTAAAGGTCGTGAGGGAAAGAGTGCGATGGCGAGGAGTGTCTTCAGCGCGGCCCCCGCGCTAGGCTTGCTGTAAGCGCTGGGCTTGACCCGCCTTCCCGCGCTCAGAAGGATCAGTCCGTCGATCGTCCCGGGACAATGGTTGACGGCGATCAAGGTGGACAGGACGCCGAGACTATGTCCGAGCACAACGACTCTCGAGAACTTGGTTTTCAGCGACGCGACGGTTTCACAGAGGTCCTTCGCCAACCGCTCCCCGCTGGGAAGGTCTCCCCGGATCCCGTCGGATCTTCCGTGCCCCCTCAGGTCCATCCCGAAGACGTTGAAGCCCGCCTGAGCGAGGTCCTCGGCCAGCAATTTCCCGTAGGGCTCGCTGTACGCCGTAATTCCGTGGAAGATAAGGACCGCGAGATCGGTTCCCGACGAACCGATCCAGTGTCTCACGAAAATGATCTTCCCGTCCGAGGCCGTGACCAACTCGTGAGGGGCCTGGAATTCCTCGCGCAGCTTGGTGACGTCCACGGGAATCATGACATCCTACGCTGCTCCCGTCCGGCGTCCGCGGGTCTCTGGAGCGCGACGGGCCCTAAGGGGTAAGCCACCCCCGCTGGCCCCGGGGTCCCTAAAGAGCAGACTCACTTCGTCGCGGTCATGGGCGCCGGCGTCTGAACACCGGAGGGCGGCGCGATGGGTGTCAACCAGTAGTACGGATGACCCGTGATTCCCGCGATGAGCCGGTCGATCCCGATGAACAGGAATGCGATGGCCAGTAGGAAAACGAGCGTAAGCAGGGCGAGGCCGGGATAAACTAGCACGACGATACCCAGTATGAGGGAGACGACCCCGACAAGGATTGCGAGGACGCGGGCCCACCCCGGTAAGGTTGCTTTGGCAGCTTGGGTCATGGCTCTGGACATCACGCTGTTTCCCCCGAGGGCGAAACGGGTTACACGAACATAAGTCTGTGGGTAAAGCGGCGATGACTGCGTAAGGACTCAGCGGACTGGGTACTTCACGCGCGGTACTGATTCGGTTTGTGAGTCAACCCGGCCTAATCTCCAGTCTATAATCGCACCCGGGGTCGGTCGCGCGTGGACGAATGACGGCTCCCGACAGTTCACCGGTCCCGCCCATTGCATCGGTCCGTTCGCTCGCCGCACGGCTCGAACGCGTCCGGACCAGCCTGATCGAGCTGGAGCAATCCGTCGATCTCAGCCCGTTCGGTCCTCAACGAGACAGCGCGCGCAACCTCCTGCACTACCTCGCCTTCCGTCGGTTCGACCTTCGACGGGAGCAGGCCCGTCTCGCTCACTGGGGCCTCTCGTCGCTAGGTCGCTCCGAGAGCCACGTGCTCTACAACCTGGAAGCGGTCCTGGGGTGGCTCGGTCCTCTCCTCGATCGTCCCGCGGGATCCCGGCGCACTCCGGCAGGCTCAGATCCGGAACACGGACGACGGATGCTGGACCGAAATGCCCGGGTCCTTCTCGGGGCCCCCCAGACCGGCCGTCGTGTTCGCATCATGGTCACGATGCCGACCGAGGCGGCGACGGACTACCAGCTCGTCCGGGACCTCATTGAAGGAGGGATGGATTGTGCCCGAATCAACTGCGCTCATGACAGCCCCGCCGAGTGGGCTCACATGATCGCCCACATTAACCGGGTCGAGCGTGCCCTTGGGCGGCGGTGCACGCTCGAGATGGACCTTCCGGGGCCGAAAATTCGTACGGGAGCGATCCGGCCAGGCCCCCCGGTCGTGAAGCTTCGCCCGGCGCGGGACCCCCTAGGACATGTCATGGCGCCCGCCTCGGTGTGGCTCGTTCCCGCGCACGACGCACGCCCGGCGCCGCCTGGCGTGCTCGTGCTCACCCTCCCGAAGGACTGGCTCCATCGGCGTCGCGCCAGGGAGCAGGTCGAGCTCGTAGATGCCCGGGGGGCCCGGCGGCGACTACGGCTCATCAAACACGCTGGAGCCGGCTGGAGCGCCGAGGGAAGGAAGACCGCGTACCTCACGACCGGCACCACGCTCGTCGGCACCGCGGAGGACGGGGAAGACGATCCGGCTCCGGTGGGGCCGGTTCCCCCCATCGAGCAACGGATCCACCTCGGGATTGGGGACCGGTTGGTGCTCACCTCCCGCCCCGATCCCGGGGAGGACGCGCCGCGCGATGCGCACGGACGCGTGCGAAGGCCCGCGCACATCCCGTGCACTTTCCCCGAGGCACTGAAGTTCGTACACCCCGGCGAGTCGCTCTGGTTGGACGACGGCCGGATCGGCAGCGTGGTGCGCTCGGCGAGCGCGGCCCGATTGATCGTCGAGGTCACGCACGCTCCCACGGGAGGCATGTGGCTCGGCGCCGACAAGGGGATCAATCTCCCCGACACCGACCTGAGGCTTCCCCCCATCCCTTCCGGCGACCTCGAGACCCTCCGCTTCATCGCCCGGAACGCGGACCTGGTCGGCTACTCATTCGTCCATTCTGCGGAGGACCTCCGGCGGTTGCGAGCCGAGCTCGCGCGTCTCGGCCGACCCAAGATGGGCATCATACTCAAGATCGAAACGCGACGGGCCTTCGACGAACTCCCCGCAATCCTCCTCGCGGCGCTCCGTCAGCCCCCGATGGGTGTGATGATCGCGCGGGGCGACCTGGCGGTCGAGGTCGGCTTCGAGCGACTCGCGGAGGTGCAGGAGGAGATTCTGTGGCTGTGCGAGGCCGCCCACCTTCCCACGATCTGGGCGACGCAGGTCTTGGAGGGGCTCGCCAAGAGCGGGATTCCCTCTCGCGCGGAGGTGACGGACGCGGCGATGGGGGAACGGGCCGAATGTGTGATGCTGAACAAGGGCCCCCATATCGTCGAGGCGGTCCGCGCCCTCGATAGTATTCTCCGTCGGATGCAGTCCCACCAGGCGAAGAAGACCGCGATGCTGCGACACCTCAACATCGTCGAGCGGTTCGTGGCCGAGCATCGGGTCGCCCAACATCCTTGAATTCGTCGACGCATTGGGTGGACTTGAGGGGGACAAGGGCCGCACCATGTTTCAGCCACCCGCAGAAACCCTCATTGGCCAGGTCAGCGCGGCGTTTGCCATAGGGCTCCAGACCGGCCCTGTTCGGCTCGACTTCACGGACCGACGTTTCATCGTGACATCCAACATCTCGCCGACCCTTCCTCCGGGCTTCGCAGCCTATCGTGCATGGAAGGCAACGCTCCCTCTCGGGCCGTACTGTCGGATGGTCGGAGCGCCGTACCTGCAGGACCTGGCGCAAGTCTGGGTCGAGATTCCGAACGAAACCATGTCGTTCGTCCGCGCACAGCGGGAACTTGGTCTGGTGATGGACAAGACCGTGAGCAGCCTGAGGGTCAGCAACATCCGTCAGGGGCTTCAGATCGGGCCCGGCGCGGCCGCCAAGCCCGGGCTTCCGCCGAGGACTCCAGGAGCCACGGAGCTGCTCTTCCGCGTCCCCTCGCCGCCGGAGGAGATCCATGCATTCCTCCTCCAGACCCCGTTAGCCGGCGTGCTCCTACCTCCGTGAAGAGACCCGCGGCCCGACCGGAGTCGCGCGAGTTGCCGGGAGCCAGCCGAGGCCCTCGCCCAGACCCGAGGAGTCGGGCCGGCTCGCCAGAAATGCGGGGCCGTCTAGGGTAGCCGCTCTGGGGTCGGACACTCGAGCTTGGATTTTCGGGCCCCGTCTTTAGCCCATGAACGGACGCCGCCAGTCGTCCGGCAGCACCGCGGTCTCCTTGATGTTGCGGGGACTCACCCACCGGAGCATGTTGAGGAGCGAGCCGGCCTTGTCGTTGGTTCCCGACCGCCGGGCACCCCCGAACGGTTGACGCGCAACGATGGCCCCCGTGGGCTTGTCATTGATGTAGAAATTCCCGGCGCTCCAGCGAAGCGCCTCTTCGGCCCTCGCCACCGCGCCGGCGTCCCGGCCGAAGACGGCTCCGGTCAGCCCGTAGGGCGAGGTGGCGTCGCAGAGCGAGAGGGTCTCCTCGAACTTCTCGTCCGGGTAGACGTAGATCGTGAGCACCGGTCCGAAGATCTCCTCCGCCATCAGCCTCCCGCGCGGGTCCGTCGTCCGGATCACCGTCGGACGAACGAACCAGCCCTTCGTCCGATCCGTCCCTCCGTCGACGACGAACGAATAGTCCTGGGGGTGATTTCGTGCGAAGTCAAGGTAGCGCTGGATGTTGGTGAACGCCGCCTCGTCAATCACTGCGCCCATCAGGTTGCGGAGGTCATTCACCGGCCCCGTCGGAACCTTGGGAACTTCCTCCTTGAGGATCCGCTCCACCTCGGCCCAACGGCTCGCGGGGATGTAGGCCCGGGAGCACGCCGAGCATTTCTGGCCCTGGTACTCGAAAGCTCCTCGGATCAGATTGACCGCGGTTCCCCGCACCTCGGCGGACGGATGCATGAAAATGAAGTCCTTCCCGCCGGTCTCCCCCACGATCCGGGGGAAGTTTCGATACTTCTCGAGATTCTCGCCGACCCGCTTCCAGATGTGCAGGAGGCTGTCGTAGCTCCCCGTGAAGTGGATGCCGGCCAGGTCGGGATGGTCCAACAGGACGTTCGCGTCCTTGCTCGAGAACGGGACGAAGTTGATGACCCCGGCCGGTAGGCCCGCTTCGACCAGGATCTTGAATATCTCGTAGTTCGAGAACATCACCGCTCGCGCCGGCTTCCACAGGGCCACGTTGCCGATCATGGCGGGGGCCGTCGGCAAATTCCCCGCGATCGAGTAGAAATTGAACGGGGGAATGGCGAGGACGAACCCTTCGAGCGGCCGCCAATCGAACCGGTTGGTCTCCCCCGGGTACTGGCCAGG
>Ga0187817_10001027_pt1 | contig 13073 bp, 13 predicted proteins | sample NC_wetland_sal_i_17_FD_132431 | JGI IMG/M metagenome (GOLD analysis project Ga0187817, IMG submission 132431) | Wetland sediment microbial communities from Neuse River Estuary, North Carolina, USA - SO4_2 | ecosystem: Environmental > Aquatic > Freshwater > Wetlands > Sediment | place: USA...
CATTCCGCGCTGGCCAAGGCGTTCTGCACGGTCCGGATGCGGGAGGCGGTCGGCTGGGCCCGCGAGCTGCTGGGCGGGAACGGCATCCTGCTGGAGAACCACGTGGGCCGGTTCGTGGCCGACTCCGAGGCGATCTACTCCTACGAGGGCACCCGCGAGATCAACACGCTGATCGTCGGCCGTGCCGTCACCGGGATCAGCGCGTTCGTGTAAGCGGGGAGTCTGCTCGGCCCGCTCCGTGGCGGCCGACCAGTCAGGGTGAGGCCAGCTGGCAGTCTGGGCGGTGGCCTTCGGTCTCGATCGCGCCGCACTCCGCGCAGACCAGGTGCGCCCAGCAGGCCGCGTCGCCGCCTTCGTCTTCGGTGGGCCGGCGCAGGATCTGCGCCAGCACCGCGGCCTGGCTGATCTCGACGTCCCGGGTCGCGGTCAGGAGGGTCACCGGGCCGGCCGAGGCCAGCGCGCGGAGCCGGCCGAGCTCCTTGCGCTGCACGCCGCCGGAGAGCTCATCGATGTAGCGGCGCCGGAACTCGTCGAACTTGGCCGGGTCGTGGCCGTACCACTGGCGCAGCTCGGTGGACGGCGCGGCATCCTTGGCCCACTCATCCAGCCGGGCCGCGTCCTTGCGCAGGCCCCGCGGCCAGACCCGGTCGACGAGCACGCGGGCGCCGTCGTCCGGCGACGGCGCCTCGTAGACGCGGCGGACCCGGATCTGTGGCGGCACGGCGGCCTCCTTCGGGATCACTGGCTCAGCTCCACCCACACGGACTTGCCGGAGTGACCGACCGGCTCGACCCCCCAGCGGCGGGCCAGTGCGTCCACCGCGCCCAAACCGTGCAGTGGCGCCGCGGGCAGGCCCGCGGCCGGCGCGGCGGGCAGGCCCGCGGCCGGCGGCGCGGGCGGCAGCGGGCTCCCGTCACGCACCGAGATCCGCAGCACGCCCTGGCTGGCCGCGAGCTCCACGGTGAAGCCGGTGTGCGCGTGCACGACGGCGTTGGCGGCCAGTTCGGTGACGACCAGGGCGGCGTCGTCGGCCAGGTCCGCGGCGCCCAGGCGCCGCGCGGCGTCGACGGCGAAATGCCGGGCCGCCGCGGGCGCGTCGCCGGACAGGGCGAAGGCGCGCGTCGCACCGGGCGCCGCGGGTCCCGGCCAGCCGCCGACCACCGAGCGGTGCAGGCGGCACACCTCGGCGAACGCCGCCAGGTGACCGTCGCCGCTCACCGAGCTGGCCGGGTAGCCGCAGAACAGCGAGAACGGGTGCCGCAGGCCGATCCGGTCCCACATCTCCTCGAGCTCGACGGCGGCGTTGACCAGCCCGTCGTCCCAGAGCAGGGCGACCATCTCGCCGTAGACGCGAACCGGGCGGACCCCGGTCCCGTCCTGGCCCGCCCGCCGGATCAGCGCGCCGACCACGCGGTCGAAGGCGTGGTGGTCGAGGCGGCCGCATGGCATGACCGCGCGGAGCGTGTCGCTCGCGTCCCGGGCCAGGTAGCTGCCGCTCCGGACGGCCGCGGCCAGATCCACGCCGGCCTGCGTCAGCCGCCCTTCGAACGCCCGCCGGTGAGCGGCGATGGCGATGACCACGGCCACGCCGCCACCCTGCAGCGCCTCCCGCAGGTAGCAGGCCACCCGGTCGGCCAGGTCCTCCTCGTGACGGTAGAACTGGACGACGTGACCGACGTCCAGGGGTTCCGTCCTCGCTACCACCGCTCGTCTCCATCGGGTCCCAGCACGACGTCAACTCGTCGGCATATCTGCCCAGCAATCGGCGTGACATGCGTGCTCGAGGCCGCCTGGTCACGGGCGCGCCGACGGATGGGGATCTTGCCCGCCCTGACGCCGCCGAGCATACTGTACGCGTGAACAAACGCTCAGTAAACGAGCAGATGATCGGTGCAGCATGCCGCCCGTGCTGACCGACGTCGGGCTGCGCGGCGCCGTCGTCATCGTGACCGGCGGCGGCAGCGGGATCGGGGCCGCGACCGCGCGCCAGCTCGCCGCGGTGGACGCCCGGGTCGCCCTGGTCGGACGCCGCGAGGCAGCGCTGAAGGAGGTGGCCGCCCAGATCGCCGAGGGCGGCGGCGAGGCCCTGTGCCTGACGGCCGACCTGGCCGACCCGGCCGGCCCGCACCGGATCGTGGAGGCCTGCCTGGCCCACTACGGCCGGATCGACGGGCTGGTGAACAACGCGGCGGTGGTGCGGCACATGCCGCTGCGCGAATGGGACGTCGGCCGCTTCGACGAGCACGTGGCGACCAACGTCCGGGCGCCGTTTTTCCTGATCCAGGCCGCGCTGCCCGCGCTGCTCGACTCGCCGGTCCGGTCCGTGGTGAACATCAGCTCCTCGTCGGGTACCTTGCGCCGGGTGGGCCAGTCGGTCTACGGGATGACCAAGTCCGCGCTGGACTACCTGACCCAGACCCTGGCCGGCGAACTGGCCCCGCTGGGCGTGCGGGTCAACGGCATCGCACCCGGGCCCATCGACACCCCCATCCACGCGACCTGGGCCGAGGACCTGGCCGAGGCCTACCGATGGCTGGGCAGCCAGGTCCCGCTCGGCCGGATCGGAGCCCCGGAGGAGGTGGCGGTCTGGATCACCCTGCTGCTGAGCCCGCTGGCCTCGTTCATGACGGGAGCCGTCATCCCCCTGGACGGAGGCCAGGTCATTGACCGCGAGTGAGAGCAGGTCCACCAGCGAGGACCTGCTGCTGCGCGTGGCCTGGTTCTACTACAAGGACGAGCTGACCCAGGATGAGATCGCCCGGCGGCTCTCGGTGTCACGAGCGTCCGTCGGGCGGATGCTGGACCGGGCCCGGAAGGTCGGCCTGGTCTCGATCAACCTCAACGCCGACCATCTCAACGCCTTCGAGGTGAGCAGGCAGCTCCGCCGGACCTTTCACCTGGCCGAGGCGCTGGTCATCCCCGATCACGAAACCGAGCTGGGCGACCACCACGGGCTGAACGCCAGGCTGGGACGAGGCGGCGCTCAGTTCATGAGCACCCACCTGCGGCCGGGCGGAACGCTCGGCGTCGGCTGGGGCGAAACCGTGTCCCGCGTCATCGCGTCGACCAACTTCGGTGCCGTCGGCCCGATCCGCATGATCTCCCTGACCGGCGGGGTGGACGCGTACCTGCCGGCCTTCCTGTCGTCCAAGGGCGAGGGCGCCGCGGAGGGCGAGATGACGAGCGCCACGGTCATCCCGACGCCCATCGTCGCCTCCACACCCGAGCTGGCGGCGGCGCTGAAGGCCGAGCCCGCGATCCAGCAGGTGCTGAAGCAGGCCTGCGGCGTCGACCAGGCGATCGTCGGGGTCGGCACGCCGACCGCCGACGCGACCATCGTGCAGATGGGCTACCTGGAGGCCGAGGACGTCCGCACCCTCCGCGACCATGCGGTCGTCGGGGACATCCTCGGCCAGTTCTTCGACGCCTCCGGCCGGGTGGTCAAGCTGCCCATCCATGACCGCAGGATCGGGATCGAGCTCGCCGACCTGGCCCAGATCCCGAAGGTGGTCGGCGTGGCCGGCGGCCTGCACAAGGTGGACGCCATCCTCGGCGCGCTGCGCGGCGGGTTCCTCGACGTCCTGGTCACGAACGAACTCGCCGCGCTCCGCCTGCTCGAGCTGGAAGGTCAGGCCTCGGATCGGGAACCCTGGGATCGGGTAACCCCGGCCGCCCCTTGATCTCGCCCGGCATCCGGATCGATACTGCAGATACGAGCAGATGTGCAGCTGCTGAGCGGATGCTCCGTCTCGATGAGCCAGCGGCGAGTGAGCGGCGAGAGGAGGCCGGCTCGTGGCGATCCTCTGGGGACGGCGGTGGACCAGGGAGGAACTGCTCGCCCGGGTCGGCCGGCTGGAGCAGGTCGCCGGGATCCGGCTGGTCGAGGGCGGCGACGGAGCCGAGCGGGGCGTGCGGATGCTGCGCTGCGCCACCGGCGCCGGCTTCGACTTCGAGATCCTGGTCGACCGGGGCTTCGACATCGCGGGCGCCTGGATCGGCGGCCGGCCGCTGGCCTGGTGCTCACCCGTCGGCCTGGTCGGGCCGTGGTACGGCGAGCCCGGGGGCATCGGCTGGTTCCGCGGGTTTCCCGGCGGCCTGGTCTCGACCTGCGGTCTGGACCACACGCTGCTCGGCGGCCCCGACGATGCCACCGTGTTCAACTACCCGCACCGCGCCACCGAGACCTACGGCCTGCACGGCCGGTACACGGGCCTGCCCGCCCGGCTGGCCGGCTACGGCGCGGCGTGGGACGGCGACGACTGCGTGCTGTGGGCCGAGGGCGAGGTGCTGCAGGCGGCGCTGTTCGGCGAGCAACTGCTGCTCCGGCGGCGGGTCGAAGCCGACCTCGGCGGGGTATCGCTGCGGATCACCGACACGGTGACCAACATCGGCCCGACCCCGTGCCCGCACATGATGCTCTACCACTGCAACGTCGGGTTCCCCGTGGTCGACGCCGGAGCCGAGCTGGTCTACCCGGCGGGCCCGGGGACCTGCGTCAGCGCGGCGAGCAGCCCCGGCTACCGCCACCTGACCGGGCCCAGCGCCGCCTTCGTGGAGGAATGCTACGAGCACGACATGCGGGCCGGACCCGACGGCATGGTCGGTGCGGCCGTGGTCAACCGCGCCCTGGGGCTGGGCGTCTTCCAGCGCTACGAGCGGTCCGCCCTGCCCCGGCACATCACCTGGCGTCAGCTCGGCACCCGGGCCTACGTGGTGGCGATGGAACCGAGCACCAACCGGGACGCGGGGCGCTTCGACGCGCGCGAGCGCGGCGAGCTCATCCACCTCGCGCCGGGCGAGGAGCGGCGCTACCGGCTCGAGATCGGTGCGCTGACCGGGCCCGACGCCATCGACGCGTTCGCCCGCGGCGCGGACGCCCTGGCCGCCCAGGCGGGCGCCCCGGCATGACCCCAACACCCGAGGAGGTACCAGATGGCAAGCGGTAACGGCGGGCGCATCGTGCCGCCGGCGGTGCCGATGACGATCACGCAGATCGCCGTGGTGGTCGCGGACATGGAATCCGCCCTGCGCTCCTACACCGAGAACCTCGGCTGGGGGCCGTGGAGCGTCTTCGACTACAAGCCGCCGCTCCTGCATGACACCGTGGTGCGCGGCCAGCCGTGCGAGTTCCGCATGATCGGCGCCGAGACGAACGTCGAGGGGCTGGGCTTCGAGCTCATCCAGCCGGTCAGCGGCCCGAGCATCTACCAGGAGTTCCTCGACACGCACGGCGAGGGCGTGCAGCACATCGCGTGCATGAAGCACTCGATCGAGGACAGCGAGGCGCTGAAGAGGCACTGGCACGAACGCGGCGCGGAGATCCTGATGGGCGGCCGGATCGGCGCGTCCATCGAGTTCTACTACGTGGACACCTCGCCGCTGCTCAAGTTCGTCCTCGAATCGGGCAGCGGCCACGCCATCGACCTCGAGCCCACCTACGTCTACCCATGAGCGTTCCGCAGCCGCTGCGCGTCCTGGTGGTCGGCGACCCGTACATGCCGGTCTCCGCGTACACCGACGCCCTGGCCGGCCTCACCGGGGCCGGCCTCGACGGCCGGGTCGAGCTGTCCACGATGCAGATCGACGACGTCCGGTTTGCGCCGCCCCGGACGGAGTCCGAGCAGCGACTGCGGGAATACGTGGGCGACCCGGCTGAGGTCGTGCGGGCCGTCGCCGGGCACGACGCGCTCATCGTGCACGGGGCACCGGTCAGCTCGGAGGTGCTCGACGCCGCCCCGCTGCGCCTGGTGTGCTGTGCCCGCGGCGGCCCGGTCAACGTGGACGTGGCGGCGGCGACCGACCGCGGCATCCCGGTGGTGAACACGCCGGGAAAGAACGCCGAGGCCGTGGCCGAGCTGACCATCGCCTTCGCGCTGCTGCTGATCAGGGCCGTGCCGCGGGCCAGCCGCCACCTGACCGACGGGGGCGGCTTCGCCGAGTCGGTGTTCGAGGGGCGCGAGTTCTTCGGGCGGGAGGCGCCCAGCCTGACCATGGGGCTGGTCGGGCTCGGCCACGTCGGCCGCGAGGTGGCCCGGCGCGCCCGGGCCCTGGGCTTCACCGTGGTGGGGTACGATCCGCAGCCGCCGGCCGCGCTGCCCGGCGTGGACCTGATGTCCCTGGACACGCTGCTGGACCGCTCGGACGTCGTCTCGCTGCACGCGCGGCTGACGCCGCAGAACCGGCACATGTTCTCGTGGGACACGTTTACCCGGATGCGGCCCGGGTCCTACTTCATCAACACGGCCCGTGAGGCACTGGTGGACGAGGCGGCCCTGGGCCGGGCGCTGGAGGCGGGCATCCTGGCCGGCGCGGCCCTGGACGTTCTGGAGCGGACGCCGCCCGGAGACCGGCACCGGCTGCTGAGCCAGCCGAACGTCTTCGTCACCCCGCACATCGGCGGGGCCACGGCCGAGACCCTGGCCCGGGGCGCGCGCCGGGCGGTGGCCGCGGTGGCCGACCTGCTGGCCGGGCGGGCGCCGTCCGACGTGGTGAACCCGCAGGTCCTGCGGGCCCGGAGCACGACAGGAAGCGGGGCGACATGACCGGCCGCTACCTTCTGGCCATCGACGCCGGCACCGGGAGCTGCCGGGCCGTGCTGTTCACCGAGACCGGCGAGCAGGTCGCCACGGGACAGCGCGAGTGGACCCACCACGAGCCGGAGGGCGTGCCCGGCGGCCAGGACTTCGACGTGCACGCGGGCTGGCGGGCCGTCACCGACTGCGTCCGGGACGCGCTGAGCGGGGCCGGCGCGGCGGGCGGCGACGTCGCGGCGGTCGCGGCCACGAGCATGCGTGAGGGGATGGTCCTGTTCGACCAGGCCGGCCGGGAGATCTGGGCCTGCCCGAACGTGGACAGCCGGGCGTCCGCGGAGGCGGAGGACCTGATCCGCGAGGGGGCCGCCGCCAAGATCTACGCCGAGGCCGGCGACTGGGTGGCCATCACCGCCCCGGCCCGGCTGCGCTGGCTGGCCCGGCACCGTCCCGACATCCTCGGCGCGACCGACCGCCTGGGCATGCTCAGCGACTGGATCGTCTACCGGCTGACCGGCCAGTACGTCACCGAACCCTCCTGCGGTTCGAGCTCCGGCATGTTCACCCTGGCCGACCGCTGCTGGTCGCCGTCCATCACCGCTCTGTGCGGCCTGCCGGCCGCGGCGCTGCCCCCGGTCGTCGACCCCGGCACCGTGGTGGGCGAGGTCAGCGCGGCGGCGGCCGAGGCGACCGGGCTGCGGGCCGGCACCGCGGTCGTGGCGGGCGGCGCGGACACCCAGCTGGGCCTGCTCGGGGCCGGCGCGGAGCGGGACGAGTACACCGTGGTCGGCGGCACGTTCTGGCAGAACACGGTGCTGCTCGGCGACCCCCTGATCGACCCGGAGGCGCGGCTGCGCACGCTGTGCCACGTCGTGCCGGGCGAGTGGATGCTGGAAGGCATCGGCTTCTACTGCGGCATGAGCGTGCGGTGGTTCCGCGACGCGTTCTGCGCCGACCTGGTCACGCTGGCCCGCAGCCGGGGCGCGGACCCGTACGAGCTGATGGAGCAGGACGCGGCGGCGGCCCCGCCCGGGGGCGTCGTGGCGATCATGTCCAACGTCATGAACGCCAGGCGCTGGGTTCACGCCAGCCCGTCGTTCCTGCAGTTCGACCTCGGCGATCCGGTGACCAGCGGCCGGGGCGCGTGCGTGCGGGCGCTGGAGGAGGCGGCGGCCTACGTGGCTCGAGGGCACCGGGACATCATCACCGGCCTGACCGGCCGCCGTTTCGAGGGGGCGGTCTTCACCGGCGGCGCGGCCAAGGGACGGCTGTGGCCGCAGATCATGGCCGACGTGCTCGGCGTGCCGGTGCACATCCCGGTGGTGACGGAGAGCAGCGCGCTGGGCGCGGCGATCTGCGCCGGCGTCGGCGCGGGCGTCTACGCCGGCCTGACCGAGCCGCGGCCCGGCCTGCGCCGGCGAGCGGCCACCTTCGAACCCGACCGGGCCGCCGCGGCGGCCTACGATCAGCGCTACCCGGCCTGGCGGGAGATCTACCGGCGCATGCTCGACATCACCGAAGACGGCCTGCTCAACCCGCTCTGGCGGGCCGCGGGAGCCTAGCCGGACCCGCGGGCGCACCAGTCCAATCCGGCGGAAGGGAGAACCCAAGCCATGCCCGACCTCGAGGACCGCACCGAGGGTGACCCCGCCCGGTTCGCCGCGTCGGTGCCGGCACGGTCCGAGGCGTTCCCGATCAAGGGCTGCGGAGCGCTCGACTGGGGGATGCAGAGCAGGCTGGCCCGCATCTTCCGGCCCTCGACCCGGCGGACCGTGATGCTGGCCATCGACCACGGCTACTTCCAGGGCCCGACCACCGGCCTGGAACGGGTCGACCTGTCCATCGTCCCGCTGCTGCCGTACGCCGACGCGCTGATGACCACCCGGGGCATGGTCCGCTCGACCATCCCGCCCGCCTCGGGCACGCCCATCGTGCTGCGGGCCAGCGGCGGGCCCAGCGTGCTGCGGGAGCTGTCCGACGAGCAGATCGCCGTCGGCATGGAGGACGCGGCCCGCATCAACGCCTCCGCGGTGGCCGTCCAGGTCTTCATCGGCGGGGAATACGAGACCCAGTCGGTGCACAACATGACCCGGCTGGTGGATGAGAGCCAGCGATACGGCATCCCGGTACTCGCGGTCACGGCGGTCGGCAAGGAACTGACCCGGGACGCGCGGTACCTGAGGCTGGCCACCAGGATCTGCGCGGAACTCGGCGCGCACGTGGTCAAGACCTACTACTGCGCTGAGGGCTTCGACACGGTGACGGCCGCCTGCCCGGTGCCGCTCATCATGGCCGGCGGCAAGAAGCTCGCTGAGCTCGAGGCGCTCACGATGGCCTATCGCGCGGTCGAGGAGGGAGCGGCGGGAGTCGACATGGGCCGGAACATCTTCCAGAGCCATGACCCGGCCGCGATGATCCGCGCGGTCGGCGCCGTCGTGCACGAGTCGGCCAAGCCGCAGGCGGCCTATGACCAGTTTTTCCGGCCAGTACCCGCGAGTGCATAGCGGGCAGGACACCAGGAGGTGAGCAGGGGATGACGACGCTGACGCGGCCGGCACCGGTGACGTTGCGAGAGTTCGACGAGATCTTCGAGGCGGTCAAGAACTGGGGGCGCTGGGGGCCCGACGACGAGCTCGGGACGCTCAACTTCATCACGGCAGACACGGTGCGGGCCGCGGCCGCGCTGGTCCGCTCCGGGCGGCGCGCGACGATGGCGATCCCGATGAACACGGCCGCCGGGCCGGACAACCCGAGCCCTGTCATCCATCATGTGGTCCAGGGCCACGACATCGACATCGGCTCCAGCACGGTGACCTTTGCCACGGACTTCGTCGGGCTCGCGTTCCACGGCGACTGCCACACCCATATGGACGCGCTCTGTCACATCGCCTACCAGGGCCGCGTTTACAACGGCAGGCCCGCCCAGCAGGTGATGACCTCCAAGGGTGCCACGGCGCTCGACGTGACGACCTACAGCGAAGGGCTCGTCGGAAGGGGCGTGCTGCTGGACGTGCCGCGGTTCCGGGGTGTCGGGTGGCTGGAGCCGGGCGAGGCGGTGACGCGAGCCGAACTCGAGGCGGTCGAGCAGGCGCAAGGCGTCCGGCTCGGTGAGGGAGACATACTGGTCTTCCGCACCGGCCACCACCGACGCCGCCTTGAGGTCGGCGCGTGGAGCTGCGACTACCCGCCGGCAGGCGAGGGCAAGGCGGGCCTGCATGTCGATACGATCCCGTGGATGCACGAGCGGCGGATCGCCGCGTTCCTGCCCGACGGCGACGGGGAGACGGTGCCGAGCAACGTCGAAGGAGTTCTGTACCCGATTCACCCGCTCCAGGTCACGGCCATGGGGATGCTCGCCGCCGACAGCCTGCAGCTCGAGGATCTGGCCAGGGCCTGCGCCGAAGAGCGTCGTTTCGAGTTCATGGTCGTCGGCCTGCCGCTGCGGCTGCCCGGCGGGACCGGCTCGCCCTGGAACCCGATCGCCATCTTCTAGGAGAGGAACGTCATGGAACGGCGCTTTGAGGGCAAGGTCGCGCTGGTCACCGGCGCGACGACCGGCATCGGGCAGGCGGCCGCGGTCCGCCTCGCCGCGGAGGGCGCGCACGTGGCGGTGAACCAGCTGCCCGAGCAGGACCCGGCCGAGACGTTGCGGCGGATCGGCGAGGCTGGCGGGCGAGGTTTTCCTGTGGTGGCCGACATGCGTGATCCGGGGCAGGTCACCGCGATGGTGCACGCCGTGGCCGAGCGCGGCGGGCGGCTCGACTACGTGGTGTCGAACGCGGCGATCAACCCGTTCATGAAGTGGGACGAGACCACCGTCGAGGACTTCAACACGCTGTTCGAGACGAACGTCCGCGGCACCTGGATGGTCTGCACGGAAGGCGCCAAGCAGATGATCCGGGAGGGACACGGCGGCGCGATCTGCTGCGTGAGCTCGATCTCCGCGCACGTGGGCGCCCCGGGCCAGACCGCCTACTGCGGCACCAAGGGCGCCATCAGCATGCTGGCCAAGGCGCTGGGCTGCGACCTGGGCGTGCACGGCATCCGGATGAACGCGGTCGAGCCCGGCTGGGTCAAGACGAACATGTCCGCGCCGCTGATGGACGACCCGGTCGCCATGAAGTACTACCACGAGCGCATCGCCCTCCACCGGGGGGCCGAGCCCGCGGAACTCGCGGCCACGATCGCCTACCTGCTCTCCGACGATGCCAGCTACGTGACCTGCGCGACGCTGCTGGCCGACGGCGGCTTCATCGTGAACGCGGAGCTGTAGGCAGGCCCGCGATGGCAGAGCGGCTCGACCGGCTGCGGGACGCGGTCAGACGGCCCCTGCCGCTCGGCTACCACCCGCTGTACCGCTTCTACCGGGGCGGTGCGCTGACCAGGGCCTTCCGTGGCCTTCCGGAGCGGCCAGACGACTGGTGGTCTGAGGACTGGGTGGGCTCCTGCGCCACGGCCCTGGAGGTTGCGGACGAGATCGACGTCAGCGACGGGCGCTTCTCGATCGCGATCGTGGTCTCCGGTACCGGATCCATCGACGGTGACTTCGGCAGCGAGCCGGTCCGCCGCGGGCAGACGTTCGCCCTGCCGGCCAGCCTGCCGATCCGGGTGCGGGCGGGAAGGGAAGCCGTTCGCGTCATCCGCTGCCTCGGGCCTGCCGTGGCCTGACCACTAACACAGGAGGTAATCGATGCCAGACTCGGCGCGGATCTTGCCGGAGGCCTACGAGCGGACCAGGCACGAGTACGGGGAGGCCATCGGCCGACGGCGCGATGAGCTGACCACCCCCGCGCTGGTGCTCGATATCGATGTGGCGCAGCGCAACATCGACCGCATGGCGGGCGAGCTGAAGCAGATGGGACGGGCCACGATCCGCCCGCACTACAAGACGCACAAGAGCCCGGACCTCGCCCGCCGCCAGCTGCAGGCAGGCGCGGGCGGACTGTCCATGGCCACCGTGTGGGAGGCCGCCATCCTGGCCGCCGCCGGGATGGACGACCTGTTCGTGGTCAACACGGTGGCCCATCCGGCCAAGCTGCGGATGCTGGCCGAGCTGGCCAGGGACCACCGGGTCCTCGTCGCGGTGGACGAGGCGGCGAACGCCGCGGCGCACTCCGCGGCGGCCGTCGCGGCCGGGGCGACGCTCGGCATCATGGTCGAGGTCGACACCGGCATGGACCGCTGCGGGGTCGATAGCGCGCGGGAGGCCCTGGCCCTGGCCCGGCAGGTGGCGGACCTGCCCGGGCTGCGCTTCGAGGGCATCACCGGTTACGAGGGGCACTGCTCGCTGACACCCGACAGCGACTTGCGGCACGAACGCCAGCGCGAGGCGATGGCGTTCTTCACCGGGGTCGCCGATCTGCTGGAGGCGAACGGCATTCCCTGCCAGATCCGGTCCGCGGGCGGGATCGCCACCTGGAAATGGACGGCGGCCTATCCGGGCCTCACCGAGATCCAGGCTGGCACGTACGTGGTGATGGACAACTTCCACGGCCGGATGGTGCCCGGCTTCGAGCACTCGCTCACGATCCAGACGACCGTCATCAGCCGGCAGAGCGGCCAGGTGATCGTCGACGCGGGCAACAAGTCGGTCGCCGACCCCGCCGACGTGACCATCGTCGGCCACGACCTCAAGGTCGCCCGCTTCGATGAGGAGCACGGCATCTTCTCCGCCCCCGAGGGATCCTCGCTGCGGGTCGGTGAGGCCGTCGCGCTGGTGCCCGGGTACTCGCCGAGCACCGTGAACTGGTACGACGCCTACCACGTGGTCCGCGACGAGGTCGTGGTCGACATCTGGCCGATCATCCCGCGCGGTCCCGGCCATCACGGCCTGGCCGGCCTGGCGCGCTAGGGCCGAGCGAGCGCTGCGGCTGGGGCCTTGCCAAGATCCGAGCCGGAGCGGATGATCAATCCGTGAGCGGATGCTCCGCCGGTGGCGGGGTCCTGCTTCCGGCGGGTATCGGGAAGGAGACTCACGGTGGCAGTTGAGGATCTTAAGTCGAGTCCGGGGACCGTCAAGACGGGGTTGCAGGAGAACGCGATCGGGCTCCCCGGGATACTGATGCAGGGGATCGCCACGATCGCGCCGTCCTTCGCGATCCTCGCGTCGTTCGTGTTCATCGTGACCTACGCGGGGTTGTCGACCCCGTGGGCATTCCTGTTCGGCGGCCTGCTGCTCGGCATGCAGGCGCTGAACGCCGCCCAGCTGGCCAAGGTGTTCCCGTCGGCCGGCGGCTGGTACACCTGGATCGCGCGAGCCTTCCACCCGCGGGCCGGGTTCTTCGCCGGGGTGCTGTTCTCGGTCTGGCTGCCTCCGGTCGGCGTGCTCACCCTGTCGTACCTCTCGGCTACCGTGCTCGAGCCGAGTATCAAGGCGTATTACGGCGTCGACGTCAAGTGGTGGATCTGGGTCATCGTCGGCCTCGCGCTGGTGATCTTCTTCGCCTACCAGGGGATCGCGCTGTCGGAGAAGGCGCTGATCATCACCGGCAGTATCGAGCTCCTGATCATGGTGGCGCTGGCGATCAGCGGCCTGGTGTCGAC
>Ga0187817_10001028_pt1 | contig 13070 bp, 7 predicted proteins | sample NC_wetland_sal_i_17_FD_132431 | JGI IMG/M metagenome (GOLD analysis project Ga0187817, IMG submission 132431) | Wetland sediment microbial communities from Neuse River Estuary, North Carolina, USA - SO4_2 | ecosystem: Environmental > Aquatic > Freshwater > Wetlands > Sediment | place: USA: North...
CGCACCCGGTCGCTCGCTGCACACGCAGAAGCGTCAAGCTCTTCTCCTCGGCCTGAGTTTCAACCTGTATCGCCTGAGGCATCGCTACCTTTTCCCGAGGATGTCAACAGAGCCAGGCTGCCCGTAAAGTAGCGAAGCAATTCCGCAACATCGAAGCCAAGGAAACCTGGGTTGTGCGCAAATGCCGTTTAAAGTGTGAGGTGACCCATCCCAAGTAGCTTAACCGACAGGGTCGCTCAAATTCGCGCTGCCCCACCACTTTGCCCCCATCATCTTGGAAAGGACGTGCCCTCGCGGTTCTAGTACTATGTAATTATCTATTGACTTTAGAAAAGTTTCATGCTACTATCGGTTGTTTTTTGCTGCCTGCGCCAATCCTGCTGGGCGCCGGCCGCTCGCGAAACACCCGCAGCAGGAAGAGAGGAGATTTGTGCGCGCAGGTGATCGGGATTCCACGGCCAGGGCGGCTGCCGCCGCAGACACGGTTTGCTCCAAACGCGGCCAATTCTACCCGGTACAAGTCTGTCATCTAAATTTGACCTATCTCATTGAAAACAAACGACCGACCTCCGTTCTACCCGGTACAAATTTGCATCTATTTTTCTTCGCCCCGAGCCAGCCCTTTGGGAGGGCCGAAGATGCCAGGCTGAAGCCCGCCGCTACATTGAAACCCGACGCCGAAGAGAGAGGCCGGGCGCGGCAGGCATCGGCTAATCAATTTCTAATCGCAACACTGCAGATTAGAAGCGCACCTAACTCCTTCAAAATCAGCCCCGGTACCCGTTCTAATCGCAACAAAACTGGAGGTCTGATATTAGGCTGAAGCGAACCAAAAGCGAAGAAGCAGCCGATTTGGTAGCGCTGCCATCTTGGCGGCGGGCGGGGCTGAAAGAGGCGGCAGGAGCGTACGCGGCTCGCTATAATGGCAAGCTTGCTGGCAAGCGAGGACAGGCGAGCAAGGGCAAGCAAGAGGGGATGGAGCGGGGATGAAGATTAGCCGCGAAGACGTGCTGCGGGTGGCGGAGCTGGCGTACCTGGAACTCGCGCCGGAGGAAGTGGAAACTTACCGGCGCCAGCTCGACGAGATTCTCACCTACATTGACAAGCTGAAAGAGCTGGACGTGACGAACGCCGAGCCGATGGCGCAAGTGCTGTTCGCCGCGGCGGGGGACGCGCATCCGGAGCTGCGCGAGGACGTTCACCGTCCCTCGGACGCGGCTGAAGGAATTTTGGCGCAAGCGCCGGACGCGGCAAAGCCGTTCTTCCGCGTCCCCAAGGTGATCGAGCGATGAGCGCGGGTGCGGCATGGACGGTCGCGAGCGTGCGCGAGGCGCTCGCGGCGAAGAAAATCTCGGCGCGCGAGCTGGCCGCGGAATATCTGGGGCGAATCGAAAAGCGCAACGCGGAGCTCAACGCCTTCCTGGCGCTTTCTCCCGAGCGTGTGTACGCGCAGGCGGACCGCATCGACGCCGCGCGCGCGCGCGGAGAAGCGCTCCCGCCGCTGGCGGGCGTGCCCATCGCGGTGAAGGACGTGATCAGCACGCGCGGCACGCGCACCACCTGCGGCTCGAAAATTCTTGAAACTTACGTGCCGCCCTACGACGCCACGGCGGTCGAACGGCTGGAGCAGGCGGGCGCAGTGATTTTGGGCAAGACAAATTGCGACGAATTCGCCATGGGCAGCTCGAACGAAAATTCAGCCTACGGGCCGGTGCGGAATCCGGTGGCGCTGGACCGAGTGCCGGGAGGATCGAGCGGCGGTTCGGCGGCGGCTGTGGCGGCGGGACTGGCGGTAGCAGCGCTGGGGACGGATACGGGCGGGTCCATCCGGCAGCCGGGGGCGTGCTGCGGAATTCCGGGGCTGATGCCGACGTACGGGCGCGTGTCGAGATACGGGCTGATTGCTTATGCGTCGTCGCTCGACAAGATCGGGCCGTTCGCCACGAACATCGCGGACATCGCGGCGGTGCTGAAGGTGATGGCGGGACACGATCCACGCGATTCGACGTCGGCGGCCGTGCCCGTGGAGGATTACGCGGCGGAGGCGGAACGTCCCATCGGGGCCATCGAGGGCCTGCGGATCGGCGTGCCGGAGGATTATTTCGGCGCGGGGCTCGACGAGGAAGTGGCGGCGAAGGTGCGCGCGGGAATCGCGCTGCTCGAGCGGCTGGGCTGCAAGCGAATTCCGCTGAAAATGCCGCACACGGACTACGCGATTGCGACGTATTACATCGTGGCGACAGCGGAAGCAAGCTCGAACCTGGCGCGCTACGATGGGGCGCGCTACGGCGTGCGCGTGCCCGGCTCGACGGTGATCGAAATGTACCGGAAGACGCGCCAGCGCGGCTTCGGCGCGGAAGTGAAGCGGCGCATCATGCTGGGAACGTACGTGCTGTCGGCGGGCTACTACGACGCGTATTATCTGCACGCGCAGAAAGTGCGGGCGCTTATCGCGCGGGATTTCGCGGACGCGTTCCTGAAAGCGGACGCGATCCTCACGCCGACGGCGCCGACTCCGGCGTTCCGGCTGGGCGAGAAGACGGCGGACCCGCTGCAAATGTATCTGGCGGACATCTACACGGTGACGGGATCTCTGGCGGGCGTTCCGGGAATTTCCGTGCCGTGCGGGAAAACGCGTGCGGGGCTGCCAGTGGGTATGCAAATCTTCGGGCCGCACTTCGGCGAGGGACGCGTGCTGAGAATCGCGCGGGCGTTCGAGAAGGCGGGGGGATTTTCGATCTGAAAGAGGAAGCAAGGAGGCAGGGAAGCAAGGAAAAACCCGCCGAAGGAATTGCGCCGGGGAAATGACCTACCTCAGGGGCTGAAGCCCATTGATTTTTGTGCGGCTTATGTCGGAGCTAAAGCTCCGACCCCCTAAAAGGCTTTTTTTGGCAGGCAGCTAGATGCGGAAGGAATCGCCGCGGATGATGTCGTAACGCTCGATGACGGCGGCGATGCCGATGGCTTCGTGATTATCTTCGGTGCGCTTATCCACGCGGACGACGCGGCCGTGAGCGCGGACAAAAACCTCGGTGCCTTGCGTGATTTCCGCCGGCAAGGTGAGCGTAAAATCCATTTCCGTGCCGGGCGCCAAATCCTTATCCATCATGAAGTAGACGCCGCGAGTGGAGATGTCGCGGGTCTGACCTCTGTGCAAGCCAGCCTCGAGGCTCTTGGGTAGGCGGACGTTGAGGGGCAGCGAAAGGTCGTAGCGCCGAGCCAAGCGGCGTTCGCTCATACTCCCTGGTACCCCCTGGATAGAGTGGAATTCACAGGCCCCCCCACGAGAATCAGCAATCCATCTTCCAAACGCTTCGATTTCCGCCGGGCGTGCCCTCCGCCCCTTGGCGGAAATACACCCCCGGTTCCCGTAAAAACCCGCATCCGCGCAAACCCTTTGTTGCGAGTAACAAACACTGCCTGTCTAATTGGATATATGGATCGCTTAGGCCCTGGCCCATGCCGCGGACGTTCCGGCACAGCCCCGTTTCGGAAAGGATAGTAGAACAACATAGGGAGATATGGTAGTGGAATTTCGCTGAATGTGCCTTATATGTGCAACATCTTGCAGGGTATAGGACTAGAACCACGATGAGGAAATGGGCCTGGAGGGACTGTGGGTAGGGCTGGTACTAGGGGCGCTGGTGCTGTTCCAACTTGTCACGCAAACTTCAGAATGGCGGAATGCAATACCCCGATGATGCATGGAAGCCTTTCGGGGTACTTGGCTAAATTGGAACGGCACTAGACGGCGGGACTAGACGCGCGAGAGGAGCTTGGAGCCGAAACCCCCGTCTCCAAAGTGAGGCGAGGAGCGGAGCGCATGGCTTCGACAAAGATCCGGACGAAATCGGGATCGAACTGGGCGCCAGCACAGCGCTGGAGCTCGCTAAAGGCGTCCTCGGGGGATCGCGCCTTCTTGTAGACGCGCTCGGAGGTGATGGTGTCGTAGGCGTCGGCGATGGCGATGATGCGTGCGCCGCGCGGGATGCGGTCGGCCCCGAGACGCTCGGGATAGCCGGAGCCGTCGTAAAACTCGTGGTGGTGACGGATCATCTCGCGGATGGCGGCCATAGGACGAAGGGATTCCAGAACCTTGGCGCCAAGATCGGCGTGGCTTTTCATGATCTCCAGCTCAGAAGGATCAAGCGGCCCGCTCTTATTCAAAATAGGCTCGGGGATGCCGACCTTGCCGATGTCGTGCAAAAGAGCGGCGAGGCGAATCTCCTCGATTTCCGGCGGATCGAGGCGCAGGGTCTGCGCGATCAAAACGGCGTAGGCGGAGACTTTCTGCGAATGTCCCTGGGTGTAGGGGTCCTTGGCGTCAATGGCGAAGGCCAGCGACGTGACCGTTTCGACGACGGCGGCGGGAAGGTCGCCGGGAGGCATGCCCCGTTCCTGCTCGCCGAGCGAGCGCGTGAACTGCTCGAGGCGGCGGTAAATTTCCTCGAAGGCCTGCGGGCCCGTGGAGAATTGGCGCTTCAGCGTGACGCCGAGATAGGCCTCGAGGACGTCCTTCTTCCATTGCATGTGGTCGCTTGATTCACCCTGCTCGGCGGTGGAAACGGAATTGCCGCCCTGATGCTTCGAGAGATACATCGAAGAGTCGGCGATCTGGATCAGCTCCTGCGGAGTGGCTCCGTGGACGGGGAAGCCCGCGATGCCGAAACTGGCGGTGATGTTCTTGTCGCGCAGCAGCGGGTCGGAGGCAACCCAGCCGCGGAGCTTATGCGCAAGCTGGCGGGCTTGTTCGACGGACGTTTCCGGCATGAGGATGACGAATTCATCGCCGCCATAGCGGGCAACGACGTCGGAACGACGGCAGTTCTGTTCGAGGATATGGCCGACGCGTTGGAGAACGACGTCGCCTTCGAGGTGGCCGTAGAAATCGTTGACGAATTTGAAGCGGTCGAGATCCATCAGGACCAGGGCGAAGGGGCGATTGGCGCGGGTCGCGCGCTTCCATTCGAGGGAGAGAGCCTCCATGAGAAAGCGATGCGTTTTGACGCCGGTGAGGCCGTCGGTGATGGCCTGCTCCTGGGCTTTCTGGAAGGTCAAGGCATTGTGGAGAGCGCCGGCCAAAAGATCGGCCAGGGTGCGGAGAGGCAGGATCTCCTGGTCGGAGAAATCGCAGTGCTCAGAGGACTCGACGTAGAGAACGCCGAGCAACTGATCCGCATAGGAAACGGGCAGGGCGATGGCAGAAGCGGCGCCCGGGAGAACGGTTCGGGGAGTGGAGGGAGTCACCTCGCGGACGATCGAGAGGCGGCCGCTGCGCGCCACCTGTCCGATGAGGCCTTCGCCGAGCAGGATGTGGCGTCCCACGGCCTCGCGGCGGACGCCCGCTTCGGCTTGCACGACCAATTCCTTGGTGGAGTAATCGAGGATGGCTACGCCGATGTGGTCGTAGGTGAGATTGTTTTCGATTTCGGCGACGATCTTGGCGAGCATGGTCTCCGGGTTGAGCGTGGAGATAGCGTGACGGGAGACATTGTTGATGAGGGCGAGATGGCGGGATTTTTTCTGCTCCTCGGAGAAGAGCCGGGCATTCTCGATGGCGATGCCGGCTTCGCTGGCCAGGGCGCGCAAGAGATCGGCGTGCTCCTCGTCAAATGCGCGTTCCGTTTCGCTGTGCACAGCCAGAACGCCGACCGGGCGATCATAGAGAATCAAGGGGACGGCGCAGATGGAGCCCACCTCGCGAAGCGACTGAAAGCCCAGGCGGCGAGTCTCTTCCTTGAAATGATCGCGGATCAGCAACGGCTGTCTCGTGCGCACGACGTATTCAATGAGATGGTTGCCCGCGGGACGCGAGCGTTTCGGGACGCGCTCGCCTTCTGCCACTTCGATCTCAAAGCGAACTTCCTGGTTGCGATGATCCATGGAAGCGATGAAGAAGCTGTTGACGTCGAGCAGGCGGCGCATCTCCGCACAGATGCGGTCGAGCAAAGCATCGAGATCGAGCGTGGAGCTTAAGGCGCGGCCGATTTCGTTCAGAACGTGCAGCTCCTCGCTGCGGCGGGAGGTTTGCTGGACCAGGAAGCTGTTCTCGACCGACATGCCGATCTGCTGCCCGAGCATGAGCAGCAGGCGGAGTTCGGCAGGCGTGAAGCGACGGTCGTCGGGCGCCCCCAGAAGCAAGGCGCCGAAGACCTGTTCCTTGGATTGCAGGCTGATGGCGACGACCGTGCGGAGTCCCTGGCCGAGGAGCAATTGACGCAACTGGCGAAACTGATATTCCTTCTCGAGGGCCTGCCAATTGGCGTCGCGGGGCAGATCGCGCAGGGCGACCAATCCGCCGAGGGACGCGGCCAGAGTGACGGTGTATTCGCCGAGATTCTCAGCATGCATGGCGGCACAGAACTCGTCGTCAAGTCCCCGCACCACGAGGGCCCCCGGATCCGGCCCGGATTCGCGCAAGCAAAGGACGCCGGCGGGGATGCGCGCGACATTCAGGACGCGCTCGAGGGTCCGCGTGAGCATGCTGTGGATTTCATTGCCGATGAAGCGCGAAGTGGTGAGATTGATGTTGGAGAGCGCAAGCATATTGCGCTCTACGCGGCGCCGCTCTTCTTCGTAGACGGCCATCACCATCAGCACACCGGTGAGCAGAAGGGGCACAAACATCAGAGGGAGCAGGTCCCATTGCACAAGGAACGTCCAGCGATGCGGCAGACCGATGGCGAAACTCAGAAACCCCCAAAGAACAAACGAGATGGCGAGCAGCACATCCGCCTGAGAGCCTTGCAGGCTTCCTTCCTGCCAAAACGTGCGCGCCACGACGAGAAACACGAAGCCCACTCCCAGGGCCACCGGAATTTCCACCAAGCCATGCGCCCATGCAAGCGACCAGCCTGTCGCTATCGTTACGGCAAGCGTCACACCCCAGAAGGCGAGTTTCCGCCGGACATATAGCCGGGCCGAACTGTAAAAGAGCAGGGACGCGATGGCAAGAAGCCAACCGGCGAGCGCGGTGTACCAGAGTGGAACAGTCGCGTGTCTGGCGAGAAGAACGCAGAGCAGATCGAGAAAGGCCACAAGGCAGCCAGCGGACCAAATGAGGATGTATTGCCGGCGCTTGCGGCGGTAAACAAACGAGAAGAACAGCCCAAGCAAGAGAGCGCTTGCGAGCAACACAACACCGCTGGTGTTGGCGAGATTCACCAACTTATGGCTCCGCGTCCGCGACTTGGCGAACTTCGGTCGAGCATAGCAGAAAAATGCCCGCCTTCCCGCGGCGCACTTCTACGGGTTTCGTGGGTATCAACTCGGCGCGGCGCCTTCCGCGAAGACCCAAGCAACCGCAGGGGATTCTCTCCACTGGTTCCAAGCTGGGACGGAATTATATCGGAGAACATATTTTTTGCGGTACGCCAATTAACGTCAACGGTACGATAGTACTAAGTGCTGACAAGACATGGAGTTGCTTGCGGCGATGGCTCGATTTTAACGGCTGCTTCCATTAAGATGGGCTGCTTCGAGCCGCAACGCGCAAGCGATCTTGATGAATGCCACCAAAAAGCCGCGGGTACGCTTCGCTCCGTCGCCGACAGGCTACCTGCACGTCGGCGGGGCGCGCACCGCCCTATTCAACTGGCTTTTCGCGCGGCACGAGGGCGGGACGATGCTGCTGCGCATCGAGGATACCGACGCGGAGCGCAACCGGCCGGAGCTGGTTGAAGGCATCCTCGATGGATTGAGGTGGTTGGGAATCGAATGGGACGAAGGGCCGATTTTCCAGTCGCAGCGCTTGGAGCTCTACCGGGCAGCCGCGGAGCGCGTGCTGGCCGCCGGAATGGCGTTTCCCTGCTATTGCAAGCCGGCGGCGTACGCCGGAGCGGATGCGTCGCCCGAGGCGAGCGACGAAACAGAGGAGCAGGGAGAAAAAGCTCCCAAAATGGCCGCGTGCCCGTGCCGGGATTTGACGGAGGCCGAGCGCGCCGTCAAGGAACGGGAAGGCGTGCCACGCGCGATCCGGTTCCGCGTGCCGCGAAGCGGAGCGACACGCTTCGAGGATGCCGTTTTCGGGCCGCGCGAAGTGCAGAACGCGGAGATCGAGGATTTTGTCCTGCTACGCTCGAACGGCCTGCCGACTTATCAGCTGAGCGTGGTGGCGGACGACGCGGACATGCACATCACGCACGTGATTCGCGGCGCGGACCATCTCTCGAACACGCCGAAGCAAGTGCTGCTTTACCAGGCAATCGGGGCGACGCCGCCCATCTTCGCGCACGTTCCGCTGATCCTCGGTCCCGATCGCAGCCGCCTATCGAAGCGCCACGGCGCGACCAGCGTGGGATCGTACGCGGAAGAAGGCTTTCTTCCCGAAGCGTTCCGCAATTTCCTGGCGCTTCTGGGATGGTCTCCCGGCGACGATTCCGAATACCTGCGAACCGGCGAACTGATCGAACGGTTTTCGCTTTCCGGCGTGAGCCGCACGAACGCCGTCTTCGACCGCGCCAAACTGGAATGGTTCAACACGCAATACATGCAGAAGCCGCCCGTGGAAGAGCTGCTGCCTCACGTGGAAGCGGAGCTGAAACGCGCCGACCTTTGGCAGGAGGCTTGGGCCAGCGGCGAGGGACGCGCCTGGCTCGAGCACGCCGTGGATTTGATCCGGCCGCGAGCGCGCTTGCTGACGGATTTCACCACTTGGGCGCGCGCGTTCTTCACAGACGATTTCGACTACAACGCGGCGGCGCGCGAAAAATTCTGGAAGGACGAGCGCCTGCCGGGGATGCTCGCGAAGCTCGCGGACGCGCTCGCCGCGCTGCCGGAATGGACCCACGATGCGTGCGATGCCGCGTTACGCCGGCTGGCCGAGGCCGAAGGCGTGAAAGCAGGCCTGCTGATTAATGCCACGCGCGTCGCTATCGTGGGCCGCGCCGTGGCCCCACCGCTCTTCGAAACCATGGTCGTGCTCGGCAAGGACCGCGTGGTCGCGCGGATTCGCCGCGCATTGCCGGTCCTCGCCGGCGGCTGAGTTCAGCCACGTTTTAGCTCTGTTGACATCTATTCTCGCGAACGGAGGACCGGGACCGAGTTTTCCGCCGTTCCGGCGCCGAGATTCCTCAGACCTCGCCACGGCGCCCGATTTCCGCGCGATGCGAGTCGTTGGGCGCGGAAATCGGGCCGCTCGGTCTTCGGAATGACACTTATGGCGCGAAGCAAGAATTTCAACGGAGCCGCGCGTTTTCTATGGTTGTGCAGGCGCCGCCGAGAAAATTTCCGCGTGGACGGCGTGGGATTTGGTCCCGGCGGGAGCGACTTCCAGCGAAATGCTGACGGGGACGTTGACGGGCGGGAAGCAGGTGGTGTCATTGCAAGCTTGATAGCGAATCGTCAGCGGAATCGTAGCGGGGCCGAGCGGGGCGTTGGCTTGCGCCGCAAGCCGGAGGCGGAAGGTGACGGTGCCGGTGTAAACGCTGAGTGGCTTATCCGGCGAAAACGGAAATTTTTCGAGGCGGCCTTCCGGATAAACCGTGGCGGCAAGCTGGAATCCCGAGGGGAGATTGGCGGTGAGAATCGTCGGGATCAAATACGGATCGGTGGGCTTGTGCGAGTTCATATGGTAGCCAGGCAAAATATCCAGTACGACGGCAGCTTGGAATTTTTTGCCGCGCGGCACGGGAGAGAGTGAAACATACGCGCGAGGCCTTCCAGCCACGGGGACGCCCTGAAGGGCCGCTCCCTGTCGCGCACGAGCCGCGCCGCGGCCGGCAGCGAGCGGGACGGCGGATAGCAGCATCAAGGACGGCAGCACGAAGGTAGGGGAAAAGCGCATGGCGCGGGTCACAGCAGGGATTCGATTTCCTTTCTGACCTCGTCGTCGTCAATCGCTCCGAGATATTTTTTGCGGATTTTGCCGTCGCGCGAGATCAGCACGCTGACGGGATAGCCGAAGAGGCCGCCGAATTTCTGGGCGATGTCGTCGTTGCCGAGAACGATGGGATAGTTGATGGACATGGAGCGACCGTCCACATCGAACTGCTTCTGATGGACGAACGGTGCGACGACGCTCGCGCCTTCGTCGTCCATGGCCACGCCGAGCAGGGTGAAGCCTTGCGAAGCGTAGCGCTGCTGGAATTGGATCAGCGAAGGCATTTCGTCCATGCAGGGATCGCACCAGGTGGCCCAGAAATTCACCAGCACGACTTTGCCTTTCAAACTTTCGAGCGAAATGCTGTTGCCCTGCAAATCCGTGAAGGTGACGTCCGGCTCATCCGGCAGATTAGCCTGCGCGGAGTCTTGCGACGAACCGGCATCGCCGCGCCAAGAGAATAACGCGCTGCCGGCTTTGTGAGCCGCGACGTCCGACAACTTGCCTGAAAGCCACGTCAGGCGGTTGGTGAACACCAGTCCGCCGACCAGGAGCAACAGAATGCCGCTCAACACCTCCACATTGTGCAGGTGCCGGCGGAAGCGCTGGTAGAAATGCAGGAAGCTGCCCACTCCTACCGCGGTGACGAGAAATGGAATCGCCAGCCCGGCCGAATAGCAAGCAAGCAGAAAAATTCCCTGGCTCACCTTCTCGCGGGTCGCGGCAATCCCCAGGACTCCGCTCAGAATGGGGCTGATACAGGGCGTCCAACCGAAGGCGAAAGCGAAACCCATCAGAAAGCCGCTGACCATGCCCGGCCGGCCGCCCATGCCGCGAAAATGCACGTCGCGGTTCAGCCAGCGCGTGAGCGACGCCCCCAGCAGAAAAATGAGCGCGACGGAAAACAGCCGGACCGGCGCGAGCGGCGAAATCGCCGGGCTGGGCCGCGCGCTGAACGCAACTCCGATCGCCACCAGCAGGACCCCGATCACCAGCCCGGCGCGCACGGAAATTTTCGCCAGGACGCCCACAAGGTACAGCCCGAACAGCAAGATCAACGCCCCGGCGACGGGCGCCAGCAAGCTCCGGTTGCGGACCAGAAACGCCCCCACGGCCGTGGCCGATGCGCCGAAAGCGATGAATACGATCGAGAAGCCGACGACGAACGCCAGCGCAGAACGCAGCAGGCCCGCGCGCGGCCCCTCGCCTTGCTGCAACTGCTCGACGCCGATGCCCGACAGCATCGAAAGGTATCCCGGCACGAGCGGCAACACGCACGGCGAGAGAAACGAAACCAGGCCCGCGATTATGGCGGCGATGGCGGAAACGCCCATGAAGTTCCTTTTGTCCGCGCGATGGACTAGCCGCTCGGCGCACCAGAAGCGGCGAGGCAGCCAGCGCGTCTTCTGATTTTCACATATTCCTTAGACGCGCGCCGCCGCTTTTTGGCGCGCACGCGGGTGGACGCGGCCCGCCCTGCGCCTAAAACACTTTTTCCTGGCGGCGGAGATTGCCGACAGAGCCGAGATTGGCGATGCGGAAGACGATGAAATACTGGTTTTCATTGCGGATCGTGCCGAAGGTGAATTTCCGGTATTCGAAGCCGAGCCCGCAGCACTTGCCGTTGTAGCTCACCTCGGCGAACTGGTTTTGGAAGCCTTCCGAGGTGAAGTCGTAACTGGAGCCGTAGGTGGCGTTCCAGCCGCGGCGCGTCAGATCGCCGTAGCCGATCATGGCGCGGACCTGATTCGAGCGCTGAGTGAAATTGGGCGGAGGAGGCATGGGGTTCACCGGAAGATTCACGGTGGAGAAATGCGCGACGGTGAGAAACGATTCGCGCCAGGGCTTGAGCTTCAGCAGCGTGCCGATAGCCGAGAGGCGGTTGCGCGCGGGATCGTAGTTGACGATGAACTGCGTGTCGTAGCGCTTTCCGGGCGCGATGGTCAGGTCGCTGACGATCGGGGAAAGGCTGCGCGCTTGGTCGGCGAAGGCGAAGGGCGTAAGCTCGTCGAGCGTCTGAAACACGTTGCGCTGGCCGGGAACGAGCGCGCCGCCGAACGTGGGATCGAAGAAATATTTTTGCGCGATGCGCCAGGTGACCAGCTCCTCGGTCTTGCCGCCGTCGCGGCGAAAGAGGCGCTGCGTGATTCCATATTCGATTTCATTCGTGTCCGTGAGCGTTTCGTCTTCGTCAAAGCGAATCAAGCGCCCGAAATCGTTGACGCCGGTGACGTAACGATAGACGAATTCCGGCTCGATCACGTGCTTCCACGCGGAGCCGCTTCCGCGGTCCCAAACGCGCTCGAAGGCCGGCGGGCGGACATCCACCGAAAATTCCCCGGTGTTGCGGAAGAGGCCGTCGTCCACGAACGCGCCGCCCTGCATCTGGCCGCCCCAATAGGTGGATCGAAACGTGGCGCTCGATACGACTCCGAGCCAGGGCCCCCAGCGCAAAGGGACGGTCGCGGTCGGGGCGATTTCAGTGCGCGAGACGAAAGTGGGCGTGTCGAAAGGAATCACGCCTTGGTTGCGGTGCTCGGCGCCGGTGAACGCATCGAAGGAAAAATAGAACGGAAGATTGCGGAAGGGCGCCTCATCCACGGAACTGAAGCGCGCTTCGGGCGCCGTGCGCAGCGAAACGGAAGATTGCGAAGTGGTCTGGGACGTGGCGGTGAGGTAATTCTGATAGCTGAGGGCGGCGAAATTCAGGCTGAATCCGCGGAAGTTGTTGGTGAGGAAGGCCGTGTTGCGCACTTCGGAGTTTACTGCTTGCGTGAACGTCTCCGCCCAGGCCAGCCGGAAGGTGAGCGAACTGAGCTGATCGAGATCGGCGACGGCGCGCCAGCCGCGCGGCAACAGCGCGGTAAACAACAAATGCGCCTCGTGGCCGCCCTCGTTGATGGGAGGCCCGCTGGGTTGGGGAAGGCCACGATCGATCACGCCGAAATAATCGACCTCCAGGCGCGCGTTCTCCCAGGGACGCATGCGGATTTCCGCGCGCTCGCTCCAGCCGCGCCTGCTGAAGTAATCGCCACGCACGGTCGCGTCCATCCAATCCACGGGCGCCCAATAAAATGCGTCGCCGAAGATGTAGCCTTTCGTCGAGCTGTCTCCAATATCCGGAATCAGGAAGCCGGAGGTGCGGCCTCGCTCGGCGGGAAACGTCGCGTAGGGCAGATACAAAACCGGAACCGAAAGAAGCCGGAAGTGGCCGTTCTCGAGTTCAACGGATTGCTGGAGGAGGAGGGTC
>Ga0187817_10001029_pt1 | contig 13069 bp, 10 predicted proteins | sample NC_wetland_sal_i_17_FD_132431 | JGI IMG/M metagenome (GOLD analysis project Ga0187817, IMG submission 132431) | Wetland sediment microbial communities from Neuse River Estuary, North Carolina, USA - SO4_2 | ecosystem: Environmental > Aquatic > Freshwater > Wetlands > Sediment | place: USA...
ACGAGGCAGACCAGCTGGCCGACCGGATCGCGGTGCTCGACCAGGGCCGGATCGTCGCCGAGGGAACCCCCGCCGAGCTGAAGAGCCGCATCCCCGGCGGCCACGTCCGGCTCCACTTCGCCGATCCCCGCCTGCTGCACTCGGCGAGCGAACTCCTTCCGGCAGCTGCTCCCGATCAGGACCAGCTCGTCCTCCAGGTCCCGGCCGACGGCACCGTCGACTCGCTCCGGGGCCTGCTCGACGAGCTGCACCAAGCCCGCATCTCCGTCGAACAGCTGACGATCCATACCCCGGACCTCGACGACGTGTTCTTCGCCGTCACCGGCAGCCACGTCACCGCGCAGCTCAACGCAGACCCCGCACTGCAGGGAGTACCGCTGCCATGACCACGCTCGCTTACGCGCTCAGCGACTCGCGGGTGATGCTGCGCCGCAATCTCAAGCACCAGCTCCGCTACCCGTCCATGACCGTGATGCTCATCGGCATTCCCATCGTGCTCTTGCTGCTGTTCGTCTACGTCTTCGGCGGCCAGCTCGGCGCTGGGCTCGGCGCCCACCTGGGGCGCAACGCCTACCTCAACTACGTGGTGCCAGGGCTGCTGCTCCTCACCGTGGCCTCAGCCATCCAGGGCACCTCGATCATGGTCGCCATGGACATGACCGGCGGCATCATCGACCGGTTCCGTACCATGGCCATCGCCCGCGGCTCGGTCCTCACCGGCCATGTGCTGGGCAGCCTGATCCAAACCCTGGTAGCCATCGCCGTCCTCCTCGGGGTCGCCTTCGGACTCGGATTCCGCTCTGCTGCCGGACCGCTCCACTGGCTGGCCGCGATCGGGATACTGGCCCTGTTCGCCTTCGCGCTGATCTGGCTGGCCGTGGCCCTCGGGCTTGCCGCCAAGAGTGTCGAGACTGCCAGCAACACCCCGATGATCCTGTTCTTGCTGCTGTTCCTCAGCAGCGGCTTCGTGGCCACGGCGACCATGCCAGCGGGCCTGCGCCAGTTCGCTGAGTACCAGCCGTTCACCCCTGCCGCCGACACCGTGCGCGGACTGCTCAGCGGCGCCGCGATCGGCGACCACGCCATCGCCGCCATCGCCTGGAGCATCGGCATCGCCGTCGTGGCCTACCTCTGGGCCATCCGCCTCTACAACCGGCGCCGAGCGGCCGAGCCGACGTGAACGTGGGCCGCCAAAGTCCGCCGCCACGAGGAAACCATCCGCCGCTCGAACGCGCCCGCCACAAACCCGGGTAACCCCGGCACGGTTATCCACAGGATGAGCCTGTCCGCGCGGGCTCTACGGATGCCGGCCCTGGAAGGCCGCCAGCTGGTCGGCGGCCGGCGCCGATTCGGCCACCTCGACTATGGGCCCGAAGGGCGCCTGGCCTTCCGGGCCGCGCATGGACTCAGGCAGGGTCTTGATGATCCGCGCCAGCAGCATCCCGGCCACCTCGGGCTCGAGATCGGTCGATTGCCCGGTCGCCTTGGCCAGGTCCCAGCCGTGGGTGAAGATGTCACCGGCGGCGATATAGGCACACACCGAACCCGGCGTGTCGCCGAACGGCATCTTCATCATCGCGTCCATGGCGCCCGGCGCGTCGAAGGCGGCCACCAGGCGGCTGGCCTGCTGCCGGAACGCGGCGTTAAAGTCCCCGGCCGTGAAATCGGGATCCTCGTCGCGGTCCCCCACCTGGCCGGCTTCGGCGAGCTCGGCGAAGAACCCGGCGCCGCCCACAACGTGATTGACCACGTCCCTGACGGTCCACAATGCGCACGGCGTCGGCCGGTCGAGGTCGGCGGCGCTCAGCGTGGCCAGGATCGTCCCGGTCGAACCGCAGGCCCGCTGCAGGATCCCCGACTTGACCGGGTCCGGGAACGCTGGCTGATCCTGCGGGCCAGAGGCCCGGGCGTCATGGTCTGGCTGGGTCGATTCGGGCATCGGGACTCCCCTCGTCAGCAGGTATCTAGACAATGGCAAGATACCCTGGGGATGTCAAGATGGACCGTGCCCTATCATCACGGCGACCTGCCGGCGGCGCTGCTGGACGCGGTAGAAGACGCCGTCAGCGACGTCGGCGTCAGCGGAGTGTCGCTGCGCGACGTGGCGCGGCGCGCCGGCGTCTCGCACAGCGCGCCCGCACACCATTTCGGCAGCAAGGCAGGGCTGCTGACGGCGTTCGCCACCGCCGGATACCGGCTGCTCGCCGAGTCGGTCATCGACGAGGTGGTGGCCTGTGATCCCCCCGACAGCGCCGCCGAGCTGGCCGCGATCGGCCGCGGCTATATCCGGTTCGCGCTCGCCCACCGGGCGCATTTTGAGGTGATGTTCCGGCTGGATGCGCTGAACCCGGACGACGCCGAGTTCACCGCGGCCAGCGAGGCTGCCTACGGGCTACTCCTCGCAAACATCGAGCGCTGCCGCGCAGCGGGCCGGCTGCATGGCCGCTCCGCCGAGCTCGTCACGGTCAGCGCCTGGTCCCTGGTGCACGGCATGTCGGCGCTGTGGATCAGCGGGCGGCTGTCCGAGCGCGTCGCCGAGCAGGATCCGGAACGCCTCGCCGCGGCGGTCTCGGCCCTGTTCGTCGAGGCGGTCCTGCCCCACAAGGCCTGATCGGGCGCCAGGGCAGCAGCGCGGCCAACTGGTCCCACAGGGGTTCCAGCAGCCATGATGGGATGAGGAAACTCCCGGATCATATTTGCCAGGTCATGGGCATCGGTGCAAACGCTCACGCGCGTAACCTCGGGCCCACGCCTGATGCCACGACCGCTAACCTTTGCGTGGCCTGATAGTTCGTAGTCCTGGCTGCGGGGCAGCGCCCTGGCGAGGTTGGAGGACATATGCCCGGTCTGGCGGTGGTGACCGGTGCCTCGTCTGGCATCGGTGAAGCGTACGCGGAGCGGCTGGCAGCTGACGGGTGGGACCTGGTGGTGGTGGCCCGGAGCGGGGAGCGCCTGAACGAGCTGGCAGCGCGGCTGAACGAGGCTCACGGGGCGACGGTGCGGGCGGTCCAGGCCGACCTGTCCCGTCCGGGGGAGGTGGAGCGCGTCGGCGGTGAGATCGGCGCCATGCCCGTCGACATGCTGGTCAACAATGCGGGCCTGGCGCACTACATGCCGTTTGCCGATCTCGCCGCGGCGCAGGCGGCGGAACTGGTGGACCTGAACGTGCTGGCTCCGGTGCTGCTGACCCAGGCCGTGCTGCCCGGCATGCTGGCCCGGTCGCGCGGCACGATCATCAACATCGCCTCCCTGCTGGCGTTCAGCGGCGCCGTGCAGGCCGCGTTTTTGCCCAAGCGCGTGGTGTACGCGGCCACCAAGTCGTTCCTGGTCACCTTCAGTCAGGCGCTGGCGGCTGAGGTACGCGACCGTGGGATCCAGGTCCAGGTCGTCTGCCCCGGGGTGGTGCGCTCAGAGTTCCACTCGCGGCAGGGCATGGACATGAGCCCCGTCCCGCGGATGGAGTCCGGCCAGGTCGTCGAGGCCAGCCTGACGGACCTGGCTGACGGCGTGCTGGTGTCGGTCCCCAGCCTGGGCGACACCGAGCTTCTGGCCCGGCTGGAAGCAGCCAGTCTCGAGCTGGTCCGGGTGGCCCGGACCGCTGAGCTCCCGGCACGGTACCGCCGCGATGCCTAGTGATTCGAATCCTGCTGGGGGGCTTTTTTAGCAGCGCCGACCGTGCGCGGCTTATGGCTGCCGGCCGTTGCCCTTGCGGGCGAGAGACCGAAGCCGCGCCTCCCGCGCGTCCCAGCTGTACACGACGGCCGTGTCGGCGATGACGTCGTGCAGCGCGCGGCGATCACGCCCCAGCAGGATGCCGAGGAAGCCCAGCCCCAGGAGGAGGAAGCTCAGCGGGAACGCAAGCGTTCGCACGAGCCCGCGCTTGGTGCCCACGCTGCTGCCGTCCTGGCCGACAACCTGCACCCCGAGCACGATCATGCCGGGCGTACTGCCAGTCGCGGTCCAGTAGTAGGCGTAATAGAAGAACTCCCAGGCGAAGAACGCGACCACCACCCACGTGTTCTCCCTGCTCCAGTGGATGGAACTCCCGGTCAGCACGCTGGCGGCGAACGAGGCGGCGCCCAGCACCAGCATGAACACCGCGATGCTTATGGCGCAGTCGACGATGAACGCGATGAAACGCGAAGCGAACCCGGCGTGCTGGCCACGCAGGTCCTCCGTTTCCCCGGTGCTGAGCGGAGCGTATGGCTGGGGACTGTCGCCAAGAGGCGCGAGTTGCGAGACGCCGGCATTACCGGGCACCGGTTCCGGCAGGCCGGCGTCGGCATCGGCGGGCGCGGTCACGGCTCCTCCGGGGGCTTCGGCAACTCGGGCGGCCCAGCTCGTCCCGTATCGTTGCGCCGGATCTTGCTGACCCAGCGTGCGAGGGTGTCATCCATGCTGACCGCGTGGCTTCGTCCCAGGTCAAGCGCGTCGGTGGCGAGAGTGCTTGAGGAACTGACCATGATGGCACCCAGATCGGTGTTCTTAACCAATGACTCGACATCGATCTGGTTGACGATCTGGTTGATGTCGACCTGGGCCAGGAGCTTATTCATGTCTACCCGATCGAGTATCTGGTTCAGGTCCACCCGATCGAGTATCTGGTTCAGGTCAATCCGGTCGACTACCTGGTTCAGGTCAATCCGGTCGACTATCTGATTCAGCTCCACTCGCGACAGCACGATATTCAGGTCAACCCGGGCGATCAGCGCGTTCATGTCTAGCGCATCGACCACGAGCTCGATCACGCGCTGCGCGACTCCCTGCGCAATTGACTCCATTTGCTCGGCGAACCGCCTGGCCGCCGACGAGCGTCTGAACCGTTCACCCGGATCCACACCCTCAGTATGGCGAACACTGAGGTATCGTGTCTCGCCCGTGACGAGTGATGTGCGGAATGGCTGCTAGGCACCGAGATCCTGGAGCAAGGCATCGAGGGTGAGTTCCTCCTCGATGCGGAGGCCGCGGCGGCGCATGGCCGCGGCGAGTTCTGGGTCCCAGGGCGTCGCGGCCGCCTCGCCGGCGAGCCCGGCGAGCGGCGCGAACGGGTGCGCCGCGGACACCGCGGCTTCATAGGCCTGGTGGTCGTAGCGCCACGGCTGCCAGCTGACCCGGTGACGCACCGTCCGAGCGATCCGGACCCCTCCCCAGTCGTAGTCGCCGTGGTAGCCGAACTCCGCGCCGCCGGCCGCCAGTAGGTCCAGGAGCCGCCACCCGGCGGCAGAGGGCTGGCCGCCGACGCACACCAGCGGCTGGCAGCGGGCACCTAGTTCGTCGGCGGCCGCCGCGACCACCACGGGGTTCTCGCATATCCGCACCCGGCCGGCGCGCAGCGGTCCCGGGGTCAGAGGCTCCGGATGGCAGCGGAGCTGGCGCAGGGTGAGCACCGCCGGCTGGCCCGCCTCGCGGCACGAGGCCAGCGTCCGGCCCAGGGCCGTGTGCGTATCGCCGGGCAGGCCGAGGCAGAGCACCAGTGACGATAGCTCGTCGAGGTGAACCCCGACGGCGGCCCACGCGGCGCGGCGGCCCTCGGCGCTTGGATCCGCCGCGAACGGCAGGCCGGCCAGCGCACGGACCGCCGACAGCACCAGCGTGCCGACCGGGCGTCCGTCGTCCAGGGCGTGCGCGTCGCCGCAGCACTCGGCGGCCAGGCGACCGATGGGGACACCACGCGAGGGGAGCCGCTGGAGCACCGCCGCGACCTGGGTGAGGAGCAGCCGCGCCTGAGCAGGCTGGGGGGCGAGGCGGCGCACCACGCCGGTCGCGTCGAGCCATCCCCGCCACGGCGCCAGCTCGTGGCGGCCAGCCACGGCGGCGTCCAAGGTCGTGAACGCGGCATCCCAGGCGGCCGCCAGGTCCGCCCGTTCGCGGCGGCGATCCCGCAGCGGACCGGTAAGCCGCGTTACCGCTTCGGCCAGCCCATCCGGCGCGGCGCCGCTGTCGCGCAGGATGCGGTCGACCTCGGTCAGCGACACCGACAGCGACGCCCCGGAACGGGCTGCTCTGCCGGTCAGCCGCTCGACCGCGCGCCGCTGCTCCACGGTGGCGGCGGGCAGCGTGACCGTACCGGTCAGGGGACGTCCGGTCTCCAGCCGGTCCCGGGCCCGCCGCACCAGCCATGCGACGGGCTCACCGCCGAGCAGGCGGTCCAGCTGGGCGTCGGCCTCGGTCACCCGGGCGGTCACACGGGCGCCCGTTCGGCCCGGCGCCGTTCCCGCCCGTCCCACTGCCAGGGCGTGACGAGGACCGCGTCGAGGCCATCCTGCCGGGCCAGCTGGCAGATGGCGAGCCCGGGAACCTGCGGATAGCAGCCCCACTCCCGCTCGCTGGTCATGACCACGTCCATGTCGAACGTGGCCAGCAGCCCGAGGCACTTCGCCCGGGAGTCGTCGTCGACTCCGGCGAAGGCCTCGTCCAGCGCGATGAGCCGCGGCGCGTTCGGGTTGCCCGCCGACTTGTAGTACGCCGACGCCGCGGCGAACAGCGGGACGGAGGCGACCAGGGCCCGCTCGCCACCCGACGCCGGGCCGGTGGCGGGCCGCCACTGCCCGTCCTGGAAGCGCTGGATCACGAACTCGTGCCACCTGCGGTAGTCCAGCGCGGCGGTCAGCGCCTCGGCCCACCCGGCCGCGGGATTGATGGCGTGCTCGGTGGCGATGCGCTGCTGCAGGAACGACCCGACGGCGGTCCGGTCATCGGCCGACCAGGCGTCGATCGTCTGCCGGAGCTTGCGCCGGACCTGATCCAGCCCGTCCGGCGCGTCCCGCGCCTGCTGCCAGATCAGGCGCAGCTTCATGCCGGTCGACGTCGGCCGCGACTCCAGCTCGTCGTTCATGGCCCTGACCTCGGTTTCGGCCGCGGTGATCAGCTCGTGCAGTGTCCCTGCCACCTCGTTGAGCAGGTGGTTCTCCAGGATCTCCCGTTCCCGGGCGGACAGCAGCCTGGCCCGCTGCTCGGCTTCCTCGCCGAGCGCCGCGGCCAGCCCGGGGATGTCGTGACTGCGGCCCTGGAAGATCACGTCGACCACGATGACGCCCTCGCTCAGCGTCAGCCCGGCCGAATGCCCGTGCCGGGCCATCGCGTCGGCGAGCAGCTTGTGTTCCTCGCTGACCCGCTTCTGGATCCGGTCCCAGGGGCCGTCCGCGTCGTCCACGGACTCCAGGCCGGCGTTCACGGCCCGGGCCAGCAGCACGGACGGCGTCGCCGCCCACGGCTGCGTGACGTCGGGAACCTCGGTCTCCGGCAGCGCGACGCGCAGCAGGCCGGTGGCGGCGAACGACCGGAATTCCGCGACGGCGACATCCCGCGTGCGGGTCGCCTCGTCGATGTCCCCGCGCAGGGTCTCGCGCCTGCCCTCGGCCCGGCCCCGGTCGCCGAGCGCCCGCTGCTCGGCCGCACGCGCGGCCTTCTCCGCGGCGGCCCGCCGCTCCAGATCCTGCCGGACCTCCTCGAGTTGCCGGTAGAGCTCCTCGACCGCGGCGCCAGCGGTCGCCATCAGCTCGTCGTAGGTCAGCTGGGCGCCCGACGCCTGGCCCCGGGCCAGCGCCGCGGCTTCGGTCGCGTCGTCCAGGCGCTCGCGGCTATCCGCCAGTTCCGCCGCGGCGTCGTCCGCGGCCCGGACCGTCTCCTGCCACGCCTCGGCGGCCGGCCAGAGCCCGGCGAGCGCCAGCCGGTACGCGTCCACCCCGGCCTTGACCCCGGCGAGCGGGCCAGGCTCGGCGGGCAGGGCAACGTCCTGCGCGAACTCCTCGGCGCGCCGGACGGCGGCGGTCAGCTCCTCCTGCCGCTGCCCGCACACCGTGACGGCGTGAGCATGCTGCTCGCGCAGTTCGGCGCGCCGCCGGCGTTCGGCGGCGGCGACGGTATGCGCCTCGCGCACCGCGGCGTCCGGTGGCGCCGCGCGATGTTCAGCCGCGAGCCGCTCGCGGCGGCGTTCCAGCTCCGTCAGCGCCGTGCCGATCTCGGCGATCGCGGCCCGCGCCCGGGCCAGCTCTTCGGTGAGCGAGGCGATCCTGGCCCGCCGTGCCGCCTCTCGTGCTCCCTCGCCGATGAAGCCGGCGGCGTCCTTGTGCCAGCCGCCGGCCAGCACGCCGTTCGCCCAGCGCCCTTCGGTGGTCACCCAGGCGGGACCGGTGCCCGCACCCAGGCCGATGGCGGCCAGCACGGCGCTCACCGCGCCATCCGGCAACGTCGCGGCCTGTGGGTCGCCGGCGTTTATCGCCGGGACCAGGACGCTGGCGCACGACGGGCCGGACACGGGCGAGAGCCCGGAGACCACGGTCACGTCGCCATCGACAAGGTTCCCGTCCGGCGTGACCCAGGCGTCAAGTATCCCCGCCGCCTCCAGCGCGGCCTCAAGCCCCGCGCGGCGCTCCACGGACAGCTGCGGCGCGAAATCGGTCACCTTCCACAACGGCGCGCCCGGACGGCCATCCCGGACGCCGGGCTGCCTCGTGTGCGGAAGCGGCGGGGCGTCGTGACCGCCCGCCCGCAGCCGCTCGATCTCCCGCTCGAGTTCGTCCGCGCGGCCGGCCTGAGCGGTACGGCCGGCCAGCAGTCCCGCCTCGATGCGGCCGAGCTCGGCACCTGCCGCCCGGGCCGCGTCGTCGATGGCCGCGGCCGCCGGATTGGCACCGTCCCCGGTCGCGGCCCACGCGTCGAGGGCGTCGATCAGCGCGTCCGGCTCGGCGACGCTGAGCTCGGCCAGCCCGCGAAGGTACAACCGGTAGGCGCGGGCAAGTTCCCCGGCCCGTTCGGTAGATTCCTGCTCGGCGGCGGCGAGTCGTTCGGCGGCGGCCTGTGCCTCGGCGGTCAGCCGGTCCGCCTCGGCGCGCGCCGTTTGCAGCACCCTCCGCCGGTCCTCGGCCTCGGCGAGCAGCCGCTCCAGTTGCCCGACGGCCCGGGACTGACGGTCGGCGACGGCCTGCGTGTCCCGGCGGGCCCGCGGCAGGTCCTGCTCCCAGGCGCCGGCGGCCGCGCGGTGGCCCGGCGCGCAGCGAGCGGCGGCGGCCGTCTCCTCGGCCTGGCGCTGCGCGCCATCCAGCGCGCCCCGCGCCGCTTCGGCCCGGCCCGCGGCCTCGCCGGCCCGCACGGACCGCTTCTGCACCTCGGCGGAGAGCCGGTCACGGTCCTGTTCCCTGATGCGCGCCGTCTCGTCGCGGCGTCGTGCCTCGTCGCGCATCTGCTCCAGCCGCTCGGCGTCCCGCATCGCTGGGTCCTGCCGCAGCGCCTCCCGCCGCGCCTCCAGCCTGATCCGCTCCTGCTCGAGTTCGTCCAGCTCGCGCCGCGAGGTCTGCAGTACGCCCTCGGCGGCGGCGAACGCCTCCTCGGCCGCGGTCAGGTCCCGGCCGAGCTGCTCGTACCGGCTCTGCGCCTGCCGCGGGCCGGCGGCCTTGCGCTTGGCCGCGATCATCGCGTACCGGCGGTAAACCCGGAGGAAGTCGTTCGCCGCCTGGCGGGCCTCGGCCAGGGCGCGCAGCGCGTCGCGCTCTTCATCGAGGCCCCGGAACGCCTCGGCGACCGTCGTCACCAGGCCCGGGCTGAGCGGGGGCAGCGCTTCGGTCAGCGCGCGAGACAGCAGCTTCTCGTCGGGCTTCTTGGACAGCTGCGGCTGCCGCAGCTGGATCAGCAGGTTGATCAGCACCTCGTAGCGGTGCTCACCGAGCCCGAACAGGGCTTGGTCCACCGCCCGGCGGTAGTCGGCGGCCCGGTCGTACACCAGCCCGTGCCCGTCGATCTCCTCGCGCAGCTTCTCCCGGCTGAGCGGAACCCGGCTCGACGGCAGCAGGTGCAGGTCATCGCCGACCCGCCGGGTCGTGACGAAGAACCAGTGCCGCGCGATGCCGCGGCCTGCGACGGCCTTCAGCCCGCAGCCTACGGTCCGGAACTCGGTGGTCCCGTCGGCGGCGCGGCGGCCGAACTCGAGCCAGGTGTACCCGAGGCGTTCGGGATGGGGATGCCTGCCGCCCAGCAGGAGGTTCCACTCCATCTTCTTCTGCCGGTCGCCATCCGGCTCCACCCGGTGCGGTGCGAGTTCTCCGTCCAGCAGGAACGGCAGCGTCAGGGCCAGCACCTTGGACTTGCCGGTTCCGTTGTTGCCGCGCAGCAGGAGCCGGCCGTCGTGGAACCAGAACTCCTCGGCGTCGTAGTAGAACATGTCGACGAGGCCGGCCCGCAGCGGCTTCCACCGCTCAGAAGAGGGCGCTGGCAGCATCGGCGGCCGCCTTTCTCGTTTCCCGGATGGTGGGCTGGTCCAGGGCGAAACGCGCGATCGCCGGACGGCTGCGGACGTGCGGCCCATCGACGGTGACCAGCCGCAACGCGGACAGTTTCTCCAGCGCGACGGCGAGCAGTTCGGTTTCGGCTCCCGGCTCGGTCACGCCTTTGCGCCAGTAATCCTGGTGCTCGGCGGCGGCCCGCCGGACGAAGGCGCGCAGCTCGTCGAGCGCGGCCTGATCGCGGCGGGCGAGGTATTCGGCGACCAGCAGCGTGACGTGCCCGTCGGTATGCTGCTCGGGCATCCGCACGTCGGTCAGCTCGTCCTCGGGGTCCACCATGGCGATCCCTTCGGCGCGCATCTCGGCGACCAGCCCGGTGGCCTCCTCGATCCGCCGGGTGATCGCATGCCGCTGGGACAGCAGGTAGGCGCGTTCGTCCTCGTCGAGCTCGTCGTGGTACACGACCGGGTTTTCCAGGAGCCGCCGGGTGAGCCGCCTGCGCAGCGCCTGGTTGCGGAGTTCGTCGCTCTCGGCGACCGGTTCCGCGGTCAGCTCGGCGAGCCGCCCCCCGAAGGCCGTGGCGGTGACGACGGAGGGTCCCCGGGCGCCCGAGAGCAGCACGCCCAGGACCGGCCTGCGCACGTCGTACAGGACGTCCGCCCCGGCCGACAGATAAGCGTCCTCGTCCCCGGCGACCCGGCTCAGCACGCCCCAGCCGAGCAGCAGCCGGACCACCGCGACCAGATCGGACCGGTCCGAGCGGTTGGCCAGGGTCAAGGCGTATCCGGTCGCGGCCAGCTCCGGGTCGGCGGCAGCGGTCAGCACGTCGTCGGCGAGGCTGCCCAGCGTGGTCTGCGCGTCGGCGCGGGCGAGCGCCGACAGGGCCAGGCACAAGGTGACGTACCGGCGGCGGCCGAACGGCTCCTTGTGGCTTCCGAGGGCCGGATGGGACGCGTCGGACAGTTCCGGGACGGTCTTGAACAGCCGCGCCGTCCCGGAATCGGCGACGAGACGCCAGCCGGTCTCGCGATTCAGCCACTCGCGCAGCTCGGTCAGATGCCGCCGGACCAGGACGAGCGTCTCGCTGTCGGTGTCGGCGACCAGCAACGGCTTGGCGAGCAGGGCGCGCAGCGCGGCCCGGCGCTGCGCCTGTTCCTCGGCCGGGATCATGACGCGGTCATATCTGTGATCTCGATGACGTGCTCCGGGCCGGTGAGCAGGCCGTCGGCGGTGCGGATGGCGGCCGTTCCGCCGTCCGGGACCGGCGAGAGCCGCACCTCCAGCGTGCCGTCGCTGGTCACGGTCTTCACTTCGACCTCACCGGGCATGCGGGCGGCCAGCGCGTCGCCGAGCAGCGCCAGGAACAGCCGGAACGCGCGGGGATCCAGCACATCGAGGTCGGACAGCAGCGTCGGCCCGGTCGTGCCGAGGCGCCGCCGGGCCGCGGCGGTCTCGGCTGCCTCTCGTTCGGCCTGCCCGCGCAGGAACTCCCGATCCGCCGACCTGTCCCGCACCCGGTTGGGCTGGCCGCGCCGCTCGTAGGTCCCGGTCTTCCGCAGCTGCGGCGAGATGCGGATGGGCGGTGCGTCTCGCCATGTCGTCGCGGGCGGAAGGTCGCGCCAGGCGTCGGCGGTTTCGCTGGTCACCGACAGGTGCCGGGCGGGGCACAGGCCGAACGCCGCCCGCCAGAGGCAATGGGCGGCCTCATCATCCGGCGCCTCGGCGAACCACCTGGCCAGCACGCGGAAGTCCGCCGAGCGATCTGACCGTCCCGAGCGCCGCTCGTTGAGCAGGCCCACCGCGTCGATGAGCTGCTTGATCGCGGTCACGGCCGCCTGCCGCAGCAGCCGGGCCTGCGACGGGTGCCCCGCGTCCCGCGACGTGAACCAGTCATCCAGCCCGCGCCACCGGTTCCGCCAGGCGTCAAGCGCCTGTTTTCCCGCCCGGGCCAGGGATTCGGCGGCGTCCGCGCCCTCGGGGACCGCGTCGGCCGCCTCCCGGTGCGCGGCGAGGTCCAGCAGCCGCTCGTGTCCGGCGGCTTCCAGATCGCTGAGCAGCACCGCGATCTGGGCGCCGGAGTTGGCCAGGTCCGCGATGAACCTGTTGATGTAGTCGATCAGCCGTTCCTTGTAGGCCAGGAAGCCGTCGACGTCCCCGTCGGAGAAGTCGATCGCGCGCCGCAGCGCGGACATGAACGCCTGCGCGTTGTCGGCCAGGGAGGAGAACCGCTCCGCCACGGACAGCAGGAGCAGATGGGTCTTGGCCGGGTCGGGATCGGGGTCGGCGGCGAGTCGTTTGAGCGACTGGAGTTGCTCGGCGATGTCCGCGAGGGCGACCGACTGGAGCTGTCCGCGCCGCCCGATCGCCTCTTCGTAGAACGCGATCGCCTGCTCGGCGGCCTGCCCGGCGGCGGTCAGCTGGTACAGGGACCGCTTGCGGTGGAAGTCCTCTACGGTGGTGACGCGGCTGGTGTCGGCGTCGGCCCGCAGGTTCCCCCACGCCACGAGCTGCTCCAGGGCCTGAGTCAGCTGCTCGTCGGCGTCGATCCGGAGCTCGCCGGCCACGTCCTCCGGCCGCAGGTGCACGATGAAACGCTCCTTCGCCTGCGCGAAGGTCCGCAGCAGGCTCCGGTAGAGGCCGGCGTTCGGGACGCCCAGGTGCGTGAACGGTTGTGGCTCGCCCTGGTCACGCGCCGCCGGGGGGACTCCGTTCACAGCGAAGACGGTACGCTCCGGGTCCGACATTTTCCGGCCACCACGCCAGCACCGGGTCAGCGGGTCGCCGGATTGCGCCCGTCGGCGAGCGGCGCGCCTAGCTAGCGCGTGTCCCGCAGTCCGTCCGCGCACGCCTGG
>Ga0187817_10001030_pt1 | contig 13069 bp, 11 predicted proteins | sample NC_wetland_sal_i_17_FD_132431 | JGI IMG/M metagenome (GOLD analysis project Ga0187817, IMG submission 132431) | Wetland sediment microbial communities from Neuse River Estuary, North Carolina, USA - SO4_2 | ecosystem: Environmental > Aquatic > Freshwater > Wetlands > Sediment | place: USA...
ACGCGCCCGTGACGACGGACATCCATCGATTGATCCGGCTGCCCGGTTCCCTCCATGGAGGCACCGGTTTCCGTGTTCTGCCGCTCACCCGCGACGAACTCGATCGGTTCGAGCCGTTCCGGCACGCACCCGTGTCGTTCGTGGGGTTGCCGCCGGTCGAGGTCGCTCTCCTTACCGACGTCGACTATCCCACGCTCCCCGACCCCACGCGAGGCAAGGAAACAGAGACACTGACGGTGTCACGCTCGACGGCGCTCTTCCTTACGCTTCGGGGGGAGGCGCGCCCGACGGCGGCGGGGGCGCCTCCGCCTTCGCCCCGACCTTGAGGCCGCCGATCCGTTCGATGGTTCCCTCGATGACGTCGCCGGGCTTCAACTTCCGGCTCTCGTTGCCGAACTCGAAGCCGGGGACTCCCCCGAGGGTTCCGAGCGAGATCAAGTCCCCGGGTTCGAGGGTCACCCCCCGGGTGAGATGCTCGATAATCTCGGGAATGCGGAACAGATAGTCGGTCGTGTCGCCCTTCTGCCGGACGGTGCCGTTGACCTTGAGCTCCATCTGGAGCGGGTACGGCGCGCCGACCTCTTCCTTCGGAACGACCCACGGGCCGACGGCCATGGTCGCATCGAAGCCCTTTCCCTGGACCCAATCGACCGCGCCATCGGGGGGGTACTGGAGGTCGCGGTAGCCCATGTCGAGCGTGATGGTGTACCCGGCGACCATCTCCATCGCCCGGCTCGCCGGCACGTGCTTTCCCCGCTGGCCAATCACGACGGCAAGCTCCAGCTCGACATCGGGGAAACGGCCGTGGGGGCTCAGCACCAGGGACTCGCTCGGCCCTACGAGGCTGTTGAAGAAACGGGTGAAGAGGTAGGGACTCCTGGGCGCCTCCTTCTTCTGCTCGGCGAGGTGGGTCCTGGAGTTCGAGGCGAGGAGGTAGATCTTGGCCCCCGACGAGACGGGGGCGAGCAGCTTGATGCCCTCTTCCGGCTTGAAAAAGAACCGGGCACCGGTGGCGGCCCGCGGCGTCCAACCCATCGCCCGCCGTCGGTCGATGTACTCCTGAATCTTCTTCGTGATCGCGACCGATTCCGCGCCGCCGGTGAAGAACGTCCGCATGTCGCGGAATCGGCTCGGGTCGGCTCCTTTGACGGGATTGACGCCGAAGTAGTCGCGGCAGGCCGTGTCCAGGTCGATGTAGTCGCCGGCGTCGGTGATCATACCGAAATGGAACTGATCAGCCAGAACGAAATGGACGAGCTTCATCGCGAGCCTCTCCGTCGGCCTCGGAACCCAAGGCGGCTATAACGGTGAGGGCGGCGGCGTCGAGGGCGGCTCCCGTGGGCGCAGGGAGATCAATACTCCGTCATCGAGCGGCTCGGCTGACTCGCGGAGCAGCTCGACCCAGTCCTCGGACGAGTGGCTCTCCGGCCCGGCCATCAGGGAAGGTGCCGTGTCGCCCCCGATGAGGACCGGCGCGACGTAGACGGTCATCCGGTCCACGAGTCCCGCCCGAAGAAAGCTCGCGATAACATGGGCCCCTCCCTCCACGAGCACGCCCCGGAGGCCACGGCCGGCCAGCGCGCGGAGGAAGATGGGTAGGGCCACCTCCGGTCCGGGTCCCGCCACGATCGTGTCAACGGAGGCCGGGTAGCGCCGCTGCGAGCTCTCGGTGGTGCCCACGATCGTCGGCTGGGTCCCGTCCAGCAGACGCGCGGAGGCCGGGAGTCGACCGCTGCCGTCGAGGCAGATCCGGATCGGCGGCGGGCCCGGGGCCCGATGGAGAAGGTCCCAGTGGACGCGGAGCGAGGGGTCGTCGAGGATGACCGTCCCCACTCCCACGAGTACGGCGCCGAGGTCCGCCCGGAGCGCCTGAACACGGGCCAGATCGCGCGGGCCCGAAAGGGCCGCCCGCTTGCCCCCGGCGAACGCCAACCGTCCATCGAGGGATACGGCGCAGTTGATGTGGACGTACGGTCGCGCCGGCGCGTTGGTCGTTCCGTTCATGGCCGGCCGCTGAGCCGGTCGCGTTCCGCCTCGAGGTCCGCGACCGGCATTCCCGCCTCGCGGAGGTCGACGAGGTTGATCGACACGTTGGCCAGAGCGGAGTCGGCGGCGGCCCGGAGGAGGGCGAGCCCGGAGACGAGGTCGCTGCCGAGCGCGGGGTTCGTCTGTTCCCGGTGGACCTCGAGCCGGCTCTGGAGCCGGCGAGCCAGCCGGGCCGTATCGAGCGGCACCTCCGCCGCATGACGGAGCGCATCGAGAAACGCGCGCTGGGCCGCGGGGTCGTCGGGCTTGGTCTTTCGGTCCCGACGGGCGGTCCGGACGGCCTCGTAGGCATCGCTGTCGGCGTTGGCCAGCTCGAGAAACGTCCCGCGACCCTCGATCAGTTCCTTCGTCAGAGCGGCCAGCGGCGGAGAGGGAGTCTGCTTCGCGGGGGTCGAGTACGCCACGACCATCTCGCCCAACGCGGTGCCCATCGCTCCGGCAATCGCGGCCACGCTGCCTCCCCCGGGTGTCGGCGTGCGAGCTGCCACCCGGCCGAGGAACTCCTGCACGGTGAGGTCTTGGAGTCCCCGCGGGGGCTCCGCCAGTTGCTTCCCGCTCAGGTCCGCCGGCCCACCGGGGAGCCTTCGCTCCAGAATCTGGTCCCGCGAGAATTGGTTCAGCTGGAGGTAGAACTCGGCCGCGTCGAGGAGCGCGTCCTCCGGGACCAGTCCGACGATCTCCGATTCCTCCACAGCCGCGCCGTATCGCGCCGCGTCGCGGCGTACCGCTTCGAGGGCCCGATGGACCGGCGTCTTCCGATAGTCGGTGAGGTTCATCGAGACCTGGGCACGGTTTCGTTCCTTGATCTCGAAGCCGAGTGCCTTGACCTCGGCCAAGCCGCCGTCTCGCGCCCGGACGGCATGAGCGACCTTCCTCGCGACCCCGACATCCGGCGTGGTCAGGTACGCGTTGAACGCGATCAGGACCGGTCGAGCGCCGATAGCGACCGCGCCGGCCGACGGATGCAGCGCCGGGTCCCCGAAGTCCGGTCGTCGCGCCGGGTCGGTCTTCACCGCGTCGCGGAGCCCCTCGAAGCCGCCCTGGCGAACGACGGCGAGATCCGCGCGCTCCGGCCGCCGGGCCGCCTCTCCGTACAGGTACACTGGCACCTGCAATTCGGACCAGACCCGCACTCCCAGTCGCTCGGCGAGCGCCACGGCGTCCGACATCGTCGCGTTGCCGAGCGGAACGAACGGGACCACGTCGGCCGCTCCCATGCGGGGGTGCTCGCCGTGATGATGCCGGAGGTCGATGAGCTCCACCGCCTTCCGGACCATGCAGAAGACCGCCTCGAGCAGTGGGTCGGCCTCGCCCACCAGGCTGACCACCGACCGATTGTGGTCCGCATTGAGCTCCACATCGAGCACCGTGACGCCGGGGATCCCACGACCCTCGGCCACGATCGCCTGGACGCGCGCCTTATCCCGGCCTTCGGAGAAGTTCGGGACGCACTCGAACCGCTTCATGACTCACCGGCGGGGTACGCATCTAGATGCTGTTGTCGGCCCGGGGTAGGCAGGGGCGTTGCCTTCCTCTTCGGGGCGGATCGGATCCGGTTGAGCGCACCGTGCACCCGTTCCTCGGAGAAATCGTGCTCAGTGACGAGCAACCGGCGCAACTCCTTCTCGTCCGGCTCGCCGAATACCGGCACTGGGACCTCGACCACGGGAGGGTTCCGGAAGATCTCGGCGGCTTCCTCGACATCCTTCGGCTCGATGCCTGCCGTTCGAAGGGTCACCTCCCAGCCAAGGTGCCGCTGGACGAGCTTGAGCGCCTTCTTGGGGCCGTAACCCTCTGCGCCGTCGTTGAAGTCGGTCCCGATGAGTAGCCCGATGAGGATCAGTTCATCCTGCGAAATGCCGAGCTCGGACAGCATGCGCTCGCGCTCGAGCAACTGCGCGGCCTGGGTCCCGGTCCGGGCCTTCCGGGATCCCAGTCCCCGGACCAATCGCGGGGTTCCGAACAAGAGCGAATCATAGTCTTCCGAGGCGCTCGCCCATACGGTTCCCGACGCCGCCATGCGGGCGCCCTGGGCCTCCCCCTCGGAAGGGGCCTGCACGGTCGGAAGTCCGAGCGCGTGGAGGACCTGGACCGCCTCCTCGATCATCGAGCGGGTCAATCGCGAGGTCTGGGCGGCCTTCCGTCTCGCGGTCTCTAAGTCTCCTGCGGCCAATGCCTCGTTCCAGGCCTCCTGTGCGCGTTCCTTGGCTAGGAACCGGGTCCGGAGCGTGCCGGCCTTAAGGTCCGGAGGCCGGCCGTCGAACACCCAGACCGGACGGATCTGCTGCTCGAGCCACGAGGTGGTCCGGTACAACAGACCGATCAAGTGGGCCGTTACTCGACCCGACCGGTCGGTGAACGGCTGTCCATCGGGGGCGCGAATCGTCGCCAAGAACTGGTACAACATGTTGTTCCCGTCTACTGCGAGGGTCCTCCCTACGAGGGCCGACCAGGGAATCTCCGTAGGGTGCGTGATGTCGCGGAGGGGAAGCCCCACGAAACTCGGCACACGGCGGTGGGTACTTCTCCTTTGGGCCGCCGGCGGAATCGGCTGCCGTTCGGAACCTGTACCAAGCCCTAAGTAGGAACCGGGACTCGTCGGGACGGCATTCCATGTCAGTCGTTTGGCGTCCGGAGATTGGTGCTGTGATGCCGGATCCCGGGGCGGTTCTGCTGAGCTGTTTCCCCAGCGCCGGACTCGCCCCGACCGTCGCGGGGCACTACATCCTTCAAGTCCTCAAATTACCCCGGATTGGCACCTTCGCCTCCGAGGACCTCCCGCCGCTGGCCGTCATCATGGGGGGCCGCGTCAACCCTCCGGTTCGTGCGTACGGAACCAAGGACCTCGTTCTCGTGCTCTCGGAGTTTCCACTTCTCCCCGGGCTGATTACCCCGCTGGCTACCGCGATCATCGGGGCGGCCACGCAGCTGAAGGTGGGACGTATCCTTGGTCTGGAGGGAGTTGTCCCCCATCCGGCCGACGCGGCCGACGACACCGAGAACGTGCCCCCCGAGGAGATGGTCTGGTACGCCGGGTCGGGCACCCCGAGCCAGCTTCCTGCTGAATACAAGGCCGCCGGTGTGCGGACGATGAGCGACGGAGTGATCGGGGGGGTTTCGGGGGCTCTCCTCGTGGAAGGGCTGACGGCCACGATCCCCGTCGGTGCGCTCCTGGTGAGCGCGACCGACGCAGGCTACCCCGATCACCGGGCCGCGGCGAAGCTCATCGAGGTGATCGACCAGGCGTTGCCGCACGTGAGGATCGATACGGGGCCGCTCCGGACGCAGGCGGAGATGATCGAACGCGCATTGCGCGCCGCCGCCAAGAGCCGTGAACCCGCGCCGCTCGCCGGCCCCTCACCAGACAACGCCCCGATCTACCAATAGCCGGTCCCGGGAGGCCCGCCGCCGGTCAGCTATCTGACGGAGTGCCGGAGAAGGCGTCAGAGTAGGAGACCAGATAGAGGCACCCGAAGAGCATCACCGCGAGCAGAATCAGCATCGAGATCGGGTTGGTCGAAAACCAGGCCACCGTCGCGGCCATCAAGACCGCGGGGAGTGCGAGGGTGAGTCCGACAACGAGGAACCGGCCGTCCACGAGCGTCGGGTAACCGGCACCCCTCATAATGTTGCGCGGCCGGCAGGCATCGACCCGATGCCCGGCCGCGACGAGGACACGCCGCGCGAGGAGACCTACTTGTGAACCGTCACAGGAGCTCCTGACCGCCGGGCGGCAGCCCGACGACTTCGAGTGTGAGTTCGACCTCGCAGGAGGCCGCCGGCAAGGGTCCCGGCAGTCCCGGGGGCTCCAGGGTCGGGCGTTCGGGCATGGGAGCGGGGGCGACATGACCCACCATCTCCGGCTCCGATGGGATCCGGCCCGCGTGGGTCGGGTCGGCGAGCATGGCGAGCCGGCTCGCTTCCATCGCCGCCTCGGCCGGGATCACGAACGACTTCTCGATGTGCCCGGCGATGAACTCGGCCCAGTAGGTGTTGAACCGGGCGATCGGGATCTTGGCCGCATCCTTCGTCAGCGTCTCGTTGTCTAGGATTTGGAGCGTCGCCAGGCCCCGCTGCTGCAGTGCGACGAAGCTGTCGACGAAGTGGAGCCGGGCCAGCGCCCGATCCGCCACTGCGCGGCGCTCCGCCTCGAGCTTGAACGGCTTAACGACGAAGAGCGAGAGCACCTCGCACGAGCGGGCCGCGGCCTCGAGAACAAAAGGCAGCGCGCCGGTTCCGGCGCCTCCACCGAGTGTGGAGATGATGGTGACGAACGTGGCGCCCTCGAAGATTCGGTCGAGCGCCGGCTGGGCCGAGCGGGCGAGGTGACCCCCCGTCACGGGAGAGCCTCCCGTGTCCTCGGCGCCGGGCGTGTCCGTGGTCAGGCAAACCCGGCGGTCGAACTCCTCGAACTCCTGGATCCGCGCGTCGCAATTGATCGCGACGGTCTCCACATACCGGAGGTGTCGTCGCGCGATCTCTCGACCGATACGGGCGGCCCCACCACCCACGGTGACGAGAACGAAGCGGACATCGTGCCCCAGCTTCAGGTTCTCGAGCAGCCCAGGATCGAAGTCCTCGTCCCGGCCCGTCAGTTGGTCGGTGTCTCTTCCGTTCGGTTCGGCCTCAGGCATTTCGCCACCCCTTCCCTGCACCGCGTCGACGTTCCTACCGGCCCACGACCCCCTGTCGCTCCAGGTCGCGGCCACTCGTTTCGAGGGCCTTGACCTGGGCTCGCTCCTCCGCCGCCTTGCGCACGGCACCCCGTGCGCGGGCGACCAGCTCCGAGACCTGGAGCTCCAGCGCGCCGCGTCGGACCAACTGGGCCAGCACGTCGTTGAGCGGCTGGTCGTTGGAGACGAGGGCGCCGTACTCGCGGAAGGTCTCCACCTCATCCTGTCGGAGGCGAACGGGAGCTTCGATGAGTCCCGTCGGGTTGGGGGTCGGGGGGGTCAGGACTGCAGACTCGGTCCGGGTCCGAAGGAACGCGCGGAGCGCCATCCGCATGAGCTCGGACCGGCTCTCGAACTCGCCGCTGCTAACGAACGTGTCCAAGAGCTGGAGCTCTCTGCGGTTGCACCGTAGGGCGATCCGCTCATCTTCGGGGGGCCGCCGGACCGTTCGCTTCGGCTTCGAAGCGCCCGTTCCGGTGTCTGGGGTTTTGTCGAACACGGCCAGGCGCGGCTATGCGAGATGCTCTTACTTAAACTCATTCCCAACGTTGTGGCGAGAATCGCGAAGGGGCCCTCTTCGCGCATTTTCTTGACGTGTCGAACAAAATCCAGGCAACGTGAAACTGCGACGAAACGCGAATCGCGGCAGTATAACCAGCCCAAAATTTCGCGTGAAATGCCGCGGTGCGGGTCACACGCATCAATGCGCATGCGCCGGGCCCTCGGTCCGGCTGGACCCGCCGGTGGTGCGCTCCGTGGCCGAACCTCTATATACGCGGCGCCGCCATTAATTTCGGAAGGCTCGTCCGGGCGGGTCGTACAGGGGGCAGGAGGGCCATTCGGTTGCAGCGTCCGTCGAAGCATCGCATGCGGCGCGCCCGGGCGCTCCGAAGCAAGCGAGGAGTGTCCGAAGTCCTCGGAACAATCCTGATTCTCGCGTTGACCGTTACGCTCTTCTCGTCGATCTTCTTCTTTGTGAGTACGTTCCCGAAGCCGGCAACCCAGCCGGCTTCCCAATTCCAAGGGCAGCTCTACTACTCCTTCGCTACCAAGGGGGCTCACACATGGACGAACGTGAGCTACGTCACGATCACTCATCTCGGCGGACCGGTCATCTACAGCTTCAATACCGCGATCTATGTTGTCTCGCAGGCGCATCCTCAGAACACCACCACAGTGTACACCCTTGCAAGCGGTGGACTCGGGGCCTCGAACACCGCCAGCTGGGGCACGGGCCAGGTCTGGAACCTCAGCCTGGCCGGCGACCATCTGGGCATCCCCGACAACATCACCGTGACGGTCGTCGCCGGTAACCTGGTCGTCTACCGGCAAACGCTCCCCGGTACCAACCCCACGATCCCTCCGATCTTCGACCAGGAGGGGACCAGCCCGGGGACACCCCTCGCGAGCTCCCCGTTCTCGATCTTCGTCCAGATCAGCGACCCGTTCCTGCGCACGACCAGCACCCAAGTCTACCTCAACCTCACGACGCCCGGCCTGACGTGCGTGAATCCGCGGACCGGGTTCTCGTGGTCTACCACGAACACGACCACCAAACTGCAAATGGCGTACAACTCCACCAACGGTCTCTGGTTCGTTCCGAGCTGCTCCACCACGACTTCGGGGACGTACTACGTGACCGCCTGGGTCACCGACACGAACCCCATCCAGGTTCAGACCAACTCGATCATCTTCCCGGTCGCCGTGGGCAGCACCAGTAGCGGCGGGGGCAGCACCCTCGTACAGGTCAACATACTCACGAACACGAGCGCGCCCGTCGTGGGGCAGCCCATCAGCGTCGTCGTTGACGTGACGAACAACGGCGCGACTTCGGGCACCGCCACCGTTTCCTTTGGCCCCACCGCCTCGTTTGCCCCGAGCAGCAGCAGCGGGACCGTGGCGGCGGGCTCGACGGTGGGCTTCCAATCAACGTATACCCCGCCCGCGACGAGCGGCACGGTTCTCCTCAACTCTACCGCCACGATCCCGGGGGTGGGGACCGGCTCCGATTCCTTGGCCTTGACTGTCTATCCCCACATCCTCCTGATCTCGTACAACCAGCCCGGCGGCATCGCGCTCTCGAAGAGCAACGAGTCGTCGAACCTCGCGAGCGAGCTCGCGGCCGCGGGTTTCCCCTTCAAGACCTTCGTCAACTCGTGCACGAACGGGAGCTTCCCGACCAGCGTGACCAACCAGTTCGTTTCGGGGGCGGTCGTGGTCGTGGACTTCGGGACGAACTCGAGCAACTCGGGCTGCCCGGTGGGCCCGTCCTACACTACTCCGACCGGATACGCGCACTCGGCCTCGTATTACATTGAGACCGGGGTCGCCGCCGGGGCCTCGTTCTGGGTCGTCGGAGACCGCGCGTTCTGGCCCACCGCCTCGCTCGCGTGTGCCACGGCCACCTACACGACCTACCTCCAGGACTTCGGGATCAGCGCCGGCGCGACCTGCGTCACCGCGAAGACGCTGTCCGCCTCCCCCGCGGACTACGCCTCGGTCACGTACACGGCCGGATCCTCACTCCTTGCCCAAGGGATCTCGAGCCCCATCAGTCTCAACGGTAACGTGACCGGCACGGCGGCCGCCCTGGCGACGTACCTGAATTACCAGACCTACACCGCATCGGGCGGTCACGTGGGGACCCCGTTCATGACCGTGGGCGGCCTCACCCTCGGGATATTCTACACCGGCACCGGCGGCGCGGGTCGGGGAGTCGCGATCGGAGCGGACCCGGTCCAGTTCGGTGACGCTCCGGCGGGCCAGTCGTGGAACGCGATCGGCGCTGCGGTCACGTACAACGTGATGAACTACCTCTGCGGGCTCGCGACCACGTCGGGTCCGACGCGGGCCGGCGCCGACTTCGGGATCGCCGGGGCATTCCTCACGGGGACCTCCCACTCGGCGGCCAGCACCTTCTTGGTCAACGTCCGGGCCAACGACGCGTCCAACGGCATCCTGACGGTGCTGCTCGCCGTCAATGGAGTTCCGGCGCTTTACCAAGGTAACTTTGTGACCGGCACCGTGGTCGAAGCGGCCAACGGGGGCGACTCCTGGGTCTCCCTCACCTGGCAGGCTCCCAGCGCCGGAACGTACGTCTTCTCTTTCGTCCTGTCGAGCCAGCCGGCCGACTACTTCACCCAGAACAACCAGTACAATTACTTCGTAACCAACCTAGGGATTACCTTCACCTAGGAGCGAGTCGGCGGCGGCTCGCCCGTCGGCTCCACGGGCTTTTAGTTCGCCCGCATGCCACCGAATCACGGTTTGCCAGAGGGAAGGGGCTGGTCGGTGGTGGCGGGGGCCGGCCCCGAGGTCAGCGGGGTCCCGCACTTCCAGCATCGGCTCTCGCCCGCGTAGACGACCGCGCCGCACTTGGGGCATGCGAGCTCGGGCCTCGACGGGGCGGCCGGCCCCAGAGCGGCGGGGGCCGCGGGACCCGCGGCCGCCGCAGGGCCGGAGGGCACGGTGGGGGCCGGCACCGCAGGAGCCCCGCCGGCGCGGCGCCGCTGCCGCATCTTGAGGAACAGGTAAACGAGAACGCCTAGGAAGAAGACCAGGCCCGGGTAGATGAAGACCGTGAAGTAGATCGCCGGTAGGATCAGCGTGTAGATCGACTCGTAACTGCCGGTGACCGGGCCCTCGAGGGTCGTGTAGCCGTTCCCGGGCTGTAGGTAGACCCAGTTGACGTGACCGGTCGCGTTGACAAAGCCGGCGCCCATCGTCCACCACCAGACGTTGACCCCCCCGACGTCCTGGACGAACTGGATGGACTGCTTGGTCGAGCTGTTGTAGCTCAAGTTCTGGAAGTGGAACGGATAGGCCCCTACGCCGCCGCAGGAGCTGGAGTTGTTCGTGAGGGCGTCCGGGCAGGTGCTGAGGAAGAAGTCGACCCAGAGGACCTTCGGCTGACTTCCGTTGGGCAAGAACGCGGGATTCACGTCGGCGGTGAAGGTAAAATCGCCCGCCGTGGACCGGCTGTACGGGTGGACCGACGCGTTCTGCAGCACGGATTGAGTGAATCCGGGGTAGACCTCCCCGTTGACCGCCGGGCCGGGGGTCAGTAGCAGCGAGACGGTACCCGCCGTAACGATCGGCCCCGCGACCAGGAGCGCCGAGAGACCCACCAGGAAGAGGGTCCGGGGGCGGGTCCAGCCTAGGTAGATCGGAAGGCCGAGGCCGACCAGGAGGAATACCGGGATCGCAATCAGGTAGCCGAGGTAAAGGGCCGACCCCGCGAGAGACAGCGCGATGAGCAGCAGGAGAATGATTCGGCCGAGCGGCTTGGCGAAGAAAGCCTTAATCGAGTTCCGGGGCTGCACGGCTGGGGAGCAGCGACCGGGGGTCCCCATATAAGTCTAAGGAAGGGGAAACCACGCCGGACCCATCTCTCCGATATGCGCTGGTGATTCTCGACGGGCTGGGCGACCGGCCGAACCCGGACACGAACGGACTCTCTCCGATCGTGGCCGCGAAGACTCCCCACTTGGATCGCCTCGGGGCCCAGGGGATGCTCGGCCAGGTCATGCTGATCGGGGCGGGGATCGCCCCCGAGTCCGACGCCGGCGTGATGGCACTCCTAGGATACGACCCGGCGCACGACTCGCCCGGTCGTGGGGTGCTCGAGGCCCTCGGGGTCGACATTCCCCTGGCCCCGGGAGACGTCGCGCTGCGCTCGAACTTCGCCACCGCCGGCGGAGACGGAACGATCCTCGACTCTCGGGTGGGCCGTTCACTGAGCACCGCCGAGGCCGCGGACCTGTCCCGATCGATCAACGAGGCCAACCTTCTGGCCGACGTGCACGTCCACGCCGAGCTGAGACCCACCATCGGCCACCGAGGCGTGCTCTGGCTCCACCCGACCGACGACCGGCCGCTCTCCCCGGAGGTGTCCAACTCGGATCCCTTTTACGAACGAACCGGTGGGATGGGCCACGCGCGAATCGTCGCGGAACCCACGCCACTGCCCATCCAGCCATTGACCTCCGACCCGGCGGCCGCCCGCACGGCGGCGGCGTTGAACGAGTGGCTCCAGAAGGTCCCCGGGCTCCTCGCAGGCCACCGGGTCAACGCGCGGCGGGCTATGCGAGGAGGAAAGCTCGCCAACATGGTGCTGTTGCGCAACGCCGGGGCCCTTCCCGCGGTCCCCCCGGTGGCCTTCGCCGCCAAGCACGGGATCTCTGGGGCGGCCATCACCGAGATGCCGGTGGAGCGCGGGATCGCCAAGCTCCTGGGCCTGGCCGACATCTACGTCGGGCCGATGGGACCCGATCGGAACGCCGCGCTGGCCGAGCGCGCCCGCGTAGCCCGGCAGGCTCTCCGAGACCACCCGTTCGTCTACATTCATCTGAAGGGCCCCGACGAGCCGGGGCACGACGGAGACGCCCGGAAGAAGCAGGAGATCGTCGAGGACATCGACCGGTCGTTCTTCGGGCCGTTCGTCGAAGGGCTCGATTGGCAGACCACGAGAGTCGCCGTGACGGCTGACCACGCGACGCCGGCGATCCTCAAACGCCACTCCGATGATCCGGTGCCGCTGCTGTTGGTGGGCGCCGGGGTGGCCGCCTCCGGCGGGGCGCCGAAGTTTGGCGAGGTGCCCCCGGGGGGTCCCCTGGCCACGATCCGGGGGAACGAGGTCCTCGCTCGGCTCTGGGCCGGCGTACCGGCGAGCCCTCCGACATGAAGACGTGGGTGGTCATCGCACCACCGGCCGGTGCGGAATCGGTCCGGCGAACGTTGCGCAGCCGAGGTTTGCTCCGAAAGGACGTGCGAGTGGCGCGGTCAGAGGAGGGAGTCGTGTTCCCGGTCCAATCGGTTCCGGACCCTCCCCTGGAACACACCCGTGCGGAGGAGCGGGAGCTCCCGGCCGCACCGGCCGCTCCGCAATCCTACCGCGAGTTGCTCCAGCTGACGCCGGACCTTCAGGTCCTGCTGCCGAGGGCCTTCGACGTCATCGGTGACATCGTGCTCGTTCGGCTTCCGACCGAGCTCGAGCCGCATGGGGCGGAGATCGGAGCGGCCCTCCTGCGCTTCGTCCCGGGCGCCCGGCGCGTGGGTTGGGATCGGGGTGTCCACGGGGAGGCTCGCCTTCGGCACCTCACGCCCCTCGCCGGCACCGGCCCGTGGCGGACCCACCACCGGGAGAACGGGCTCGAGTTCGTGGTCGACCCCGAGGTGGCCTATTATTCCCCTCGGCTCGCACGGGAACATGCACGGGTCGCCGCCGATGTGGTTCTCGGAGAGACGGTCTGGGATCTGTGCTGCGGCATGGGACCGTTCGCGCTGACGATCGCTCGGCGAGAGGTCGCGCGCCGGATCGTCGCGGTGGATTCGAATTCCGAGGCCATCGG
>Ga0187817_10001033_pt1 | contig 13066 bp, 10 predicted proteins | sample NC_wetland_sal_i_17_FD_132431 | JGI IMG/M metagenome (GOLD analysis project Ga0187817, IMG submission 132431) | Wetland sediment microbial communities from Neuse River Estuary, North Carolina, USA - SO4_2 | ecosystem: Environmental > Aquatic > Freshwater > Wetlands > Sediment | place: USA...
CGGCCACGCTTTCGACCGTGTCCCCTTTGTGAACGTGGTAGCGGGTGATGTGGCGGGCGTAGGTCGCGGTGTCGCTTTGCGGATGCTTGCCGGGGGCGATCGGGATCACCAACTTGGCGTCGGCTTCAAGGTCGGGACTGTCGAGGTGGTTGACTTCCTTGATGGACTTGACGGTGGTGTGATAACTGCGAGCCAGCGACGCCAGCGTATCGCCGGACTGCACGGTGTGATAACGCCACCACAGGCGCATGTCACCAGGAATGCTGGCGATGGCGGTTTCGTACTGATCCTTGGTTCCCGCGGGCAAGTGCAGATCGAACTTGCCAGTGCGCGGCGTGGAGAGGCGAAGCAGGCTGGGATTCAGGTCCTGCAACTCAGCCGGCGTGCTGTTGATGCACTCGGCCACCAGGCGAAGGTCCACGGGATAGTTGATGGTCTCCGTGTCGTAGGCTCGCGGCAGGTCCCTGACCACGTCATCCAATCCGTACTGTGACGGGTTCTTGGTCATGATGGTCACAGCCAGAATGATGGGCACGTAGTTCCGGGTTTCGTGGGGAAGAACGTTGCGGCGGTAGAGTTCCCAAAAATCGGCGTAGCCGGTGCGCTTCACGGCGGACTGCACGGTGCCGGGGCCGGAGTTGTAGGCGGCCATGGCGAGATACCAGTCGCCGAACTGGGCATAGAGTTCTTTCAGGTGGCGGGCAGCCGCGCGGGTGGATTTTTCGGGATCCTGGCGATCGTCCACCCACATGTTGTGATGGAGACCGTAGCCGCGGCCGCGGCTCGCCATGAACTGCCAGATCCCGCGAGCGCCGGCGCGGGAAACGGCGAGAGGATGGAATCCGGACTCGGCCTGCGCCAGATAAATCAGATCCTGTGGGACGCCTTCCTGCTTCAAGGTGGCCACGATCATGTCGTGATAGCGGCCGGAACGGGCGTAGGCGCGCTCGAAGACGCCGCGTCCGTAGCCGGAAAAGTAGCTGATGTAGCCGGCGACCTGGTCGGTCATCATCAGGGGCAGGTCGGAGTTCGTGTTCTTGATCTGGGCTTCGGCTTTGGCCTTGATGCCGGCGTCGGCAGGAGGCGTCACGCCGTTGGTCTCGTCAATGGGCGCAGGCTCGGATTTCTGCTGCGGCTCCTGCTGAGCCTCTTGCTGGGGTTCGGACGGGCCGCCGGGGTAGAGGTCGTTCACGCCCTGAACGACGCGGTCAAATTCCTTCTGCAGGCGATCGTCGGAGCGGACGTCGAAAGTGCTGCCCAGCAGGGCGTTGAGCGCGTTGTCGAAATTCTTCTTGGCGTCGTCCGTCTTACCCACGTGGTAGTTGGCCAGGCCGGTCTGATATTCCTTTTCGACCTTGGCGATCAGGTCCGCGACTGGATCGGAAGTGGGCGGCGCGGGCGAGCCGGCTTCAGCAGACTTTTGCGCCGGAGCCGCCTGCGAATCGCGCTGCGGAGCGGCGGGCTGGGCCGCGGCGGACGCTGTCACTGGCGCGGGAGCTGGCGGTGGCGCCGCAGGCTTCAAGGCGGGCGCCGTCGTGGGCGGCAGCAGAGCTACGGGTTTCTGCGCGGTCTGGCAGGCAGAGCCGGCAAGGACAACGATGACGAGGGCGAGCCCAACGGCGCGAACGTAATCCCGAACATAGAGGTTGGCAAGTCGCATATTTCTCTATGAGATGCAGGCTCTCTCCTGGGCGTTGAATGGTAAATTCTAGCAAAGATCGTACGCGGTGGTAGGCCTCGGGTCAATCGCCGGAAAGGAACCGGGGTGGTTACTTTGGTCACGGGCCGACGGGCCGAGGGGGTTACGGAAAAGCTGACCTCGGACGTCAGACCTCAGACTTCGGGACCTCAGACTTTAGCCTGGCCCGAGTCCTGGGTTGAAGTCGGCGAGCTGAGGTCCGAGGCTCCGGCGCCTGAGGCCTGAAGTCCGAGGTCTGACGTCCGAGGTCTGCTCTTTCACACGCGCCAGTAATCCGGCCTCCAGGTCTGGATGGCTTTCTTGATGTCCTGGCGCGAGAGCTTCTCGTGCAACGCGCGCTCGACCAGCTTGGGGATTTCGGCGTCGGAGGCGAAGCGCAGCCCGATGAGCTGATCTTCGGTCAGCTCCGGAATGCGCGAGCGCAGCGGCTCGGCGAGAAGCTGCGTGAGGCGCAGGCGCTCTTCCAGGCGAATGACGCGGTCTTGCACCTTCAGGGCATAGAGACGGATTTTGAGAACCGCTATCAGGACAGCGCTGGCGAGCAGAATCAACATGAAAGCGTGGAAGTGATCGCGGAAGTCGCCGTGGGCGATATGGGCGAAGAAATGGATCAGAGTCGCGAGCAGCACCAGTCCGAAGAAGGGAAGCGCGAAGAAGTGGAACGGCGGATCAAAGCGCGTGTGATTGGCAAATGTCTGCGGCTTTTTTTCGGCCATGAGGATGCCTCCGGTGAGCGAGGGAAAGTGTAGCAGAATCAGCGTCAGGCCAAGCGGTCGCAGAAAATCATCCTGCCGCAGGAAAACATTCTGTTATCTCCGGATTGTCCAGACTCAAGGGCTACTCCCGACCAACCTGGGGAAGATAGGTGCCGAAGGTCCAGAGATGGCCTTCCGGGTCGCGGGCGTGATATTCACGGGTGCCGAAGTCGGTGCTCTTCAGCGAGCTCACGATCTCCGCACCCGCTGAGCGAGCCCGGTCATAGTGGGCGTCGAGGTCTTCGACATAGACGCACAGAGCCTGGGTCGAGCCTCGAAGCGTTTGCGGGCTGGCGATACCGTCTTCCGGCCGGACGGAGCCAAGCATGATGATGTTGCTCCCGAGCTTCAGTTGCGCATGCCGGACATAGGACCCCGAATCCGGGACGGAGAACAATTCGGCGAAGCCGAAGGCGGCGCAAAGCCAGCTAATGGCGGCCCGCGCGTCGTTGTAGCGGAGAATGGGAAAAATCGTCTGCATGCGGTTTTCCTAAGGCCGAATAGAAATCACCTCTATCACTTTGCCGCTTGCGCCAAATACGTATTCAGAGCATTGGCCAGGGAGAGCACGGCCTTGCCCCGAGCTTCGGACTGGGCGCGGGCGACGGTCTCATCGAAATTGAGATCGGCCGGGGTCTTCTTCATCGAAATATTCTCGGTGGTGTGCGCGGTATGCACCACGATTCCGGTACGCACGTCGAGGAGAACGGATTCGGCTACGCATTGGGCGTGAACTTCATCGGATTTCAGAAACCGGTCGCGGCGAAACGACTGGATGCGGGCGGTGAAGACGAACAGCAGTTCGGATTGCACCCGAGCGGCCGCCTCCCGCAGATAAGGAACGGTTCGCTTCTCCGGCACCAGCAGAGAGGGCAGAAAGCGGACGTCGGTCAGTTGCGGCGAAGACTTGAGCGCCGCGAGAAGGTTGTCCAGATTCTTGTTCTCCATTTCGGCGAGATCCTCGGACCACGGGTTCGCCGGACTGAGGCTCAAGATGGCCAGGCGATGGCGGTCCGCCAGCGTGAGCTGCGTGCCGAGAATCCTGGCGATGTCCTGGTCGGACAGGACGGCTTGATCTCCGCGGAATAGCGACTGCTGCAGATTCCCGTTTTCGTCTTCCGCAATCGTGTCGGGCGGAGGTGGAGGTGGGGGCGCGGCCATCTTCTTTTCACAGCCGCAGATCATGAGCGCCGTAATCACGACCAATAGAACGCCGGCATTACGCTTCATCGGGACCTGATTCTCCAAGAGCCGAATGAGCAGACCCTGGCATTAGGAGTTGAAGATGAACCATTCTATGGAAAGCCCGGCTGGAGGCAAAGAGAATCCGCGGGTAGTGGTGCAGTTTGAACTTCGACGTTTCTTCCTTCGACGGCGTCATCCTGAGGGAAGCCGTTTTTCAGGCGAAGCAAAGGATCTGGCGAGCACAACGGAGACGTGCCGTGGGCCCGCGCGAGATCCCTCGTCCGGCTGAACAACGCCGGGCTTCGGGATGACGCCTCGCAGGGAGTTGAGACTCAAAACTGCACGACTAACAAACCGCGAAAGAGCAGCGATCAAAATCGCCCTGGCATGTAGAATCACCTGTTGCCGGAATCTTTCCGGAAGACCGCGAATCCATAACTTCTATGAAAGCCATTCAAATCAAACAACCCGGCGGGCCGGAGGCGATGGAATTGGTGGAATTGCCGGTTCCCGCGCCCAAGGCGAATGAGGCGGTGGTGAAGCTGGCCGCTTCGGGAGTGAACTTTATTGACGTGTATCAGCGCGAGGGCTGATACAAAGTCGCGCTGCCGTTCGTGTTGGGGCAGGAAGGCGCGGGTACGGTGACGGCCGTGGGCGGCGAGGTGAAGTCGGTGAAAGTGGGCGACCGCGTAGCCTGGACGAGCGTGCTCGGCGCGTATGCCGAATATGCGGCCGTGCCCGAGGACCGGCTGGTTCCGATTCCTGCGGGAGTCACCGACCAGCAAGCCGCGGCGGCCATGTTGCAGGGGATGACGGCGCACTATCTGTCACATTCCACCTATCCATTGAAGCGGGGCGAAACGGCGCTGGTGCACGCAGGGGCGGGCGGTGTGGGATTGCTGCTGGTGCAGATGGCACACAACATTGGCGCGCGCGTGATTGCCACGGTCTCGACCGACGAGAAGGCCAAGCTGGCGCAGGAGGCGGGCGCGGATGACGTCATTCTTTATACCCAGTCCGATTTTGAACCCGAGACGAGACGGCTGACCGGCGGCAAGGGCGTCGACGTGGTGTATGACTCGGTGGGAAAGACGACGTTCGAGAAAGGACTGAATATTCTGCGGCCGCGCGGGATGATGGCGCTGTATGGAGGATCGAGCGGGGCGGTGCCTCCGTTTGATCCGATCGTCCTCACGCAGAAAGGATCGCTGTTTCTGACGCGGCCTTCGCTGGGGAACTACATTGCAACCCGCGAGGAACTGGCGTCGCGCGCGGGCGCGGTGTTTGGCATGATGGCGGCGGGAAAACTCAAGCTGCGGATCGAGCACAAATATCCGCTGGCCGAAGCGCAGCGGGCACACCGCGATCTGGAAGGAAGAAAGACGACGGGGAAATTGTTGCTGATAGCGTGAAGCAGGTCTTGGGTCTTGGGTCTTGGGTCTTGGGTGTTCGGTCTTGGGAACGGAGACCTCAGACTTCAAACCTCAGATTTCGGACTTCGGGCCGGAGATCCAAGCCCTATGGCCTAACACCCAACACCCAAGACCTAATACCTAATACCCAAGGACTAATCATGAAAGCGATTCGCGTGCAGCATACAGGCGGGCCGGAGGTGATGGAACTGGTGGAGATTCCGGTTCCGCAGCCCAAACCAGCGGAGGCGCTGGTGAAAATCGCAGTGGCCGGCGTCAACTCGATTGATGGCCACTTCCGCGATGGAAGGTTGCGCATGCCGCTGCCGTTTGTCCCCGGACAGGAAGGCGCGGGGGTGGTCACGTCGCTGGGGACGCAGGTGAAAGCGCTGAAAGTGGGCGACCGGGTGGCATGGAGCGGAACGCTCGGATCGTACGCCCAGTATGTGGCCGCGCCCGAGGAGCATCTGGTGCCGGTGCCCAAGGCGATCAGCGACGAGCAGGCGACAGCGGCGATGATGCACGGGCTGACGGCGCACTATCTGGTAACTGACGCGCACAAGCTGAAGGCGGGCGAGACGGCATTGGTGCATGCCGCGGCGGGCGGAGTGGGTCTGCTGGTGGTGCAACTGGCGCACGCCATCGGGGCGCGGGTCATCGGCACGGCGTCGAGCGCGGAGAAGGCCAAGCTGGCGCGAGAGGCGGGCGCGGATGAAGTGATCATCTACACCGAGCAGGATTTTGAAGCCGAGACCAAGCGGCTGACCGGCGGCAAGGGCGTGGAAGTGGTGTACGACGGCGTGGGCAAGGCGACGTTCGAAAAAAATCTGAATGTCATGAAGCTGCGCGGGATGCTGGTGCTCTACGGCATGTCGAGCGGGCCGGTGCCGCCGGTGGATCCAGCGAAGTTGTCGGACAAGGGATCGCTTTACATGGCGCGCACCACGCTGGCGCACTTCACGGCCACGCGCGAGGAACTGCTGGCGCGGACGAGCGCGCTGTTTGGGATGATTGCCGAGGGCAAGCTCAAGCTGAGGATCGCGAAGAAGTATCCGCTGGCGGAAGCCGTGCAGGCGCACCGCGATATGGAGACGCACAAGCTGACAGGGAAGTTGCTGCTGGTGCCGTAGGCAGGATCTTCGGCGGGAAGGACGCGCGATAGAGCGGAAAAGCCTTCAACGCGGAGAGCGCAGAGAAACTCAGGAGACGCCGCCTATCTCGCGGGCGTGAGAGTCCTGAGCCTTGGCCCTGCGCCGATGGTTTCGCAGCGAGAACACGTGGTAGAAGCTGCCGATCCCGAAGCATCCCAACGCGACCACCCACGGCACCAGCTTTTGTTGCAGCAGGTTGAACGACCCGAAGACCGCCAGCGGGATGTACAGCGCCACGCCAGTAATAGCTCCGGGTGAATACCGGTGCATCCTCATCACGGCTCGGATGTGGAAGATCGCATTCCAAAACAAAATGGAAGTGATTACGAACCAGTTCGCTGCGCCATTTGGCGACGGACCGGCCACCGCGATCAGCGCGCAAACCGCCAGCATAATGGCATTGATGATTACGAGATACCGCACCGACAAGCTGGAAGCAATATCTGGGCGATAGCTTGCGTACCATTCCTTGAAGCCGCCCGGATAAACGAACTCTTCGAACACGTGCAGCGACGCTGCGATTAGCGGACCCGCTAAGACCCAGGAGAGTGCTCCATGCCCCGCCACGCGCTCCCAGCCTGTCGTGACAGCGACCACCGCCGCAATGAGTATAGACATCATTCCTTGCCGCTGATTGTAGTACGCAAGCCGATGCCAATCGGTTCCAACGGGCACGCACCGATCCTCAATTCCCCTGTAAAATTCAATCAGGAACTCCGGAGCCACTCTGCATTGTCTTTTCTCGACCAACTGAATCCGCAGCAGCGCGAAGCCGTCGAAACCACTGCGGGGCCGGTGCTGATCCTGGCGGGCGCGGGCAGCGGTAAGACGCGCGTCATTACTTACCGCATCGCGCATCTCATCGAAAACCTGAACGTGATGCCGGAAGCCATCCTGGCGATGACCTTCACCAACAAGGCCGCCGCCGAAATGGGCGAGCGGGTGGAAAAACTGGTCGGGGGATTGAGCATCGCCAAGCCCGTGATCTCGACGTTTCATTCTTTCTGCGTGCGGATTTTGCGGCGCGATATTGAAGCGCTGCGCATTCCGTCGTCGGTGCCCGGGCAGCCGCCGATCGGGCATACGAAGAATTTCGTCATCTATGACGAAGCCGACCAGCAGTCGGTAATCAAGTCGGCGATGAAGCGGCTGGGCCTCGACGACAAGCAACTCACACCCCGCGCTGTGGCGGAGCGCATCTCGTGGGCCAAGAATCACATGCTCGACCCGCAGGAACTCTACCTGCAGTCGGCCGATCCCAAGACCGAGCGCATCGCCCACCTGTACGAGGAATACCGGAAAGAGCTGCGCAAATCGAACGCCTTAGACTTCGACGATTTGCTGCTGGAAGCGGTGCGGCTGCTGAAGTCGGCGGCGCCGGTGCGCGAGCACTACAACCGGCGCTTCCAGTATCTGCTGATTGACGAATATCAGGACACGAACCGCCCGCAATACGAACTGATGCGGCTGCTGGCGGGGGAGCGGCACAACGTGTGCGCGGTGGGCGATGAAGACCAGTCCATTTATTCCTGGCGCGGCGCCGACATCCGCAACATTCTCGAATTCGAGCAGGATTTTCCCGAGGCGAAGATCATCCGCCTCGAACAGAACTACCGTTCGACGCAGAACATTCTGCAGGCAGCATCGGCGGTGGTTGCGAACAATGTCCGGCGCAAAGGGAAGAACCTGTGGACCGCGCGCCAGGGCGGCACCAAGGTTGGCTACTACGAGGCGCCGGACGGCGAGAATGAAGCTTTGTTCGCCGCCGACTGGATCGCGCGTTACATTCGCGAAGCGATCGAGCGCGGAGAAAACCCGCGCGCCGCCGTGCTTTACCGCACCAATTCGCAGTCCCGCCTGTTTGAAGAAGCCATGCGCCGCTACCAGATGAAGTACCACGTGGTGGGCGGATTCTCGTTCTACGAGCGCGCCGAGATCAAAGACATGATCTCGTACCTGAAGGTGATCCTGAACCCGGACGATTCGATCTCGCTGCTGCGCGTGGTCAACACGCCGGCGCGCGGCATCGGCAAAGGCACGATCGAAACGCTGGAGCGGCTGGCTCTCGAAACCGGACTGTCGCTGTGGGGCGCGATCGGAGAAGCGATTCGCCGGCAGCTCCTGCCGGCACGGGCGCTGGCTTCACTCAAGAATTTTCAGCAGTTGATCGCAGATGCCCGGGCGATGCAGGCAGGGACGTTCGTGGAACAGTTAGACTCAAGTGTGGGCGCGGGCCCTTCGACTTCGCTCAGGGCAGGCTCGCCCGCGCAAGTGACAGTGTCACCCGATCCCACATGGGGACAGCCGCCCTCGGCTGTCCAGGAGGGCGAAGTCCTGCAGCCTTCCGGTGACCACGATTCGCAAGCCGACGACGCCACGGCCTTCGATCCCACGGAGTTCGGGAACTTCACGCTCGATTTTGGGCCGAACGAGTTGAGGAATGGAGAAGTGGCCGGGAACACAAGGTCCCTCGACTCCGACGAAACGCTCGCCAGCGAGCGTTCCATCTCCGCTCGGGATGACAAGGATGCAAGCGGGTTTCCTGCTCCTCAGGTCAGTACCTCGGACCTGCTGAAATTTCTGATTGACCGCACCGGCTACATCAAGCTGCTGGAGGAAGAAGACACGCCCGAAGCTTTCTCGCGCATCGAAAACCTGCACGAACTGGTCAACGCCGCCATGGATTCGCGCGATCGCGCGGAGACGCTCGACCAGTTCCTCGACCACGCCGCTCTGGTCAGCGATGCCGATGACTACGACGAGCGCGCGCAAATCTCGCTGATGAGCCTGCATGCCGCCAAAGGCCTGGAGTTTCCCCTGGTCTTCCTCAGCGGGCTGGAAGAAGGGCTGTTCCCGCACTCGCGCACCATGCTGGTGCCCGACGACATTGAAGAAGAGCGGCGCCTGTGCTACGTCGGCATGACCCGTGCCATGGATCAGCTCATCCTGACCCGCGCCGTCTACCGCCGCCGCTACGGGACGGACTTGCCGGAGGCAAGCGTGCCCTCGCGTTTTCTGGAAGAAGTCCCGATCGAACTGGTCGAAGAGTTGGGCGGCCGCAGAGCACGTGTGGGGACGGGCACTCTTGCCCGTCCGGCCGGGCGAAGCCTTGCATCCCGCGATTCCGAGAGCACCCACTATTCCTATGAAGACGAGGACCAGAGCGCAGCCTGGCACATTGGAGATAGCGGCCGAGGCCAGCCCCGCGCTGCTAAACCGACCCCCGCGGCGCGCGCCTACAACTCGATCGAGAACATTGCCGAATTCTTTGCCAGCCGGGGTAAGAAGTTCACCGTCCCCAAAGCGCCGGTAGAAGAACCCACGGGGAAGCGCGGATTCCGTCCCGGGCAGAAGGTTCGCCACCCAAAATATGGCGAGGGAACGGTCTATCAACGCGAGGGAGAAGGCGAAGAAGCCAAGATTACTGTACAATTTCCACGCTTCGGTCTGAAGAAGCTGGTGGAGAAGTATGCCCAGCTGGAAAGAGCGTGAAAGGCGACTAAGTAATTGGGAAATTGAGTAATTGAGAAATTTGGAGCGAGATCAGTTCCGGTTTTCAATTGCTAAATTATTCAATTACCAAATTACACAATTAAAGGATTCATGGCCAATACAACAAAGCTCAGCCGAGAAGAACGCAAGAAAGCCAAACGCGCCGCGCGCAAGAAGCGCAGGGCCGAAAAGCCGCTCAAGCCCCGCGATTATCCTCGCGGATCGAAGAAGCCCAAGGTCAAGAAGATGGTCCGCGGGCAAGCGAAGCGGTAGAAGCAGCGCCAGCGGCAGCCCACCCTTCGAAAATCGCGAAGGGTGGGGCACCCCGTTTTCACAGGAGATCACAAACGCTTGTCACCAACACCCACTACCAGCGAGCCTCCGGCGAATAACACGGTGCGCACCTCCAGCAGCCAGCTTTTCTGCTGCAAGTCCATTGACAAGCTGATCTCGGAATCCGAGGCCCCCGGCCAGCGCCTGAAGAAGACGCTCGGCCCCTGGTCGCTGACGGCGCTGGGCATCGGCGCCATCATCGGCTCGGGAATTTTTGTGCTGACAGGTACGGCGGCCGCCGGAGAGTATTTCAAAGCGCCTTCCCTCCTGCATGCGCAGGCACTCGACGTGATTGTGAGTTTTCTGCGCACGGGCAGCACGGCGGGAGCGCTCATGCACGGGCGTCCGCCGGCCGGACCTTCCATCGCGATTTCATTTTTTCTGGTGGCGATTGCCTGCAGTTTTGCCGGATTGTGCTACGCCGAACTGGCGTCGATGATTCCGATTGCGGGCAGCGCCTACACCTACTCGTATGCGACGCTGGGCGAAATTTTCGCCTGGATCATCGGCTGGGACCTGATTCTCGAATATGTGGTCTCGAACGTCGCGGTGGCGGTGGGCTTTGCCGGTTATACCAAAGCGCAATTCCTGGCGTTCGGCGTCCACTTGCCGGACAAGTGGGCGAGCCCGGTCTGGGCCTCGGGACAGTGGACGGGTGCCTACTTTAATCTGCCGGGATTTCTGATCGTGTTCATTCTCACGCTGCTGCTGGTACGTGGAGTGAAGGAATCGGCCGAGACCAATAACATCATGGTCGCGGTGAAGATCGGCGCCATCCTGACTTTCCTGGTGGTCGGTGGAATGCTAGTGAAACCCGCAAACTGGACGCCCTTCGCGCCTTCCGGGTTTGGCGGAGTCATCACCGGAGGGGCGATCGTTTTCTTCACTTATATCGGATTCGATTCGGTCTCGACCGCCGCCGAGGAAGCTCGCAATCCGCAAAAAGATTTGCCCTTCGGCATTATCATGTCGCTGATCGTCTGTACTTTGCTGTACGTCGGCGTCGCTTTAGTGCTGCTCGGCATGATGAAGTACACGACCTTCGTTTCCGGCGAAGCGGCCGAAGCGCCCGTCGCCTACGCGATGAAGTATCTGGGAGTGCACCCGCTGTTCCGGTCGGTCATCGTAATCGGCGCGCTGACGGGGATGATCTCTTCGTTGCTCGTGTTTCAGTACGGGCAGGCGCGCATCTGGTATGCGATGTCGCGCGACGGCTTGCTGCCGAAGTTGTTTTCGGCGGTGCATCCCAAATACAAGACGCCGCACTGGTCCACGTGGATTGCCTGTTTTGCCGTGGGCATCCCCGCCGGGCTGGTGGATATTGCGGATGCCGCCGATCTTGCCAACATTGGGACGTTGTTTGCTTTCGTGCTGGTTTCGCTGGGAGTCATTCTTCTTCGGCGCAGGCAACCCGATCGCAAACGCGCGTTTCGGGTGCCCTTTGTGCCGTGGTTCCCGCTGATCTCGGTGATTCTGTGCGGCGGACTGATGTTCGGCCTCACGCTGATTACATGGCGGCGCTTTGTGATCTGGCTCGGGCTCGGCCTGCTGATCTACATCTTCTACAGCCGGCACCGGAGCGAGTTCGCGAAGAGCTAGCCGTCAGCCGAACCGCCCTTTCGTATCAAGTGCAGCAAGGGATCGGCGCACTCGTGCGCGCCGTCCGCGCTATTTCGCCCACTCAGCCGCCAGAAACAGATACCGGTCTCGCAAATCGTCTTTATGCGCGGCGGGCGGGTCGCTGAGGAACATTACCGGCCAGCCATCGGCTGCGGTGTATGCGGGCCAGTTGGGAAGACCGGGGCCATTGGGATTTCCGGAGCGCGCGAAGTTCGCCCAGTATTTCTGCATCATATCGCTGAGTTGACGATCCTCCAGACGCCAGGTTACGTCGGTCTTCGAATCGAGCTGTCCGAAAACATATTCGATCTCGGCCGAGTGGTATGCACCCAGCCTGGGCGCACTCGAACTGGAAGGCGTCGGCGCCATGTCGAAGCGGTAGCGGTAGATGGGCTGCTTGCCGGTTTTGCTTTGCGCCTCGATCCATTCCCAGGTGGAAAGCGCGATGAAGCGGTCGCCCGCGTAATCGAGCGCGGAGCGGTGAACGTGTTCGTCGGTGTCGATGGGATAGAGTTTCAGGAACTGGTCGGCCTTGTCGCCGAAATCTTTTTGGGCCCGCTCTTTCATGCTATCCGCGGTCGGCTTCTGCGGAGAGAACGTGATCTCGAAGCTGCCTTCGTCGTGATTCCATCCGGCGAGAAGCGCAACGTCGTTCTGCTTTCCAGCGGCGAAGATGGCTGGAGCCGACTCCGGCAGAAAATATCCGTCGATGTCGGGGCCGAAGGCGAAGGCTCCGGGGCCCGGCTTGCCAAACGTTTCGAGCAGCTTTTGCGCGGGCAGGGCGCGCAATTCGGCCAATTTGGAAACTCCCAGCTTCTCGGCGACCAGCTTCTGATCTTTTTCTTCGCGGACCGCCAGCGGTTCGAATGACAACCCGCTGCGCGAGAAGGCCGCGCCACTCTCTCCGATCGCTTTCTGGAACAAACCTTTCGCCAGGGGCGAGGCCATCTGAGCGCAGACGGAAAACGATCCGGCGCTCTCGCCGAAGATGGTCACATTTCCGGGATCTCCGCCGAACGCCGCAATGTTTTCATGCACCCATTCGAGGGCCGCCAACTGGTCGAGTAAGCCATAGTTGCCGGCGGAGTTGTGGCCCGATTCCTGCGCTAATTCCGGATGAACGAGGAAACCGAAGACACCCAGACGGTAGTTCATCGAAACCACGACGACGCCCTGCTGGGCGAGATGAGAACCGTCCTGCCGTTTTTCGGACGTGGTGCCGGCGGCAAAGCCTCCGCCATAGATCCATACCATGACCGGCAGCTTGTCTGTCGCGCGCCTGGCTGGAACCCAGACGTTCAGGGTCAAACAGTCCTCGCTGCCGCCCGGATCGTGAAACACCATGTCGTCGAAAACTTTTCCCTGCATGCAGTGGGCGCCGAAGTCCGTGGCCTTGCGCACGCCAGTCCATTTCGCCGC
>Ga0187817_10001034_pt1 | contig 13065 bp, 12 predicted proteins | sample NC_wetland_sal_i_17_FD_132431 | JGI IMG/M metagenome (GOLD analysis project Ga0187817, IMG submission 132431) | Wetland sediment microbial communities from Neuse River Estuary, North Carolina, USA - SO4_2 | ecosystem: Environmental > Aquatic > Freshwater > Wetlands > Sediment | place: USA...
AGCATCTTGCGCCACTATGACGTGCTCGTCGACTTTCCGGGACACAAATTTTCGATCGGCGCACCGGGGACCCTTCATTTTCGCGGGCCCAGCGGGAAGGTTCAGATCAATGCGGAAAATGGGCTGATCCAGGTGGCCAGTCAGATCGAGAACAAGAAATACAATCTGGCGCTCGACCTGGGCGCCTGCATCAGTTTTCTCTCGAGCGAATTATTCGACAAGCTAGCAACGGCTCATCCGGACTGGCCGCACATGACCGGCGCCGTGGGCTCGGCCAACATGTGGGGGCTCGATGAAGAACCGAAGTGGAAAGTGATGCGCGTGGATCGTGTGCAGTACGGGCCGCTGTTTCTGGCCAACGTTGCGTTCGTGGACTTTCCCAAGGACCGTATGGATTTCTTCGAGAAGCGCGCGGGCACTCCGACCGTGGGCTTGATCGGCTCGAACGCGTTGCTCAACTACCGCGTGGGACTCGACTATGCGCATTCAACCGCCTACTTCGAGTTCGGAGGGATGTTCAACTTCCCGGAGTTTGACGTCATCGGCCTCACGTTGCGACCCGAGGACGACGGCCGATTCACGATCCTCGGCGTCGCGGACATTGACGAAAAACCTTCCGTGCCCGAAGGAGCAGATGGAGTTCAGGCGGGCGATCACCTGGTTACGATCGACGGCATTCCCGTGCGCGGGTCGACCATGGGACAGGTGTGGGCCGGGCTGGGAGGAACGCCCGGGCAGGAGCGCAGACTAGCGATTGAACGCGCGGGGAAGGAATCTACGGTCACAGCGAAGGTCCAACATTTTCTGGCGGAACTGCCGGACGAAAAGGACGGAAAGAAAAAGAAATAACGCGGGCGTCGCTTAGTTCGCGGCAGGCAGCGAGGGTCCGAACACTTCTTTCTCCAGAGTTGACGTCGTGGCCGAGTCCAGGCTCTCGCTGACGAACACGGTATCGCCCAGCTCCTCGATCACGACCGGGCCATCTTCGGTGGTCCAAGTGTGGCGGCCCTTCATCAGATCCACTTCGGCGTCGTCGTTCGGCGCCGCATGATTCGGACCGAGGTCGCCTTCCGCTTCCACTTTCTTGTAGCGTTGTTTCAACGACTGCGCGTAGATCTCGGCAAACTCCGCGGCCTTGTCGGCACTCGACCAGCGCGACACATACAGCAGACCGAGTGGCGCAGCCACTACGACATCGGAATGCGGATCGGGCTTGGGCTTGGCAGCGTAGTAGTATCCGCCACGCCACTCGGGATACAGCTTCTTTGACAAGGGCTTTCCCGCGTATTGTTCGATCAGCACAGCCACGTCGAACTCGCCCATCGCTCCGATATCGAACTTCTGATAATCCTTGAAATCGTGCTTGAAGTCGGGCACGTGCATGGGCTCGATCTTTTCGCTCGATAGATATGTCTCAGGTTCCATGATCTGCCGCGTGGTGTGCGGAGGATTCTGCAGCACACCGGCGAATGCCCTCTCCTTGCCGCCCTTTTGCATCACCTTCACCACGAACTGCATGCCGTAGCTGTAAGGAAACGTGAGCGACTCTTTCATGAAGATGGGCGCGTCGTTAAATACTTTCGTGCCGGGCGTGCCTGTAAGAGTCTCCTCGACCATTGCGTCGACCAGAACTGGGGAATCCGTAATCGAGTGGCCGGTCGGAGCGATGGCATATTGAAACATCATGGCCTGCGCCTGGCCTTCGATAACGGCCTCGCGGGCATTGTCCATTTCGTCGTTTTCGATATCGGCGGGAGTCGGGTCTTTTTTGATTTCACCGAGATCCTTCTCGCCTCGCTTCATCCACTTCTGCATCCCAACCGCCTGGTCCTGGAGCGCGTGCGTTAACTCATGCGCCATGACGGGCTCCTGCTCTTCCATGGGCACCCAGTCGAGCAGGTTCACGGTTTTAGTTTTGGGATCGTAGTAGCCGGCGACTTCCTCCCGCAGCAGAGCCACCAGAAACGTCTCCAGATTGAAGTCGCGGGGAAGCAGGCCGAACTTTTTTAGCACGAGTTCCGAGCGGCGCAGACGCTTCGTGTCCTCGTCGTTCATGTGCTTGGTGAGGAACGAAACGACCTCGTCACGGCTGGTCAGCTTGCGCTTGATTTCTCTCTTGATGGGAAGGCCGGTCTGTTTGCTGTCGAACTCCAGGATTTCGTCGACGGAGTGGAAGAGTTCCTCGGCCTGACGGGGAGTAATCTTGACTTCGTCCTTTTGGGGCTCTTCCTTCGGGGGAGCGGGCTTCGTTGGTTCCTGTACGGTGGTCGGTTGGTCGGGCTGGGAATTCTGGACTGCCGGCTTGTCCGCGGGCTGCGCGTCCTGCGTGTGCGCGAGGACTGGCACCCACGCCGCGGCCAGTACAACCGCACAAAGCAACCAACGAATCCCTGAGGAGCGCCCTTCAGCCTTATTCATTGAGATTGAGTTTATACGTTTCCGTATACTTTTCCCTCATGACTGCCACCAAGCCCGTCAATCTGTGGACTTCGACCGACCACGCCCGCGACTATCTGGAACGCGCGGACTCCATTTCCCATCGTGGCGAGGGGGAGTCGGCGCTGCTCGAGTTCATTCCTGCGACGACGCGGCGCATCCTCGACCTGGGCACTGGCGATGGACGACTGCTGGCCCTGGTTCGAAAGGAATTGGTTCGGGAGAAATTGGTTCGAGAGGAACTGGGTCGCGAGGAGTTGGCTCGGCGGAAGCATACTGACGCCGAAGCTGTGGCCGTCGATTTCTCTCCCGCGATGTTGGATGCTGTTCGCAAGCGCTTCGCTAGGGAATCCTCCGTCAGCGTAGTCGCTCACGACATGGACGAGCCGCTGCCCGCGCTGGGCAAGTTCGACGCCGTCATCTCCAGCTTTGCGATTCATCATCTGGTCCATGAGCGCAAGCGGGCGCTCTATGCCGAGATTTACGGCTTGCTGAACCCTGGCGGCGTGTTCTGCAACCTGGAGCACGTGGCCTCACCCACTCCGCGTCTGCACGAGGAATTTCTGACGCGCATCGGATTTACGGTCGAGACCGAGGATCCGTCGAACAAGCTGTTAGATGTCGAAACTCAGCTGGGATGGTTGCGGGAAATTGGGTTTGTGGATGTGGATTGCGCGTGGAAGTGGCGGGAGTTGGCGCTGTTGGTGGGACGGCGGCCTTGAAATCTGATCTATCATCCGGAGCGAAGCATGGGCCTGTCCTTCGGACAGGCCCATGCGTAGTCGAAGGATCCCCTGCACCGAATTAACGACGCATCGAGGAATTCTGACAACGGCGTCGGGAGAATTCCCTTTCAGATCAGCGGGAGCACCGACGTGGTAGGGATCCTTCGACTGCGCATGGCGATTCGCATTCGCGAATCGCCATGCTCCGCTCAGGATGACAACTACGTATGACTGACCTGTTGAGCCACCCACTCCGCTGCTTCCCTCGTCCCCAGTTTGCCACCGATATCCTGCGTGGTCTTCTTCTGGCGGACGCCTTCGAGTACGGCCGCTTCGATCTTCTCAGCTTCCTTCGCCATCCCTAGGTGAGCCAACATCATCGCCGCGGTCAGAATCGCGCCGAACGGATTCGCCATGTTCTTGCCCGCGATCGGGGGAGCGGACCCATGCACCGGTTCGAACATCGACGTCTTGCCCGGATGAATGTTGCCGCTGGCGGCCATGCCGAGGCCACCCTGCAAGCCCGCGGCTAAGTCGGTGATGATGTCGCCGAACATATTGTTGGTGACGATGACGTCGAACTGACGCGGATCGCGCACCATTTGCATGCAGAGGGCATCGACATACATGTGCTGCGCGGTGATTTGCGGATACTCGCCGCTGACTTCCTTGAAGACGCGCTGCCACAGGCCTCCGGCGTGGGTCATCGCGTTCGACTTGTCGCACATCAGGACCTTGTTGCGGGGCGAGCCGTCGAGCTTGGCATGACGCTCGCAACACTGGAAGGCGTAGCGGATGATGCGCTCGACGCCCTTGCGCGTGTTGATGTCTTCTTGCGTCGCAATCTCATCGGCCGTGCCCTGCTTGAAAACGCCGCCCGCGTCGGTGTAGACGCCTTCCGTATTTTCGCGGAGCACCACGAAATCCACGTCTTTGGGTTCGACTCCCTTCAGCGGACATAGCGCGGCGTCGAGCAGGCGCACCGGACGCACGTTGGCGTAGAGATCCATTTTGAAGCGCATGCCGAGCAAAATCTCTTTGGCGTGGATGTTTGTTCTGATCCGCGGATCGCCGAAAGCACCGACCAGAATGGCGTCGAAGTCACGGCCCAGCATGGCAAAACCGTCGGGGGGCACCGTGACTTGGTCACGCAGGTAGCGATCGGCGCCCCAGTCAAAATCGGTCAGGGCAACGTCGGCGCCCGAAGCCTGAATGACCTTCACGGCCTGGGGAATGACCTCCTGGCCGATTCCGTCGCCGGGGATGACGGCGATGCGCTTCTTCCTAAGCTCCGGCGTTCTGGGTTCTGGGGTTTGCTCTTTTGAGTCCACGGCAGGAAAGTTAACACAATCGCTATAATCGAACTACCGGTATGGGGATTACAGCACTCCAGGCACATGGCGAAGGATTAGGCGCGGCTGGCGTCAGCCAGTATCGCGGCGCGACCACGGCGGCCCGCTTCGGAGATCCGCAGGCGGAGTTTGAAGCGCTGCGGACGGGTTGCGGCGTCTATGACCTCGGATTCCGGGCCAAGATTTCGCTCATGGGCGGCGATCGCGTGCGCTGGCTGAACGGGATGGTCACGAACAACATTCGCGACCTGGCTGTTGTGCACGGAGTGTATGCGTTCTTGCTGAACCCGCAGGGGCACATTCTTGGCGATCTCTATGCTTACAATCGCGGGGAGTCGATTACCGTCGACACCGACGCCGGGCAGGTGGAGAAAATTCTGGCGACGTTCGACCACTACATCATCATGGACGACGTTGAAGTCGCGAATCTCAGCGAGCAGGTGACTGCGCTAGGGATTGCCGGGCCGAAGGCGCGCGACGTGCTGGCGGTGGCTGGATTCGTGATTCCTGAGATGCACCCTTTGCAGATTCAATCCGTGATGTGGCAAGGTGCGGAGCGCACGCTGGTGTGTGGCGAGGATGCGGAGCATCGTTCCTACGAGATCTGGCTGGAGCCCGCCAGCGTGAGACAACTGTGGGACGTGTTGCTGGCCGCGGGGGCTGCGCCCGCGGGCGTTGAGGCGCTGGAGTTGCAGCGCATCGTCTCGGGCATCCCGCGCTATGGAGTGGACATCCGCGAGCGCGATTTGCCACAGGAGACCGAGCAGACGCGCGCGTTGAACTTCAACAAAGGATGTTATGTTGGGCAGGAGATCGTAGAGCGCATTCGCTCACGTGGAGCGGTGCATCGTAAGTTCACTGGATTTGTCGCAGATGGCGCCGAGCCGATCGCGGCTGGGAACAAGATTGTTGCGGGGGAAAAGGAAGTGGGCGAAATTACCAGCGCGGCTTCCTTGCGATTCGCCGGCCGAGAGAAGACTGTAGCTCTGGGATATATCCGGCGTGAGGTGGGTGTGCCGGGGCGTGAAGTAACGATTGGCGCGGTGAAGGCGACGGTGGTGCCGTTGCCCGTCGCGGATAGCGTACTGTTGCAGGACGAGAGTTCGCTGGAACAGCGCCCGGCTTAACGCAAAGCTTTTGACCGAATAAGTGCAGAAGTATCGCGAAGCGCGCTGAGAGAATCAGGCACTCTGATTGAGGAAAGGGTCTATGGCTGAGAAAAAACACGAGCAATCGGGGTTCAAGGTAACAGACCGGCGGCTGTTCACTTCGGAGGGCGAGTTGCGCGCGGAAGCAGCCGAGGAAGTCGAAGCACCCAAAGCAGCGGCGCCCGCTGCGGCCCAAGCGGCATCGCCGGCGGAAAAGTCTCCGGCGCCCGTGGCGGTGGAGGACGCAGGTTCGCCGGATCGTGAGATGCCGGCACCACCCACAAATGCAGAGCAGGAGGCGCAGGCGGCCGCTTACAAGCAATCGTCGAAGGATCTCGATGCGCAAGTTGAATTGAGCGGCCATTCTGCCAAAGATTTCGAGATCACGTTCGAGCGCTTCATGGCGTCGCTCTACATGACGGCGATGATGCAACTGGGATTGATGCGGCAGCAGGGCGGGCAACCGCAGATCGACATCATCGGCGCGCGGCAGACCATCGACACCCTCAGCCTGATCGCGGAAAAGACCAAGGGCAACCTCACTCCGGCGGAAGAAAATTTCCTGCAGAACAGCCTTTATGAACTGCGCATGGCCTATGTCGAAGTGACCAATGCGCTGGCACGGCCGCCTCAGGCGGGACCCGCCACTGGAACCAGCGGAAGATGAAAGCAACCTTGACCGTGCTGGGCAGTGGGACTTCGATGGGCGTCCCCACGCTGGGATGCGATTGCGCCGTGTGCCATTCGTCCGATCCGCGCGACCGGCGGACGCGTCCCTCGATCATGCTGGAGTACGACGGTAAAGTCGTGCTCATCGATACCACCCCAGATTTTTACGCGCAGGCCGTGCGCGAGAACATCACGCGCGTCGACGCGGTGCTCTACACACACACGCACGCGGACCACATTCTCGGCATCGACGACCTGCGTCCTCTCAGCTACCGGCACAAGCCGGACAAGTTGCCGCTTTACGCCCGGCCCGATGCGGCGGCGTTTCTGCGCAAAATGTTCAGCTACATCTTTGACGCTGACTACAAGTTTGGCGGGCTGCCGCTGCTGGAGTTGCGCCCGATCGACGGGCCAGTGGATATCTTCGGAGTGCAATTCGAACCGATCGTCCTGATTCACGGAGAGACGCAGATTTATGGCTACCGTTTCGGCTCCGGAGCGTACCTGACCGACCACAGCGAGATTCCGGAATCGTCGCTGCATCAACTGGAGGGGCTCGACATTCTGTTTCTGGATGCGCTGCGGCACAAGCCCCATCCCACGCATTCGACGGTGAAGAATTCGCTGGCGATTGTCGACCGGTTGAAACCCAAACGAGCTTTCTTCACGCACATTTGCCACGATCTGGGGCATGAGGCGACGAACGCTTCCTTGCCACGGCATGTGCGGCTGTCGCATGACGGGATGAAACTGGATTTTGAGATTTGACTTATGTGGCGCGGGCGCCCTCGCCCGCGCGCTGATGCGCGCACGATCACTGACGCGAGGGTTCAGCAATATGGTGGGGATCTCCTAAGTTTGACGCCGGCGCGGTCGGGGGCGCCCGCGCCACATGATCGATGGAAGTTTTTCACAAACTCGACGGTGTCCCCGCTGACTTCGGCCCAACGCTGGTCAGTGTGGGTAATTTCGATGGTGTGCACCGGGCGCATGCTCATGTGTTGCGGGAGATCGTTTCTCGCGCGCGGGCCAGTGGAGACAAGGCCGTTGCGGTAACGTTCGAACCCCATCCGACGCGGATTCTGCGGCCCGAGGCAGGGCTGAAATTGCTCACACCCACTCCAGAAAAGCTGCACTGGCTCGAGGGTACGGGAGTCGATGCTGTGCTGCTGCTGCCTTTCGGGCGCGATCTTTCACTGATGACACCGCGACAGTTTGCCGAGCGCATCCTGAAGAAAAAGTTGCACGCCCGCGAAGTGCATGAAGGATTCAACTTCCGCTTTGGACATAAAGCCGCTGGAGACATGAACCTGCTCGCGGAATTTGGGCGCGAGATGGGGTTCGAGGTCAAGGTCTATCCTGAGATGACCCTGCGCGGTGAGACCGTATCGAGCAGCCAGATTCGCAGGCTGCTCACCGCCGGACGCGTAAGCCGGGCACGGCATCTTCTGGCTCGGCCGTTCTGCATTCTTGGCACTCCGGGGCGCGGGCGCGGCTACGGATCGAAGTACACTGTGCCCACCATCAACCTGGCACGCTACGAAGAACTGGTGCCCAAGGATGGCGTCTACATCACGTGGACCCGGGTCGGGCAAGAACGCTTCGATTCAGTCACGAATGTGGGCAACCGTCCAACATTCGGCGCGGAGTTATTTGCCATTGAAACGCACCTGCTGAATTTTCATCCCATTGAACTGCTGCCGGAGACAGAAGTGGAAATCTGCTTCCTGGAGCGCCTGCGGGACGAGATTAAGTTCCCGTCCGTCGACGCTCTGCGCGAACAGATTGCCCGCGATGTGAAGAAGGCGCGGCGCTATTTTCATTTGCTGCGACGGGCCGGCGGATCCGCCCACGCCTCTACTTAGTGCGGCAAGTAGCCGAACTCCATGGGAAGTTTGCCGTCGACGTGCACCACGTTGACACTGTTGTCGATCGAGTGGACCTCGACAAAGCCGATCGCGCCCGGCTCGGACTGCACTTCTTTGAGAACGTCGGCGTCGCTGTCCACAAACAGGATCGAATCTTTGTGTGCGTTGACAAAGCTCTTCCACTCCGCAGCGGACATCTTGTTCAGGCGCTCCAGAGTCTCGGACTCGCCGACAGAATCTTTGTGCAGCACGAGAACTATGTTCTTCCCGTCTGGCCACTTCTTGATTTCTCCGCGAATAATTTTCGCCAGGTGCGCAGAGGTGACGTTTTCGACGGCATTGTCCTTGTTGACGACCACAGCGGTGTGGTGCGCGAAGCAAGGTGTAAGGCACGAGGATAGAAATGCGAGCACGTAAATCGCGGAGCGGACTCTCATCGCCTGAACCTCAAAAGTTTCTCTGGGGGATGTTCCAAGCCTAACGAAGTACCCTGAGGCATGTTGTCAAAAAGAAGTAAACCGCCGCACCGAAGTAATCAGGGGGAACTGCCCGAAATCGAGTTCCCGCGACGCCTAGGCTTAGATTCAGCGCAGGCCGGTCGGTGTCCGTTGTTCCCTATATCTTTGACAATCCGGCTTCAGGCTTTACAATCCGCCAGACTTATCTTCGACCCTTCATGGCAATCGGTCCCCTACAACTGATGCGGCAGGCCACGCCCGGGCAGCGACGCACGCTGCTGGCGGCGGCCATGGGATGGGCGCTCGACGCTTTCGACGCCATGCTTTACTCGCTGGTGCTCGCCTTGCTGATGCGTGATCTGGGGATGAGCAAGACTCTGGCCGGGTCGCTGGGGACGCTCACGCTGTTGGCGTCCGGGATCGGAGGCGTGCTGTTTGGATTTCTCGCCGACCGCATCGGGCGCAAGCAGGCGCTGATGGCCAGCATCCTGACGTACTCCGTGTGTTCGTTTGCTTCGGGACTGGCGACCAGCATCGCAATGCTGGCGGTGGCGCGATTTGTGCTTGGACTGGGCATGGGCGGCGAATGGAATACCGGGGCAACCCTCGTGGCCGAGAGTTGGCCAACGGAGTTTCGAGCAAAGGCGATTTCAATCGTGCAGAGTTCGTGGGCGTTGGGCTTTGCGGCGGCGGCGCTGGTGGCGGGTCCGGTGGCGCGGTACTACGGTTGGAGAGCTGTGTTCTTCGTGGGGATCCTGCCGGCGGTCGTTACGCTGTGGATTCAGCGGAGCGTGCCGGAATCGGAGATGTGGCAGGAGCGGAGGAGTGCTACTTCCGGCCAGGATACTGCCGCTGCAAGCAGAGACGTAACAAGTTACGTCTCTACGAGGTTCTCTGCCATCTTCAAGCCGCCTTATGCTCGGCATACCTTCGCGCTCCTGCTGTTTAATTTTTTCGGGATGTTTGCGTGGTGGGGCCTCTTCACGTGGCTTCCGCCTTACCTGTCGCTTCCGGTGGAGCAGGGTGGGCGCGGCTTTGGTGTGATGGGCATGACGACTCTGATGGTTGTGCTGAATGTGTGCGGCATGTTTCCGGGGTACGCTAGTTTTGGCTGGGTTGCGGATCACTTGGGGCGCCGCAAGGCTTTTCTCGTCTACACGCTGATTGCTGCTGTTCTGATTCCACTTTATGCCGCGGCGCGATCGCAGGCTGTGCTGCTCGTGCTCGGCACTCTGGTCGCGTTCTTCGGGACGGGAATCTTCTCGGGCTCGGGGATCATGGGCAGCGAGATCTTTCCGACTGCCGTGCGGGCACGCGCATTGGGCTTCACTTACAACGGAGCGCGCACGCTGAGTTCGGTCGCTCCGTTAGTGATTGGCCACGTGGGACAAACCAAGGGACTGAGTTGGGCGTTCTATCTATGCGCGGCGGGATACCTGCTGGCCGCGCTGATGACGACGCAGTTGCCGGAAACAAGGGGGAAAAGGCTGGAGTGAGGAGTAGGAAGGAGTGCTTACCTTTGCTTCTTCCGTAGCTCGTTCGCCTTCGCTTCCGCAGGAGCGATAACGCGCTCGCCGAGTTCAGCAATCAGCAGTTCCTCAGACTTGTACTGATGGGGCTCCAGGACCCAGTTGTATCTTGCATTGAGGTCGACAAACATTGGGTACGGTCGCCGTCCTTCCAGAATAATTGCCTGCACCGGAACTACGGTGGCCGGGATGACCGTTGCCAACTCGTGCGGCACGCTATTCGGGTCGGTCAGGTCGGCGATAATGAAGCGGGCCATGTTGGCCAGGGTCGAGACTGTACCGGTGAGGTCCTTGCTGCTTGGCTTATCGAAATCAAACAGGACCGGCAAATAGTCCCGGTTGCGAAGCTCGTCGCGAATCGCGTCGAGAACGGCTTTCCGTTCCGGCGTGAAACGCCCCAGGATTAACACGACTTTGGAGGTGATGGCGTCGATGACGCTACGGATCTTCTCGTTATTCAGGAGCAGGTAAATGAATTGGGCTACTTCAAGATTATCGACCTGAATCGGAGCTTCACCCTCGGGCGTGATCACCAGGTTCTGCTGGATCGCTCCTTCCAGTCTTACGTCCCAGACGGAGATTCCATACACGGAACAACCTGTCAGATTGGCTCCTTCGAGGTTAGTACCCACCAAAATGGCCCTCCAGAGGTCCGCCCGGCTGAGGTTCGCCTCGCGCAGGTCGGCCCATTCGAGGTGCGTCTCGTGGAGGTCGGCAAAGCTGAGGTTTGTCTTGCTGAGGTTCGCCTTACTCAGGTCCGCCCTGTAGAGAAGCGCTTGACTGAGATCGGCCTCGCTGAGGTTCGCCTCGCCGAGGTTAGCCTTATAGAGGAGTGCGTGGCTAAGGAGGGCCTTGCTGAGGTTAGCCCCACTCAGGTTCGCCCCCGCAAGGCGCACCCAGTTGAGGTCTGCCTGGCTGAGGTTCGCCCCTTCCAAGTGCGCGCCAATGAGGAGCGCCTCGCTGAAATCAGGCTGGACGCTAGGATTTTCCTGCCTCCACTGATTCCACGGCTTGACTCCTTCCTGAAGCCTCGCGAGATGTTCGGGATTCGCCAAGGTACAGTTGCAGCCGAAGTTCCCTAAAGCTCAATGATATAGATTGCGCATTGGAATACATAGATCCTTCGCTTCTCTCAGGACGACCGGGTGGATTTGTGCGAAAATCGCGCGGCTAGGCGCTGGCCAAACTGCGCTCGTCCCCCAGGACGCGTCATTCAATCGGATCGACCACGACCGATTCCTGCGCCGCTGCGCCCCGTCCCGGCAGTTGCACAATCACAATCGCCGACAACACCAGCACGATCCCCAACGTCTGCACGGGGCGCAGGCCTTCCCCCAACAGCGCCGCTGCCAGCAAGATCGAGAACACCGGCTCGAGGCAACTGGCGATGATGGCGCGCGTCGGCTCGAGATGTTGCAGGCCGAGAAAGTAAAGGGAGAACGATCCCAGGACGGAGATCATGGAGAAGACGAACAGGAATCCCCACTGGGCGGGCGCATAGTGCGAGGCAACTACCTTCCATGGAGGATTCACGAACAGCCAGAACACTGCGGCAGAGGTCAGGGTCCAGACGAGAACGCGCCAGCGGTCGTAGCGGGCGAGCAGGCGGTGTCCGCCAACGTTGTAGAACGCGAACGAGAACGACGCGAGCAGCGCGGCAAGGAATCCGAAAGAGTCGAGATGGAGCGCCGCTGCTGATTTCCCTCCGACGATTCCAATGGTCAGTGCAATTCCCGCAATGGCGACCACCACGGCGGCAACTTTCTGCAGCGAGAGTTTTTGCTGTCGGCGGGCGACCACGTACAGCAACACCCAGACCGGCGCGGTGTATTGCACGATGATGGCGATGGCAACACTCGTCTTCTGAATCGCGACGTAATAGAAATAATTCGACGCGGCGACGCCCAGCATGCCGAGTACGAGGCATTGGATGAGATCGGGCGTGGGTAGCTTGATGCGCTGCCAGCCGCGCCGTCCCACTAATAGCGGGAGCAGCACAAGCAGCGAGAACGACGTCCGCGTTTGCGACAGGATCAGCGGATCGATGGGATGCAGCGCCTCTCCGCTCAGGGCCAGTTTGCCGGTGAAAACGGCGCGGCCGAGCGCGGCGGAGACTCCCCAGAGAAATGCGGCTGCCCCGATAAAGAAGTATCCGCGGAGGGGATGAAGAATGCTTCGGCTGGAATCAGCGGAGTTCAGGATTCAGTCACCGCGTCTGATGATGTGGCCGAATCGAGGAACTGGTCAAGGCGCACGGGATCGAAGCCGACAATCACTTCCGTTGTTTCTCCCGAGATGACCACCAGCGTGGGAGTCTCGGTGCTGTCGAGTCGCTCGGTCATTTCCCGACGAGCCTCGCGGTCGGTGCTGATGTCGCGCTCTTCGAAGGTGATCTCTTTGGCTTCGAGGAACATTCTCATCAGCTCGCAGGAGAGGCAGCCGGGTTGGGTGAAGAGCAGCACACGCATGGGCATTTACTCTACCAGTTCGATCTTCGACGTGATCTTTGCGGTCTTTTCCAGCATCGCCGAGACCGAACAGTATTTCTCTTTCGAGAGGCGAACTGCGTCTTCCACAGCCTTGCGAGAGGCCTTGCCGACAATGCGATATACAAGCCTGATTTCCGTATACACCGCCGGGTAGCCCGTGGCCCGCTCTCCGCTGGCGCTGACTTCGAGACTGGTAAAAGGCTCGCGCTTCTTACGAAGAATTCCGACCACATCGGAAGCGGTGCACCCGCACAAGGCAATGAGCACAAGTTCCATCGGTGTGCTGGCCGTCTTCTCGGTCGCGGTGTCCATCACGAGGGCGTGGCGCGAGCTGGCCTCGCCGATGTAGCGCTCATTGTCGGTCCAAATGGCTTTGGCGGTAATCATCGTC
>Ga0187817_10001036_pt1 | contig 13060 bp, 14 predicted proteins | sample NC_wetland_sal_i_17_FD_132431 | JGI IMG/M metagenome (GOLD analysis project Ga0187817, IMG submission 132431) | Wetland sediment microbial communities from Neuse River Estuary, North Carolina, USA - SO4_2 | ecosystem: Environmental > Aquatic > Freshwater > Wetlands > Sediment | place: USA...
GTACGACGTACACCCCGATGAGCCATCCATTTAATTTGCCAGCTCGCTCCTGAATCCCTGAATATTCGAATGTATGAATGTCGTGGTTGTTGTCTTTGGCCATGTCGCCCTCCCACAGCAAGATCCCTGGCGGGCTTGCTCACATTTCCACAAGGGTTCGCGGGAACTTCAAATCATCCCGTTTTTCACGTTCGTACATGATGAACTTGGCTTCCTCCGCGTCGCGGTATTGCCCTCCCCGGATCAGGAGCAGAAAAATGCAGCACCCGTTGAGCGCAAAGCCCAGCCCTGCAAGGAACGTCCAGAACACAATGTTCGATTCCATCCGTGCCCCCTCACTCCGACTTGGTAAGAAATAAGTACGTGTCCGCTGGGCCGAACGACATCACGTAATGCACAAGGTCCCAGCGTTGCGTCGGATCAAGAAAATCGGAGTACGACGGCATGGGCGTTCCGTCCAGCCCTGTGCTGAATGCTCGGTAGAGGTCTTGCGGGGCGGGTCCGCTCTTCATCACCGTGCCACCCTTGGTAAAGTCCCGCGGGACGGTTGCGTTGCCCCAATTGTCGTGGAGTGTCGAGGCGGAAGGCCCGTTGCCCCTGCCGTCTTCTCCATGGCATTCGGCGCATTTCATCTGCGCGTATACCAACTTGCCGCGCGCGATAGACCCAGCGTCGTTCGGAGGTTCCGGTGGAATCGCAATCCGCTCCCCGGGCGTCTCGTATTTAAATCGATCGGAAAAAGTCTTGACGTATTCCAGCACAAACCATCGGTCCGTCTCCGTCAGTTCGTGCCAACTGGGCATCGACGTGCCCGGTATCCCCATCGTGATCGTGCGGTAGAGATCGCCGTCAGCGGGAATTGATCCCGAAGGCGTGGACCGAAGCATGAAGATGCCGTCCTTCAAGACGCGCGGCTTCGTTGTCATGAACACCGCTGCCGGACCCTGCCCGCCGCCCGTTTCCCCGTGGCAGCTCAGGCAGCGCCGAAGGTAGACCTTCCGGCCTTCTTCGACCCCATCCTCAATGGCCTTCGGGATGAACGGAATTGCGGATCCCGCGGACACGTACAGGAAATTCTTGCGCCAGGGCCCCAAATTCGTCCCCAGTTTTTGGAGGTAGGCCACCAGCGCAACCATGTCGTCCGTCGGCTTCGGGCGCCCATTGGCATCCTTGCCGTTAAACATCCACGGGTATTGCGGCATGATCGAGTCGGGAACGACCATTCGCGGATTGAAACCGTGGGCGTAATGCCAGTCGTTGTCCACGCGCCCGCCTTCTCGCGCCAAGTCCGGACCGATGCGGCGCGTCCCCAACATCTGCGGCATGTCAAACGCATATTCACCTTCCTGCGAGATGGGCCCCCACCGCCGGTCCTCTCCCGTCACCGGTCGCACGTATTGCGAGTGGCAATACCAGCAGCCTTCGCGGATGTAAACTTTGCGGCCACGGTCTTCCAGAGGGGTATAGGGCTGCGCCTGCACAATCTTGCCATCCAGGGTAGTCACCGACCTGACGTGTCCGCGGACGAGCCAGGGAACAACTCCCATAATGAAGACAGCACCTCCCAGGAAGACCATCGCCATCCCCATAATGAGTGCATCGATGACCTTGCGCTGCATAGTCAGTCCGACGCCGTTGCAAATCTCTTCTTCCGCTCCAACTCCGGAGGCGAAGATGGCTCAAGACCTGTCATGAACATATTGATGAGGAAGAGAAAAATGGCGATAACGATTCCCAGTGCGGAAAGCGTCCGGATGAACCAATACAGCTTCATGGCTGCAATCGTGTCGATGAACTCAACCGAGTCCGCCCACATTGTCCCTTGTACCACTCCCGCCAAGGTAAGAACGCCGGCCGTCACGCCGAGACTTACGGCAAGCAGCCAGAAGTGCCAGGTAGCCAGGCTGCGGCTCCATAAGGCATGCCCGGTCACCCGGGGCCAGACGTAATACATTCCTGCCATGGTCCAGACCAGGCACGCCCCGAAAATCGTCAGTTTCCAGTGGGCATCGGCGTAGTCGGTAAAGTGAGTGACCTGCTGCATCCCGCGCAATGCTCCCGTCGACCACTGGAAAAACCCCAGCAAGAAACAGGTCGCTCCCAGGATCAAGAACTTGGCCACGAAGCTTTCCTGTATGGCTCTCCAATTCCCCACCATCGTGCCGAAGAAGTTTTGCGTGATGGTCCACACAGGCACGATCAGCATCATCGACATCACAATCGCGATCGTCTGAGTCCCATTGGGAATCGGACTGTAGAGATAGTGGCTGATACCCACGAATGGATAGAAAAATGCGAATGACCAGAACCCCACGAGCGATAACTTGTGGCTGTAGAGCGGATTCTTCGCCGCCAGGGGCAGAAAGTAGTGAATCAGCGCCAGTCCCGCAGGAGTGACCCAAAGTCCTAGGATGGAATGAAAATAGAGTCCGTGGAGCGCCGCGTTATTCACGCCCTCAACTCGATACGGAAGCACGATATTCCCCAGTGGAAAACTGATGGCGGTCCACACCATCGCGCCGGCGGTGTAGTAGAGTGAGATATAGAGAAGTTTCTCCCTCCGCTTCAGAATCGTGGCAATCACCATGTAAGTCACCAGAAGCAAAGCGATGATCAAAGGGACGTCTGCCCACAACGCATAATCCCCCAGCTCAACGCCCTTTTGCTGGCCCGCCACCAGCGAGTACGATCCGCCAATGATCCCCGCATTCCAAAGCCACAGGCAGAGGTACCCGAGCTTCTCACCGACCATGCGAATCCCGGTGAGCTTCGGCATCATGTAGAACAGCAGTCCTAGATATGCGGTGGAGAAGGCGCCCCAAACCACTCCATTCACTTGCAGCGGGTGGATGCGGCCCCACGTAAGCCACGCTGTTTGCCCGAGGAACTCGGGGTAATTCAACTTGATGGAGTCGACAAGCCCAACCAACGGGAAGACCACCATCCAGATCATCCCCCACAGCAGCCACTGCTTCACAAGTCGGACGTCAACAATCGCTCCGCTATCCTCGTAGGCATCCGGAGGTGCCATCGCTTTTGCTCCCATTCAATCGAGGACTATTTTGCCCAGTCACAGCTCGCGCGGGGTTAGTCACTTCTCGGAAATCTGAAAATCCGCCCTGGCGGTCGCCCCTGCCGCCACCGTCACCTTCTCGTCCCAGGTCAGCGGATCAGCGAAAAGCGGCCGCGTCACCTGCTGGTGCGAGTCCACGTCCACCATCGTTTCAGTGCGCGCCACGTGCCAGCTCTCATGCCACGCCTCGATCGTGTAGCTGCCTGCCGGAACACCGGTGAGCTTGAAGTTGCCGTGCTCATCTGTCACCGCATAGTAGGGATGCTCCACCACCAATAGCTCGGAATTCATCCACACGTGGCCCGCATCGCATTTCAAATCCACCACCCCATCCCGTTGAAAGGGACGCTTGATTACTTTGTCTTTGATCGGGAACGGCAGGTTGTAAAGGGCCACGCCGGTCATGTGAATGTTGTGCAAGATCGGATCGCTGCTTTTCATCGCCAGATCCCCGCCCTTGGGGACCATCATGATATGCGGGACGTATTGGCAGTTCCTCTGGTCCAGCGATTGCCGCACCTCCGGCAAGTCCCACGCCTTTCCTGAGGCGATCCCTTTGAGAAAGACCACTGTATTCGCCACTCCCCCGTCCGGGGAAATTTCGATTCGCTCCAGGTCTGGTTTTCTGGCCGTTGATTTCGCAAATATCCCGATTCTTGGTGATCGGCAGCGTCACCCGTTGCGGCTTCGCCCCTGTCCATTTCACCGTCCCGGTGATGGTGCCGCCATTGGCGACGGTTGTGACCGTGTACTGCGCGCAAATCGCTCGGGGCAGCGCCAATGCACCGGCCACAGCAGCCGCTGCGAAAATGATTCGTATTCTCCGACTCATTGCTTTACCTCCTGAATATAAGAATTCAAGAGTTGCCGCTGCCCCGGAGGTAACGCACTCCGCGCGCCGCTAGTAGGTATGGCTCGCCTGCTCTCACTTTCCCGTCTTCGCTTTCACGGGCGTCCCTTCGCGATGGTAGTTCACCATCAGGCTCCGGAGGTAATGCACCAGGTCCCATGTTTGGTCTCCATTCAGGTAATCCGCCCAGGACGGCATCGGCGTTCCGTCCAAGCCCGTCATAAAAATCCGGACCAAATCCTCGTCACTGGAACCGCATTTGAATCGAGTTCCGGTGGCAAAATCAAATGCCCGGATGGGATTCCCAAGGTCGTCGCGCAACGTCGAGGACGAAGGACCGTCGCTGTGCCCGCTCGCGCCGTGGCACTCGACGCACTTCAATCTGTTCTGGTACAGCTCTTCCCCGCGCTTCCTGCTTTCGGGAGTATCGGAAGTCGCGGGCGGTATCTTAATCGGGTCGTCCGGCTTTTCTTCTTTGAACCGCAGCGAAAACGTCTTCACGTACGCCACCAGATCCACTCTTTGCTGCGGCGTCAACGAACGCCATGGCGGCATAAACGTGGTGTAAATCCCCCGGCTGATCGTGTCGTACAAGTCGGAATCGAGGGGCAATGATCCCGTCGGCGTCGAGCGGCATTTGAAGAGCCCGAGCGTGAAATTCCGAGGCAGCGCACCATGCAGCGGACCAACCACATAGGGCGCATTCTCTCCCTCACCGTCTCCACGCGGACCATGGCAGCCGATGCAGTAGCGGTGGTACAACTTTTTTCCGGTGCTCGCATTTCCCGTCATCCCCGCAACGTGAGTTCCAAGGTCCTGGGCCGCCGCATTTCCCGGAATTGCCAGGACCAACCCGAAAACCCAAAGCGTCCTTCGGCGTCTCAAGTTCCTTCGTCTGGCCATGCGCGACTTGATCCTTGACTCCTTGGCATTCGTGCCACCAGATAATAATCCAATCCGGGTCTCCAGGGAGAGCAGTCTCCTGCACTTGCTGCGAAGTCCCCTGATTTGTGAGAGAATCCCGCCGGGTTCGACGTGCTGCGCCCGCAAGGGCATTTGCTCACGACGCCACGCTATGCGTTTGGGCCATTTAACCCGCCGCATCCTATGCGGCGCAAACTGGGAGTCGGACGGGGGATTGCCATGTCCGCTGTAGCCCCGAGGCCGAGTTTCCATCTAGACCAGGAGCAGTTGGCGTACCGCGCCTTCCTTGATTCCCTGCCCTTCATCCTCTGGCTTACGGATCCCTCCGGGCGATGTCTTTTTGAAAATAACGCTGCGCTCGAATTCACGGGATGCCGTTTGGAACAGGTCCTCGGCGATGGCTGGACCGCGCATGTCCACCCCGACGACGTCCGACAAATCCAAATCGAGCGCGACAAACACTTATGCCGTGCCGAGCATTGGCAAACGGAGATGCGCCACCGCCGCCGCGACGGCGAGTATCGCTGGTTTCTCGCCACCATGGTTCCCTTCACGAATCTTCACGGCGAGTTTCTCGGCTACGTGGGCGCCTTCACCGATATTCATGGAGAGCGCACCCGCGCCACCACTGGCCGCGCCGCCGATTTGGCGCGCGCCAACGAGGCACTCAAGCAAACTCTCGATGTCATCGCAACTGAGCCCGATATGGACGGAGTCCTTGGACACGTCCTTCGCGTCATCACCCAGATCCTCGGTGGCATTGCCTCCACGCTTTGGCTGAAAGACCGCGAGGGCGAAACAGCCCAGCTTCACTTGGTCTACGCGGACGGGCGGCTCGTGAGCGGGCCCGACTCGGACCACCGACTTGCCGGCCAATCCCTCAGCATTCAGCGAAACGATTTATTCGCGCTCGAAGTATTTCGTCACGGCCGCCCGGTGTGGCACGAGGTCGAATCCAGTGACGCACTGGATGAGACGGCCCGCGAGTATCTCGCGGCTCAGGGTGCGAAGGGACTTCTCGGCGTGCCCCTCATTCTTCGCGAGACCTGCCTCGGTTCCATCGTTGTCCGGTTCGCGGACAAGCGTGATTTCGGCGACGTGGAAATCGAACTGGCGCAGGGCCTCGCCCAGCAGGCCACTCTTGCTCTCCAGCTCACGCGTCTCGCCGAGCAGGCCCGCAAGGCCGCCATCACCGAAGAGCGCAACCGCATGGCCCGCGAAATTCACGACACGCTGGCCCAGGGCTTCACCGGAATCCTGGTCCAGCTCCAGGCGGCCAAGCAGGTGCTCAATGGCACCAATCCCGATGTGAAATCGCATCTCGACTCAGCCACATCCCTTGCCCGCCAGGGGCTCACCGAAGCCCGCCGTTCCGTTCAGGGGCTCCGCCCGCAACTGCTTCGCGGCGGCGACATCCTCACCGCCCTGAACCGCCTCGTCCGGCAGCTCTCCGGCGAGTCCTTGATGCAAATTCGCCTCGAGGTCCACGGCGAAGCCCGCTCGATGTCTTCCGATATGGAGAGCAATCTTCTGCGCATTACCCAGGAAGCCGTCACCAACGCGATCAAGCACTCCGGCGGAAATCGCGTCCAGGTAAAGCTCGACCTGGAACCTGATGTCGTCAAGCTGATGATTGAGGATAATGGCGATGGTTTCGATCCGCACGAGAGCGCGCTCGGCCGCGGATTCGGACTCATCAGCATTCAGGAACGCGCCGACCGCATTGGCGCCGATTTGACGATCCTCACGAAGCCCGGAGCCGGCACGAAAATTCACTTGCTCGCGCCGCTCGCGCCGCCCAGGAAATCAGGAGCTGCCCATTCCTAAGACCAATTCAATCCGCATCCTCATCGCAGACGATCACCCGATCGTGCGCGAAGGCCTGGTCGCTTCGCTCAATCGCGTCCCCGACATGTCCGTCGTCTGCCAGGCATCCACAGGCCGCGAGACAGTCGACCTCTTCGCGAAATACATTCCCGATATCGCCCTGGTCGATCTGCGCATGCCCAATATGGACGGCGTCGACGCGGTTTCCTCCATCTGCGAGCAATTCGGCTCTGCTCGCATCATCATCCTAACCACTTTCGAAGGCGACGAGGACGTCTATCGCGCCCTCCGCGCCGGCGCTCGCGCCTACGTGCTGAAAGACACTCGCCTCGAGGATCTCGTCCAGTGCATCCGCATCGTCCACGACGGCAAGAACTACATCCCTCCTTCGATCGGCGCAAAACTTGCCGACCGCATGAAGGGTCCCGAACTCAGCACCCGCGAAATGGAAGTCCTGCGCCTGATGGCCGGCGGTAAGAGCAATAAAGAAATCGGCGCCGCCCTTTTCGTCAGCGAAGGGACCGTCAAAGGCCACGTGAACCACATCCTCGCTAAACTGGGCGCCAGCGGCCGCACCGACGCCACCCGCATCGCCATCAAGCGCGGCCTCGTCCGCGGCGATTGACTTGCCTCGACCCTCAGCCTAAGATTCCCGCGCTCGTGCCCGCATTCTTCTCTGCCATGGAATTCGGGCCTCCGGAGGCGCGCGGTGTCCGACTGGCAATACGCACAATCCGATAAATCCGAAGAGCTGGCTCAGATCACTTACTACTCCATGAGAAAGCGCGACCCCGGTCGCGAGGTCGAATTCCGCATCACCGTCAAAGAATATGTCTCTCCGCCTCCCGGCCAGCATTCCCGCTTCTTCGCGCAAGCGGATAAACAGGTGAACCAAAAGACTGCGCCGCTTCTTCCTCACGGCTGGGGCGATTCCCTTCTCAAGGCTCTCGCCGATTGCATGCGCATGATTCGCGAGTTTCCCTACGAAGGCTGAATCCGGATTTGCTTGAGCAGGCTACTTCCGCTTGACGCACGGTCTATTGGCAGGTACTTTCCCTTCATCATCCGCGGGCTGATTCCGCGAGAAATGCGGGTGGCGAGATACAGTGCCCATGAAACTCACGAAACGCCAGGTCAAGCCCGGAATCGTGGTGCTGGAACTCGAAGGCCGCATCTCGATGGGGAACGACTGCGCCCAGATTGACCAGGAAGTTCAGCAGCACATTCAGCGGGATGAAAAGCGGGTAATCTTTGACCTTACCGGCGTGAACCACATCGATAGCGCTGTCGTCGGCCAGATTGTGAAGTCCCACTCCACCCTGCGCCGCTCCGGCGGCAAGTTGCGCCTTGCCGGCGTCAGCACCATGGTCTACGGCGTGCTGAAAATGACCATGGTGGACAAGGTGATCGAAATTTTCCCCACGGCCCTCGACGCTTCCGAGGACTTTTAGCCGCAACCGCGGCTCCGCACGCCAATTGGTCCTCTGAGGCTATTCCCGGCAAGCAACCCTAAAACGTGACGTCCTTAATGTGCGTAGCTACAAACCACCGGTTTCCGAACGGGTCCTTCACGCCGGCGCTGCGGTCCCCGTAGGGCTGATCCGCCGGCGGCTGGATCGAGGTCGCCCCCGCGGCAAGTGCGCGCTCGTAGAGCGCGTCTGTATCCGGTACATATAAGTGCAGCGTGGATGCCATCGGCCCGAACTCCGCATGGGCCTCACCCATCTCGAGTACGGAATCTCCGATCTTCACCGCACCGTGAACGATCGTTCCCTCCGGGCCAAGGTGTCGTTCGATCTCTTCCGCCCCGAATGCATTCTTCGTGAATGCCATGAGTCGGTCCGCCCCGCGGGCATGAATATATGGGGTCACGGTCCGCAGCCCTTCCGGGATGTACGTGGCTCCCTTGTGGGTGGCAATGTACCAGTGGTTGCCGAAAGCGTCCTTCACGCTTCCTTCGCGGTCTCCGTACGGCTGATCCACCGGCGTCCGCAGCGATTCGGCGCCCAATTCGAGAGCGCGCTTGTAAGCTGCATCTGCCTCCTTCACGTACAGGTGAATTGCTCCCGGCGTCGGCGCAAATTGTTCGTTGCCGTCCGACAGCTCGATCATGGAATCCCCGATCCGCACTTCCGCATGCATAATCATGTTGGTCCCCGGACGCTGCACTCGGAACAGCTCGGTCGCCCCGAAAGCCGCCTTCATAAAGTCGATCAGGCCCGTGGCGCCCGGAACGATTATGTACGGCGTGATTGTGTGGAACCCTTCCCGAACTGGCTTCACTCCCGTTGCTGTCATCGTTGCTCTCCTCTCCAGGTCTGCCTTCAAGTTATCTCGGAACTGCTCCCGCGGAAGCCCTCTCAGCGCGAAGGCCACGCGCGCCTGTGGGGCAATTTGCGCGCTCACTCCCGCAAGCGACCCATCGGATCGCGAGAGAATGTTCTGCACAATCCGGTCGAGTTGCTCACTCAGGCTTTGCTTAGCCATTTCTCTCACCCGGCTTTGCTCCGTGCTTCTTCCCTGCCTGCTCCCGCAAATTCTGAATCCCGCGGAATTGAAGCTGCTTCACCGCCCCGGGAGTGCAACTCAATTCCTGTGCTACTTGCTGGATGCTTTTCTCCTCGGCGAACCGCAATTCGATCACGCGCCGCTGCTTTGCCGGAAGTGTTCCGACCAGCCGGAAAATCAGAGCCTGCCTCTCGATATCCTTGTCCACAGCCCCGACCGCCTCCCGGTCAGCAGCCGACGCATTCGCTCGCTCCCTCCCGGTGCGACGCCAGCGGTCCGCGATCGCATTCCGGGCAATTCGATAGAGCCACGCCACGAATGGAACTCCCCGCCATTCAAATCCCTTCAGGTTCGCGAGCGCGTGATGGAACACTTCAGCCGTCAGGTCCTCCGCCTCCGCACGATCACTCACCCGCCGCAGGACGTAGGCATACACCCGCTCAAAATTCTGCTCGTAGAGCGCGCCAAATCGGCGCGGGTCGCGCTGAGCTTCTTCGACCAGCAGCCGCTCGTCGGCCTGTTTTACAGAAGGACTCAACTAGTTCTCCGCTCGCGAGATACCCAATAACATAAACTGCCTCCCAGCCAAAAGGTTACGCACGCTGCTCTCCTGGATAACAGGATTTTTCCGTATCGGCGCACAAGGGCCGCAGCCAAACCACCCGTAACTCATAGATGTCCCTGGAGATACCTACGGTCGAACTTTGGTCAGGTACCCATTAGTACGCCGGTTCTATAGGTTTTGCTGGAGCTCGCCTCTACAGTGGAAGCGTCATCATTGAGGAGAGTCCGGAGACACCCATGGCCACCGCCGTCCAGGTCACCGAGCGTCACGCGCCTGCAAGAAGCGGCAAAGCTCAAAAGGAAGCACGCAAGCGGGAACGTCTCAAGGTGCGCTTGCCGCTGGAGGTTCGACCCTTTGACGCCCGGTTTATCGACATCCGAGACGTCGGCGAGGTGGTTGATTTCACGCGCGATGGCCTCTATTTCTCCACCTGCATGCCCCACTACTTCGTCGGTATGCGGTTGATTGTCACCTTCCCTTACGGCGAGAAGGTCTCTTCGCATAAGAGATTTCTTGGCTCCATCGTCCGCATGGACGACCGAGCCGATGGCAGCCGGGGCATCGCCGTGCGGTTCTTGATTTGAGCGAACGCCGCCTTGGCTCGTTTGGGCGGCCAAAGTCGGTGCCTATCAACAGGTTTTGCGGTTTCCCTTTGAGCAAGGCTGCCGGGATTCGGCTTGAATCAGCCTGCATCTGGCAGTGACAATGGAATCAGTAGCTTCGGGAGCCCGCCGCTTGGGGCAGCGTTCGCAAAAATAGAGAGCGGGCAGGCAGGAAAATAACGATGCATGAGTATGGAGACAAGAAGCTTACGCAGGGCGGGACCGACCCTTTTTCATCGTCCGTAAAAGATGCCGAGCGCCGGGGCGCCGAGCGTCACACCTTCACTGCGGCTGCCGAGGTGATCGAGATTTCCTCCGGAGCGCGCTTCTCCGCTCGCACCACGGACTTGGGCCCCGGCGGCTGCTTTGTGGACTCCAAAGTTCCCTTCCCGGTGGGCTCGAAGCTCAAAGTAAATTTGCAGAAGGGGAAGTCCGGCTTCGAAACCGCAGGCACGGTTGTCTATTCCCAGGCCGGGCTCGGCATGGGCATTGCTTTTGACGGCCTCGATCAACGGCAGAGTGCGGCTCTATTTGCGTGGCTCGAAGACGTCACCGGCCAGCGCCAGGCCGCGCATTATGAAGGCGCGCGCACGCCACAACTTTTCGCGGGGCACCACGGGCCGGAGTACGCCGCTCTGGTGCGTTTGATTCGCTTGATGATTGGCAAGGGGATTCTGACGGAAGCCGAAGGCTCCTCCGTGCTGCTCGATCCGCTTCTGTAAGCGACTCGCGAACAGCCGCAGCCCCCTCCGCCAATCTGGTTACCTGTTCCGGCTTGTTTCTCTTTATCTGGGAAAGCTGCTGAGGCGATGAAGAAGAAGCGACTTGGGGAGGTCCTGCGCGAGCGGGGCCAAATATCACCGACCGACCTCAACAAAGCGATTGAGGAGCAGCAGGGTAAGCTCATCCACCTCGGCGAATTGATGCTGGAGCGCGGAGTGGTGGAGAAGAAAGACCTCGCCGCAGCTCTCGCCGAAATCACGCATGTTCCCTATGTTGACTGCGAATCCATCGAAATCGACCCGGAAATCCTGAAGCTTCTTCCTCACGCCGTCGCGCGTCGCTGCTGCGTCCTGCCCATCACGGCTCAGGGAAACAAGCTCGTTGCCGTAATGTCCGAGCCGCAGAATTTACATACGATCGACGAGCTGCGTTTCACCTCCGGCATGGACATCGTCCCGCGCATGGCCTTCCGCAGCGAAATCGAAGCGGCCATCGAGAAGTGGTATGGCGCCGCCGAGCAGGCCGAAGCCGCCGTCGTGGAAGCGCTCGCTCCGGCCGCCGAAGACCCCGGCATGGAGTTCATCTCCTCGAGTTCCCTCCAGCGCAATATCGAAGCCATGCAGGAAATGCAGGCGGAGCTCCTGCACAAGAGCACTCCGGCCGTGCGCCTCGTTGCTTCCACGATCTCTGCCGCCGCCGAAAAGCAGGCGAGCGATATTCACATCGAATCGCAATCCACCGAAACCATCATCCGCCTCCGGGTCGATGGCATGCTCCGTGATTTCCAGCGCATTCCTCGCTCCCTTCACAATTCCGTGGTTTCGCGCATCAAGATTCTTGCGGATATGGACATCGCCGAGCGCCGCGCTCCTCAGGATGGCCGCTTCCTGGTAAAAATCTCCGGCCGCAGGATCGACTTGCGCGTCTCTACCCTGCCCACCCAGTACGGCGAAAAAGTCGTCATGCGGCTGCTCGAATCCGACGCACCCTCGCAGGATTTCGCCGCGCTCGGCCTCGCGCCCGAAATCGCCGAGGGCCTTTCGCGTGTCCTCGCCATGCCTCAGGGAATGATTCTGGTCACAGGCCCCACCGGCTCGGGCAAGAGCACCACGCTCTACTCTTCCCTCAATATGGTGCGCAAGCCTACGCTCAATATCATCACTGTCGAAGATCCCGTCGAATATGCAGTGCCAGGAATTAACCAGGTTCAAGTCAATACTAAGGCCGGCCTTACGTTTGCTTCCTGCCTTCGGTCCATCCTGCGGCAGGACCCCAACGTCATCATGGTCGGCGAAATCCGCGACCGGGAAACCGCTGAAATCGCCATCAAAGCCGCGCAAACCGGCCACCTGGTGCTTTCGACGCTGCACACCAACGACAGCGTCTCGGCCGTCACTCGACTTTTGGATCTCGGCATCCCCGGCTTCCAGATCGCCACTTCCGTAACCGGAATCATTGCCCAGCGCCTCGTTCGCCGCCTTTGCGCGTGCCACGATGAGATGCCCGTTACCCCGGAATATGCGTCGAGGCTCGCTCAAGCCGGCATTCTCGATCCGCCTCCAACGCAGAGCGTAACCATCGGCTGCGACTATTGCGACTTAACAGGCTACAAGGGCCGCATCGGCATTTACGAGATGCTCTTGCTTGACGACGCCATCCGCGGCGCCGTCCGCTCCGGTGGCCGCAACGACGAAATCCGCACCCTCGCGCGCAATAACGGCATGAAGCTCATGCAGGAATACGCCCTCGATCGCGTCCGTCAGGGACAAACCACTCTCGACGAAGTCTTGCGCGTCGTTCCCTTCGAAGCCATTCACGCCACCTATTGCTCCGCTTGCCGCCACGAGCTCTCCCCGGCTTTCGTCTTCTGTCCTTATTGCGGCGAGAAAAAATCCAGCGCCGACTCTTCCAAGCAGCCGCACGATTCGCTGGTCGAACAAGGAGCGCGCGGCGAATGAGCTCCCCTCGCAACGGCAACAAATCCAACA
>Ga0187817_10001037_pt1 | contig 13053 bp, 9 predicted proteins | sample NC_wetland_sal_i_17_FD_132431 | JGI IMG/M metagenome (GOLD analysis project Ga0187817, IMG submission 132431) | Wetland sediment microbial communities from Neuse River Estuary, North Carolina, USA - SO4_2 | ecosystem: Environmental > Aquatic > Freshwater > Wetlands > Sediment | place: USA: North...
ACGACTCCCACGCGCACGAAAATGCGTTTTATCTACTGTGGGGCAAGTTCGTTGAGTATGGACGCATTTTCGTGCGCGTGGGAGTCGTTGCTGGGCTCATCTTCAGCGTCCTGCAGTTGTTCCCCACCGGCGACGGCCAGGGCCGTCTGATTGCCACGAATCAACCGGTGACGCTGGCCGCCATGGAAGCGTTGTTCGCCAGCCAGCCCGGAGCGCCTATTGTCCTGATCGGCCAGCCGGATGTGGACGAAAAGAAGATTGACAATCCGCTGGTGATTCCCGACGCGCTCAGTTTCCTGACCTACCGCGCGTGGAAGGCCGAGGTGAAGGGGCTCGACGCGTTTCCTCAGGATCAGTGGCCGAGCAACATTGCCTTGCTCTACTTCAGTTACCACATCATGGTGGGATTGGGCACGCTCTTCATCGGGATTTCCGTGGTGGCGGCGCTGTTGCTGTGGCGCGGCAAGTTGTTTCAGAGCCGTTGGATGCTGTGGATTCTTCTGCTCGCTCTGCCGTTCCCCTATATCGCGAACACCGCAGGATGGATGACGGCTGAGATTGGGCGGCAGCCCTGGCTGGTTTACGGCCTCATGCGCACCGCCGACGGTTATTCGAAAACGGTTTCGGCAGGCAATGGCATGTTTACGCTGCTGGGCTTTATGGGCATGTACACGGTGCTGGGAGTTCTGTTTCTGTTTCTGGTCAGGCGGGAAATTGAGCGCGGACCGGAAGCGGGGGTCAACGCGCACTAGCATCAGAACTGCCTCGGTTGTCATCGCGAAAGACTCCCCGGTTGTCATTCCGAGGAGCGCAGCGACGAGGAACCTGCTGTTCTGCCCGCGTAAGCAAAAAGCAGGTTTCTCGCTTCGCTCGAAATGACAACGCTTTGGTAATTCGAGATGGAGAAGCTTTGGCAATTCGAAAATGACAAAGCTTTAGCAATTCGGAATGACATCAGCGGGTTTTGTTAGCGAGGCTTCCGATGGAAACGCTTTGGTTCATGATCGTGGCAGTCATGGTGGCCGCCTATGTGGTGCTCGACGGCTTTGATCTCGGCGCTGGTGTGATTTACCTGGGCGCGGCCAAAACAGCCGCAGAGCGGCAGGCGATCATGCGTGCCATCGGTCCGGTCTGGGACGGCAACGAAGTCTGGCTGCTCGCTGCCGGAGGCACGCTCTACTTTGCCTTCCCCCTGCTCTACGCCTCCAGCTTCAGCGGTTTCTACTTGCCGCTGATGATCGTGCTGTGGCTGTTGATGCTGCGCGGCATCGGCATTGAACTGCGGGCTCACATGGACAACCCCGTCTGGCGCGGCTTCTTCGATTTTGTCTTTTGTGCGTCGAGCGCGTTGCTGACTATCTTTTTTGGCGCCGCCCTGGGCAACGTCGTCCGCGGCGTTCCCCTCGCAGAAGATCACTACTTCTTCGAACCGCTTTGGACCAATTTCCTGGTGAACCAGGGTAAGAACGGCTCGAATAACGGCATCCTGGACTGGTACACCGTTCTCACCGGCGTGATCGCGCTGGTCACGCTGACCGCGCACGGTTCGCTCTACATATTGGTCAAGACTGAAAACGATCTGAACCGCCGCGCCCGCGCGGTTGCGCTGTGGGCCTGGCCGCTGCAACTCATCTTGACCGTCGTCGGATTGGTCGCAACCGTATTGATCCGCGCCAGCGTGCTTGATAACTACAAGCACCATTACATCGGATTCCTCATTCCTGTGGTCGTGTTCGGCTCGCTCGCCGTCATGATGCATGCCATGATCAAACGTGCGGACAAAATCGCCTTCGTCGCGTCGGCCTTCTACATCGTCGGCATGCTGGTAGGAGCGGCGTTCGCTCTGTATCCCGTAGTACTGCCCGCCAGCACCGATCCCGCGCGCAGCCTGACCATCTACAACACCGCCGCCGGCCACCACGGCCTGAGCGTCGGCTTCAGCTGGTGGATTGTGGGCACGCTCCTGGCGCTCGGGTATTTCGTCTTCGTGTTCCGCATGTTCAGGGGCAAGGTGCGTCTGGAGGGGGAGGGGTACTGAGTGAACAGGGGCTTATCGATTGCAGCGGCGGTTATAGTTGTCATGGTGCTTGCCTTCCTTACAATCCGCGAGGCATTAGCGCGTGAATACAGTCCTGGAGAGGTGTACCTGATTCCGGGCGAGAAGGGCTACACAGTGGCGAAGGTGCTGGTTGTCGATCCGGACCTCGTCCACATCAGGCTCTACAAAAATGTTTTTCCGCAGCGCCCCACCCACATCGATCTAAGCACGTTGAAACTTGGCGGGATCGACGACCCCGACGGATTTGGGATAGGACACCTGCCTCTCACGCGAAGCACATTTTCCTCCTGGCACCCGGAACTCCTCACGCGGACGGCTGTAGCTCCTGATGAATTGGACGGATACAACCAATGGAAGCAATCCAGGGGCGGTGTCTGGGGCAAGCCAAAATGAATTGCTCAATCACCGCTCGCGAGCCGGCGCTACTGTGCTGTCCGTAAGCCCGTCTGTATAATCAATTTTGGGGTTCTGCCTGACCTTCATTCTGCAATTCATCTCTGGAGCCTAATCTTTGAACGCACATATGCCGCATCAGCATGGACAAGGCCCGGCGCAGGCGGGGCCGCAACCGCTGCCCGGCGTGGACGCCATCATCGCCGTCGGTTCGGGCAAGGGCGGCGTCGGCAAAACCACGCTGGCAGTCAACCTCGCCGTTGCTCTGGCCAGCATGGGACACAAAGTCGGCCTGCTCGACGCCGACGTCTACGGTCCCAACGTCCCGCTCATGCTGGGCGTGAACTCGCAGCCGCGTATGGTGGGTGAAAACCGCATTCAGCCTCTGGAAGCGTTCGGCGTGAAAGTGATTTCCGTGGGATTTCTCAATCCCGGGGACAAGCCCATCATCTGGCGCGGGCCGATGCTGCATCAGATCGTGCGGCAATTCCTGGGTCTGGTGGAGTGGGGACATCTCGACTACATGATTGTGGACCTGCCTCCGGGAACGGGCGATGTCGCGCTCTCGCTGGTGCAGACCGTGCCGCTGACGGGCGCCGTCGTGGTCTCGACTCCGTCCGATGTTTCCCTGCAGGACGCGCGCAAGGCCATCGAAATGTTCCGCCAGATGAAGGTGGATGTGGTGGGCGTGGCCGAAAACATGAGCTATTTCGTGTGCCCGCACTGCCAGCACGAGGTGGACATCTTCTCGCGCGGCGGCGCGGAAAAAATGGCGGAGCAGTTCGCAGTGCCGTTCCTGGGCAGCATTGCGCTTGATCCCGAAGTCCGCAAAGCCGGAGACGGCGGCCGGCCGGTCGTGCTCGATGGCGAGAACTCGGCCCACGCCAAGTCCATCTTCGAATTTGCGCGCCGAGTGGTGGATCGCGTGGCGGAAATCAAGTCCAGCGCGCCGGCCCCCGTCATCCAGATTCAGTAGGAAAACCTTAACCACCGAGGGCACTGGGTCTCACGGAATTTCTCCTCTGTGGTTCACTGTGCCCTCTGTGGTTGCTTTCTGTACCCAATCTGAACTTTCACCCAAAACCTAAGCTTCTGCATCTAAAATAGATAGGTAGAATAAATAAGGACCAGTGTATTCCCCGCCGACGGCGCTGGGAGCGAGATAACTGAGAGAAGCTTGCATGCCAGGTGACCCCAATATCGGGACGCGCGAACGCGAGATTCTGACCGCCATCGTCGAGACGTTTATCTCTACGGGCGAGCCAGTCGGTTCGCGCACGCTGGCGCGCTCCAACCGCGAGGGACTGAGTCCGGCCTCCATTCGCAACGTGATGGCCGACTTGTCTGACGCCGGCTTCCTGGAGCAGCCCCACACCTCGGCCGGCCGCATCCCGACGACCGAAGCCTACCGTTACTACGTCGAACAGATTTCGGGCGCGGCGCGCCTCGCGCCGCAGGAAGAGACGATGATTTCGGGCTCGCTGGCCGGCGTCAGCGACGTGCAGGAGTTCATGGAACGCACCTCGCACGTGCTCTCGTTGATTTCGCACAATGTGGGAGTGACGGTGGCCACCAGCGGTCCGAAAAATGCGCTGGAGCACGTCTATTTTTCGCGCCTCGGCGACCAGAAAGTATTGGCGGTAGTCGTCACCCGCTCCGGCCTGGTGCGCGATCGTGTGCTGCGGCTCGATTTGTCGCAGAGCGATCTGGACCTGGCGGCGCGCTACATCAACGACAATTTCCGCGGCTGGACCATGGAGGCGATGCGTTCCGAACTCACACGCCGCCTGGAACAGGAACGCAGCGAATACGACCGCCTGATGAATTCCATCGAGCAGCTTTATAAGCAGGGCGCCCTGGCGGCGGAGCAGGGCTCGCAAGTGGTTTTCGTGGAAGGCGCGGCCAACCTGGTGACGGGCGAGCAGGACCGAGAACGCCTGCAGGAGATGCTGAAGACGCTGGAGGAAAAGGAAAAAGTTGTCCGACTCCTTGGCGCCTACCTGGACGTGAAGCAGGAGGCGGTTCGTGTGGTGATCGGGCTCGATGAAGCCCTGCCTTCGATGCGGAATTTCGTGCTGATCGGGGCCCCTGCGCATGCCGGAAATGAAGTCATGGGCTCGCTGGCAGTCATTGGCCCCACGCGCATGGATTATCAGCACACTATCACCGCCGTCTCCTACATCGCGCGCTTGTTCGACAAGATCCTGAATGAATCGGAGTAAAGTACACGGAGTTATGGGGAAATCAAACGGAAAATCAGAAGTAAAGTCGGCCGGACTCGACCTGGAGCATGAGCTTCCCGCCGCGGATGACAGCGAAAGCTCGCCAACCACGGCCGCCGAAGAACCCTCACCAGCCGGAGAGCAAACAGCTACTACTGCGGAATTGCAGAAGCTAAAAGCTGAGCGCGATACTCTGCTCGACCGCTTGGCCCGCGCCCAAGCCGAATTCGAAAACGCCCGCCGCCGGGCCGGCAAAGAGCAGCAGGACTTTCGCGACTTCGCCACAGCGGATGCCATCAAATCACTGCTTCCGGTGATGGACAGCTTCGAGCGCGCGCTGCAGGCAAAGTCCGCGCCGGATGATTTTCGCAGCGGGATAGAACTCATCTACAAGCAGCTGCAGGATGCGCTGGCGAAACTGGGAGTGCGCGCCGTTCCTGCCAAGGGAGAGCCCTTCGACCCGCATTACCATGAGGCGATCGAGATGGTGGAGACCTCGGAAGCCGCTGACCACGAGGTGCTCGAAGAATTGCAGCGTGGCTACAAGTTCAAAGACCGCCTGCTGCGCCCGGCCATGGTCAGGGTTGCAAAGAATCCCGGAAAATAGGTCAAGCGCGAAAGCATTCTCGCATCCCGGCCCGAATATGGCTCTGGATGCTGTCTCACTGACGAAAGGCTGATTCTGACCACGAACGCAAAACGCGATTACTACGAAGTGCTGGGTGTAAGCCGCACAGCTTCGGAACAGGAACTCAAAACGGCCTATCGCAAGCTGGCGCTGCAGTTGCATCCTGACCGCAATCCCAACAATCCCGATGCCGAGGAGAAATTCAAGGAGGTCAGCGAGGCTTACGCCGTGCTCGCTGATTCGGAAAAGCGCGCCGCGTACGACCTCTATGGTCACGCGGGTTTGGGAGGAGGCGCGGGCGCGGGTTTCGATCCCACCGTCTTCCAGGATTTCAGCGACATTTTCGGCGACTTCTTCGGCTTCGGAGATCTGTTCGGTGGCGCCGGTGGACGGCGGCGCAGCCGGGTTCAGCGCGGGGCCGACCTTCGCGAAGACCTCACGCTCGAGTTTGAGGAAGCATTCTTTGGGACTGAGACTCGCGTGACGGTCCGCCGGCATGAAGCCTGTGAGGATTGCCGCGGCTCAGGTGCGGCGCCGGGCAAGGGTCCGAGTACCTGCCGCTCCTGTGGCGGTCGCGGGCAAGTCCGCTACCAGCAAGGCTTCTTCAGCATCGCTCGTACCTGTCCCACTTGCCAGGGAACCGGCAGCGTAATCACCGACCCCTGCCCGAAATGCAGAGGCGAAGGCCGCGTTCTGCGCCAGCGCACGGTAGATGCGAAAGTTCCGGCCGGAGTGGAAGACGGAACGCGGATCCGCTTCGCCGGCGCCGGCGAGGTGGGTCAGTTCGGCGGTCCCGCCGGCGACTTGTATGTCGTGCTGCACGTGAAGGAGCATCCGTTTTTCGCGCGGGAAGGCAACGACCTGCACTGCGTGGTTCCGATTTCCGTGGCTCAGGCCGCGATGGGCGCGGAAATTCGCGTGCCCACCATGGACGGCGAGCATACCCTGAAAATTCCCGAGAGCACGCAGCCCGGCACCACATTTCGCGTTCGCAACAAAGGTGTGCCAGTGCTGAACGGACACGGCAAGGGCGATCTGTATGTCGAGATTCGAGTGCAGATCCCCGGCAAGATCAACAAGCGGCAGCGGGAGTTGCTGCAGGAACTCGACACCATCTCCAAGGTGGACAATCAGCCCCTGCTGCGTTCCTTGCTCGGCAAGATGAAAGACATGTTCGGGTAACCCGCTCATTATTGAAAGTGGGACCACTCTCCACCCATGATTCGACGCCCATGACTCGCCGAAGATGACTCGCCGAAGATGGATCGCTGACGAAGTCTCCGGGAATCACGCCGCCATTACTGGTGAGCACGCCGATCATCTGGTTCGTGTCCTGCGCGCCCGCGTGGGACAGGAATTCGATCTCGCTGCGGCAGACTTCGTGCGCCGCGGACGCATTACGGCGATCGCCGACCACCGTGTCGAATTCGAACTCGGCGAAACCGTGCCTGCAAGCTCTGCCCCCAATGTCACGCTGCTGCTCGCCGTCTTCAAGTTCGATCGAATGGAATGGGCCATCGAGAAATGCACCGAGCTTGGCGTATCGCGATTCGTGCCCGTAATTGCGCGCCGCACCGACGCTCACTTGGCCTCGGCGTCTCTAAAGCGGGCCGAACGCTGGCGCAGGGTCGCTTTTCAGGCCGCCGAACAATCGCGCCGCACCACGCCGCCGGAGATCGCCGCTCCCCTCAAGTTGCAGGAAGCCCTTAAACTGGCCGGTGACTTACGGATAGTGCTGGCAGAGTCAGAGCCAGAGACCCATCTCCGGGATGTTCTGGTATCGCATTCGTCGGCTGGTGAGACGATTCTCGCCATTGGTCCCGAAGGCGGATGGGCTGACGACGAACTGCAACTTTTCCAGAAGGCTGGCTGGATCTCTGCCTCTCTGGGCTCAACCATCTTGCGCGCCGAGACCGCCGCTATCGCTGCCGCGGCCATCACCATTTCGGAACTTACCTGACGCCCGCGACAGCAGTAACGCGCTTTCCTCACCCCACTGGGTGATATCCTGAGCGCGTAATGCCGGTTGCGAAGTCCAACTCCCGTCCTGCCCCGTTTATTCCCGACGACCATCAGCGTGAGGCCATTGAGCATGTGCACGGCCCGTTGCTGGTGGTGGCCGGCGCGGGCACGGGTAAGACGTCAGTCCTGACCTATCGCATCGCGCACCTGGTCCGTGAAGGCCATGCGCAACCGGGCGAGATTCTGGCTCTCACTTACACCGTCAACGCCGCCACCGAAATGCGCGAGCGTTTGCGCCAGTTGCTGGGCGGCAAGAAAGTCAACGCCACCACCTTCCACGACTATTGCCTCGCCTTGCTCAAGAGCGCCCACCGGGGTTTTGATGTTCTCGACGAGCAAGACATCTGGATCTACCTGCGCCGCCGCATACCCGAGCTTCGTCTGGAGCATTTCGTCCGCGCCGCCAACGTCGGCCAGTTTCTGACTGACTTGCTGAAGTTCATGGATCGCTGCCACGACGAGCTTGTTACCCCGCAGAAGTACGCGGAATATGTGGAACGCCTGGAGCGCCGGGAATTGCCTATCCCGCGCGTCGCGAAATCGAGCAGTGTCCTCGATGAGGCCGAGGTTCTTGGGCGCTGCCGCGAGATCGCACGCGTATTTTCCACCGTCGAGAACTGGCTGCAGGAGGAGAACCTCGGCACCTTCAGTCACATGATCGTTCGTGCTCATGCCTTGATCGAAAGCGATGAGCGGGTATTGGCCGAAGCCCGTGCCCGCGCTCGCTTCGTTCTGGCTGACGAGTTTCAGGACGCCAACTTCGCCCAGATCAAGATTCTCGCCCGCCTTGCCGGATCGGAAGGAAACATATTTGCCGTGGGCGATCCCGACCAGGCCATCTACCGCTTTCGCGGCGCCTCCAGCGCAGCCTTCCAGATGTTTCAACGTCACTTCCCCGGAGCCCGGCTGGTGGTGCTCGAAAACAACCGCCGTTCCACCACTCCCATTCTCCGCAGTGCATTTGCTCTGATCGCCAGGAACCCGCCTGTGTTTGCCGGAGGCCGTGACGGCGCACCGCCCTATCGGCGCGCGCCTCTGCAGTCTATGCGGGAACAGGAGGCTGCGAAATCCGGCAACCAGCTTTCCAGCCTGCCGGTCACCGCGGTCGTTCTCACCAGCAGAGACGCGGAAGGGCCTGATGTGGTCAGCGTTATCCGCGAGGCGCAGAAGAAGACAAAATGTAAGTGGTCCGACTTTGGCGTTCTTTACCGCGCTCATTCACACCGCGACGAGGTCGTGCATGGTCTGGCCGAAGCGGGTATTCCGTTCGTCATTGAGCGCATGGATGTTTTCGATACCCCGGAAGTGCGCGACCTGTTCGCCTGCCTGCACGCCGTGATTTCCGCCGGGGACGATGTCAGCCTGTTTCGCGTCGCCGCGCTGCCGCGATTTCAGGTGAATCCCGAGCCACTGCGCCAGGTCATGCGAGCCATCGCCCGGGACTCCCGCGAAGGCCCGATCACTCCTCTTTCTTCCGCGCTGGACCGCGTGGATGGCGGTGCGGATGTGCTCGTGGCGCTAACGGACACTCGGGAAGAAATCCTCCGCCGACAAGCGAAAGCACGTATTGCGCTCGATATCATCATGCGGCGGTTTGGACTCGATGCCTCTTCGCCCAATACGCAAGCAGCGTTGCAGTTTGTGGGACGCTGGGAAAAGAAGAAGATCAACCAGCCCCATCGATTGGAAGATCTGGCCGACTATCTCGCCTACTTTCGCGAGGCCGGAGGCGTGATTCCGCTGGATCCTGTCGAGAACGATCCTGCCGAGAACGATCCAGGCGATAACTACCCTTCCGAAAACGTTGCGTCGGCAAACGATGCGAGCGGCCATGAAAACGCAGTTCGCCTGATCACCGCCCACGGAGCAAAAGGGCTGGAGTTTCCGCACGTCTTCATTCTGCGCGCCAATGCGAATTCTTTCCCCAATTCCTACAAGGAAACTCTGGTCGCTTTCCCCGACGAATTGCGCGATCGGGAATCCGTTGCCGAGGGTGACGTCAAGACACTTCACGACCAGGAAGAGCGCCGCCTGTTTTACGTGGCCATGACGCGCGCCCGCGACTCGCTGCACATTTATTCGCGGCAGGGAAAAGGTAAGAACAAGAATCCCGACGGCTACATGCGCGAATTGATCGAGAACCCCAGCCTGGCCGGGTATCTGACGGCGACCGCAGCCCGGGGGGCGCAGGCCCGGCTAGAAATTTTTGCTGCGGCCTCCCCTGCCTACCCGGCCGAGTCGCGGGCAGCCCAATGGTTCGAACTGCCCGTACTCGAGGGCTTGCACGCCAGGCTGAGCGCTTCTGCCGTGGAGAGTTACCAGCGCTGCGGATTGCAATTCAAACTGGATCGCGACTGGCGACTGGCGGCAAAGCCCGCGGCTGCCATGCAGTATGGCGCGACCATGCATCGCATCCTTAAGACCCATTTCGATTCTGTGCGGCTCGGGCGCGCCATGGCTGACGACGAACTGGTCGAGATCTTCCGCCGCGATCTGGCCGAAGCCAGGATTCAGGAAGCCTATCAGCACGAACTTTACGAGAAGCAGGGCATTGCGCAACTGCTCGACTTCCTCACCCTGGCGCGATCGCTTCCTGCTCCGCAGGTCCTGCACACCGAACAGGCTTTTGAGATTCGAGTGGGCGAGACTACCGTCGTGGGCCGCATCGACCGGATTGACGCTCGCCCGGACGGCAGTGTGGCCATCGTGGATTACAAGACCGGCAAGGCCCGTGATCAGAAGAGCGCGGACGAGAGCCTGCAGTTGTCTCTCTATGCCATTGCCGCCCGCGAAAAGTGGGGATACAAAGTGGGTTCGATAGCCTTTCACAACCTGGAAAACAACGTCCCCGTGATTACCGCGCGCACCGACAGCCAATTGCTCGCCACCCGCGAGGCAGTGACCGCCGCGTCTGAGGGAATCGCCGCCGGGGAATTCGAGGCTAAGACTGGCATGCACTGCAACTTCTGTGCTTACCGGAGCCTTTGCCCGAAACACGAGGATCGCATTCCCCGTGGAGTGGCGGAACTGACGAGACAGCCAACCTGATTGCGGCTAACTCTTTTCCCGAGTTCCTGCCACCCAAAAACTTAGGGGACGCATTCAGCGTCCCCTTTTGACTTCGTACTGACCTTGCTTAGTGTTTCTTTTTCTTCTTCGCCTTTTTCTTGGTTGCCATTGTTCCTATTCTCCCTTCCATTCTTCATGGAAAATGTGCAGCGGCCTTCTGCTGCAACTAGTTGATGTATAGAGTCAATGAAAAGTGAAGTCAAGAAAAAAATGAGCATCGCGTCGTGCGAAGTCGTTGTACCAAAGTCACGGCGACAGAACTTCCGAGGGAAAAGTCAACCAAAAAATGCATATGCAGTGCCGAACCCAGCCCGAAGATGGCGACGGGAACACACCAGCCCGGCGTCATAGTGCTATTCATCAGGACGATTTCCTCGAATTTCACTCTAGTATGTGAGCTCTCGCCAAGGCTTGCGCCGCCAACATTCCTTCTCTCCCGCATCTATAATGAAGACCGCGAAATCTTCGCGGGAGCTTGATTCATGGCCTCTTTTGACGATGTTGTCATCATCTCCGCCTGCCGCACTGCCGTGGGAAAATTCCAGGGCAGTCTTTCTGAATTCAGCGCGCCGCAACTGGGTGCGATTGTGGTGCGCGAGGCCGTCAAACGTGCGGGTGTCGAGGTTGCGGAGATTGACGAGTGCATCATGGGCAACGTCATTTCCGCCGGACTCGGTCAAAACCCTGCGCGGCAGGCCGCCATCTTCGGCGGATTGTCTCCTGCGACAGGTGCCATGACAATCAACAAGGTTTGCGGCTCGGGATTGAAATCTGTCGCTCTGGCGGCGCAGGCGATCGAAACTGGCAACAGCTCCACCGTGGTCGCCGGCGGAATGGAATCCATGACCAACGCGCCCTACCTTCTGCCGCAAGCGCGCAAGGGATACCGCCTCGGCAATGCTCAGATCGTCGACTCCATGGTCTACGACGGTTTGTGGGACATCTACAACAACTACCACATGGGGATCACCGGCGAGAACGTCGCCGAAAAGTACGGCATCAAACGCGAAGAGCAGGACGAGTTTGCCGTCAATTCGCATCGCAAAGCCATCGCCGCGATCAAGGAATGCCGCTTTAAGTCGCAGATCATTCCGGTGGAGATTCCCGCGAAGAAGAAAAGCGACCCTCCCACCCTGTTCGACAAAGACGAGTGCCCGCGTGAGGGCACGACCATCGAAGTTCTTCGTTCCCTGAAGCCCGCCTTCAAGAAGGATGGAACCGTCACCGCCGGAAACGCGCCCGGCGTCAATGACGGCGCCGCCGCCGTGGTTGTCACCAGCGCGCGGCGGGCGAAGGAACTCGGCGCGAAGCCCATGGTTCGAATCGTTGCCCAGGCCACCAGCGGCCTCGATCCGGCCTGGGTCATGATGGCCCCCGTCGGCGCGGTTCGCAAAATCTGGGAAAAGACCGGCTGGAAAAACGAAGACGTGGATCTCTACGAATTGAACGAGGCGTTCTCGGTGCAGGCGCTGGGAGTCATGCGCGAACTGGGATTGAACCCCGAAAAAGTGAACGTGAACGGAGGCGCCGTGGCCATCGGCCATCCCATCGGCGCCAGCGGCGCGCGAGTGCTGGTCACGCTGATCTACGAGATGATTCGGCGGGATGTGAAGCGTGGTGTCGCGGCGCTGTGTCTGGGTGGAGGGAACGCGGTGGCCATGGCGGTAGAACGCTAATTCTTACGAGTGCCGCAACCCTGTGCATATTATGAATGGTAGTCCGCTCTGCATCGGAACCCTGATGTTCGTCTTGACATCTGGCCTCCAAAGCCAGTCTTCGCCGCTTTCACCGCAAGAGATTGACTTGCAAAAGATCGGATACCCTGCAAGCTGCGACTATATGTTCCAGGACAAAGACGCTTATGACAAGCGGCACGTCGAGTTCTTAGACTCGGACCGTCTGCTCGTAAGCTTTCCATTGCGCTCGGCCCCGTGCGATAGGAATAGACAGCCTCCGGCAGAGAAATACCGTTCCGTCGTCATCGACACCGCAGGCCGCCAGCTTCATTCGTTTGATTGGTCGCCAGGAGAAAATGTTCAGGCCGGACCCGACGGACACATTCTGATGACCAGCGGCTGGGAAATCCGCATACTCGACTCGGACTTCTCAGTTCTCCAGCACGTTGAGTGGATGAGCGGGGAGGATCCTCAACGGAAGGCGATGCAGCATTGGGCGTGGTATCTCATCACCGCACCGTCCCGCCATGGCTTCATCGTCGGAGAGCGCTACCCACAATATCGCGCGGCGTATTTTGAGGGGAATCCGGCTCGACAGACCGTGGCCGCCGACTCCTGCTGGCCGGCGGCGGTTACAGATGGAGGGTTCGCTTGTCTGGAGGCTAGCAAGGAGCAACTGGTTATTCACCTGGGTAACAGTGAGCGGGATGCGCACGACCCTCTCTTGCCTAAGGCTCAGGTCGCGATACTGCCTGATCCGCAGACCGTCCTCATACTCACAGATAAGTATCAGCTTTACCTTCTCGGACCTTCCAGATCAAAACAAAAGATCGCTGATTTGCACTGGCTTGCCCCCGGCTGGAATTCCGGATTTCGCTGGGAGCTCGCGTCAGCAGCTGCGGGACGCATTCTGTTCTTCAGCCATGGCGCCCGTTTCCCCATCACCGATACCAGCGGGTTTGGTTACTACCTTCGCGTCGCCGT
>Ga0187817_10001040_pt1 | contig 13049 bp, 9 predicted proteins | sample NC_wetland_sal_i_17_FD_132431 | JGI IMG/M metagenome (GOLD analysis project Ga0187817, IMG submission 132431) | Wetland sediment microbial communities from Neuse River Estuary, North Carolina, USA - SO4_2 | ecosystem: Environmental > Aquatic > Freshwater > Wetlands > Sediment | place: USA: North...
AGGAGGTCGCCGAGAAAGAGGCCGAGGCCGTACTGTGGGACCCGCCTGCCGGCTCCTGAGCGCGGCATCCGGCAGCGCCTGACCGGCGGAAGCCGCACACGAGCTGACCCGCTGTCGCCGTTTCCCCCAAGCCGCGGATCACGCCCAGGGACTGGCACCGGTCCGTGAACCGGGCCGCGCCGGGCGGCGCCGCCGGCCTTCAGCCGGGCGGTCGCGGCAGCCCGGCCAGGTGGCCTTGACCAGGGTTATCTCCATCGCCGGCAGGCTCATCCGGCGACCACGCGGATGCCGTAACGCTCCCCGATCCGGGCCCGTTCGGCGTCGCTGTCGGCAGCGTTGATCTCAGCGAAGTTGTCTTCGATGCCGCCTGGGACGGCGATCAGCAGCAGCCGGGCGACAGCGCCCGCCGCCCAGAACCGGTGCGGACGCCTCGGGGCAAGAACACAAACTGCCCGCCGCGGCGTCGAACGTGTCGCCCCCACAGCGGACGGACAGCTCGCCGTCCAGCACGTAGAGGCACTCATCCTCGCGGTCACGGACATGCAGCGGCGGCCCGGCTGCGATGCTGGTCTCAAACAGGCTCGCCCGCCGACCTGCTCGCGGACGCCATCCACTAGGCCCTGGCCGGGCACCAGCCGGCCGATCAGGCCCTCGCCCGCTACCAGCAGCGGCGAGATGCGCTGACCGCCAGCAAGTTCGAGCTAATCCTCAGCACCGACCTCGCGGCCGGAACGGCAGGTGGCGGCCTGATCGCCGGCTGGAAGGCCGGCATAATCAGGGGCTTTCGAGGAAGGCGGGGAGCTGGGCTGACCGGCCCCCAGGGCTTGATCCGGCGAATCGGCTTGATAGTGGAGGACGGTGAGACGTTCTGGCTAGGCTCTGGGATATGCGGTAGTTCGCACGTTTGGAGGGGTGATGATCCGGGTCCTTCTCGCGGAGGACATGCGGATTCTGCGGGACACGCTGGTCTCCGTGCTGAACCTGGAGGATGACATCAAGGTGGTCGCCCAGGTGGCGGTCGGCACCGACATCGTGCCTGCGGCGCTGGCGGAGCGTCCCGACCTCGCGGTGCTGGACATCGACCTGCCGGGGGCTGACGGGCTCACCGCGGCGGCGGAACTGCATGAGCGGCTGCCCGCGTGCCGGGTGGTGATCTTGACGGTGCTGGGACGCCCCGGGCAGCTGCGCGCGGCCCTTGACGCGCACGTGGCGGGGTTCATGGTCAAGGATGCCCCGTCGGACCAGCTGATCGACGTGCTGCGGAGGGTCGCGGCGGGGGAGCGGGTCATCGACCCGAAGCTGGCCCTGGCGGCGCTGGAGATGAAGCAAAGCCCGCTGTCGGAGCGGGAGACCGATGTTCTGCGGCGGTTCGCGGCGGGCGCGGACCTGCCCGCGATCGCGGCGGAGCTGTTCCTGTCCTACGGGACCGTGCGGAACTACATGGCATCGGCGGTGACCAAGCTCGGCGGCCGTAACCGGATGGACGCGGTGCGGATCGCCACCGAGGCCGGCTGGCTCTAGACGACCGGCTGGTCCTCAACGAGCGGCAGCTCGACAGCCAGGCTGAACGTGCCGTCTTCCCGCGTGGCGGTCAGGTCCCCGCCCGCGGCTTCGAGGCGGGCCGCGAGGTTGCGCAGGCCGTTGCCGGTGCGGCCGGCCTCGGCTAGCGGCCCGCTGCCGGCGTCGTCCCTGCCGTCGTTGCTGATCGACAGGTGCAGCAGCCTGGCGTCAGCGGTCATCTCAAGCACGCAGTAGCTTGCGCTGCTGTGCTTGAGGATGTTCGTGACCGCCTCCCGGACCACGGGAACCAGGACGGCGGCCGCCTCGGGCGGCGGGTCCGCGCTCACACACATGCGGACATCGATGCCCGTCGACGCCAGGACGTCACGGGCAGCCGCGAGCTCCGCGTCAAGCGGCAGGTCCCGGGCCTCCCCGGCCACCAGGCGTACGTCGGCCCGGGCGGTGGCGCAGATCCGCGCGAGCTCGGCGATCTCCTCGCCTGCCCTGGCGTCGCTGCGGCCGAGGAGCTTGCCGATCAAGTCGGCCTTCATCGCGATCGCGGACAGGCCAAGGCCGAGGAGGTCATGGGTGTCCCGCGCCACGCGCAGCCGCTCGCCGGCCACCGCCTTGCGGGCGAGTTCGCCGCGGAGGTTTTCCAGCTGCACGGCCAGCTGCGCCAGCCGGGTCAGCCCGTAGACCAGCAGGCCGAGCGCCGCGCTGTCCAAGGTGAGGAACACCATGGCGCCCAGCCACTCCTCCCGGGTCGGCAGCCCGGCGATGGGTTTCACCGCAAACAGCACCGGCAGGGTGGCGATCACCGCCGCGAACGCGGCCCAGCCTGGCGCGGCGGGAACGAGCAATAGCGCCGACCCGGCGAGGAACCCGAGCATGAGCAGCGGGTGCCAGCCGGTCAACGGGAACAGCGCGTAGGTGAGGATGGCCTGCAGGAAGAGGGTGACGGGCCAGCCGCGCGGCCGGGCGACGCCACGTGACGGCCATGAGTGACGCAGCTGCAGGATGACGAGCGCGACCGCGTCCGCGATGGTCAGGGCGACGACCGGGATGCTGTAGCCGCCCGGCACGCCGTGGACGTTCTCCGCGACGAAGAGCAGGTACAGGAGCGCAAGACCGCATAGCACCACCACGAGGACGGCCTGCGCGAGCCGGGGAGCCAGCGGTTCCCCCGGCTTGGCAGGAACCGCCTCCGGCCATGGCGCGTTCCGGTACCGGGTGGCCACCTCCCGCACCTCCTCGAGTGCCCGGCGGGCGGTCACCGCCGTCGCCGCGATCTGCTCGCGGGCCAGCGACGGGTTCCCGGCGATCGCCTGCAGCGCCGCCGCCGACCGGCCGGCCGCCTCGGCCAGTGGGCCGTCGACCGCGGCCCGCAGGCTGTCGGCCGCCCTGACCCGCTCGGCGGTCACCGCCGCCTCGGCGAGCTCGTCCCTGGCCGCGTGCACCGCCCTGATCAGGTCGGCCAGACGGGCCAGCCCGAACAAGATCAGCGCGTCAAAGATGAAGGCGAACGTGTTCCACACTGTCGCGGGCTGGCTGGCCAGCCCGCCCACGCCTGCCCACGCGGCCGTCTCCAGCGCGGCCAGGACCGCTGCTACGAACCACGACGCCGGCGACGGAACCGTCAGCAAGACCAGCCCCGCCAGCCACCCCGACGGTGCCCAGTTCGCGCCGAACCAGGCAAACGGCAGGTAGGTCAGCGCCGCCTGCACGCCAAGCAGCAGGTACCGGTGCCGCAGCCACATCGGCCTGGTCGCCGGAACGACATACAGCAACGGCAAGACAACCAGCGCAGCGACCACCGGCACCTCGCCGAGCCCGCCGTTGGCGGCGCCGTAACCCGCTTCGGAGATCACCACCAGGCACATGACCACGGTGACCAGCGCCGTCGCCTGCCTCACCACGCCGCCAGGCTACTCGTTCGCTGCGCGCGCGGACCCTGCAAGACGGGCCGACTTGGCGTGCATTCTGCACATTTTCCTGGTGGGCGGCCCACGCCGGACCGGTGCTCACGGCACTACCTTAAGCGCCCGCTGCCAGCGGAAACTCGACGCGGTAACCGGAACAAAGGGTCCACGTTGCGAGAAATGAGGTCCGCTATGAGCCGAGCCGCCTGGTACGAGGCGCCTCCAGCTACCATCAGTCCGCCGCCGCGCCGGGTGCGCCCGCCGGCCGTGGAAACGATCGCCGGGTGGAGCGCCCGGCACCGCAAGACCGTGGTCTTCGGCTGGCTCGCGCTGGTCGCCGTGGCCTACCTCATCGGGCAGCTGCTCGGTTCCCCCAGCCTGCAGCAGAACGACCTCGGCCAGGCAGGGAAGGCCGAGCAGGCCCTGCAGCACCTCGGCGTGACAACCCCGGCGACCGAGGCCGTGCTGATCCAGGCCCGTACCCGGGGGCAAACGTTCGCGACCGATCCCGCGATGCGCCAGGCCGTAAGCCAGTTGACGGCCGCGCTGTCGCGGCTGCCGGGCGCGGCGGCCGGAATCAACTCGCCGCTGCGGCCCGGCGGCCAGGCGCTGGTCTCCGCCAACGGCCGCAGCGTGCTGGTCACCTTCAACGTCCCCGGGCCGGCCGCGGACGTGACCACCGCGGTCACCCCCGCGCTGTCCGCGGTCGCCAAGGTGCAGGCCAGCCACCCCGGCCTGCTGGTGGCCGAGGCAGGCGACGCCAGCCTCGGGCAGGCGGTGAACAACCAGATCAGCAGCGACTTCGGCAAGGCGACGGAAACGTCGGTGCCGCTTACCCTGATCCTGCTGGCCGGCGTGTTCGGCACGCTGGTCGCCGCGGGCATCCCGGTGCTGCTCGCCCTCACCTCCGCGCTCACCGCGACCTGGCTGCTGGCCATCCCCGGCCACTGGCTGCCGGTCGGCTCGCAGACCTCCACGGTGGTGCTGCTCGTCGGCATGGCGGTTGGCATCGACTACTCGCTGTTCTTCCTGCGCCGCCAGCGCGAAGAACGTTCACGCGGCGCGGAGTTGCATCAGGCGATCACCACCGCCGCCCGCACGTCCGGCCAGGCGATCGTGGTGTCCGGCCTGACCGTCATGACGGCGCTGGCCGGGCTGTTCCTGACCGGGTACGTGCTGTTCACCGGGATGGCGATCGGGGCCATCGTCGTGGTCGGCATCGCCGTCACCGGTTCGCTGACCGTGCTGCCCGCGCTGCTGTCCTGGCTCGGCGACCGGGTCGAGGCGGGCCGGATCCCGTTCCTCGGCCGCAGGCGCGCGGCGGCCCCGTCGAAGGCGTGGTCCGCCCTGGTGCGCCGGGTGGTCCGCCGCCCGCTGCTGTGGGGCGGCGCGGCCACGGTCGTGATGCTGGCGATCGCCGCGCCCGCGCTTGGCATCCGCCTCGCCTACCCGGCGATCGACGCCCCGGCGGACCTGCCCGTGGTGTCCACCATCGAGGCCATCCAGGCGGCCTTCCCGCAGAGCCCCGCGCCGGCCGAGGTGGTCGTCACCGGCCAGCACCTCACCGGCCCCGCGGTCGCCGGCGCGATCAGCAAGCTGGAGTCGCTGGCCGCGAAGGGCGGCCCCATCCGGGAGCCGGTCACCGCCACCTCCGTCGCCGACGGCCGGGCGCTGATCGTCAGCGTCCCGCTAGCGGGCAACGGCGGGGACAGCGCCTCCGACACCGCGCTGGATGCGCTGCGGGACCACATTCTGCCGCAGACGTTCGGCGGAACAGGGGTTACCTACGCGGTGGCGGGCGACACCGCCGCCAACCATGACGACGCCCGCCAGTTGAGCGCGCGCACGCCGCTGGTGCTCGCCGCCGTCGCCGCGGCGGCCTTCTGCCTGCTGCTGCTCTCCTTCAGGTCGGTCGTCCTGCCGCTGGTCTCGATCGCGCTCAACTTCCTGTCCGTCACCGCCGCCTACGGGCTGATCACCTTCATCTTCCAGGACGGCAGGCTGCAGGGGCTGCTCGGCTACGCCAGTTCCGGCGCGATCACCCCCTGGGTACCGCTGTTCCTGTTCACGTTCCTGTTCGGCATCTCGATGGACTACCACGTCTTCATCTTGAGCAGGATCAGGGAACTGCGGCGGCGCGGCGAGACCACGGCCGGCGCCGTCACGGCCGGCATCGCCAGCAGCGCCGGGGTCGTCTCCAGCGCGGCGCTCATCATGGTCGCCGTCTTCTCCATCTTCATCGGCATGGGCCAGGTCGAGCTGAAGATGCTCGGCGTAGGCCTGGCCGCCGCCATCGTGCTGGACGCCACGATCGTCCGCGGCGTCCTCCTCCCCGCAGCCATGACCCTGCTCGGCGACCGCTGCTGGTACCTGCCCCGCTGGCTGTCCTGGCTCCCCGGCCGCACCCCCGCAAGCTCCGGCACCGCCGAAAGCGGACGTCCCGCCGGGGCGCCCCACACCAAGGAGAAGTGATGAACGAAACGATCACGACGAACGCAGCGACAGGCGTCCAGCCCCGCACCGGGAACTGGGCGACCCGGGGCACCGTCGCCGCCGGGCGGGGCATCGCCCTGGCCGGGCACACCCTGGCCGGCCTCGTGCTGTGGGTAGTGTTCGCGACAGCGGTCGCGCTCGCCCCGCTCGGCATCGGGCTCCCGGCGATCCCCGCCACGGTGACGGCCATACGCCGGCTGGAGACCAGGGTCCGGCGGCTGGCCGGCGACTGGTGCGGTGCCGCCATCGGTGACCCGTACCAGCCTGAGCCGGCCCGTCGCGAAGGACAGCCACCGAGCTTCTGGGCCCGGTCCGGCTTCCTGATCGCCGACCCGGCTACCTGGCGGGACCTGGTGTGGATCACCGTGGACACCCTGATGGGCTGGCTGCTGACACTCACCCCGGCGGGCCTGATCGCCTGGGGCCTGTTCGGCACGGTCATGCCCGCCGTCTGGCACCCGATCATCACCGCGCACGGCAACAACTGGTACGCCTTCATCCACGTGACCACCGCTAGCACCGCCTGGCTGTCGGCGGCCCTCGGCATCGCGTTCATCGCCCTGGGCCTGCTGACCGCCCCGTGGCTGCTGCGGCTCGCAGAAGGGCAAGCAGTTCGGGCCTGGTGAGTGGTACCAGGTCGGTCGCGGGCGGTGTGCCGGCTGACCGGGTGCGGGCGAGGGCGACGGCCAGGAGAGCGGCGGCGATCAGGCTGATCAGGCTCCATCGCATCCAGGAGTTCCAGCAGGTCACCTGGCCGTGGTCGAGTCCGGTCAGGGACTTCGCGGCGCGGATGTCCTCTTCGATCCGCCACCTTGTGCAGACCACCGCCACGAGGTCGGCCAGGCTGGCGGGGGGCGGTGGAGTGGCAGCGGTAAAAGGACAGCTCGCCGGTGTAGCGGTGGCGGCGGACGAGCAGGACGCTGTGCCCGGGGTCATGACCGGGCGGGGTGTCGTCCGGGTCGACCTCGATCATGGCCCAGTGGTAGTGGCGGTCGCCTTTGGTGCCGTGGCCGGCCCGCAGTCGCTGCCAGGCCTTGCGGGGCAGCCTGGCCAGGAGTGAGGTGGCGGCGAAGCGGCCCGCCGGGGTGGTCACGCGGTGGCTCGAGGGGACGGCGACCGTGTAGTCGTAGCCCGGTTCGCGTATCCGGGTGCGCAGGTCATGCCCGCCGTACACCTCGTCCGCTGCTACCCGGCGAGCCGGCATGCCTGCCTCGCGGGCGCGCTCCAGCATCGTGGCGGCCAGCTGGGGCTTGGTCGCGAACGCCAGCTCGTCCGGGACTCCGGTCAGCTCGCGGCGTTCGTCGTCGGCCGCCCAGTCCCGCGTCAGGTACAGCGCCCGGTCGACGAGGGCCTGCCCCGACCTGCTCGCGTAGGTGAGATGCACGGCAACCTGGCACAGGCCGATGCCGCCCAGCGTGCCGGAGTATTGGCGTGCGGCGCCGACAGCGTCCGTGGACGACTTCTCGTCCCCTGTCTCGTCCACCACCAGTACCGCCTGGTCGTCGGCGAGTTGATGCGCGACCCAGCGGGCCGCCCGGTCGCGCACGGCATCGTGGTCCCACACCGCACGGGCCAGGAAATGCTGAAGGCGGTACGGACCGCCGTGACCGAGGGCTTCGGCCAGCGTCCAGCAGTTCGCCCGCGCCACACCCATCAGCATCGCCTCGGTCATCTCCCGGAACGTCTGCCGCGACTCGCGGCGCGGGAAGCATCCCGCCACCAGGCCCGCCATCTCCCCGAAGCTGTCCTGCCACACCTGTTGCGCTACGGTTGCCTCCACGGCCGCCGCGTCCTGCTTTGTTGTCACAGACGATCATGATCGCGGCGGCCGCCCCCATGCCAGCGGCCACCTACCCCGTTGACCAGCGAGGACGCTCCAACAAATTACGATCTACGGCTGCCGTGTCTGTGCGTCGGCTGTTGTCCGGGGCTGGATTGATCGCCGTCTTTGCAGCTTGACGCTGCCGTTGCACGGCGATTGAATGTCTTACGCGGCTGGGGCTGCGTGGGGTTAATGCCAGCGGTGAGCGGGCGGGATGCCCGGCCCTTCGTCTTGGCGGCTAGCGTCTATATGGGCAGTAGGGTGCGGGGTCTACGTGCATTGTGAGGTAGGTGGCGATGGGCGGATCTGCAGGAGGCTCGCAGGCGACGGGGAATGTTATGCAGCCGGGTCAGGTTCTCAACCCTGGCACGCAGATCATTTCCGCCAGCGGCCGCTACCACTTCGCCTACCAAGGCGACGGCAATCTGGTGCTCTACGACGGCGGGGTGGCGATATGGGCGTCGAACACGGCGGGCAGGCCCGCCGGAGTATGCACCATGCAGGGCGACGGAAACCTGGTGATCTACATCCCCGGTGGCCAGCCGATATGGGCGTCGAACACCATGACGGTAGGAAGCCATCTCATCCTGCAAGACGACGGCAATGTCGTCATCTACGCTCCCAGCAACCAGCCCGTCTGGGCGACGAACACGCAGGTACCTGGTGGTCCGCAGGCGACGGGGAGTGTCATGCAGCCGGGTCAGGTTCTCAACCCTGACACGGAGATCGTTTCCGCCAGCGGCCGCTACCACTTCCGCTACCAAAGCGACGGGAACCTTGTGCTCTACGAGGCCGGAAAAGCGATATGGGCGTCGAACACGGCGGGCAGGCTCCCGGGGGTGTGCATCGTGCAGGGCGACGGGAACCTCGTGGTCTACATCCCCGGTGGCCACTCGATATGGGCGTCGAACACTATAACGACGGGGAGCCATCTCATCGTCCAAAACGACGGCAATGTCGTCATCTACGCTCCCAACGGCCAGCCTCTCTGGTCGACGAACACATGGGCGGTTCCCTGGCAGCAGCAGCAGCAAAGCAACTGGTGCTGGGCCGCGGTAAGCTCAATGATCAGCCATTACTATAACCCGGCCTCGACCTGGACCCAATGTGCTGTCGCGACAGGTACCGTGAACGAATGGCGGCAAGCCCACAATGAGCCGTCCGTGAACTGCTGCGACCAGCCGGAAGCGTCAAGTTCTGATTGCAACGTGACGTGGGGCCTGCTGCCGCCGCTTCAGCTGGTAGGTAACTTTGGCTCAGAAACAGGTGGCATGGAGACCCTGAGCGGCGTGGACGGCCAGCTGAATGCCGGCTGCCCGGTTTGCCTCCAGGTCGAATGGAGTGGCGGCGGCGGCCACTTCCTGATTATCGATGGCGTTGACGTGAACACGCAGACCGTTCATGTCGAAGACCCGGCCTACGGGCCTGGTGACTATTCGTACAATACGGTCGTCACTGATTATCAGGGTAGCGGGAAATGGGCTGACACGTTTCTGACCACGGGGTAGGGAGCACGATGACTATCCGGCTGTCTGAGCCGCCGTCTGCCGCGGGCGATGCGGCTGATTCGGCGCTGCGTTCGTTCGTCACCTCGGGGCGGTACCGGCTGCGGACGCTCGAGGGCAAGAGCCCCGACGCCGTCGCCCCGGCCCAGCCGCATCCGGTCTACAACCTCGGATTGCAGGACATCGCCGACGGCCGCGGGCTCCAGGCCGCCGCGCTTACCTCCTGGCGCTTCCTCCTGCAACAGGGCGGAAACACCGTGGCTGCCATGGAGCTCGCCGTCGACAAGCAGAGCGGCGCCATGTCTTTCGCCGGGGTAAACGCGGGCCCGTTCGTCGATTCAACCGCTGCGGCTCTCGGCCCGGATCTCGGCCAGCTGACGCCTGAGCCCGGAGATTGGGCGGTCCGGCTGCTCCGGATTCCCGCGCTGTATCTGTACGCTGTATGGCTTGCGGACACGGCGGCGGGCAAGGACCTGCTCATTCCGCTCGCACCCGCTCCTGACGGCATCCAGGCGGGCCGACCGTACTCGTGGGACGAGCTGAGCGAGGTGCTGCTACCACTCGCCCGCAGCAGGCTGGCCGCGGGCAATACTGAGCCGGGACGCGCATGAACGCTAATCCGCACTGGCCCTCTCCTTAAGTTAAGTTAGATAACAAGATTAGAGCGTGGCGCGAGCCATCTGGGCGCCGAGTGTGTCGCGGGCTTGACTCATGAAGCCAAGCGGCGAGCCAGGGAGGAGACGGCTGCGTGCCCTGGTCGCGGGGGTAATCGCCGGAGGAAGACGGTGAGCTCCTTGCTACGCATGGCTCGCCAGAACTGAGTCCGCCAATTCAGTCATTCCCTGCGATCAGCGGCCGCCGCGCAAGCGCGTCACCACTATGGGCATCCGCGCCGGAGCGCCAGACGCTGGCTATCGAAACGGTCGGCTCCCGGCTCGTAGTCTCGAACGCCGTCTGGCTGGCCTCTTGACATCCGCCCAGGGGAGGCCCACGCTTTGTGCGTGTGTCGCGCCGCACAACCCGCACGGAGGAGATCGTGGCAGCATTGAATATCCAGCTGCAGCCTGGTGACATCCAGACGAGCATGGCGCCAAGCCAGGCCGAGCCGGCGATTAGGCTTGGCTTCGGTAATAGCCTCTACTCTCCAGCCGGAACCTTCAGGCTCACGTTCCAAGCCAGTGATGGAAATGCTGTGCTGCAAGCCGTGAACGATAATGCCTTGCCTCCCATCGTAGGCTCCCCGATCTCGCCGGCGCGTCTCGAGTGGATCCCGATCTGGGCAACAGGTACCGCGGATAAGAGCGCGTCGCACATACAAATGCAGCTCGACGGGAATCTAGTAGTATATAATTCGACCGGCGCAGTCTGGGCATCGAATACGAATGGCCATGAATTCGCGTATCTCAGAATGCAGGATGACGGGAATCCCGTAATCTATGCGTCAAACGGCGCGCCGATCTGGGCGACAAACACAAGCGCCGGCGAGGCGCCAGGCGCTATTCCTAATTCGCAGCTCTCGATCAACCTTGGATTCTAGTGTCCTGAGCCCGACGGCTGGGTCGTCTGCGGGTACATTTGGCAGCACGTACCAGACCATGCCGGCCGGGAGGTCTGCCTCCAGCTTGCGCTCCTGCTCGTCGCCCACGCCTTCCCTTGCCGGGGAACTCGCCATCTGGAGCGCAGCCACACACTGTACACGACGGCCGATTGCTAAACTGGCCGGGCAGGCCAGTGATCAGCAAATATGCCGATGAGCTGGACTGGGTCATCTGGCTGAAGATGATGGGTCCGCGGCGGTACGGACCTTCTTGTAACTGGCAGGTCATATCATCGACCGGGCACAGGTACGCCGCAAGGGCTTGGTTAGCCTCCTCGCGGTCGCGTAGCATGACAAGCGGGCATATTTGATTAGCTTGGACAATTACGGATCGAATCGGTGTCTCATTGATCCCAGTCAGTCGCAGACCTCATCGCTGCAAAGACTCCGCCAGTGAACCGGTCGCCCGCCGCCTGACCCGTCAAGGCTGCCTTTCGCACGCCGGCCCGCGCGGGCTCGCAGAACGCGCGGGACACCCAGTTCTGCATTCTCGATAGTCAGGATCCCAGAAGGAAGGAAGCCGCGCCTAACGGCGGATCTCGCGCCATGCTGCCGTGCACGTAGTGACGCTCTGTAACAAAGCTGGAGCTGATATCAGGTCGTGAGATGGGATTGCCATTATCGCGCCCGTACGGCACTGTCACGGGCCGCGACGGCTGCTGGACCGGCGCTGCCATAGCCCGGCCCGGTTCGGCACGGCGCGGACGGGCCGGTTCGAGCAGGGCGGCCAGGATGTCGGGGCGCCCGCTTGCGGCAGGGCCGATTCTGGGTTCACGTCCTGTCTGGAGGGCTCTTCGGAGGTGTCCAAGCGCCTGGCGTGCCGAGTAGTTGCTGGATGACTTCGAACGATTCCGTCAGGGCGGCATGTACGTCGTCCGGTCGTCCGAGTTCCTGGCCGTCGATCTCGTGGGCGAGGTAGTGGCGGAAGGCGGCGTCGCGGTAGGTCGAGTGCCGCCAGGCGTCCAGGAGCTGGGGCAGCGTGCGGCCTTTGCGCTGGAGGAGAGCCTGGCAGCCTTCCAGCTCTTCCAGGTCCAGCACGGTGAGCGGTTGCACGGTGCCGTCCGGCCGATGTCCTTCGACGGTGAGCTGCTCGTTGATGTAGCGGATGGTCAGCGGGTTGACCGGGAACTGGCCGCTGATCACGACGATGGGGAAGATCCGGGAAGGCGGGACCTTGACCGGGGAGGATTGCGGCTGGGGCCGGCGCAGCAGGCAGGCTGCGGTCGCATACAGCTGGCGGGCCTTGCCCAGCACGATCCGTTCGGCGTCCTCTACGAAGGAGCCGACGTCCGCTAGTTCGCGGGTCTGGACTTTCACCGTGCCGGAGACGACCTCAGCGAGCACGACGTCGCCGCCAAAGTCGATGCCCGCGTCGCAGTTCCTGGTGCGGGGGAACGCGGCCTGCAGGTCCTCTTCGGTGAAGAACGCACGCCCGCTGCCGAACAGGGACGGCGCCATCTGGCGGAGCTGGTCTTCGACCCGGGTTTCGACCATCTCACTCCACACCTGGGTCCATGAACCCCGGGCGTGCTCGCCGTGGACGGCCTTCTCGTGGTCGTGCACCAGCCAGTACAGGCCCCGGGTTACGCGCTCGACCAGGTACCGCTCATCAAGTACCAGGACCTCGTCGCCAAGGCGGAGCAGGGGCCTGGCCTGCAGGGGCCGCATCTGCCACGGCTGGGGGCACTGCCGCAGCTCTTCTGCCAGGGTGGCGGGCGTGGAGGAGAACAGGCCGAGGAACGTCTCGACATCTGCACGCGGGATCGTCATGGCCGGGCGGCCATCGCCTTGACCCTGACCGGGTCGCCTGGTCCGCGACCCTGGAGGTATCCCCAGTACGCGAACGCCAGGGCGATCATCTCATCAAACCCGATTCCTGCCGCCTCGCGCAGCGTGTTCGCCGGCAGCAGCCGAGGGGTGTACCGCTTCAGGCGGGTCCCGTAGTCCAGCCAGAGCATGCGGTACCGGGCGAGCAGGTCTCCGTTGTCATCACGGTCGTTGAACAAGTTATTGGCGTTCATCTCCATCGCCAGCGACTGCGCCGTGCCGCAGAACCGCGCCTCGCCCGGCTGCCGTTCCTGGTGGAGGGCGTGCCGCTCCCGGGCGTGCTCGATGAGGCGGCCCATCAAGGTAGGGGAGACCGGCTGCCAGCGGACTGTCTCGCCCTTCTCCCGCAGCCGGATCAGGCACTGGTCCGGATCCAGATCATCCGG
>Ga0187817_10001041_pt1 | contig 13048 bp, 11 predicted proteins | sample NC_wetland_sal_i_17_FD_132431 | JGI IMG/M metagenome (GOLD analysis project Ga0187817, IMG submission 132431) | Wetland sediment microbial communities from Neuse River Estuary, North Carolina, USA - SO4_2 | ecosystem: Environmental > Aquatic > Freshwater > Wetlands > Sediment | place: USA...
CGTAGGCTCGTCGCGGCCCTAATCTGAACACCTCACCAGCGTAGTCTATCCCGTAGAAGTTGCCGTCACTGCCCTGAATCAGCGGGCCTATCGGACCGTATTCGTTAAAGGTATGGACAATGGTCAGAATCCCCTTAGGGGTAATCTTAAACACCGTGCCCACGGGGTAGTAGGTGGTACCGTAGTAGTTCCCATTGGTTGCCTGGAGCAGCGGGCCGTAGGATTGTCCGGGAATTGGACCCAGCGAAGTAAAGGCGCCCGAGGGAGTGATCTTGTAGGCAGTCGACTGCTCCGTTGTGCCGTAGAAATTCCCATCGGTACCCTGGATGGGCAGTCCGATGGGCCAAGCGCCGTCCGTGTCCCACGCGAAGCTGTGGAGAGTGGTCAGGCTTCCGGTCGGGGTGATCTTGAAGATGGTCCCATAACCGTTAGCGCCGCCATAGTAGGTCGTACCGTAGAAGTTCCCGTCCCTCCCGAGCGTTAGTCCGCTATACGGAGTAGAACCGTGGACGCCATCGAAGTTGTACAGCACCCTCAAGTTACCGCTCGGTGTGATCCTGAACACGACGCCAGCGCCGTTAGCACCGCCCCCCTGCGTTGTCCCGTACAAGTTTCCGTCTCGACCCTGGGCGAGAATGCCGAAATAGGGACTACTACCGTGAGCGCCGTCAAAGTTGAACAAGTCGGTGTAGGTTTGCGCGGTGGCTGCCGTTGTGGCTGCTGCGATCAGCAGCATTAGGGTTGTGAGTATGAGTGCCGCACTCGTGTGAAATGATTTCGCTCGCTGGGAATGGGGGATCTTCGAAAGGATAATCTTTGCGTTTTTCATTTTTTTCTCCTGCCACATCAGGTGGCCACTTGTGGATCTCACTGCAGCCCACAAAGTTCGGAGCCCAAGCCCCGAGGGGCCGGAGCACCCAGCTACGGCGTGATTTCAAACACCGAACCGAAGGTTGTAGTGCCGTCGCCGGCGGTCGTTCCATAAAGGTTTCCAAACGCATCGAAGATTAGGCTGGCGTCAGGGTTGGCGCCTAGATGGTCGGCGAAGGCATGCAGCACCGTTTCATTCCATCCGCCGGTCGTGTTCGGCACGAGCTTGAAGACGACGCCATATCCATGAGTGCCTCCGGACGTAGTAGTGCCGTAGAGGTTTCCAGCTTGGTCGAAGATCAGTCCAGCATAGGGGTTGCCTCCATCCCGCCCCCCCGTGAAAACGTGGAGTACACTTTCGGTCCAACTCCCCTCTGCGTTGGGTGTTAGCTTGAATACCACTCCACAGCCGGAGACGAACACCTGTTTGCAGTGTTTGAGATTGCCGGCTACAGCCGTCGTCCCATAGAGGTTTCCAGCTTGGTCGAAGGTCAAGCCAGCAAAGGGTTCACCTCCGTCCTTGCCACCAGTGAAGTTGTAGAGAATACTCTCGCTCCAACTTCCGCCCGCACTTGGGGTTAGCTCGAAGACGATGCCAGCGTTATAAGCTCCGGCCAGTTGAGTCGTGCCGTAGAGATTGCCAGCGGCATCGGAGATTAGGCCCGCGAAGGGAAAGACTCCATCGTCACTGTTGTTGAAGTTATGCAACACCTCCTCTGTCCAAGTTCCATCCGTGCTCGGGGTCAGCTCGAACACCACGCCGCAGCCCTGATAGCAGATAAAAGTTCCTCCGTCTATCGTCGTGCCATAAAGATTCGCTGCCCGGTCAAAGATCAGGCCAGCTGCGGGCTCGTTCCCGTAATTGAGGGTACCGAAATCATCGATCACGGTCTCTTTCCAGCTTCCGTCCGCGTTTGGGGTCAGCCTGAACACGGTGCCACAACCCTTCGAAAAATCTGCACAGTTGGCAATACCGCCTAGCTCCGCTGTGCCGTACAGACTTCCAGCTGCGTCGAAGATCAGGTTAGCTGCGGGGTTGGCTCCGTCCATGCCACCTGTGAAACGGTGTAGCACCTTCTCCTTCCAGCTTCCATCCGTGCTCGGGGTCAGCTCGAACACCACGCCGCAGTTCACAGTGCCAATGCAACCGGAATTGCCGCCGCCCCACGTTGTGCCGTAAAGATCGCCAGCTGCGTCGAAGATCAGGCTGGCAACGGGCCTGCCTCCATCTTTACCGCCTGTGAACTTATGCAATGTCTTGAACTTGCTTTGCGCCAACGTGCTGGGTGCCACCGTGAGAATTGCGATAACGATCATCAGAGCCGCACTCGCGGCTCCCAAGAATCTCTTATTGTTCATGACGTCTTCTCCTAGTCTTGCGGATCGAATGAAACCCGGTCGAGGAAAGGAATTCTCTCGACGGGCTGAGAAGCACGATCCTCGCGCTTCTTTTAGGGTGTCCCTCGCGCCACATTTTGTCGCTGGTCAGAATTCGTAACTGTTTGGGTTTCGCGGCGGCCCGGAGAGCGGTGACGAGCACGGGACTTTCGAGTCGGGGGAGAACCCGATATTCCGAGTCGCCTGGATGTTGTCTTGCGGGGCCCGGGTGCGATTAGGCAGGGCTCGGACTAACAAGCTGACGCTAGCTTGCTATTGCTACGACTCGCAATGACCGGCATCACAGTTCGATGTGATGAGAGGGCGGAACTTGGTTTTGTCAGTGAAGCCTGTCCTTGAGGTGGTGACAGACACGTAGATTGGAGCTGGTGCGAAGTTCTGTTTACGCTCGAAAGGCACTTAGGAAGATGCCCCCATAGCTCCTGAGGTCTCCGAGTCCTTGCGGAGTGGAGCATCAGAACTCCGAATCCGCGAGCGCAGATTTCGGAATCCTGCTGGGGGCATCAAGTCCACGCATCGTCATCGTGATAATGATTATCCCGATCCTTATCTCTTGTCTGTGATCGTTGTCACCTGATGAAGTTATCGATGTTGGCAAATTTAGATCAGCCTAAGTTTTCGCTCGCATCTCGCAAGCATCGCCGAGCTCGCTAAATTTCTCAGATAGCTAAGTTCCCGTCCCTGACAGCGGCACGGTCTGCGGGCTGCCTCCGCCGGTATCCCTAACACTAACTCTAGCGGAACGGTGTCCTATTGCAGTAGGCGTAAAGGTCACAGTGATTTTGCATTGGCCTTGGGGAGGCACACTTGTTCCACAGTTGTTTGTTTGTGCGAAATCTGCTGGATCAGTTCCTTTGATGGCAATCTGACTAATGGAAAGTGAAACAGTGCCAACGTTTGTTAAAGTAATTGGAATTGGAACGCTGGTGGTGCCCACCTTCTGATTTCCAAAGTTGATACTACTGGGTGCCAACTTAACAATCTTGCCTATACCGGACAGTGACACCGTCTGCGGGCTGCCTTGGGCGTTGTCCGTGACGGAAAGTGTTCCCTTCACCGTCCCTGGATTCGTTGGCGTGAATACCACTTGGATCTGACATGCCGATCCAACCGGCAGGCTGGCAGGACAATTATTCGTTTCGCTAAAAGGCGAAGTCGATGAGATATTTGTAATCGTGACTGGCTGATTGCCGGTGTTTGTTAAGGTCGCGGTTTGTGGCGAGCTTGTCGTTCCGACGAGTTGCACCGGATACGTCAAGCTCGGAGGCGTCAGCGTCACCGTGAATACCAGGTTTTCCCCCACTCCGCTGAGCGGCATACTCAATGTCCCGGAATTGTGGTAGCTCACATTGAGCGAAGCGTTCTCTTGCCCTGCCAAACTTGGAGTAAACGTCACCTGTATCTGACAACTTCCATTAGGTGGCAAGCCTGTGCCACAGTTGTTTGTTTGGGCGAAGTCTTTAGAGTTTGTCCCCGAGATGTTGATGCCAGTGATTATTAGAGGATTAGCATCAAAATTCGTGAGAGAGGCAGTTTGCGGTGGACTGGTCGTTCCAATGTTCTGGGTTCCAAAGTTGAAATAGACCGGTGTGAGGTAAACCCGAACCTGCACAAAGAGCGACAAAGTCGTGTTTGCCACGGCACCTATCAAATCTAGTTTCCCATCTCCATTGATATCCCCCATGCTAACTGCTTGGTTCGGAAACAGACCGGCAAACATCAATGGGCTCTGAAACGTGCCATCTCCGTTTCCTAACAACATACTTAAACCTGCCGCAACGTCGAGATTGCCATCTCCGTTAAAGTCTCCAACATTCACAGACCCGCTGCCGCCACTCAGGACCCCGCCATCGTCGCTGAACGTGCCGTCGCCATTCCCTAGTAACACCGATACCCCATCCGTTACCAAGTCTAATTTGCCATCACCATTTAGGTCCGCTGCGGCGAGGCTGCTTCCTCCGAACGTAGGAAGTGGATAGCTGACTCTGCCTTGGAACCCGTTTCCGCTATTAAGGAAAACATCTACAACCTCGTCACAGGTATCAATTGCAGCTATATCGAGCAGCCCATCCCCATTAAAATCGCCTATTGCAGGTGGTCCTTCACCACAGTCAAAGTTTCCTCCTCCACCCACCCTAAACGTACCGTCTCCGTTGCCGAGCAGTATCTCGAAATATGGCCCACCGTAATGGTCGTTGCCACCGACGTAGAGGTCAAGATTTCCGTCGCCATTAAAGTCAGCAACGCTCATGTAGGAACTATGTGAGGGGCCATCAAAACTTTGTTTCTGCGAGAACGTGCCGTCCCCATTCCCAAGGAGTACGGCCATCCTGTCATTATTGCCGCCCACAGAACCTAGGACGACCAAGTCGAGTATTCCGTCGCCGTTGAAATCACCAGCAGCCAAACGAGCAACCCGTATATTAGAAGTGGTTGTGATGGGGGAGCCGAATGTACCATTTCCCTTTCCAAGAAACACTTTAATGGTCAATTGGTCTGCCACCACTACGTCTAACTTGCCATCATTGTTGAAGTCGCCCAGTACCACTGGGCCAGTATCAGAAATAATTGGATTCTTCTGTAAGAACCCTAGTCCCAGAGCGGACTCCCGAATAGGCAAATAAACTACGTTCGAGAAGGCTTCACCAGGATTTGCTGCTGTCACCCAGCCCGTGCCCACATTAGCCACATCAGAGGCGGTGATCTGAGCTTGCATGGTACTGCCGGACAATACTGATGTAGATCGTATCGACCCGTTCCAGTACACTGCGGCGTTCGGTCCGAACCCGGTGCCATTTACCGTGAGCGTGAATCCGCCGCTACCAGGTGCTACGGTTTCCGGCACGAGTGGTTGATTGATGAGAGGAACTGGGTTGGATTGCGCGGCTAACATTGCGCTACCTAAAATCACGAACAAACAGACGAAGCGGACGAACCTCATGGCTTCACCTCCCAAGAAAGTGGCAACTGATTCGAGAAAGGGGACCGGCTCGGCTGTAAAGCAGGGGGAATGTTCGTTTGCCGAGCGCCTAATTCTACTCCCGTGCAGGCAGACTATACGAATGAAAATCCTACCGGTGCGCAAACAGGCAAACAGGAGGCATGTGTTTTCCGAGCATCCTAAGCCCATTCACCGCATCTTTCAAATGGGCTAGCCAGTTGCGTTTGCTTGTGCTTGCATTTTCCCGATGGTGCAATCCGTGACGTCGGTTGCGACCAGTGATGAGCTATCGGGCCAGACTTCGGGCCCGGGATTTCGGTGATTGCAAGGGCGGGGAGACCGCGACGCTTCAGTTGGGGCCATGACGAACCGGAATCGCATTCCACGGGCCTACAAACGTCGCGTTGTAGCTGAGTCATCCGACTTTTAGCTCTTGCTTCGGTTCTAGCACTGCATATCTAACAAGTTGCTGACCAACGTTATTCGCTGGGAAATCGAACGTGCAGTTCACGAATGTTACGTTTTCCAAGATCAAAGAGCCACCAGTATATCGGATATGCGTGTCAACAAACGTTACTCTTCTCCAAGCTATTCCATCTAGTGTCTGAGTGGCCCCAATTAAAATTAGATCGTTAAAGTCGTCATTGTTGGATTCTACAAATTTGCTGGGCGGCACAAACATTTCCTGTCCGGGAGCCATCGAGCTTGCATCAATGGCTACTCCGGCCCCTAAAACGGTGTCATCTTTGAACAAATGCACTGTCGTGTGATCGTAGAAGGCGCGTGCCTTCAATTGCGCTAGTTGTGTTGGGAAAGTGTTTGGCAACTCGCTTTTGTGTGTTGGGATCGGCGGTGATGGATTTAGCACGGAGCGGTATGCCGCCAAAGTAAGTCCGGTTTGATGAACATCTGCGTCATCATTCAAGCCAGTAGACCTCAATTGATCTAATGCGCTGACTGTTGACTTGAAGAATGATTCTGACGCGGACACACGAGCAGCAGCGAGTTTTTCTAACAGTAGCCTTGCCTGCTCCGTTTGCTGTTTGGCGGCATCTTCTTCTCCTGCCTTAGCATGTTGTTCCGCTTGGCTAAGTATTACTTGCACCTGAGTGCGCTGTAGTTCACCGATTGACTGTAAAACGGATTTGTTATTATTTTCAAGAGAACTAAACCTGATTTCGAGATGGATCACAGCTCCTGCCGTTGCTAGTACTGCTGATACACATACAGGGGCGATAATGAACCTGATCCACCAAGGAGTTTCAGTGGGTGGCCTGATAGCTCCTTGGATCGCGCTTACTTCTCGTTCCAGACTGTGCAAGCCTGTTTCAATAGTATCGACTTTGGATGCAGTAGCTTTTTGTTCGGAGTCGATCCGCGAAAGCATGTGCAAGTCTATTTTTTGTTCTGTCATTTAATTGCGGAATCTTCTTCGGGAAGTAGGTCCTGCATCGGCACGCTCCATTGTTTATGCTTTTCGGAGCGTTACCAAACGCGACAGTTCAAAGGCAAAACCCTCGCCTGCCCGCGCGAGTTGTTCTGTCTCGGAATAGGACCCCGCTAGGCCAATTGTAGCAATTCCTCCCTCGTCCAGATCCGCTCTGCGATGCATGGCAGGTGTGACCTTCAGCCAGGTAGGCGGCATAAGCCACTGAAAATAGTGGAACGCCTAACCTTCTGGGGCGACTCCAGCGAGTTCCGCCAGCACCTGCCAATGCCTCGGATGCGGGCGGTGTCGGCCTGCACGGAGGGTATAAGATACCGCTGCCGGTGGCCGATTACTCGTCCGCTGGCGGCTCTTCTTCTAAACCGACCCATGCGAGTATTGCTCTCTCAGTCTCAGTGAGTGCCCGCAACCGTTGCAGATGCCCACGACCGCGCTTCGCCCTTCCGCCCGCCTTGCCCGCACACTTCGGACAGACCACGCGCACCCGACCGTGACGGGGGCATTCGGCGGAACCGCCTCTCAAATCAGGTAGCGGGCTACTTTCCAGTCGGGGTCGCCTTAGCTCTGGTCGTCGCGTATGCAATGTCAATACAGCTGCATGATATACTTGATTAGATCTTGATTTCGATGGAAACGACAGCAGAATCAAGTCAAAAGGTGCAACTACCGCGCCCTAGCTGGGGTGGCCGACGAACGGGGGCAGGCCGTCGCCCACGCGATGTCGAGAAATGGATAGCTGCGCGTGGCCTGAAGCCCGCCACTGCCGCCGAGATACTGGAACGGGCCGATGAACGCCGCATCTGGTATAGCCTGCTCCACTCCGACGATGAGAACGTGGTGCTGCGGACGATCACTTATTTGACCGACAGGCGCGACGGTCGAGCGGCTCAGCAGATCAATATCACAGGCGCTGTGGCCCATTTCGCGCCCGAGGAGATCGGCAGAGTTAGAGGGCTTGTGCGAGAGCTATCAAGCGGCGCTCCACCAGTTCTGGAAGCGGTACAAGTGCCCGTGCTTGAAACCCCACCTAGCCCTGATGCTGCCCTCGCCCATTTGGACTAGAAGCTATCTCCAATGCCCCGGAAAGATGCGCCCGAGAAATAGGCGGTGTACATGGTGTACTCCCCTGAGGACCGGGGTCAATGAGCGTAATAGCGATATTTCGCCAGCAACTCCAATGTTCTTGTAAACTAGTCGCGTAAGCGGTGGGGTGTTCCAATCAAAGGCAAGGTCCCAGAAGTCATCTCACTCGCCCACCGATTTGAAACAAGGAGAAAATGTGATGATACGGCGGAGAGGATTAGGAATGCCAATCGTCGCGCTAGTGGCAAGCGTCGGTATTTTCATGGGATTGTCTCAAGCGCAGACCGCTCAGCAGAACGTGCCAGCGGAATACCAGGCCGGAATTGCACAACTAAGAATCGCCAAGGGCTACGTGGAGGCGGCCGGAGACAGGTGGGGAGGATATCGCGCAAAGGGCATTGCGTCGATCGACCAGGCTTTCAAAGCGCTGGGCGTAAGTCATGAGTCAACCCCTCAGAAAAGGCAATCAGGCAACGTCAACGTCGACGAGCCTAGCATGATGAACAGTGGCATATCCGCCCTGCAGGCCGCCAGGGCCGACTTCGCAAAAGCCGGCAATGATTGGGGCGGCCGAAAGGAGAATGCAGTCGCCCTCATCGATCAGGCCCTCAAAGATCTTCAGATAGGAATCACCTGGGCTAAGGAGCACAAGACTTACTGAAGTGCGAATATGTCTGGCAGAATTGCCTGATTGGTAGCAGGTGCGATCGAATCGCAATGCGTGATCCGAGTGGTAGTGAGTCTAACGGGCCGGGCGTGTTTACCCTCGAATCGCCCGACAGTTGGTTTGTCGTTCGCATGGATTTCGAAAATTCGCGTCTGTCGCACCTCCTTGTCCTGTTTTGGTCAATGAAGAGTTATATCGATCGACCGGTCTTTGCTTGTAGGCATTGGCTAAAAAAAGTAGCGGATGTTAATAGGCGATTACGCTCATTGACCGTGGTTGTGAGCGAACCCGTTCATGGGAGCAGGTGGCGACTATCCCGACTTCCTCCATTCGATGGGAGGCAGCGTCCTGAGAACCAACTGCGCCATCCTCTCCGCTCTGCGCTTGCCATCCTCTTAGATCGTTCTGTTGAACGAATTCTCGACGCTGTTTTCACCCAACAACTGCTGAACAGCCCATCCGGGGCATCAGGGATAAGGGGGGGCGGACACGGCCCCTAGCGATGGCCGCTCTTACGTTCTACGTTCCGGGTGCAACAGCGCAGAAAAAAGTCGGGACTAGAAACCCCCTTTACCCTGATGGGCCTCGGTGGTCCCTGCCGTGTTCGCCCTTCCAGACCCTTGCTGACGTGCTGACGGGCGCTGACGCGGAATTTCCTTTCTCCTTATTCCCTACCTTCTATGGAGGACTTTGTGAAAACGGCGTCAGCAGGTGTCAGCGTGTCAGCACACTCCACCGGTTCTTCTAGCTCTTCGGCGAACTCGGCCAAGGACGGAATCTCCTCCTCCGCCGCTGGCACATCGGCACCCTTCTGCCTGCCCGAGTCAGAGTCTTTCAGTCCGATACCGCGCCACCCGCGAGTCCCGTCGTGTCCGAAGCGACCATCAGGGAATCCGCGCAGCCTTAGTCGCTCAGCGAAGGCGGCCCGACTCAGTGGGGCCTCCTCGTTGTTTGAGGTCCAATGTTGATAACGTTCCCAGATGATGGCGCTCGTCACGCTGGCGTTCCCGTCCACGGTGCAGCAGTCGCCTATGAAATGCTCCATGTGGTCGCTTTCGTTCCGGTATGCAGCGGTTGCCTGCGCCACCCGCTGCGATTCTCCCAGCCGCTCTTTCTGCCAAAGCAAGGTCCCGCGCACGGCCCAAGCAAGAATGCCCGGAGCTTCGCCCTTGAGCGTCTCTAGTAAGTTCTTATCTCGCTCCTGCCCGCTGAACTGCCGCGTGAACGGGATCAGTCTCACACGACGCCACATGCCCTCCGAATCGTCGGCAATGCGGGGTTTGTGGTTGAAGGCAAGCCACAGCTTGTGCGTCGGATCAAACGTGAAATGTTCGTGGTACAGGTGTCTGGCAGTGACAGGGTCACCGCCCGTTATGGCCTTGATCCGGGACTCGTTGAGCCGGACATCTTCGCCGGTTTCGATGGCAGTGGCAAATCGTCGTCGCGCCAGCATGGCCACGTCATTCGGGATGCTACTCCGGCCCCTCTGCTCCAACGCGCTAAAAGGGACGTTAACCGCATAGTCGCCGAGAATGTAGTGGAGTACACCGAGAAGGGTAGATTTCCCGTTCGCGCCAGTGCCGTAACAAAGGAACAGGCACTGTTCATCGGTGCGCCCCGTGAGGCTGTAACCGATTGCACGCTGGATGAAGCCCACGAGTTCTGAGTCGCCGTCGCAGACTTGGCGCACGAACTCTTCAAATCTGGGGCACTTCGCGTCAAGATCAAACGCGACGGGCGAGTACAACGTTATGCGATCCTCAGGCTTTGCGTCGCGCAATCTACCGTTTCGCAGGTCCACAACGCCGTTGGCAACGCCCAACAGTAACGGGTTGCTGTCCCAGCCCTCGCCATCGTCGCTGATAGGCGGCACCGACTTCGCTAGCTCTAAGGCCGCATCTATGCGGTAACGGCTCTCGCTTGAAAGCGCCCACCTGACTTGCTTGGAGCGCTCATCACCTTCGGGCAAGTCCACGCCCGAGCGAAGCCGCAGGCGGGCTGTCACCTTCATCAATCCCCGCACTTTGCTCTGCTTGTCCTCGAACCATCGACCCTTCCTCTCGTCCCAAAGGAGCCATCGGCATTGCGCGTGATCGAACCTCACCGTCTTGCCGTACTGAGCGGCGAACATCTCGGCATTGCCTGATTCAGTGCGTAGGTAGGTTGGTGTTTTTCTTTTCTTGCTCATTACTAGCTTTCCTTCGCGGGTACACGGGACTCTTCAATCAGCTTTTCCAAATCGTTCTCGGAAACGCGAACGGATCGGCCTACCTTGTAAAACGGCACTTTCCGATGCAGAACCCACGAACGCCACGTACTCTCTCGGTGCCCCGTCAGTTCGCTGCATTCACGCAGCGTCAACAATTTTCCAGCAGCCATCGTGACAACCTCCATCCGTCGCAATAAATTGTGCGACTTCTTTAGTATCAATGCTGCGAATGAGAGAAAAATCTGGCCGGGAATTAACTCGTGCGAGAAAAATGGAAGCGGAATTATGTCGCACCACGCCTGCCACGCTTGAACGAGTCAGCCTGAACTTCGTGCGTTGGGCAGGTGAACGAAGGTGAGGAATTGAGGACTTGGACGGACCAACTACTCGTCGCCGTCGCCCCTCGCGATTCTTTCGAGTTCCTGCCTCACCTCGTACTGTTTAATCGCTTGCCTGACGCGGTCGTTGCATGCCTTCTTGCAACGGTGAGCAGGTTTATCTCTGTAACGACACACTCGCCTTGTGATGTCGCCGTACGTGAGGGATGGGTCTTCTCTGCGGAGCCTCGACCCTTGCTGACCTTCCCGTTCGGCCTCGTTGTCCATGGGTCGGCCACGCGACGATGGGGCGAACTCTGAGAGGTCGATCACCTCAGGTGCCGCCGTTGACTGTGGCCCACTCTGGTGCGTATCAGCGGCAGTGAATCCCCGCCGCCAGAAGTCGGCAAGATGAGGGAACAGGTTGGGCGGGATTCCTTCAGGCGCGGGTTCCAGAAACACCCTTTTCTCACCGTTGACAGAAACCTCAACCTGAATCTGAGACGGTACGTCAGCTTTCTTTGCACGCGCTCTGTTTCGGGCCATCTGCACCTCCCAGTCGAATGCCCCATTGTAGCGAAACAACTAGCCAATAACCTAACGATAGGTTATAATCGAGTCAATGACAAAGATAAGTGAGGCAGCAAGTCTCATGGGTCGCCGGAGCGCAGAGGTCCGGATCAAGAAGTGGGGCAAAGCAGAGTTCGAGCGCCGGATGCGGGCGTGGGGAAGGCTCGGCGGCAGGCCAAAAGGAACTGGCAAGAGATCAACTAATCAGAGGTGACACTTTATGGCAACGTTCAGGTATCCCAATTCTCGGGTATGGTGGTTTGATTTTCAATTCGCAGGACAGCGCATCCGCGAAAGCGCCAAGACGCGGTCTCGCAAGGTAGCCAAAGAGGCCGAGCGTGCCCGCAGGCGTGAATTGGAGGAGTCGTACAACGGTATTAGTCGGCGACCTCGGGTCTTGCTGTTCCCTGCGGCTGCAGCCGTTTGGATGGAGTTGAAATCGCTGACCCTTGCTCCCAGTAGCCTGCGCATCGAGCGCGATAATCTAAAACACCTACTCCCGCACTTCGGCAAATTGCTGTTATCCGACATTCAGGCACAAGACATCCGCGCCTATCAGCAAGCACGCGTGTCCAACGGTGCGTCTCCGAAGACGGTTAACCTTGAGGTCGGCACACTCCGTGCCATACTCCGACGAAATGGATTGTGGGCAAGGGTCCAGTTAGATGTGCGGATGCTGCCAACGCGTGACGACTGCGGCCACGCGCTAGCCGATGTCGAGGAGGTTGCGCTGCTGAAAGCGTGCCTGAACAGCCGCAGCCGCTCGCTCTATCCGGCAGTTGTACTTGCCCTTTCAACGGGGATGCGATACTCGGAGATTCGTCTCTTGCGCTGGGGCCAGATTGACTTCGTGGCGGCCACCGTGACGGTGGGTAAGAGCAAAACTACCACTGGCACCGGACGTACTATTCCTCTCAATTCTAGAGCGCTGGGTGCGCTGAAGATGTGGGCCAGCCAGTTTCCTGCGCGCCAGCCCGAGCAGTTTCTGTTTCCATCGGAGCGTTATGGGGCTGCCGGGGACGCATTCGAGGCGTGCGCCTACGATACCGATCCGTCGAAACCTATAAGTTCGTGGAAGGTAGCTTGGGAGGCCGCCAAAAGGCGGGCTGGAGCAGCGTTAGAGGGCAAGAACTCGGGCGATAAGAGCGCAAGACCGTTACGTGTCCGCTTTCACGATCTCAGGCACACAGCCTGCACACGAATGCTCGAAGGTGGTGTCCCCTACCCTGTTGTGGCCTCAATTATGGGCTGGAGTGCAAGCACGGCGATCCGCATGGCAAAGCGTTACGGCCATATCGGGCAAAGCGCACAGCGGCAGGCAGTAGGGCTGCTAGGTAAAGTCACATCGGAGACGGAGTCCTTTGAGAAGTCACCAGAGCGGACGAGTCTAGTGACAGACAAGCTCCAATAAGCCAAACAAAAGAATGGCTCCTCAGGTAGGACTCGAACCTACAACCCTCCGGTTAACAGCCGGATGCTCTGCCATTGAGCTACTGAGGAGTGTGGGTGGGGACGCGCCCGGAGGGCGGGCCCTTTTACTGTCGAG